>Ga0207691_10004631_pt1 | contig 13310 bp, 10 predicted proteins | sample KBSM13metaG_FD_184327 | JGI IMG/M metagenome (GOLD analysis project Ga0207691, IMG submission 184327) | Miscanthus rhizosphere microbial communities from Kellogg Biological Station, Michigan, USA - KBS M1-3 metaG (SPAdes) (version 2) | ecosystem: Host-associated > Plants > Roots > Rhizosphere >... | reverse complement strand
TCAAGCTTCGGGATTCCCTGAAGGAGCGCTTTGCGCACGCAGGCGTCTCGAAGATCGAGATCGAGCGGGCGGCGAACAAGCTCAAGATCGACATCTACACCTCACGGCCGGGGATCATCATCGGCCGGAAGGGAACCGAGGTCGACAAGCTGAAGACGGAGATCCAGAAGCGGACGAACCGCGAGGTCTTCATCAATATCCAGGAGATCCAGAAGCCGGAGCTCGACGCGCAGCTGATCGGCGAATCGGTGGCCATGCAGCTCGAGAAGCGCGTGGCGTTCCGCCGGGCGATGCGCAAGGCAGTCGAATCCGCGCTGCGCTTCGGCGCTCGTGGCATCAAGGTCCGCGTGTCGGGCCGGTTGAACGGTGCCGAGATCGCGCGCTCCGAGTGGTACCTGCACGGACAGCTGCCGCTTCAGACGCTGCGCGCCGACATCGACTACGGTTTCGCGGAGGCGAGCACCACCTACGGTCAGATTGGCGTGAAGGTGTGGCTCTACAAAGGCGAGCGGCTGACGCCGCGCATCGGCCGTGAGGAAGATTACCGGACTCCGCGCCGCGGCGGGCCCGGGGGGCGGTAAGAAAGCTCCCAGCTTCCCGCTTCCCGCTTCCAGCTGAGGAACCGGAGGAGCGCTGGGGTGCGGAAACGACGCCGCTCAAGATCGGCGCTACGCTCTACCTGTGCACGGGGCGCAGCACGCTTATCGTGATCGACGCCGCCACTGGCGCTGAGCGCCGTCTCACGCACGCGCCCCAGCAGCTCGCGGAAGGTTGGATTGCCGGAGAGATCGGCCCGCAAAACCAGACTGTTAAGGAAGAACCCGATTAGACCTTCCACTTCCGCGCGATTGCGTCCGGCGATCGAAGAACCAACACAGAGATCGGTCTGGCCGGTGTATTTGAAAAGCATGACTTCAAACACCGCCAGCAACGCCATGAACAACGTCACGCCTTCGCGTTGACTCAGGGCCTCGAGCCGCTCGGCCTGATCTGCCGCGATATGAATGTAGTAACGCGCGCCTTCGTAAGTCTGCACTGCCGGACGCGGCCGATCCGTGGGCAGATCAAGCGCAGCCTGTTCTGTTCCCAATTGCGTACGCCAGTAACTTAACTGCTCCTCCAGCACTTCCTCGCCGCACTCGCGTATCGCACGCAGAAGGCCGTGCGTGGTGCGCCCGATACATTCGCGGATTTTCGCATCGGTCCCACGAGCCGTACGCCGAAGGAGCTCGTGTGGCATATGACCAGTGTGATCGGCTATGCCCGGACGATGTTCCACGGCGGGCGCTTCACTCCGCCGGATCTTCCGACGTTCGCCGACCACGTCAACCGCTTCCACGAGACACTCGAAGCACTCCGTGCCGATTTCGGTGACGAGTCGCTCACAGCACGCATCACGGATCAGCAGTTCCTTCAGGGACCGTTGTCGGACGCGATGACGCACGCGGGCCAGCTCGCGATGCTCCGCCGACTTGTCGGATCGCCCGTGCCGTCCGAGAATTTCATCTTCGCGGACGTGCGCCGCGAGAACGTCTCGGCTGCTCAACCGGAGCCGGCCGCGCCGGACGAGTGGTGGCGGGCGGACGATGCGCCTCGACCGCCGGGGGCGTCCAAGAGCGCCAGCGATGACAGGGTGGCGGACCGAGCCCAGACGCCGGGAGTCTCGCGCAGTATCGTCGGCTTCCACACCGACGACGTCGGCGATTGGGTGGCGGATCTCGAGTGCGGCCATTCTCAGCACGTGCGGCACAATCCGCCGTGGCAGAACCGTCCGTGGGTCGTGACGCCTGAAGGGCGGGCGCACTATCTCGGAACGGAGCTCCGCTGCGTCGTGTGTCTCGAGAGCGGTACCGATCGGCCGCAGCGTTAGGTGGCTCGGGAGCAGCGCATCATCCTCGTTCGCCACGGTCGGTCGGCGCACATCGAGAGCCCGGGCTGGATCGACGTGGACGGCGTGCATCGCTGGCAGGGGGCGTACGACGTCGCCGGAATTCTCGCCGAGAGTGTGCCGCCGAGAGCGCTCGTCGATGTCGCCGCCAGCGCGGAGTGCCTGATCACCAGCGACATGCCTCGCGCGCTCGCATCCGCGGAGCGGCTCGCGCCGGGGAAAGTCGCTCGCGTGTCGCCGCTGCTTCGCGAGATGCACCTCGAGGTTCCGCGCTGGGTGCGCGCGCGATGGCCCCTGCCGGTGTGGGCGGTGTGCATCCACCTGCACTGGCTCGTCCGGGAGCGGCGTGGGGAGATCGCTGCTCCGTCGGAACTGCAGCGTGCCACGGACGCGGTCGCCCTGCTCGACGATGCGTCGCGCGAGGCAGGGACGGTGGTCGCGGTGACTCACGGCGCGTTCCGGCGGCTACTCGCGCTGCAACTCGTGGCGGCCGGCTGGCGAGCCGAACGTCGAGTGGGTGGCTATCAGAACTGGAGCTCGTGGCCGTTCAGCCGCTAGGGTGTCATTCCGAGCGGCCTTGTCATTCCGAGCGGAGGCCGTCAGGCCGCAGTCGAGGAATCGAGACTATCCGCCATGAGGGCCCTCTATCGGGACGATCGCGATTCCTCGACTCGCTCCGCTCGCTCGGAATGACAACCCGCTCCGAATCACTACCGCCTCGGCTCCGGGTGGACCGTGATCGGCTGCGTGAGGGTCTTGCCGTTCGCGGTCAGACGAACCGTGTAGTTGCCGACGATTGGCGGCGCCTCGGCCGCGCCCCGCCCGCCGCCGCCACCGCCGAATCCGCCGGCCGGCGTGAGGTTCCACGCGACGCGGTGCATGCCCGCCGCGCTCGACATCGGCTCGGGCGCCTGGCGCCACAGGGGCGACGTGTTGGGAATGCCGCCTGGGCGTCCACCGCCGAATCCACGGCCTGCTGGCTGTTGCTGGCGGGACGGGTCGGTGGAGTAAGTCGCCACGACCGCGTTGGCCGAGTCGAGGATCTCCACGGTCACAGGACCGCTGGCGGGCGATCGGAGGTAGTAGTCGATGTACGCGGCGTTAGGTGGGTTCGGCGCCTGCGGCTCGTCCTTCTGGAGGGGCGTGCCGTTGTCGCCACCCTGCTGGACGTTGATCGCATCCGATGGCTTGAACAGGTAGACGTCCGCCTTCGCGATCTCGTCGCTCGCCTGACGCAGCACCGCGATGTCATCGATGACCCAGAACCCGCGCCCGTGCGTCGCGACGACGAGGTCGCCCTCGTAGATCTCGAAGTCGCGCACGGACGTGACTGGGAGATTCAGTTGCAGCGGTTGCCAGCTGTCGCCATCGTCGAACGACAGGAACGCGCCGCGCTCCGTTCCCGCGAACAGCAATCCCTTTCGCTTGGGATCTTCCTTGATCGTGTGCACGTAGACGCCAGCCGGCAGACCGTTCGTGATCTTCTGCCAGCTCTTCCCCATGTCGCGCGTGCGGTAGATGTATGGGTCGAAGTCCTGGAGCTGATGGCGGTCGACGCTCGCGTATGCCGTGTTCGCGTCGAAGTGGGACGCCTCCATCATTGTAACACGGCTCCATGCCGTGACGACGTTAGGCGTCACGTTCTGCCACGTCGCGCCGTCATCAGCCGAGACCTGAATCAGCCCATCGTCCGTGCCGATCCAGAGCAGCGGTGCGCGAAGCGGTGACGGCGAGATGGTGTAGATGACGCCGCGTTTTCCGTTGCGGTCCGTGTGCGCGGCGGCTGTGGCGTCGAGGTTCGATGGGACACCGGGGTCGGGCCGCGTCAGGTCGTCGCTGATCCGCTTCCACGTCTGTGCGCCGTCCGTCGTCTTGAACAGGAACTGATTCGCGTAGTAGAGCGCTTTCGGGTCCGCCATCGAGAACACGAGCGGCTGCGTCCAGTCGTTGCGCGCCTGCTCGGGCGCCTGCGGCGCAGTCGTGCCGCGAACCGCGGTGTTCGTCTCGAGGTTCCAGCGCGTGCCGGTGCCGCCGAAGATGATGCCGGGATTGAGCGGATCGCCCGCGGTCATGCCACTCTCGCCACCCGCACCGATCGGCTCCCAGTCTCGCATCGAGATCTCGGCGAACTTGCCGCGGGACCTCACGGCGACGGCGCCCGAGTCCTGCTGGGCGCCCGTCACCCAGTACGGCAAGCGGCGATCGACCGAGAGATGATAGATCTGCGCCGTCGGCTGATTCAGCCACGAGCTCCACGTCACGTCCTTCGGATCGTCCGCACGCGCGTTGCGCGTGATGATGGCGCCCTGATCGCTGGCGACGATCATCGTGTTCGTGTCGTCCGGCGAGATCCACGCCTGGTGGTAATCATCGCCACCGGGCGATCCACGCAGGGCAACCCATGTCTTCCCGCCATCGTGCGTGCGGCTGACCGAGACGTTAGGCACGTAGACCGTGTTGGCGTCCTTGGGGTCGACGACGAGCTTCTCGAAATACCAGCCGCGCCCCCAGAGCGCGGGATCGCCCGACATCTTCGTCCACGTGGCGCCGGCGTCGTCGGAGCGGAAGAATCCACCCTGCCCCGGTGGCGCCTGCGCTCCACCTCGCCCACCGCCTGCTCCCGCTGGCGGCACGGCCGGTGGCGGCGCGTTAGGATCGGGAACGAGACAATCGACCACCGCGTACAGACGCCGCGGATTGCTCGGCGCGACGGCGACGCCGCTCCGCCCGATCCCTTCCTTCGGCAGGCCGGCGGTGAGTTGCGTCCACGTCGTACCGCCATCGGTGCTCTTGAAGATGCCGCCGCCCGGCCCGTTCGTCGGGGCGTACGTGTACCACGGCGGACGGCGCGTATTCCACAGACACGCGTACACGACGCGCGAGTTCGTCGGATCGATCACGACGTCCACGGCGCCGACGTCGTTGTTCTTGAACAACACCTTGCGCCACGTCTTGCCGCCGTCGATCGACTTGAAGACGCCGCGGTCGGCGTTAGGTGCGTAGAGGTGCCCGATCGCGGCGACGAACACGATGTTCGCGTTCTTCGGGTCGACGGCGATCTTGCCGATGTGCTGCGTCTCGCCCAGTCCCAGATGCGTCCAGTGCTTGCCCGCATCCGTGGACTTGTAGACCCCGTTGCCGTACCCGGCCGAATCACGAAGCGTCGACTCGCCGCTTCCGACGTAGATGGTGTCCGGGGCCGACGGCGCGACCGCAAGCGCGCCGATGGACGCCACGGGCTGCCCGTCGAAGATCGGCGTCCACACTCGGCCTGCGTCTACGGACTTCCAGACGCCGCCGTTCACGGACCCGAAGTAGAACTCGTTAGGCCTCCCCGGGACACCGCTCACGGCGTCGACACGACCACCGCGGAAGGGGCCGAGCATGCGCCACCGGAGGCCGGAGAACAGCGTGGCCATCTCGTCGGATGACGGACCGGTCGACCCGCCGACTCGGGTTCCGGATGAAACGAGCCCGCGCGCAACGGACGGTCCGAACATCGAGACGGCGCCGCCGATCTGGGCGGCGCGAACGAGGAATCCGCGCCGCGACACTTCGCTGTCTGAAGACAGGATGGCGTCGGATGTGGTTTCGGAATCCGTCTCATCGCGCTCGTCGCTCACGTTCCCTCCAACATAGTGGTATTGCTAGACAGCTTTGGGAAAAAAGAACAACAACAAACAGCAACAGCAGGACAGGATGGCCAGGATTGGCAGGATTACAGGATGACTGCCACACCTCGAGCGGCGACTCGGCGAGGCCTAACGAATGAAGGAACACATCTCGGAGCCTCTGTTCAATCCTGTCCATCCTGCCAATCCTGTCATGTAGTTGCCGTTGCAGTTGCAGTTGCCGTCATCCTGCCCTGCAGTTGTCGACTACTTCTTGAGCGTCGCGCCCGTGAGCTGCGCGATGGCGCTCAGGGTCGTCTGCGCCGCGTTCATGCCGAGCAGAAAGTCCTTGTCGCTGTACGTCGTGAATACGTCGGTCGGCTGATGCCAGTTCGGATCCCAACCAGCGCCGATCTCACGACCGCGCTCGTTCTCCCGGAGACTGATCGACGGGATCAGGTCCTGGAATGGCGCGCTGTCCGTGTTCGTCATGTGCGGTCCCACCTGCGCCGGGTAGTCCGTCGCGTACTTCTCGTTCGCGCCATGGAACGCCCACGCCAGCTTTTGCGATCCCTCGGCCATCTTCGAGTTCGACTGGAACTCGATGTTCACGTCCGCCTCCGGGCGCTGCTCCTTGCTCACCGTGCCGTCAGCGCGGGGCATGCCGTGATCCCACATCATCATGTCGTGCTGGATCATGCCGAGCCACTTGGGCTCCGGATATTTCTTCGATCCCGCCGGCGATTCCTTGCCCTGCAGCGCCTGGCGTTGTTCGACGTACGCGCGCGCGCCGTTGAGGCCCGTCTCCTCGTTGTTCCAGAGGATGAAGCGGATCGAGCGGTCGGTCTGCACATCCGGGCTGCTGAAGACCCGCGCGAGCTCCATCACGATCGCCGTACCGGAGCCGTCATCGTTCGCGGCCTCGCCCCAGCCGTGACCGTCCATGTGGCCACCGACGATGTACATCTCCTCCGGGTGCGTCGTGCCGACCTTCGTGCAGTACACCTCCTGGCGCTCTCCGGGCGTCGTCGGCTCCATGTTGATCGCCCGGATCTTCGGGTCGGGCTGCGCCAGCGAATCGGTGTTCACACCAGTGCGAGCACGGTTGCCGCGGAGGCGTCCGCCGCCCGACGCCTGGGTGCTCCGAGCCGCCGCCGCGCGCCGTGCCGCAATGGCCGCACTGTCCTGCGGCTGTGGTGGGCGCTGCCCACCCGCCGCGGGTTGATAGTCGTACTTGATGCGCTCGGTGTTCGTGCAGCCGTAGCTCTTGAGCTGCGCCTCGATCCAGTCGACCGCGTCCCGGTTGCGCTTCGTGCCCTGCCGGCGGTCGCCGAACTGCGTGAGGCCCTTCACCGTCGCCTTGTATTTCGCCAGCTCCAAGCGGCTGACCATGGCGCGTATGGGGTCATTCGCGGTATCGGCCGGCGCATTGGCGCCGCCCTGCGCGAAGACGGGTGTGCCGAGGATGGCGACCAACGACCAGGCCGCAACGATCGGGGATTTCACTCGCATGAATTTCCTGTTAGGCAACGGGTGAACGGGTGAGCGGGAGATGATAGCGCACGTGAAGCGCTTCGTCATGCTGGCGACAGCTACGACGGTCTAGGTTGAGCAAAAAGACCGGCGAACTCAGCTCAAGTACGCTGTCTCGAGGCGGCACGTTGGGGCAGAGTCCGGCGCAGACGGGGAGGAAACGGTGTCATTCAGAGCCAGTCGTCATTCCGAGCGAAGGCCCGAAGGGCCGCAGTCGACGAATCGTTGGGGTCCCCTTAAAGGGGCCAGCCGCTCTACCCGGAACCGAACGATTCCTCGACTGCGCGCCTTCGGCGCTCCGCTCGGAATGACAACCCCGCTTGGAATGGCCCTTATCATCTCGGCGTGCGCCCACGGCGACCAGCCAACCCACGCGGCGCACGACCCCTGGCTCCGCGCCCAGCCACTCCTCCTTTATTCAGCCGCCGACACGACGCGCCCACCGCGTGCCGTGATCTTCTTCTTCGGAAACGACATCGGATTCTGGCAGCCACACCGCCAACTCGCCGGCTCCCTCGCACAATCGCAGTACGCCGTCGCCGGCTTCGACATGCGCTCACTCCTGCGAACACTCCCGGAGCGCCACCCCGCGCGAGACAGCGCCTTCGCCCTGGCCATCCGTCCGCTCATCGCGCAGGCGCGACACGAGCTCGGTGGCGACTCCGTTCCACTCGTCATCGCTGGCCACTCGATCGGAGCAGAGCTTGCGATCTGGACTGCGGCCCACGCGCGACCCGCAGGTACGACCGCGGTGCTCGCCATGTCGCCGGGCTCACGCAGTCATCTCAGAGTATCGCTGAGCGACATCATGAACGGACCGGAGCCTACCGGGCCAGACAGCTACACGGTCGCCGACGCCGTCGCCGCTGTCCCATGCGACGAGCGCGTCGCTATCGTCCGCGGCACCCGCGACCGGTACGTCAAAGCCGACTCGGCGCTCATCGCGGCGGGCGGCGACCGCGTCCGACGATTCCTCGTTCCGCTCGCGGGCCATTCACTGAAGCGGCTGGCGATCGCGGGCTTCGAGACGAAGCGGGCGCTCGACTGGCTGCTCGCGACTCCGCTGACCGTCGTTAGGCAGGCGGCGGGCGATTCGCTGTCGCGCGCTCCGGGTCCTCCGCCTCCGCGGTGACCGCCGGCGTCTGCCGCGCGATGGTCGTGCCGGTCACGCAGATCGCCAGCCACGCCGTGCCCGCCGCGAACCCGCCGAGGACGTCCGTCGGAAAGTGGACGCCAAGGTAGATGCGACTCACGCCGACGAGCAGCGCGAGGACCGCAGCCGAAAGGATGATGTAGCGTCGCTGTACGCGCCGCGGCCGCCAGTGGGTCGCGAGCATGTACGCCAGCATGCCGTACCCGATGGTGGCGGCCATCGTGTGTCCGCTCGGGAAGCTGAACGACATGACGTGCAGCCGCTCCATTGCCAGCGGTGGCCGGCTACGATGCACGAGCAGCTTGAGCAGCTTGTTGACCAGCACCCCGCCGACGAACGCCGACAGCCAGCACACCAGGAACAATCGCCGGCGCTCGCGCCAGAGGACGAACGCTCCCGCGGCCGCAATCACGGGAATCGCGGGAACGTCACCGAGCCGCGTGATGAGCCCGAAGACGCGTAGGCTTTGGGATCCAGGCGGGCCGCGACGAACCGCGCGACGCCAGCAAAGCGACGAGCGGGACGCGTTCGGGTTGGATCGCTCGAAGACGAGGTGGAGACGGCCATGATACGAACCTACACCACGCACCTTTCGTGAGCGTAAAGGTTTGTCCCGGCCCGTACCACTAGTATTGAGGACGCGCGTTGCGCGCGGGCACCAGCCAAAGGACGGGTCATAGTGCGAACGCTCGGCGTGCTTGGCGGGATGAGCTGGGAATCGACGGCCGAGTACTATCGGCTGCTCAACCGCGGTGTGTCGGAGCGACTCGGCGGGCTGCATTCGGCACGGCTGCTCGTGCATAGCGTGGATTTCGCCGACGTCGCGGCGATGCAACAAGCCGGCGACTGGAGGGCGGCGGGTGCGCTGCTTGGCGAGGCAGCGGCGGGGCTCGAGCGCGCTGGAGCCGAGGCAATCGTGCTGGCGACGAACACCATGCACCACATAGCGGCTGATATCGAACGCGCCATCGCTATCCCGCTCCTTCATATCGTCGACCCAACGGGCGGGGCACTCGCGCGGCAGGGTGTGACCCGTGCCGGGCTGCTCGGGACGCGGTACACGATGGAGCTTCCGTTCTGGCGAGAGCGGCTGCTCGCGCGCTACGGCATCGATCTCGTCGTGCCGGATGATGCGGACCGCGCGCTCGTGCATCGCGTGATCTTCGACGAGCTGTGTCGAGGACGGATCGACGCCGGCTCGCGGGCGGAGTACGTCGCAGTAACGGAGCGCCTGCGCGCGAAGGGTGCGGAGGCAGTGATCTTCGGCTGCACGGAGATCGGGCTGCTGCTCGGGCCGGACGACGTGTCGCTGCCAGCGTTCGACACGACGGTGTTGCACTCGGCGGCGGCGGTGGAGTTCGCGGTGACGGGGCCATAGGAAGGAGGCCACAGGAAGGAGGCCACAGGAAGGAGGCCGGAGAATGCAGGCCTCAGGAAGGAGGCCACAGGCCGGCAGCAGTTTGTACAGGCGTTAGGCACATCTCGACCACTCGAGGAGGGTTCGTATGCACCGTGTTCTCGTGTGCTTGCTTGTAGCAGGCGTCATGACGATTCGGGCGGCGCCAATTTCCGGGCAGGCGCCGGCCGCTACAGCTACGGCGACAGCGCCGCTGCCTTCCATCACGTTGCCGCCTGCACTCGATCGCGTGCTTCGTGATTATGAGCGGGCGTGGCGGGCGCGGAATGCGGACTCGCTGGCGGCGTTGTTCACCGAGGACGGGTTCACGCTCTCGTCCAGTCAACCCATGCGACGCGGGCGCCCCGCCATCCGCGACGGGTACGCGAACAGCGGCGGGCCGCTCGCGCTCCGCGCGGTCGCGTACGCGGCGGACGACACCGTGGGGTACATCATCGGTGCGTACGCGCGAGAGAGCGGCGATCCGGATATCGGAAAGTTCGTGCTCGCCCTCCGGCGCACGTCCGGAGGGCCGTGGCGGATCGCCGCGGACATGGACAATGGCAACGGTCCGCCACGTCGTTAGGCCGTCAAAATTGCGCCGCCTCCGTCGACCCGGCGAGGGCGACCGTCGATGCCATACCGCCGGACACGAGCTGCGTCACCGCATCGAAGTACCCGGTACCGACCTCGCGCTGGTGGCGCGTCGCGGTGTAGCCTAACGCTTCGGCCGCGAACTCCGCCTCCTGCAGCTCCGCATACGCGGCCATACCACGCGTCCGATACGACTCGGCCAGCTGGAACATGCCGTAGTTCAGCGAGTGGAAGCCGGCGAGCGTCACGAACTGGAACTTGTAACCCATCGCCCCGAGCTCGCGCTGGAATCGCGCGATCGTGCTCGCGTCGAGCTTCTTCTTCCAGTTGAACGACGGCGAGCAGTTGTAGGCGAGCATCTTCCCCGGGAATTTCTCGTGCACGCTGTCGGCGAACTGACGCGCTTCGTCGAGATCGGGCGTCGATGTCTCGCACCAGAGGAGATCCGCATACGGAGCATAGGCAACGCCCCGGGCGATCGCGCAGTCGAGCCCACCCGAGATGCGGAAGAAACCTTCTGGCGTTCGCTCGCCCGTGATGAACGGGCGGTCTCGCTCGTCGATGTCGCTCGTCAGCAGTCGCGCGCTGTCGGCATCCGTGCGGGCGATGATCACGGTCGGCACGTCGAGCACGTCGGCGGCGAGCCGCGCGGCGACGAGGGTACGAATGAACTGCCCCGTGGGCAGCAGCACCTTGCCGCCCAGGTGGCCACACTTCTTCTCGGACGAGAGCTGATCCTCGAAGTGCACGCCCGACGCGCCCGCCTCGATCATCGCCTTCATCAGCTCGAACGCGTTCAGCGGACCGCCGAACCCTGCCTCCGCATCCGCCACGATGGGCGCGAACCAGTAGTGCTCGCCGCGCTTGCCTTCGGATGCTTCGATCTCATCGGCTCGCATGAGCGCCTGATTGATGCGCCGCACCACGGATGGAACGCTGTTGGCCGGATACAGACTCTGGTCCGGGTAGGTCTGTCCCGAGAGATTCGCGTCGGCGGCGACCTGCCAGCCGCTGAGATAGATGGCCTCGAGTCCGCCGCGGACCTGCTGGACGGCCTGGTTACCGGTGAGTGCGCCGAGTGCGTGGACGTAGTCGCGCGTCGTGAGCAGTTCCCAGAGCCGCCGTGCGCCGACCTGCGCCAGCGTATGGTGTACGACGACCGAGCTGCGCAGGCGCTCGACGTCCTCGGTGGTGTACGGGCGCTGAACGCCGGCCCAGCGCGACTCGGCGCCACCGGCTGGCGTGGTGGCGTCAGCGTTAGGCAGCACCGGGTCGGTCGTCAGGTCGTTGATGATGGTCGCCATCGCGTTGTCCTCTGGAGTTCGTGTGATTGCCGCGCAATGACGCCGTCATCTGTGACGTCGCCGGCCGCGTCCGTGGAGTCGGTCGGATCAGGTCAGTCGAGCCGGTCGTATGCGACGACCGTGAGGAATTCGCGCAGGTCGTAGTCGAGCGTGAGCGACGAGAAGATCTCGCACGCGTCGTCGAAGTGGCCGGTCTGGAACGCGTCCTCGCCGACGTCGCGCCGGATGGCGGTCACCTCGTCCTCGATCATGGCGGCCACGAGGCGCGGGCAGACCTCGCGGCCGTCATCGAGCCGAGCGCCGTGACGAAGCCATTGCCAGAGCTGCGCCCGGGAGATCTCCGCGGTCGCGACGTCTTCCATCAGGTTGTACAGCGGGACCGCGCCCGCACCGCCGAGCCACGCGGCGAGATAGCGAATGCCGACGCGGATGTTGAGGCGGAGTCCATCCTCGGTGCGAGGTCCCGTCGGGATGCCTAATAAGTCCTGGGCGGTGACGTGGACGTCTTCGCGGCGGACGTGACGCTGGTCGTCGCCGGTCATTCCGGCCGCGAACGCGTCCCGTGCGACGAGCACGAGCGCCGGGTGCGCGACCCAGGTGCCGTCGTGTCCGTCACCGGCCTCGCGCTGCTTGTCCGCGGCCACCTTCTCGAGTGCCGCGGCGTTCGCGAGCGCATCATCACGCACGGGGATCTGCGCGGCCATACCGCCGATGGCGAACGCATCTCGGCGGTGACACGTGCGGACGACGAGCTGCGTGTAGGCCCGCATGTTCGGCTGCGTCATGGTGACCGCGGCCCGATCCGGGAACACCGCGCCGGGGTCGTGGCGACGCATCTTGATCGAGCTGAAGATGTAGTCCCAGCGGCCGCAGTTGAGCCCCGAGGCATGCTCGCGGAGCTCCCACAGGATCTCGTCCATCTCGAACGCCGCAGGCAGTGTCTCGATGAGCACCGTCGCGCGGATCGTGCCGTGCGGGATGCCTAACGTGTCCTGGGCGTGACGGAAGACGGTGTTCCAGAAGCGCGCCTCGCGATGACTCTCGAGCTTGGGCAGGTAGAAGTACGGGCCCGTTGCCCGCTCGACGAGCGCGCGCGCGTTATGGAAGAAGTAGAGACCGAAATCCACCAGGGCAGCCGGCACGGGCCGGCCGTCGAGCAGCAGGTGGTGCTCCACGAGGTGCAATCCGCGCGGCCGCACGACGAGCGTCGCGCGCTTCGGGGCGAGCCGGTAGGACTTGCCCGTCACGGGGTCCTCCAACGCGATCGTGCCGCGCACGGCGTCGCGCAGGTTGACCTGGCCGTCGATGATGTTCTCCCAGGTCGGCGAGCACGCGTCCTCGAAGTCCGCCATGAACACGTCGGCGCCGGAGTTGAGCGCGTTGATCATCATCTTGCGATCGACCGGCGCGGTGATCTCGACGACGCGGCGCCGGAGGTCGGTGGGGGCCGGTGCCACCGTCCATTCGGCGTCGCGGATCGATTGCGTTTCGGGCAGGAAGTCGAGTCGGTCTTCACCGCGCTCGAGGCGTTCTCGCCGGTCGGCGCGGGCCGCCAGGAGCTCGCGAACCGCAGGTCCGAAACGGTCCACGAGGTCGGCCACGAACACCAGCGCTTCCGGCGTGAGCACGACGGCCGACCCGCCCGGCGCCGCTCGGCCAACGGGGTGGCGGACGGCGACCCGGCGCGCGGTGTCGGTGTCGGCGCCGCTTGGCTCGGAGCCGCTTGGCTCGGAGCCGCTTGGCTCGGAGCCGCTTGGTGACGATGCCACCGACACGGGATGGCGTGGCCCGCGCGGGAATTCGGGCTCGAATCGAAGCGGTTGCGCTGTCA
>Ga0207691_10004630_pt1 | contig 13314 bp, 6 predicted proteins | sample KBSM13metaG_FD_184327 | JGI IMG/M metagenome (GOLD analysis project Ga0207691, IMG submission 184327) | Miscanthus rhizosphere microbial communities from Kellogg Biological Station, Michigan, USA - KBS M1-3 metaG (SPAdes) (version 2) | ecosystem: Host-associated > Plants > Roots > Rhizosphere >... | reverse complement strand
TGTTTATCGGAATAAGGTTGTAATAAGCAGGCGCCTCTTGAACCCAATGCGCCATCCGCGTATACTTTAAACGACCGCACATTTAACCGATCGGTTTTTATTTTTCCGTGTTGAAAAATGAAATCATAGTTTTCCCTGCCATCGCTTAACATGGCGTATATGCGCATTTTCAGATCACCCTTTTTATGAATGCTGTCTATAAACAAAACTGTTTTATAGTCGAGGCCGCAATCATCAACGGTCGTTAAGCCAACAGCAAAACAATTTTTTTGAGCATCCAGCAATGCCTCTTTCAGTTGCGCCGCATCCGGTTCGGGAATTTTTGAAGCTACAAGGCCAATTGCATTATCAATCAAAATACCTGTCAGCTTTCCATTTTTTACTTCAACCTCACCCCCGGTCAATTTATCTCCTGCTTTTACGCCGGCAATATCCAACGCCTTTTGATTAACGATTGCTGCATGTCCATCCACTCTTCGAAGAAAAACGGGACGGTCCGGGTACAGTTCATTTAACTTTTCGTTGGTTGGAAAATCTTTTACCGGCCAATCATTTTGATCCCAACCCCGCCCAATAAGCCATTGGCCCTTATTCTTGTTTTTTGCAAAATCATCAAGACGGTGTAAAATATCTTCCCAGCTTTCGGTGCCAACCAAATCAACGGTCTGCAATCCTAATCCATAACCGACAAAATGAGCATGTGCATCTATAAAACCGGGATAAATAAATTTTCCGTTGGCGTCAATTTTTTCGATTGCTTCAAATTTGTTTTGCAGATCGCCAGTTTTTCCTGTTTCAATAATTTTTCCATCTTTAACAGCGATAGCGTCCGTAACAGAAAAAGTAGAATCAACCGTATAAATTGTCGCATTGTATACAAGCAGATCAATTTTTTCTCTTTGGTTGCATGCAAATAAAAATATGGATACAATTATTGCGGATAGATTTTTTCTCATTGCAAGTTTGTCTTTAAATTTTAATTGGCGGTCAAAGTAAACAAAATATTAATTACCTTTTTATCGCCAAAAATAACTGTCATGTACAAATATTTGTCTTTTCTTACGCTTGTTTTATTATTTTCTGCTTGCAGCAATCTTGAAAAAAAGACCGGTCCCGATACGCCTGTATCTGATTATTTTAATTATGGCGATTCATCTGTGCAATCAGCAGGGGTAAGGATGATACCCGTTAAAACGCCTGTTGGCAACTTTAAAGTTTGGACAAAGCGTTTTGGGAATAACCCTTCAATAAAAATTTTGTTATTGCATGGCGGACCGGCAGGAACGCACGAATACATGGAGTGTTTTGAAAGTTTTTTTCCAAAAGAAGGATTTGAGTTTTACGAGTACGATCAACTTGGATCTTTTTATAGTGATCAGCCCAAAGACAGCAGCTTATGGACAACAGATCGGTTTGTAGAAGAGGTGGAGCAGGTAAGACAGGCCATCGGCGCGAACCGGAATAATTTTTACCTGTTGGGCAATTCATGGGGCGGCATCCTGGCGATGTCTTATGCATTGAAATACCAGTCGAATCTCAAAGGACTGATCATTGCGAATATGGTGGCTAGTTGTCCTGAATATGGTCGTTATGCAGACGAAGTATTAGCAAAGCAAATGGATCCAAAGGTACTTGCCGAAATAAAAGCGATTGAGGCAAAGGGCGATTTTACAAACCCGCGCTATATGGAATTGCTGATCCCCAATTTCTATAATCAGCATTTATGTAGGTTAAAAGAATGGCCGGATGGGGTAAACCGGTCATTTGCACATATGAACAGTGTTATTTACACGATGATGCAAGGTCCTTCCGAATTTGGTATTTCGGGAAGGCTCGCCAACTGGGATGTTAAAGACCGTTTGAAAGAAATAAAAGTGCCTACGCTGATGATCGGTGCAAAATATGATACAATGGATCCGAAAGCGATGGAAGAACAAAGTAAGGCAGTGCAAAATGGTCGCTACTTATATTGTCCGAATGGAAGCCATTTGGCTATGTGGGACGATCAGAAAGTGTTTATGGATGGAGTTGTTAGGTTTATTAAAGATGTAGATACTGGCACTTTTTGAAACAAAAATTAATTTCTGACCATAACCAATGGCGCATACAAGCATTGCACCTGTTTTATATAAGTCTATCTTGAACCTGCAAGCATGAAAAATTTCACCAATTGCATTTGTATAAAAAGTCAAAAAAAACTATAGACCATATAAGTACTGGCTTTGTATGTATTCGGCAACGCTCACCAGGTTTTTTGTTTTTTCAAATACGGCCAGTTGCCTGTCGGCACCTGTGCCGAGTTCAAGTATTTTATTTACATGGGCCAGGCGGTGCCGGCTGCCAAGATGATCGACAACATCATCAACAAAGTCGAGTAATTCATAAATTAACGCACGGGTATTTACTTCTTCTTCTTTACCAAAATCTATAAGCAGTCCATCGATGCCATAGCGGCTTGCACGCCACTTGTTTTCATTAATCAATGGCCGCGGATACTGAATGAAGTTCATATTCTGCATACGCAGTTTATAAATTTTAGTACATATCGCCTGGAACAAAGAAGCGAGAGCAATCGTTTCATCTACCGTCATGGGTATATCGCAAATGCGAAACTCAACAGTGTTAAAGAATGGATGTACACGAAGGTCCCACCATATCTTTTTGGCATTATCTATACAATTTGTTTTGACCAACAGCTTGACAAAATTTTCATAAGCTTCTATGCTGTCAAATGCTTCGGGTATACCTGTCCGTGGGAATTTGTCAAAAACCTTGGTCCGGAAAGATTTATAACCGGTCATCCTACCTTCCCAAAATGGCGAATTCGTACTTAATGCATAGACATGCGGTAGAAAATAACGGGTAGAGTTAGCAATATGATTAGCCATTTCGCGGCTTTCCATGCCTACATGTACATGAAGCCCAAAAATTAAATTGCTTCTTGCTGCTTCCTGCAGTTCGTTTACAATTTCATTGTAGCGCGCATGGTCGGTAATTAATTGGCTTTCCCAATGACTGAACGGATGCGTACCGGCTGCGCCCATGGCAAAACCAAGCCCGTTAGCAATATCCGATATCGTTTTGCGTAACACAGAAACATCTTTGAAAGCTTCATCTGCATCCGTACAGATATCTGTACCCACCTCTACAACGGCCTGGTGCATTTCTGCTTTTACTTTATCCTTTATTACTTTCTGTCCTTCCTGTACTATTTTCTGCTGGTGACTTTTTAGCTCGTGCGTTACCGGGTCCAGCACCATGTATTCTTCTTCTACACCAAGCGTAAAACTTTTATAGTTAATGTTTGCCATAATTTTTATATGCTGAAAATATCAGTGACATTAATGACGAAACCCGGAACGGCGACGCTTTATATATCATCGCCGCAAGCGTAGCCTCCGTGCGATGATATTTCCCCTGTTTAAAAGAAATATGGTTACAATTTTTTTAACAGGATGAATAATCCAATACTCCTTAACACCTGCTTTTATCAACTCAGCATTTCCCTCATCAAAAACTGTAAACACGTTCTGATCCTTTACATGGGAAATTAAATCAACGCCGCTTTTGCTGTTCCCCTTTTCACATATTCACCCCATGTAAGATTGTCTGCGCCTTCCCTGTTTTCCAATGCTCTTTCAATGGCATAATTTGCTGCTGTTTCTACCACCCACTCAAAGTTTTCTTCACCTACACTTGTGCGTTCAGCATCCGGCGCCGGGTTGCAGAAATCAATCGCATAAGGCACACCGTTACGCAGAGCGAGTTCAACTGTATTAAAGTCGTATCCGAGATAATTGTTGATACGCAAAACAATTTCTTCCATCTGTTTCAATCGTTCTGGTGAAGGACTGAAATCCGCTACATAACGCAGGTGATGGGGATTGCGTGGTTCATAAGGCATGATACGGATATATTTTCTGCCGATGCAATAACAACGGTAATATTCTTCAAAAACAATCTCTTCCTGCAGCAGCATGACCAATTGAGACGTCTCATTATGTTTTTCAAAAAATTCATCCGAATTGTGAAGTTTGTATACATTTTTCCAGCCGCCCCCGGCAAATGGTTTCATATACGCAGGAAATCCTACATAGTGAAACATTGCTTCCCAATCCAGTGGATAGCTAAGATTGCTGAATGATTCATCACTTGTATCTGTTGGCAACTCTCTTGACGGAAGTATAACTGTTTTTGGAACCGGTACACCAACTTTCGTCATCAGGCAGTTATTGAAATATTTATCGTCAGCGCTCCACCAGAATGGATTATTAATGACAGCTGTTCCGGTCAGCGCTTCATTTTTCAGCCATGTTCTGTAAAAAGGAACATCCTGCGAAATACGGTCTACAATTACGGCATAACCTGTAGGCTCACCTTGTACCGCTTTTCGAATGTGCACGGGTTCTGCAACAATTCCACTCACTTTTTTGCTGTTTATTCTTGCTACAAATGCGTCTGGAAATGACCTTTCTTTTCCGAACAAGATGCCGATTTTCTTCATATAATATTTTTATTAGTGATAACGTGAAATAAGTGCCTGTTACCAAATATATTTTTTACCCCCCACATAAACAAATTAAGAATACGTTGAGAAAATCTGCTCATCGTCATACAATCCAACTGCGTTTACTTATTTTTGACGCTATGCAATTGCTGAACGGACGCGGTATTCTGACCGAAAAAAAATTTATTGAGTCTGTATACCTGGAAAGAAAAGTTGAACTTGATTTTTTTCTTCCTAAAAATGTAAAAGATTCTTCACAACTGGGTTTGCTGCTGATCAATGATGGACAAAATCTCGGGGAAATGAATTTCGCTGAAATGCTCGAATCATTATACATGAGTGAGAAAATCTCACCGTTACTATGTGTGGGTATATATGCAGGTACCGAGCGAAAAATGGAATATGGTGTAGCGGCCCGGGCTGATTATCTTGGGAGAGGTGCGAAAGCGGGTCTGTATACATCTTTTTTGTTGCAGGAATTACTGCCGTTTATTCATAGCAACTATTCAATTAATTCTTTTAAAGAAAAAGCTGTTGCCGGTTTTTCTCTGGGTGGATTAATGGCAATAGATACAGCGTGGAATCATCCATTAGTATTTACAAAAGCAGGTGTTTTCTCCGGTTCGTTTTGGTGGCGTTCAGTAAGCCAGGATGATGAACGATATAATGACAATGAGCACCGCATTATGCAGCAGGAGATAAAGAATGCTCCTTACAAACCCGGGCTGAAATTTTTCTTTCAATGCGGGAATAAAGATGAAACTATGGACCGCAATAATAACGGCATAATCGATTCGATAGACGATACTATGGCTGTGATAGACGAACTTGCCGCAAAGGGATATGATCGTAAAAAAGATATTTTATACCTTGAAATGCCCGATGGAAATCATGATGTGCAAACATGGAAACAGGCAATGCCGGAATTTTTGAAGTGGAGTTGGGGTATCTCAAAATAACTTACCGTGGTAAAATGTATAACAAATGAAAAACGCCCTATCTCTGGGCGTTTTTCAATATAATTTTTTTCAACGTTAGAAAATATATTTTAATCCCAATTGAATGCCCCAGGTGGTTGTGGTTGAATTAACATTTGTGAATGTGTTTGTAACCGGAACGTTATTGAATGTTGCCAATTGAAATGAAGGTGTCCCGTTAGTTACACTTGCTACACGCAGGGGATTATTAACGATAAATGATTTTTTTATTCCCCAGTCTTTATTCAGAAGATTCAGGAAATTGACGACCGCGAGATTAAACTGAAGCGTGTTCCTGTTTTTACCAAAATTATTAAAGAGGTCCTGCTGGAAATTAAAATCAAGCCGGTTATACCAGGGATACTTGGCACCATTTCTCTCTGCATTTTGCCCCTGGTGTTTGCGCAGGTATTTATCTTGTGCAATGAATTGGAAGAACAGGTCGGATTGTTGTTGTGCAGTATAAGTAACGCCATTAACCGTCATCGGCGTAAATTTTATTTCCGAAGGATCTTTGGGGATATACATCAGGTCAGCAGTGTTGCCATCATTATTAATATCACCGTTATATATGTAACTGTATGTTCCTTGCGTTGCTCCTTCATAATAAAATGTAAATGTAGAAGCGAGATGTCTCAGGTATTCGATCCTGTACGATAATGTTGCAACAATACGATGCGGCACTGCATATTGAGAATAGGCCAGCTCCTGGTCGTTTTGTGTCTTTGATGTATAAATTCCACTCCAGGTTGATGTTGCCTGGCTGCCCGGGTTAGGTGACACATCTACAGCGTGCGTATATGTATAAGCCAGCGAACCGTAAAAGCCTTTCGAATAACTTTTCGAAAGTAAAGTTGTAAGTGCAAACGATCCGCCTTTGTTTGTATTTTCCAAAACGATCGCGTTGCTTATTGCAGGATTAAGCCTTCGTGCGTTGGTACTTGAATATCGTTCACGCACAACACCCGGTGCTATGTTCACCACGGTATCAGGTGCATTCTGATTTCCGTTGCGCATGATAGGATCATTGAAGTCTTTTGTATACAACGCTTCGATCGTAAACGTCCATCCTTTACCAAGACTTTGATCAACGGCTATGTTTGTACGCCATACCTGCGGGAATTTAAATTTGGGATCAGTAACAGCAAAACTTCCCGGTGCAACAGTACCTGCTTTTGTTGGGAATTGTGCCGGATTCAAAGCTGTATTATAAAACGGATTATAAGCGTGCGGATCAGGATTGAAAAGGAAGTTGTTCAGATTTGATGTAACCAATGCACCAAATTGGTACATACCGCTGCCCGAAGGTATGTTGGTTAAATAAACAAATGGTATACGACCTGTAAACAAACCTGTACCGCCGCGAAGAATGAAATTTTTATCCCCGTCCTTATCCCATCTAAAACCAACTCTTGGTGAATAATACCATGTTGCTTTCGGCCATTTGCCAGTCGTATAATTAGTGGGTTCAAAGTCTTTATTCAATAAAACCATCGAACTGATTGCAGGATTTTCCAATGGTTGTTCAGGATAAATCGGCCGGTCTACTCTTAATCCATATGTTAGTTTGAAACGCGGGTTTATGTTTACATCATCCTGCAGGTAAACTCCAAGCTGGCCGATCTTCATATTTGCAGAGAACACAGCATCCTGTCCCTCCTGCAATGAATAAGTAAGAGAAAATAATTTTGGTGCCCTGTCATTTATGAAATCGTCAAGTGAACCATACACATAATACCCTTGTGATCCTGCCATAAACATGTTACCGACTTTCTGGTATTCGTAAGTTGCTCCGGCAGTCAATGTGTGTTTACCGGCATAATAACTGAAATTGTCAGTAACGGTATAAATATCATTAATAACCTGGTTGTTATTCCCGTTAAAAGGTTCGTTACCGAAAAACATATAATTGTTCTTGCTGCCTGCTGTAAGACCGATAATATCTGCAAACGGGAATGTAGGGCCGTCGTGACCTTTTATAGAACTGATTTTTGTGAGTGTGGCAATGAACTGGTTAGAAAATTTCCCCCTGAAATTGCTGTTCAATTCAATTGCCCCTGATCTCACTTTATCAACGATGCTATAATTTGAATTATTAAAACCCATCGAATTCAAACCAAAGCGACTTGTAAAAAGTGGATTCGTGGAAGGCGTATAAGAAATGATAGAACTCTGGCTGTTCGCTCCGTTGATACCACCGCTCGGGGTCGGTTGTGCATAACCGGTATTTTTAAAATCGCTGTATTTTAAAGTCAGTTTATGCGCATTGCTTATGTTCCAGTCTATTTTGGCAAGTATTTTATGATTGTCTGTGGTGAAATTTGGAAAGTTATCATATGCACCGGGGTCAAAGCCATACTTACTCTTCAAATAGTCCGATAGCACTTTAAGGGAATCTATCGGGATGTTTGTTGGTGTACCGCTGCCTGAACCACCTTTTGGCGTATAGGTAACACCCGGGGTATTTGACTTTTCTATTTCTCCATTGAGGAAAAAGAAAAGTTTGTTTTTAATTATCGGACCACCAATAGTGACACCATATATTTTATTGCTGGTAGCGGCTGGACTTGCCAGTTTGGTATCTGCCACTTTTATACCATTGAAATTCTGGTTGCGGTAAGATCCATAAACACTGCCGTGAAAAGTATTCGTACCGCTTTTTGTGATAGCACTGATGCCTGCACCGGTAAATCCCGATTGTTTTACATCATACGGAGAAATGTTTACCGATATTTCCTGGTAAGCGTCAAGTGAAATCGGGTTACCACTGCCGGGCAACAAATCACTGGATAGACCAAAGTTGTTATTAAGATTAGCTCCATCCACCTGCACATTGTTCATCCTGTTGTCGCGACCGGCAAAGCTTGTGCCGTTTGATTGCGGAGTAATACGTGTATAATCAGTGATACTTCTGCTGATCGTTGGCAACGTAGATAACTGAACCGGGCTGATGTTTGTCGATGCACCAGACCGGTCTTGTGCTGACCTTCTCCTTGTAGTGCTACTTATTACCACTGCAGAAAGATCAACTGTTTCAGAAACCATTTCTGCGTTTATGTTATATGCATCTCCTAATGTAAGCGTAATACCATCTAAGATCTGTTGTTTGAAACCTACAGAACTTATTGTAACACTATACGGCCCTCCGGCCCGCAATCCCGGAAGATTGAATACGCCGCCTGATTTCGATACAGTGGCATATTTTGTTCCTGATGGGGTATGTATTGCAGTAACGGTAGCACCGGCGAGCGGTTCGTTTTTTGTATCATTAACAGTTCCGGTAATACTACTTGTAGTAACCTGCGCCTTGACAATGAATATTGTGGCAACCGCAAGCAATGAAAGGGCGATTCTCTTAAACATATAGATTCGGTTTACGTTGCAAAGAAAAAGAATAATCCCGTACGGGCATCTTCTGATACCAAGAATTTAATTGTAAAGAAAACCGAAAGGCAACCCTATGTGTTTCACTGTATAGTATAGTTTAATTGATTATTTACGCCATATAATTAAAATCGTGTTATTCAATTAACTTTGCATAAAAATATTTAATATGCTTGATTCGATAGAAAGTGCGATTGAAGATATAAAGCAGGGAAAATTGGTAATTGTAGTAGATGATGAGGATAGGGAAAATGAAGGCGATTTTATTGTGGCTGCCGACAAGGTAACGCCGGAGGTAATCAATTTTATGAGTAAATATGGGCGTGGATTGATCTGCGCACCATTGCCTGAAGAAAGATGTGATGAGCTCGGGCTCGAACTGATGGTGAATAATAATACTGCGCTTCATGAAACTGCATTCACCGTTTCGGTTGATTTGTTAGGACATGGTTGTACTACCGGTATATCCGCACACGACAGGGCGAAAACAGTACAGGCATTAATTGATCCGTTTACAAGACCCGAGGAATTGGGAAAACCAGGTCATATTTTTCCATTAAGAGCAAAAAGTGGTGGTGTGTTGAGAAGAACGGGCCACACTGAAGCGACAATAGACCTGGCACGACTTGCGGGACTTTATCCTGCCGGTGTATTGGTTGAAATTATGAATGATGATGGTTCAATGGCGAGGCTTCCTGAATTGATGGCAGTAGCAAAAAAATTTGATTTCAAAATTATTTCTATAAAAGATCTTATTGAGTATCGCTTAAAAAAAGATTCGCTGATCGAAGAAATAGTAAGAGTAGATATGCCGACGAAGTATGGCAGTTTTAAATTAATAGCGTTCCAGGAAAAGAATTCAAAGAATGAACATCTTGCCCTCATAAAAGGAGAGTGGGAAAAAAATGAACCTGTGATGGTAAGAGTTCACTCATCCTGTTTCACCGGCGATATATTAGGTTCTATGCGATGCGACTGCGGTGAGCAATTGCATAAAGCGATGCAGATGGTGGAAAAGGAAGGCAAAGGGGCTATCCTATATATGAACCAGGAAGGAAGAGGAATAGGTTTATTAAACAAATTAAAAGCATACAAACTGCAGGAACAAGGTCTTGATACAGTAGAAGCCAATCTGCACCTTGGGTTTCAAATGGATCAGCGGGATTATGGTATTGGTGCGCAGATATTAAGACATATAAATATTACGAAACTTCGGTTAATTACAAATAATCCACGTAAAAGAGTGGGGCTGTTGGGTTATGGCCTTGAAATAGTGGACAACATTCCTATTGAAGTAGATCCGAACCCGCACAATGAAAAATATTTAATGACGAAGCGGGACAAATTAGGTCATGAAATATTGGATGACGGGCAGCAGTAGTTAATTGCCTTTATCTTTTTGTTTTTCATCATCATCTTTCTTTGCTTCTGCTTTTGGTCTTGACGGTTTTGCTTTCTTTTTATCATCATCTCCGTCAAGTGTATTAAATTCTCTTCTGTACGATAAACTTGCACCGGAACGTCTTGTTCGTCCAAATGTTCCTGATGAAGTTGTATTCAGGTAGTCTGTATTCTCCCGGTAGAAGAAAATCGCACGGATGGTGCCTGATTGATTAATGAGCCATTCTGCTGTCACATCAGGCAGGAGCTGTACGTTTTGCTGCACACTTGTTGTTCCTTGTCCAAGCGGTGCATCAATACCACCGCCAAACGTTAGGATAAACCGGTCATTAAAAAATTTTCGTCCGACCGATATATTGAAATTATTGCCGAGATTCAGCGCGGTGGCGTTTGTGGGGTCGATGAAGTTCCTGTTGTAAACCGTGTTTGTTATATTGATATGATACTTATCACTTTTCAATATTTTATTGAGAATTTTATTGAACTCATTATTGATAACATTAAAGAATATACCGGACAACGTGTTCGTTGCCGTTTCACCCAATGAAATACCGGCGGTAGAAGCGGCTCCGCGACTGTCAATCGGGGCAAAACTGTTGAATACGATCAGGTAGGTAACCTGTTTGTACAGTTCATTCGGGTCACTTTGAATCCGCTGTACACCAAAACCGAGAGAAGAGTTACTATTGGCAACACTACCCGAGGGGAATTCAATGCGGAAGCCGATATCAGGTTTAAACAGCTGGCCCGTCAGCGTTGTTATTACATACACATCGCCGCGTGCCTTTGTTGTGTTGTCATCAAGATTGGCATATTCGGCCAACGGACCATAACTCACATTGTCGGCGATATATCTTGCTTCTAATTGAACATTTGCCCGCATCGGATCTCCATTCCACTCTATATAATTATTACCACCCGGCGTTACGACCAATGGCTTTTTCAGAAACGATTGGAAAGTAAACAGGTAATTACCTTCTTCAATATTGTAACGACCCCGAAGAGTAAGACTTTCGGTAGTACCAGCATGAATTTTTAACGTGCCGCTGCCTCTCGCTTTAATTTCATCACCTGTCAGTTCATCCAGTATCATTCTGAAATTTACCATAGGGTTGGCCGTTAGCTCTACATCATAAGTTATTTTGGATCCGGCTGTATTGATGGCGCTGTCGCTCAATTCACGCCCGTATTTTTTTTCAACAAGAAAATCGGCGCCGCCGGTCTCCCTGCTGGAAGATGGGGGCATCGTAATATATGCACTGTCTCTTTCGGAAGCTTTGGCATACACTTCCATGATCATATCCGATTCAGCGCCTGTTAAAAAAAATGAGCCCGTTCCTTTTGCTTTTCCGTAAAAAGACTGGTTGTCGTTAAATGTAGTATTCAGCAACTCCATGGGTTCATCATCCGTCTTTACATTGATGGAAAAAAACATATTCCTGAACGACCGGTGCTGAATAATGCCTTCTTTAATCGTTGCGGTCTTTCCATTCTTATCATAGATTTTTAAATTGGAGAAGTCTATGGCATCCGGTTTCAATTCTATGTCACCATCCTGGATCTTGTAAAAGCATTGGGTGTATTTTACGCGAAGCCCTGCATCGTGCAATGTTGCCTTGCCGGTATAATTCAGGTTGTTGAAATCACCTGTAATATCAAGATTGGTTGTTGCATATCCTTCCAGGTCGGTGAACAATGTATTAAGAAAACGATCGAGTATTTTTATCGGGTAATTCTTTGCAGCCAGGCTGATCCGGTTATCACTTGCATGTAACGAATCCTTCAGGTAAATACGCAGTGTGGCGTCAAGTTTATGTTCGGGATCATCGTTTCGTGCAACGCCCATCAACTGTCCTGTCTGGTTATCGTAAACTATATTGCTTAAAGCGACTTTCCCCAGCGAATCATTATCCAGTCTTACTTCATCGCCCTGCAACTCTGCGGTTACATAAAATCGTTTGTAGGGATCCTCAATGTGTACTTTGCCGGATAATAGTCCCTCAATCCTGTTCTTTTTAAGTAAGAATGGAGAAAAGTCACCAATGTTTACATCTTTGAGCACTGCTTCAAGATCATTCCAGTTGCCCTCCGGTGAAGGTTTTGTTGCCAGCCGGATTTCCTGGTTGCTTTCTTTTAATATTACTTCTCCGCCCACTACATAATTATTTCTGAAGTCAAGACTGCCGTTCTTTTCAATGTTCCACTTTTTACCATTAAGGATAAATTGCGATGGATCAAAATGCAGGGAAAAACCATTGCTGAATGTCTGCACACTGGCATTGATGTTTGCCATATCCAGTGTCTGGTTGGCACCGGTTGTTATCTGAACATAAGATGTATCGTTATGCGCCACAACCCTTGCGGTTGCCATCGGCAGGTTCAAACTATCGTTAAGCGTAATGTTATTTGATAGAGCATAAACAACAAGACTGTCCAGATTGCCTTTGCCAATTAATCTTGAATTTGAAAAAGAATATTGTTTGTAGGCAAATGACGGAACATCTGCAATCAGGTCCAGTTTATTTTCCGCAAGATTGACAAGCCCGCTTATCGTGCTGTTGTTAAATCCCGTAAATCGCTTATCCAGCAGTTTTACATATTCTTCAACGTTTTTTGTTTTTAACGAAAAACTGAACCGTTCTTTATTTGATGAATAGTTAGTAGCTTCTATATAAGCGGGATAATACCGGTGAAGAAACAGCTGTATCGTTTTATCAAGATCATTTAAATTAAAATTCCCTTTCAGCGAAGCTTCGAACTCATTGGATTGAGCCCGGAGTGTTTTGACATCTTCAATGTATGCAGCAGATAAAATAAGCGAATCAAACGATAAACGCATACTGTCTTTGAATAACGATGCATTCGTTATCCGTGCAGACCCGAGAAAGTCATCAATGTTTTTACCGGAAAAATTTAAATTGAATTTTCCATTTACCGCGAGATTATCCTTCGTAAGTTTTAACCGCTGCAGGTTCAATTTTTCAACATTTGCCGTCAGCGCAAACTTTGGTGTTTTGCTGCTGAAATCACTAATACCATCCAGCT
>Ga0207691_10004628_pt1 | contig 13319 bp, 14 predicted proteins | sample KBSM13metaG_FD_184327 | JGI IMG/M metagenome (GOLD analysis project Ga0207691, IMG submission 184327) | Miscanthus rhizosphere microbial communities from Kellogg Biological Station, Michigan, USA - KBS M1-3 metaG (SPAdes) (version 2) | ecosystem: Host-associated > Plants > Roots > Rhizosphere >... | reverse complement strand
TGTACGGGTTCAGCGAACACCGAGAGCGCGTTCGCAAAGACGAGGTAGGGATGCCTGGTGCGCAGCATCGCACACGGCGCAGGAGGCGCATCTTCGCCGATGATGACGGCCGACGCGCGCGTCCGCCGGAGCGCGGCCGCGTACTTGCGGTTGGCGAAAAACGTCAGGTCGCCCTCGCCCGCCTGCTCGAGCCCGGCCACGCGACGGATCTCCAGGCCCCCATCGCCTTCGAGCCGGCACCCCAGCCGCTCCGCGAGCTCGCTCAGCCGCATGTGCGAAAGCAGAATATCACGCGGCCTTCATCGAGGTTCGCTCGAAGAATTTCGGCAGCTGCTCCAGTCGGAGCCGTGTGGCCACGTCGAGTAACCGCGCTTCCCGCGCGTGCGGCTCCAGCGCCGCGAGCTCCCGCAACTCACCGAGCGGCGGACACGGTCGCCCGCTCCACGTGACGCCACGCAGGCCGTGAGCCGAGCCGCGCATCGAGAGGAAATGTCCGACCGTGCGGAAGCCGAAATACAGCGCCGGCAGGTTGGCGATGCCGGGGATGAGGATGAACAGCGGGCCGAGGCCGACGAACGTGATGACGAACAGCAGGCCATCGATGAACATCCATCGGGAGTGCCTGTCGTGATCGCGCTGTAGCGTCTCGCGAATGAGGCTGTGGACCCGGTCGAATGTCATGTCCTCCGGGTGTGCCGCCGTCGCCGCCGTCTCGGCGCGGAGATTCCACAGCAGCCGCTGTTCGGCGATGCGCTCGGCAACCCAGGCCATGCCCCGATCCTGAATCCGTCCCACCCAGCCCCTCGGCGGATCGTCCGCCGATGTCTCTCGGCGATGATGTTGCTCCGCCGCGCGCACCAGGCCACCGAACTTGCGGCGTAGCCGACCGACCCAACCTTTGGTCTCGGGCTCGACTGGTTCATCCCCGGCGACCGGCTGCTCACAATACAGCTCGTACCGGTCAGCGCCGACCGGGATGACGAAAACGTCCATTGTTAGTTGGTAGTTCGTAGTTCGTAGTTGGTAGTTGGGAGCGAGTTGGTAGTTGGTAGTTAACTACGAACTATCCAACTCGCCAACTAGCCCACTTCCAACTAGCCCACTACCGACGAACCCGCCGCTGCCGCAGGAGCCGGGCGACGAACATCGCCAGCGCGACAAGCAGCAAGAGGTGAATCAGGCCGCCGGCGACGTCAAAGAGAAAGCCGACCACCCAGAACAGCAGAACCAGAACGATCAACGTCCAGAGCATCGTTACCTCTGACTCGGGAGAGGGCAATCGGTGTGCCAGATTGCCGCCGGCGGGACTGGACGGCCCGGCGCAGTCGGCGGACGCCCGAGCTCAGGTCCTGGCTACCGGATAACGCCGCGGCGGACGGCGTAGAGCACGATTTCCGCGGCGCTGTGGAGATCGAGCTTCTCCATGATGTGGGCGCGATGCGTCTCGACCGTGCTCGGGCTGACGTTGAGGAGCGCGGCGATCTCCTTGTTGGTTTTTGCCTCGGCAACCAGCTGAAAGATCTCCCGCTCTCGTTCGGACAGCGCCTCATAGCGATCGGTTACGCCCCTGTCGGCGAGCTGTCGCACATAGTCGTCGAGCATGACGCGTGCGATGGCGGGACTGAAAAACGACCGGCCCTGCGCCGCTTCACTCACCGCCTTCAACAAGTCCACATCGGCGGAGTCCTTGAGCAGATAGCCGGTGGCTCCCGCCTGCAGGATCTGCGTGACGTAGGCTTCGTCGGCGTGCATGCTGAGCACCAGCACCCGCGTGCCCGGCGCGCGCTTCGTAATCTGCCGCGTCGCCTCGACGCCGTTCAGCAGCGGCATCGCCACGTCGATAATCGCGACGTCGGGCTTGTACTGTTCCACCAGGCGCACCGCTTCCCTGCCGTCGCCGGCTTCGGCAATCACTTCCCAGTCCGGACGCTCCTCGAGCAGCTTTCTCAGACCCTGGCGCACCATGGTGTGATCGTCGGCAAGCAGGATCCGAATCCGTCCCATTACCCGGCCTTCCGGACCGTCCGCGAGCCGGCCTTCACGGGCAGCGTCACGGTCACGCGCGCGCCGCCTTCGGAGCGGTTGACGATGAGGAAACGGCCCGACAACGACTGGGCCCGCTCACGCATCCCCATCAGGCCAAGACCGCGCCGGGCGTCGGTACCGTCCGACACGATGCCGCGGCCCGAGTCCTCGACAATGAGCTCGACTTCATCGCCCGATCGTCGCAGGAACACGTCGCACGAGAGCGCGCCACTGTGGCGAGCCACGTTGGTGAGCGCCTCCTGAACGATCCGATAGAGACACACCTCGACGTCTGCCGGCATGCGTTCGTCCCCGCCCTCGTGCGTCAAGTGCGCACGAATGCCGGTCCGCTTCGTAAAGTTCCGCAGGTAGGCCGCCAGCGTTTCGGGCAGGCCGAAGTCGTCCAGCATCGACGGATGCAGCAGCTGTGACAGATCGCGCACGCCCTGCAGCGTCGTATCGACGAGACTTCGTGCTTCCTCGAGTGCCGCGTGCGCGCGCGGATGCGTGCCCGGCGTACGCAGCGCCGCGCCAACCGACATCTTGATCGCCGTCAGCGCCTGTCCGACCTCGTCGTGCAGTTCGCGCGCAAGGCTGCGGCGCTCCTGCTCCTGGACATCGACCAGCCGCGCGGAGAGTCGCTCGAGATCGAGTCGGTTCTGCGTTTCGGCGATCCGCTGGTGGTGAATTTCGCGCTCCAGGCGGGCGACATGCCACGTCGCGAACCAGGCAGCGGCCAGGCCCAGCATGAGCGCGCCCGCGACGATCCAGACGAAGCGGTGACGCGCCTCAGCGTAGAGACTCGCGACATCGAGATCGTGCTGGCGTTGAGACGCCCGCTGCAGCGCCTTGAGATTATCGAGCAGCGCCAGCACGTCCTTGCGGATCGGCCGCACGTTGCGCCGCAGCATCGACGCCGCTCCAGCGCTGTTCGTCGGCAGATCGTCGGCGAAGACGAATTCCAGCGAGCCCCAATATTCGGCGAGCTTGTCATGCAGCTTCGCCCAGGCCTCTCGTTCGGCTGGCGACTGCACTTGCGGAAGGTATGCCGCGACGTGCTGCTCGACCGCGTCGCGCAGGACGCGCAGATCGGCGCGGTACGAATCCCGCGCGGCGCGATCCGAGTCGATGAGCGCATCACGGACGTTGATCGACGCCTCGAGCACGTTGCGCCGAATCAGCGACACCGTGTCTGCGGCACTCGCGAATGCCGCGTGCTCCTCCTTGACTCGTGTCTCCACGTCGCCCAGGCTGCGAATCAACTCGTATCCGGCAAACGCCCATACCAGGAGCAGCACCGCGAAACCGGCGACGAGCACACGGCGGATTGACGACATGCCTTTCATCGCGACTATACGAGACCCATCTGCCTCGCGGTATCCGGTTCACACCGGATGGATCGGCGCGGGGTGTCGCGCTAGCGAGTCCTGCGCTGTGGACGCGACGGTAGAGTTACCGGAAGAGGCGGCTTCCCGGCCGCTTCCCATGCGCCGGTGATTATCGCCGCGGTCGCCGAGATCGCCTCGTTGACCCGGCGCTCGAGCACGGCGCGGTTGGCCTTGAAGAACGCGTCATAGTACGCATCGTCGTACTGGTCGCGCGTTCCGATCGCCTCGAGATCCGCCTTCAGGATGGCCGGTACGAGCTGACTGCTCTGGAGCAGCGCCGTAAACGCGAAGTCGCGCGGATCCGCGATCGGCGCCATCGGTTTCGGCGCAATGGTCAGACGCTCCCGATACCGCTCGAACATCGCCGACTCGAATCGCGCGTGAATGCCGGTCTGGCCGGTGAGCTGTCCGTCGTGGTTGCTGACGGCGTGAAACGGCACATGGGCATCGCTCACGTAATGAGCCAGCCACGCTGAGAAGAAGATGATGTCGTTCTGCCCGAACGTGCCGCGCCGCGCATAGTCCTCGAACGCCCGCCGCAGCGCGCCGAACCGCTCTTCGACTGCCCAGGGCAGAGTGCCCGTCTCGTGGATCCGACTCCGGCCGAATTTGGCAATCGCGGCCGTGTAATCGCGCGGCAGCCCGTTGAACGGATATGGCCCGAAGCCCTGCCAGTCCAGATCGACGAAATGGTTTGGGTCCTCCGTATCGCCGAAGCCGGCAGTCCGCCAGGTATCGGGATCGATCGACCGCTCGATCAATGTCGTGCGATGGCGCTCGTAGAGGGGCCGCATCTCGGCCGGCAGCAGCGCAATCGCGCGCTCCATGATGAACTTGTGCGCCTCGAATCCCCACGTCTGCACGCGCGGTGCCCACGCCAGCAGCAGCGCGACCACGATGGCAGCGGCTCGTGTCATGGCGCTGATTATAGTGAGGAGGTGCGGATCGGCGCTCACATGTCGGTGGCCGGAGGCGTCTCGAGAGCGGTCGAGCGCGCGGTCGTGCACGGGTGCGAGTCGCTGCAGATCTTCAGCAAGAACGCCAATCAGTGGAAGGGGACGCCGCTCGATGCCGCGGAGACTCGTGCCTTCCGCGCGCGCATCGACGAGACGGGCATCACACCCGTCGTCTCTCACGCCAGCTATCTGATCAACCTGGCGACCACGTTTCCGCTGCTGCGTGAGCAGTCACTGGCGGCCTTCATCGATGAACTCGATCGCGCCGACGCCCTGGGACTGCTGGGCGTCGTGATCCACCCGGGCACCTGCACGGCCGGCAGCGAAGATGAGGCGCTGCGGCTGATCGCGGACGGAATCCGCACGGCGTTCAAAGCCAGGCCGCGCCGAAAGACGATGGTGCTGCTCGAGCACACCGCCGGCCAGGGCCGCACCGTCGGGCATCGATTCGAGCACCTTGCCGCAATCCTCGAGCATCTCAATGGATCGCCTCGCGTCGGTGTGTGTCTCGATACCTGCCATCTCGTCGCGTCCGGCTACGACATCGTCAGTGCTGACGGCTACCGGGATACGTTTGCGCACTTCGAGCGGATCGTCGGTCTCGATCGGCTGAAGGTCTTTCATGGCAACGACTCGAAGAAGCCGTGCGGGAGCCGCGTGGATCGGCACGAGCACATCGGCGACGGGTGCCTCGGGCTCGAACCGTTCCGGCGACTGCTCAACGACCCGCGTTTCACCGACGTGCCGATTCTGATTGAGACCGAGAAGACATCGCGATCCAGCAAGCCGGGCTCGATCGAAGCCGACCCGTTCGACGTGAAGAACCTCTCGACACTACGGGCACTACGAACCAGCCAATCGTCGGTTCGCTCCTAGTAGACGCGACTGAACCATCGTCACGCGACGGCAGAGCGCCCTGGCACCTTCTTCCGCGAAGCCGCTCGCGACGCCGAAGAGCGCTGCGGGGGCCGCCGCAATCGGTGGCCGCTCGGGTCGCCGCGCCTCTCGGCTCGGCTCAACCTCGCCGACGTATCAGCCTCCTCGCGCTCTTACCTCTTCGCTGATCGGCATCGCTCGAGGCTTTTGCTTCAGAAGGCGCCAGGCCGCCGTACTGCCGCCGCGTCGAGCTCAGTGGTGCCAGTGAGACGAATCCCTACGGAGGTCAGGCCGACTCAAACGCACCGACCGCGCGAGAAGGCTCAGGCGGCCAGCCAGGTCACGGACCTGGCGGCCAGCGATCGAACAAGCCCTCGCAGCGCGGTCCGGCCACCGTAGTCGGGATTCGCATCACTGGCACTACTGAGCACCTAGCGACCTACGATCGCGACCTCGTGCTACGCCGCCTATGGCTCGCGCACAACTGTCGACGCCTGGAAGTTTGCGCGGCGGATCGACTGGGACATGAAGCGCACGTCGCCGACGCTGACCCGCGTGCCATCTTTCTCCGGTGTCATCGTCCAGAACGGGAATCGCGCCCAGACGAGGAATTCGCGAATCTGCGGATCCTGGTCGCGTGCCTTCTTGACGAGCGGATCGCCGACGTTCTTACCGATCTGCTCCGGGTCGAGCCTGACCGCTGTCGGCCACCAGGTGAAGATCCCGGTCTCGTAGTGGTCGCCGGCGTCGATGATGACGACTCGCGTGAACGGCGTGAACGGCGCTGGCCCCACCATCAGGGCCCGCGGGGCGCTGCCGCGCACGTCGCGCCAGGTATTGCTGACGACCGTGCGAGCGGCCTGCGCGGACACCAGCATCGCTGCGATGTACGCCGACGCAAAAGCGAGTGCGGCTCCGGCCACGACGGGCCGCCGCTGCCGGCGTGCCAGCCAGACGCCGAGTCCCAGCATCACCCAGAGCCAGACGTCCGCGATGAACACCGAGTCGCCATAGAACCAGCGCCAGTCGAGCGGCGCGAGCAGGCGCACGCCGTAGTTGTTCAGGAAGTCCAGAAAGACGTGAGAGTAGACGCCGATGTAGGACAGGAGCAGCAGCCAGCCAACACTGAGCGGCCGTCGATCATCGTGACGGGCAGGGCGCAGACGGCCGATTGCGTACATGACTGCCGTGAACACCACCGGCAACGCGAGCTGCGCGTAGATGCCATGCGTCCACCCGCGACGGAACGAAATCGGATCCGTGTTCGTGAAGAACGACAGGACGTCGATATCGGGAAGGTTCGCCGCGATCATCAGCGTCGGGTTGCCGAAGCGCGTCCTGCGCTTCAGTCCCGCCTCGCCGAATGCGGCGCCGACGAGTGTGTGGCAGAGATTATCCAATCCGCTCGATCGGATTGGCGTGTTCGCCGAATACCTCCGCCTCGAAGATCAGAATCCGCGCGTCGGTCTTCCACGCGCCGGCCGGCAACGCCGCCTTCATGCACGTGTGGTCGAGAAACGTCTCGACGTCCCATCCGTGCTCGCTTGCGACCTGCGGCAGCAGCAGTCCGCGGCGGCTGCCCTGCTCGATGATGAGCCCGTGCCGTCCGATCTCGATCTCGTCGATCGCCTGCACCTCGCGCTCGGGCGTCAGCGCTGAAATCTCGATGGACAAGGTGTCGAGCTCGTCGGCTGAGACCGGCGCGAAACGCGGATCCGAATCAGCGACGGCACGTCCGAGATGCGCAACCACGCGGGCGATTGGCCAGTCACCTTCGAGTCGTCCGAGGCATCCGCGCAGGTCGGGCCCACGATGGATCGACACAAACGCACCGCAGGGCGTGTCGAGCGCCCCACCGAGCTGATGGGCCGGGGCGGTCTCGCGCCGCACGCGGGCTTCGAGCGAGCGGCGGGCGATGGTCAGCAGGCGGGTTCGATCGTCGCGTTCGAACATGATCAGAAGGCTGCGGCGGCGAGGTAGCCGACCACGGATGCTTTATCGCCGGAGACGTCACCGGAGTCCGCGTAACGCAACACGCGCGCCTGCGACGCACCCAGCCGCCGGGCGGCCTGAAGCACGGCGACCATCGGGCCTCCGCCGCATGCGTGACGCGGCTCGCGTTCCAGTTCGGTCATCAGGCCCTCGGGATCGAGCGCCTCAACGTGTCGCGCCATGACGGCGTCCATGCGGGACGCGACGTCCGCGCTTTCGTAATGCGACAGGTCTGAGCTCGCGATCAGTAGAACGCTCGGTTCGTTCGAATCGTTCGGGTCGTGCGCGGTGCTGCGAATCGCGTTCGCCAGCCCGTTGCCGAGTTCAAACGCTGCCTCCCGTGTCTGGTGGCCCATGACGAGCGGCACGATCGGCACCCCAGGCAGCAGATGCGCGATAAACGGCAGCTGCATCTCGAGCGAGTGCTCGCGGCCGTGCGCCGCCGGCAGTTCGAGGATGTCGACACACTCCGCCCGGATGGCGTGCGCCAGCGTGGCGTCCACGTCCACAGGACCAAACGGCGTTTGCCACTGTCCGGCCGGCCAGATCGACACGCCGCGGAACGGCAGGAAGTGCGACGGCCCGACCAGCACAATCGCGCGATACGACCGGCCGTGCAGCAGCTTGTAGGCAAACGCGGCGACGGGGCCGGAGTACGTCAGCCCCGCGTGCGGAGAGATCAGGGCCCGTGGCGGATGCGACGGCCGCTCGACGGTTGCGTCGTTGAGGTAGAGATCGAGTTCAACCGCAAGCCGCGTCGGATTGTCCGGATACCAGGAACCCGCAACGGCCGTTTTTCTGATCACCGCCCGAGACCTGCCATTTCCGTGGCAAAAATGAGGGCCATGGCACCGCCGCGCGGATCCCGCCCGGTCAGCGCGGCGCGGTGCAGGTAGTCATCCAGCGTTCGTTGCTTGTTCGTCGATTCGCAGACGTCCAGGAGCGATCCATCAGCACCGGTGCGCGTCAGCACGGCACGCCACGCGGCATCGACGTGCGGCTGGTACGTCTTTGCGTCGAGCCATCCGTGCCGGATGCCCATCAGCATCGACGTGCCGATCATCGCCGTCGCGGAGAACTCCGGATACGAGCCCGGATGATCGATGACTTCCCGCCACAATCCGTCGGCGTCCTGAAAGCGGCTGAGTGCCTCCATGTGCTGCTGGAACGTGCGAAGGATCCCGTTGAAGCCTGGATGGTCCGTCGGAAACGTCTGCAGCGTCAGGGCCAGGCCGATCGCTGGAAACGCGTTGCCGCGGCCCCACGCCGCATCGGTCAGCGGCGAGTGACGGTAGAGGAAGTCGGGTCGAAACACCAGCTTCTGCATGAAGGCAATGTGCTGCGCCGCCATGTCGAAGTAGCGCCGCTCTCCGGTCAGCTTCCCTGCTCTCGAGAGGATGGCGGTCGCCATGAACAGCGAGTCGCTCATCTCGTCGTGAAACGGCATCGACTCCTTCAACGCGCCCGTTTCGGTGAAGCCGAGATCCACGGCCTTTCGCAGCGCCGCCAGATACGCGGGGTTGCCCGTCCGCTCGGCAAGCTCCGCCATCACGAGATGGCCGGCCAGCACCAGCGAGTTCGGCCGATCGAGCGGATTGCGTGACCCGTTGATGTAAGGCGCCGCGAGACGCTCGACATCTGCGGTCTGGCCAAGCCGCACTCGCCCGATCAACGCCAGACCGGGGATATAGGTGAACTGTTCGAAGTCCTGGCCGTAGACGCGGGACAGCTCGTCGGCCACCTGCCGCGGTGTGCGTCGGCGACGGCCATTGATTTCGTGGTGCGCTTCGGACTCTGCGATTGTCGCCGGGACCGCGTCCAGTAAACGGGCGGCGGCAGTCATGTTCCGCGCCGGGACTCGGCCGATACCGGAGACGGTCGTCTCCGAGAGCGCCTGAACAAGGCCCGATTCGTCAGGACCAACCACCAGTGCCAGGTCGGGGGCGTGAATGGCGAGCCACCGCCAGAGCGCGTGTGATTCGGCGTTGTCCCGATAGGCGACGCCCACGGGCGGAAAGATGAGACGCGACGCGTCAGGATTGGCGACGGCAATACCGATCAGCGTGTACCGTCGGCCGCTTTGCGGCTGCTTGTCGAAGGTCTCGACAGCCTGCAACACGGCGCGGCTGGACGCGTCTTCACCGGCAAGCCCACCAACCAGCGCGACCACCGGCGCCGACTCTGACGACCCGCGTACGATGGCCGCGCGAATAGGTACGCCTTTCCCGCTGAGCCCGACCTCCTGCATGTCCATCGCGATCGCCGGCGATGCGGAAACCAGAACGGCGGCAACCAGCGTCAGGGTACGCATGATGTGCAGATTGTAGCGCCCGCGTCATAATCAAATGAATGTCCTCCCTGACCATCGCCGACGTCGAGCGCATTGCGGCGCTGGCGCATCTCGAGCTGACCGACGAAGAGAAGCAGCTGTTCACGCGACAGCTGGCCGACATCCTCAGCTATGCCGAGCAGCTCCAGGCGATCGATACCACTGGCGTTCCGGCCACCGCCCATGTGGGCGCCACCGCTGGCGTCGAGCGTGCGGACGAACCACGTCCTTCGCTGTCCACCGCGCAGGTACTCGCGAACGCGCCGGACCCGGCGCCTGACGCCGGACTCTTCCGCGTGCCACGGGTGATCGGGTGACCGTTTTCGGGCGCACCGCAAGCCAGCTTCGACAGGACATCGCCGCAGGCAGTATCTCGGCCGTGGAAGCGTGCCTGGTAACGCTCGACCGGGTGTCCTCGATGAACGCGACGCTGAACGCGTTCAACCATGTGGATGCGGATCGCGCGCTGGAACGGGCAGCCGCCATCGACCATCGTCGCGCGGCGGGCGATCGCCTCGGGGCGCTGGCCGGCGTTCCAATCGCCCTCAAAGACAACATGTGCGTGCGCGGCATGCGCACGACCGCCTCGTCGAAAATCCTCGATCGGTTCATCCCGCCGTACGACGCGACCGTGGTCCAGCGGCTGGAGAACGCGGGCGCGGTGATCGTCGGCAAGACGAACTGCGACGAGTTCGCGATGGGGTCGTCGAACGAGAACTCGGCCTACGGGCCGGTGCGCAACCCCTGGAACCTCGACACGACGCCCGGAGGCTCGAGCGGCGGTTCGGCTGCGGCGGTCGCGTCACGCTGCGTTCCCCTCGCACTCGGGTCGGACACCGGCGGGTCGATCCGCCAGCCCGCCTCCTTCTGCGGCGTCGTCGGGCTGAAGCCAACCTATGGCCGCGTCTCGCGCTACGGTCTGCTGGCGTTCGCCTCGTCGCTCGATCAGATTGGACCGTTTGCCTGCACCGTCGCGGACGCGGCGCTTGCGCTCTCAGTGATCGCGGGACATGACTCCTGCGACTCGACCTCGTCCACCGCCGACGTACCGGACTACACCACGGCGCTCACCGGAGACATCCGGGGCGTGCGCATCGGCGTACCGCGTGCGTTTGTGTCTGAAGGCGTCGATGCGCAGGTTCGTGCCGCATTCGATCGCGCCCTCGACACCCTGCGCGACCGCGGCGCGACGCTGATCGACATCGATCTGCCGCATGCGAAGCTCGCCATTCCCGTCTACTACCTGATCGCCACCGCCGAAGCGAGCTCGAATCTGGCGCGATACGACGGCGTGAAGTACGGATACCGCTCCCCCGCCGCGAAGGATTCGCTGAAGGCGATGTACAGCAAGACGCGCGACGAGGGATTCGGCGCCGAGGTGAAACGGCGAATCATGCTCGGCACCTACGTGCTGAGCGCGGGCTACTACGACGCGTTCTATCTGAAGGCACAGCAGGTGCGAACGCTGCTGCGCCGCGACTACGAGCACGCGTTCGAATCGGTGGACCTCGTCACCATGCCCACCAGTCCGATTCCACCGTTCAAGCTCGGCGAGAAGACCGCCGACCCGTTACAGATGTATCTCGCGGATGTCTTTACGGTGAGCGTCAATCTCGCGGGACTGCCAGGCGTGAGCGTGCCCTGCGGGTTTGCGGATGGCCTCCCGATCGGGTTTCAGCTGATCGGCCGGATGTTCGACGAAGCGACGATCCTGAGGGTCGCCGATGTCTTCGAGCGCGCCACCGAGTGGCACTCGGCGCCGCCGCCGATTTAGTACCGGGACCTCTTCTTCCCGAGCTCGTACTTAAACTTCGTCCACGGAACGTCGCCCATCTGCACGTCTGCCGTTCCGGTCAACTTCACCCCGTCGTTCCGGAAAACAAACGCGATGCGGATGGCGCCATTGCCTCCCCCGCCCCCGCCGCGTCGGCCAGCTGTTGCCGGACGCGGTCGACCGACGACGGCCGTCGCGCGAAGCTCCTCGCCGACGATGGTTGCGTCGGTGATCGTGGCGCCGTCTTCGCCGCCGAGAAACGGACGCATCGTTCCGGTGATCTTGCCGTCGACGAGCTGCAGCTCCAGCGTGACCGGCTGTTCATTGTTGGCGCCCGGTGGAGGATTCGGGATCGCCCAGGCCTGGGTGCCGACCCAGGTTCCAACGAAGCGCGCCGCTGGCACAGCGACCGGCGCGGGCGCCTGCGCGCTCGTGATGGCGGTCAGTAGCAGAATCCAGACCCCTAACCGGATCATGGCGGCATCCTACCGCCAACTTGACCGATCTCTCAAAAAGCGGTGTTATCGGTCACGGTGCGAACCCCAGGAATTGCCGTGCCCTGCGTTGCCATGCTTCTGGCCCTGTTCGTCGCAGCCGGCATCTCGGCACAGCGCGGCGATCAGGTCCGGCTGAAGCCGGACACTGCGAACAAGCTGCCGCCGGTGTCGATGACCTGTCCGATGCACCCGGACGTCCTCGAAAAGCAACCGGGATCATGCCCGATCTGCAAGATGAGCCTGGTGCCCGTTCGCCTCGATACGTCGTGGATCTGCCCGATCCACACGGCGGTGACGTCGGAGAAAGCGGGGACGTGTCCCATCTGCGGGCGACCTCTGGTGGAAGCGCGCGTCGCGGTCACCTGGACCTGCGCCGCACAACCAGCCATCGATCGTCTCGAGCCCGGAACGTGCCCGGACGGGACGCCAACACAGCAGCGGCGCACGCTGCGGCCGCATGGCAACCACAACCCGCAGCACGGCGGCCAGTTCTTCATGGCCGCGGACAACTGGCATCACGTCGAAGGCGCGTATCCACGCGCGGGTGTGTTCCGTCTGTATGTATACGACGACTACACGCGGCCGCTCGCGGCAGCGGCGTTGAAGAACGTCAACGCGCGTGTCGTCACCAACGAGCAGTACGACGCCCGCACCCGAACGTCGACGGACCTGACGGCGTTTCCGCTGCGCCCGTCCCCAGACGGCGCATATCTCGAAGCACGCGTCACCGGCGTCGCGCTTCCCGCGGCGATGACCGCAAAGGTCAAGATCAAGCCCGACTCGCCTGAGTACCGGTTTGATTTCACCTTCGCCGCTGTCACACGAGACCCGGCGACGGGGCGCTCCGGGCGTGCCACGGCGTCGAATCGTCCTGCGGTCTCTGGCCGCGCGACGCAACCGCTGCCGCGCACCAACACGACAGCCGCTGCCGCGCCCGCGCTCTCGGGCCCGGTCGCCACGCCGATTCCCGACACCATTCCGGACATCCTCGTGCTGATCAAGACACGCGACGGTGAGATCCGCGACCTGATCCGGCAGGGAAATTTTGCGGCGGTCTGGGTTCCGGCGTTTCAGGCCAAGGATCTCGCCGTGGCACTGGAGCCGCGCATTGGCCAGCTCGAGCCTGATGCGCGCGACGCCGCCGAGCCCGCGCTACAGCGCCTGGTGCGATTTGCATGGCTGCTGGACTCCGTCGGCGATCTCGGCAACCGTCAGCAGATCGATGAGGCGTATGCAGGATTTGCGCGTGCGGTTAGCGACGTTGCCAGGGCGTTCGGAGGTGTGAAGTGAGTGGCACGCGACACAAGGCACAGGCCTTCGCACTCGCAATCGCCGCAGTCGTCAGCGCCTGGTCGATTCGCAGCGACGCACACAAGCAAGTCACCTCGCCGTTCACCTTCAGCGAAGATGTGTTGCCGATCGTCAAGACACAGTGCGCGACGTGCCATTCGCCCGGCGGTGTCGGACCAATGTCGCTGCTGA
>Ga0207691_10004624_pt1 | contig 13327 bp, 10 predicted proteins | sample KBSM13metaG_FD_184327 | JGI IMG/M metagenome (GOLD analysis project Ga0207691, IMG submission 184327) | Miscanthus rhizosphere microbial communities from Kellogg Biological Station, Michigan, USA - KBS M1-3 metaG (SPAdes) (version 2) | ecosystem: Host-associated > Plants > Roots > Rhizosphere >... | reverse complement strand
GCCTTCGTGCCGATGGCCATCACCCGCGCCACGTGATGCTGCGGATTGGTGCAGGGATCGGTCGCGTTGACGTTGACGGTGACGAGATCGCCGACCGCGAGCGTCGTGGGGAGCGATGGGACTCGTGCAGCGTTCCACTGGCGTGCCGCAGCGAACCGTGGCGTCAACGCGGCTCGCTCCACGTCCCGCAGCCGACTCTCGAACGCCTGATCGCGGCGAGGAGCTGCACCGACGCTGCCTTCGTCGCGCGGCAGCGGGATCCGGTCCAGCGGGGGGATCTCGGGCGACTGGATTCCGGTCGCGCGCAGGGTGAATCCCGCCTGCCCCACGCTGTCCAGACCGCTGTTCACGACAACGGCATAGAAGATCCCGCCGGTCGTGCTGCCCAGGACTCTTGCGTCACGGCCGCGCCCGACCGAGAGCGATTGACCGAGCTCGAAGGCTCCGCCGACCGGTCCGGATGGTCCGTCGTTCCTGCAGCCAGAGATGCTGGACATCAACGCGACTGTGCCCACGAGGGCGATCACACGTGCGTGCAGGGACATGGATCTCGATTCGGTGTGGCGCGACGGAATGACGCGGAACACTGCCTGCAGGCACGCTCGCCGGCGTCAGAGAGCGGGGGTGCCGCCCACGGACGTCGGTGTTGCCGGCGCTTGATAACCCGGGCCGCCGCGTTGGAACAAGATGGACCAAAGGGGCCAGCGCCGACACGGTCGACACCGCAGACGGCAGACACCCTCGTTTTATGCCGGAAACGCTCAGCGAGCGGCGAACGCTGCTGAGACCCGCTCAAGCTCCAGCGCGCCACCATCCCCGAACAGGAGCGCCTCGCACTGCTCCGCGGTCTGCGGCGAGACGAGCAGGTATCCCTGCCACTCCGCGCAGCGGTGGTCGGTGAAGAACGCGAGCTGCTCCGGCCGCTCGATCCCTTCGGCGATGACGTTGACGCCGAGGGTCTGGCCGAGCGCGATGACGGCGGCGGCGATGGCGCTGTCGTCGGTGTTGTGCGGCACCCCGTTCACGAAGCTGCGATCGATCTTCAGGGAGTCGATCGGGAAGAGCCGGAGCGCGCTGAGCGACGAATAGCCGGTGCCGAGATCGTCGATCGAGACGCGGACGCCCTTTGCCTTGAGCGCCCGCAGGTTGTCGATGGCCCGGCCGCTGGAGCGCATCGCGATGCTCTCCGTGATCTCGATCTCGAGATTGCCTGCCGGGAGCCGCGTCTCGTCGAGTACCTGTTGGACGCGCGCTACGAGGTCCGGATGCTGGAGCTGCCGCACCGAGAGATTCACCGCGGCACGCAGATGCGGCTGGCCGCGGTCGCGCCAGCGTTGGACCTGGCAGCAGGCAGCGCGAAGCACCCACTCCCCCATCGGCACGATCGCGCCGGTGGCCTCGGCCAGCCCGATGAACTCCGAGGGCAGGAGGAGCCCGCGATCGGGGTGATTCCAGCGGAGCAGCGCTTCGAGGCCGTTGATGCGCCCCGTGCCGGAATCGACGATCGGCTGATAGTAAACGCGAAGCTGGTCGTGCTCCACGGCGCGCTGGAGATGACTCTCGAGCCCGAGTTGCTCGAGCGCGGCGGCGCCGAGCTCGGGGACGTAGCGCTCGACGAGGTCGCGGCCCTGGGCCTTGGCCCGGTACATGGCCGCGTCGGCGTTCTTGAGGAGGGCCTCGGGGTCGCTCGCGTCGGCTGGGTACAGGCTGATTCCGAGGCTCGTCGTCACGAACACCTCCTGCCCGTCCAGGCAGATCGGCCGCTTGACGGCGGCGATGATGCGCTCGGCGACCATCATTGCGTCGTCGGGGGTTCCCACCTCGGTGCAGAGCACCGCGAACTCGTCCCCGCCGAGCCGGGTGACGGAGTCGTCACCGCGAACGGCGCTGCGGATTCGCTCCGAAACAGTTTGGAGGAGGAGGTCACCCGCCGCGTGCCCGAGCGAATCGTTCACGACCTTGAACCGATCGAGGTCGAGGAAGAGCACCGCGACGATGGTGTTCGTCCGGCGGGCGCGGTGGAGCGCCATCCCCATCTGGTTCAGGAAAAGTTGGCGGTTTGGAAGTCCGGTGAGGGAATCGTGGTAGGCGATCTTCTCGATCTTCGCCGCCGCGTCCATCGTCGCCTGACGCTCCTCCTCGAGCAGCCAGATCACGAGGCCGATCGCGAGGCCGAAGTAGAGCATCACGTCCACCAGCCCAAGCGTCCCGATCCAGAGCGGATACTGACGTCGAATGACTGGATCAGTACCGAGCGCGAGGAAGTGGACCTGATGCAGGGCGAGCCCGAAGAGCGCGAGTAGCACGGAGCGGCGCCCGATCGCGCGGGCGATGCGCGGCGTGCGGCTGATCGCGTGCGCGGCCACCAGCGAGGCGGCGGCGACGAACAGACGGCGCAGGGTGACGCGAAGCTGATAGACCAGCTCCGCATTCGAAGCATCCCACGAGAAGAGCCCCTGCAGGACCGCGCCCACGATGGCAGCCGCGATGAGGACCCGGCGCGCCTCGGGCTTCTCGAGCGACTTCCCCGTCGTCAGCTCGAAGGTGCCGAGCAACAACCACGTGAGCTGCAGGCAGCCCGCCACCCCTGACGCCATGGAGATCAGCACATGGGGCAGGTAGACGATGGTGTGGTTGTATCCGACGAACTGCGCAACCGCCCTCAGCGTCGCGTACGCCGCGAGCGCCAGCCAGCTCCATGTCCAGTGCGAGAGGAAGGGGCGCCAGTAGCGCCGCTTCAAGCCGACGAACACGCACGCGATGATGAGCGCCGCGCCGGCCTGCAAGAGCAGGCTGGTGACGGTCAGGAACCTGGACAGCGGCATCCGAAACGGTGGGGGAGGGCGCCGTCATCGGCGCCAGTCGGGACCTTCGGATCATGACGATCGAGCTTCCGGCAAGGGAACGGGTGCACAGGCCCGTTGCGTTTGCTCCGCTCATGCGCCTAAGGTTGGAATCCGCCCCCGAGCAGCTTTCTCGCCCCCATGCCTCTCGCCCTCCAATCCCGCGTCGTCGTCTCCGACGAGCAGGTCCACACCTCGCTTGGCGACGAAGCCGTCATTCTCGGCCTCCAGGATGGCGTGTACTACGGCCTGGACGCGGTCGGCGCCCGGGTGTGGTCGCTTCTTGCGGCGCCACGCCGCGTGTCGGAGATCGTCGACCTGGTGACGGAGGAGTTCGAGGTCGGCCGCGAGCGCTGTGAGCAGGACGTGCTCGCCCTTCTCGGCGAGCTCGCCGATCGCCGATTGATCCGCGAGGAATCGGACGAGGGACATGCAGCTGTTTCGTAGGCGCCGCTGGCCGCGCGCCGACTGGTTCGCGCTCGGCGAAGCGTTCTTCGTGCTTGCGGCAGTCCGGCTCTCGCTCGCGGTGATGAACTTCAAGCGCGTGGAGCGGTTGACGGTGGCGCTCGTGCGCCGGCTCGCCCCCCGCCCCGCGGATGGCACGCCGGAGGACGACGCCCGTCTCGGCCGCGCCGTGCGCCGCGCGGCGCTCCTCGTCCCGGGCGCGAAATGTCTCGCGCAGGGGACGGCGGGCATGATCGTCTGGGCACGTCATGGTCATCGCTCCCGCATGACGATCGGAGTCAAGCTCGACTCGAAGGAAGCGTTCGGCGCGCACGCCTGGCTCGAGACACCGCACGGCATTCCCGTTGGCGGCGCGGAGGCCGCGCAGTTCTCGCCGCTGATGACGATCGATCCGTATGCCTGAGGCGACGCGCGCGCTCTCGATCCGTCGCTTCGCGGCGATGCTCTTCCGGGCCGCGCCGCGCGCAACAGTCGTTTCGATCGTGCTGATGGTGCTCGTCGCGCTCACCGAGGGGATCGGGCTGCTCATGCTCGTGCCCCTTCTCGCGTTGGCTGGAGTGACCACGGGAGTGGCGGCGCCGCAGTCAGGGCTGCTCGGACGACTGACCGCGCAGCTCCCGCACTCGCTCGGCCTCCTCCTGCTGGTGTACGTCGTGGTCGTCGCGGCCAGGGCCGCGCTCGAATTCGCGGAGACGGTCGCTTCGGTCACGGTGCAGACGGAGGTCACGCGATCGCTGCGCGAGCGGTTGTATCGCGCGCTCATCGGGGCGCACTGGGAGACTGTCGCCCCGCTGCGCGGCGCACGACTCGCCCATGTGTTCACGACCGAGCTGGAACGCGTGAGCCTCACGACGCACGAGATGCTGAGCGGCGCGCTGCAGTTGCTGATCGCGCTGATCTACGCCGGAGCGGCGGTGGCCATCTCGCCGGGACTCGCGCTGGTCGCGGCGGGTGGAGCGGTGATCCTCCTCCTGCCGGCACGCCGCCAGCAGCGCCAGGCCCGAAACGACGGAGATCTTCTCACCGTTCTCGGCGCGGAGCTGTTCGTCGGCGCGACCGAGGAAGTCGCGACGCTCAAGATGGCGAAGAGCGCCGGCATCGCGAGCCGCGTCGCGGAGCGGTTCAGCAAGCGCGGGCGCGTCCATGCGCGCGCCCTCATCATGGCACACGCGCGCTATCGCGCCGCGGCGGCCTTCCTCACTGCCGGCGCAGCAGCTGCCCTCGCCGTGGTCGTCTGGATGGCCGTCGAGCGCATCCATCTGGCGCCAGCCAGCCTGCTCATCCTGCTGTTCGTCTGTGCGCGACTGGTCCCGCGCATCACGAGCGTCCAGGGAAGCTTCCTGATCACGGCCCGCGCACTCCCCGCCGCGGAAGCAGTTCAGAATCTGCTCGACGATCTGGAGAAAGCGGCCGAACGCGTCGAGCGCGAGCCTTCAGCACCGCTCGACGTGCGACGGGCCGTCGAGCTGCGCGACGTCACGTATCAGTACCCGGGCGCCGTCGCGCCCGCGCTGCGCGCCGTATCCATCTCGATCCCCGCCGGCCGTGTGACGGCGGTGGTCGGCAGCTCGGGAGCGGGCAAGAGCACCCTCGCCGACGTCCTGCTCCTGCTGCTCACGCCCGGGAACGGCGGGCTGTTCGTCGACGGCACCCCGGTGGGCGACGAGCTGCGGGACGCGTGGCGGGCGAGCATCGGGTACGTCCCCCAGGAGACGCATCTCTTCCACGACAGCGTGCGCGAGAACGTGCGTTGGGTCGCGCCCGAAGCGACCGACGAAGACGTGCTCGAGGCGCTGCGGATGGCCGGCGCCGGCGCCCTCCTCGCGCGGCTGCCCCGTGGGCTCGACACGCTCATCGGCGATCGGGGCACCCTCCTCTCGGGAGGAGAGCGCCAGCGGCTCGCTCTCGCGCGGGCCCTGCTCCGCCGTCCGCGCCTGCTCGTTCTCGACGAGGCGACGAGCGCGCTCGACCCGGAGAGCGAACGGGCCATCCGCCACACGATCGCCTCGCTCACGCCGACGGTCACCGTCCTCACGATCACCCACCGGCTCACGACGGCGCGGCAGGCGGACCACGTGGTCGTGCTCGATCACGGGAACATCGTCGCGGCGGGCGCCTGGGAGGCACTCGTGACGCTCGAGGATTCCCGCCTCGCCAGTCTCTGGGCGGCGCAGCTCGGGGTCGACGACGACGTCGTGCCCCAGACCGCACTTCGCTCGTCCTGACGACATGCCCTTCCTCGACATGTTCGCCGGACCGCACAGCCTCCGGCTCTTCGGCTACACGCTCACGCTCGGCCCGTCCGGCGTCAGCGCGGCGATCGGCTGGGTGCTGTTTGCCGCCGGCGCCTTCTTCGCCGTGCGCGAGCGGATGACGGGGAAGTCCATCGGCTCGCTGTCGCCACTCGTCGCGGCGGCGATCACCCTCGCGGCGATGAGCGCCGGCCTCGGCCTGCTGCTCGGCGAGAGCTATCCGGACTTTGCGCGCGTCTTCTGCTTCCCCTACGCGCTCCTTGCTCTCGCGGTCGCCGTGCTCGCACGCGCGCTCCACGCCGGCGGGCGCCCGATCGGCGGCGAGGAGTAACGCTCGTGGTACTGTCGGGCCGCCACGACGACCCGAAGCTGGAGCAGCTCGCGCGCGAGACCTTCGCGATGTTCCCCAACTGCCATCGCTGCGGTCAGGTCATCGCGCGCTTCGAGGATGCCGACATTCGAGTGCACTCGCAGCGCGTCGTGCACCGCGGTGCGTGTCCCCCGCCACCGAGTGTGGAACAGGTCGTTCCGCCGACCCCGTAGGCGATCGGTTCTCGGTTAACGGTTCATGGTTAACGGTTGACGGCGTCGGACGGGGTCAGAGTCGGTTCGACTCTGACCCCCTTGCGTCGCAAGGGCGTCCCGACGCCGACTATGAACCGATCACCAAGAACTGAGAACAGCCCCTCGGATTACCTCGCCCGCCACTCGAGCCCCACGAACACCGATCGCGGCGCGACGGGCCTGCCGGCGACGTCGAGGTAGCTCTCGTTGGTCAGGTTGAGCAGCTCGACCGACGCACGCATTGCACCGACGCGCTGATCGAGACGCGTGCTCAGCGTGAAGTGCTCCGTCTCTCCGCTCCGCCGCGCGCGCAGCGCGTCGACGGTGAGCGACGCGCCGCCTACCACGTTCGTGGCGGCGCTGAGCCCGAGCGTGCGCGTCAGCGGTCGCAGTGCGTACTTGCCCGTGATCCCATTCGCCGTGCTCGCGTCGAGGTGGAGTCCCGAGCCGCGCAGCGTCCAGTCAACACCGACGAGATTCGGCACGCGCACGGCCGCTTCGATGCCGCGATACGTCGCGGCGGCGAAGTTCATCGTCCGCCATGGCGTCCCGGTCGGTGAGCCAGTGGGGCGCGCCCAGTCGATCAGCTCCTTGGCATGACGCTCGAACAGTGCGACATCGGCGCTCGCCCAGGCGACGGGAAAGAGGCGCGCACCGACTTCGTGAGCCGTGAAGCGCTCGACGCTCAGTGTCGAGTCGCCGACGTTCGCCGGATCCTTGTAGAAGCGCTCCGTCCAATCCGGCGCGCGAAATCCGCGCGCACTCGATGCGCGCAGCTGCAGCGCCGACCCGATCGGAATGGACGCCGCGACGGAGGGCGATCCGAATGCACCCACGACCGACGACCAGTCGCCGCGAAATCCTGCATCGACGATCGCGCCGCCCGGACGGCCGGCCGTCGCCTCGACGAATGCCGCTTTCCTCCATTCCTCGTGGTTCCCCAGCCGAGCGCTCTTCAGGGTCGCGTCGAGCAGCTCGCTCCCGGCCGCGACGTGAAAGCGATCGGTGGGCGCGAACCGCACGGTGCCTTCGGCTCCGCTCTGCCAGCTGAGGTGCGTGTTCTGATAGAACGCCGGGTCGTCACGCTTGAGGGTGAACACGTCGGAGTGCCGCCGCGTGTGCACCACGCCCTCCATCGACACTCGGCTCGACAGCGGCGCGTGCACGCGCACGTCGGCCGTGGTGCTTCGCGTCGTCTCGTACGATGGATAGGGCCCGTAGAAGTCCGCCGCGCCGAACTGCCGCGCGCCGAGCCCGATACCCGCCGCGATCCGCGCATTGCCCAGCGGGCGCTCCGCCCTGCCACGCACCTGCGTGATGCGGTAGTCGGTGCCGTCGCGATGACCGTCCGAACGATCGACGTCGGCGCCGATGCGCAGCGCGGTGCCTCCGCTCGCCGCGCCGAGCGCGACGCGCCCATTCGCACCGCCGAAGCTGCCGACGCGTGTCGCGAGGTCGGCGAAGCTCGAGTCGGAGCGCGTGACGATGTTCACGACGCCGCCGATCGCATCGCTGCCGTACAGCGCGGAACCGGTGCCGCGCAGGATCTCGATCCGCTCGATCATCCCGACGGGCACGGCGAGGTCGAGCGCGTAGTGTCCGCTCTGCACGTCGCTGACGCGAACGCCGTCGACGAGCACGACGACCTGATTGTACGTCGAGCCGCGCAACCCGAGATCGGCCTGCGCGGGAGAGCGCGGCTGTGCGTCTACGCCGAGGGCAACGGAAAGGACGTCGGACAACGAGCGCGCGGCGCGCCGCTCGAGGTCCTCACGCGTGATCACCTCGACGGATCGGGTACTGGTCGCGAGTGCCGCGTCGCTGCGCGACGTCACGCGGACGGTGTCGAGGGGATGTGCGGCGCGCTCCTGCGCGAGCGCCGGATGCGCGATCGCCGCCGCGCAGAAGAGCGCGAGCGGCGACATGGAACGAAGGCGAGCCATGGCGGAGTGCGGGTGGGGGGCGATGGTTCGCCCCCCAGTCTAACGCGCTTGCAGCAGCAGCGGCACCGCGCCGAGGAACCACACGATCACTCCCGCGATGGCGGCTTTTGCTCGGGGAATCTTTCCCGTCACCGAGAGTCCGATCACGAGCAGCACGGTGATCCAGATCGTGAAGACATCGACACGACCGAGCAGCCCGACCAACATGGGCGACGCCGTGTCCGGATCGAGGAAGCGCCCCAGGCCGATCGATGCACGCCAGCGTCCGGTGAATTGCGCTGGGTCGAGCAGCAGACCCTGCACGCTCGTCACGACGCCCTCGACGATGCGTGGCATCGATGCGTATGACGCGACCATCACTGCCTGACCCAGCGTCTGCTTCGCCTCGAAGAACTTTCCGACTACCCAGAGTGCGAGCCCGGTGACGAAGATCGCGATCGGCGTGCCGATCACCACGGCGATCTTGTTGAACGTCGGTCCCATCTTGCGCGCCGCCTCGATCTGCTCGGGCGTGATGTTCGGCCGCTTGGCGAGGGCCCGCGTCATCTCGGCGTCAGTCACCGGTCCCCAGACGGCGCTGTTGACGAAGAACAGGGCCACGACGACGACCACGACGACGAGCATCGGGACGAAGAACCCGGAATTGATGCGCCGTGCGAAAACGGCGGACGGCGCGTAGAAGATGTCGATGAAGTCTTCCCACACCGATGCGCTGGCGGGGGTGGAAGCGGCGGGCGACGCGTCGGGGGAGAGATCCGCGTTCGCTCCGCTGCTGGTGGGCTCGGTCATGAGACGTGGCTCCAGGAGGGGGGCGCATGAAGCTGCGATCGCCCGCGCGTCGCCGCAATGCGTGTCGGCGCACAAGGCGCCGCGGTGCTCATAGTCGCACCATTAGATTCTTCGCCGTGACGCAACCCGAGACGCCATCGCAGCCGACGAAGCCTCCCTCGCGCCGACTGATCTGGCTGCTCACCGTCGCCACCGGCGCGAGCGTCGCGAATCTCTACTACAACCAGCCGCTTCTCTCGTCCATCGCACGCACCTTCGGCGCGTCACCGCGTGCGGCCGGTGCGATCGCGACGCTGACGCAGGCGGGATACGCCGTCGGTCTGCTGCTCTTCGTGCCGCTCGGCGACATCGTCGACCGGCGCCGGCTCATCACGCTCCTGCTCTGTCTCGTCGCCGGCGCGCTGCTCATCACCGGGCTCGGTCCTACTTTGAGCGTCGTCATGGCGGCGAGCTTCGCGATCGGGGTCACGACGGTCGTGCCGCAGCTGATTCTTCCCTTCGCCGCTGGGCTGGCGCCGCCAGCGATGCGCGGCCGGATCGTCGGCCAGGTCGTGTCAGGGTTGCTCGTCGGCATCCTCGCCGGACGCGCGGTGGCCGGCGTGGTCGGAGCCGTGGCCGGCTGGCGCGCCATGTACCTGCTCGCGAGCGCAGCGATGCTCTCGCTCGCCGTACTCCTCTGGCGCATGCTCCCCTCAGCGCGGCCGGCGGCGACCGCCTCGTACAGCTCCCTCATCCGCTCGCTCGGCACCCTCTTCCGCGGGGAGCCGGTCATCCGAGACGCCGCGCTGCTCGGCGCGCTCACCTTCGCGGCGTTCAGCGCCTTCTGGACGACGCTCGCCTTCCGACTGCAGGAACCACCACTGCACTCAGGGAGCGCCATGGCCGGCTCCTACGGTCTGATCGGCCTCGTCGGCGCGGGGGTGGCACCGCTCGCCGGGCGGATGGCCGACAAGCAGCACCCGCGACGCACCGTCGGCTTCGCCCTGCTCGGGAACGTCGCCGCATGGCTGGTGATGCTGGCCGTCGGGCACACGCTCTGGGGCCTCGCCATCGGCGTGCTCCTGCTGGATGCCGCGACGCAGGCGGCCCAGGTCTCCAACCAGGCGCGCGTCTATGCCCTCCCCACCCACGCACACAACCGGCTCAACACCATCTACATGGTGTGCTACTTCATCGGCGGTGCGACAGGATCCGCGCTCGCGGTCGTGGCCTGGGATGCCTTCCGTTGGGCGGGCGTGTGCGCCGTCGCGCTCGGCTCCCTGATGACGGCGTATGCGGTCTACTTTGCACGCCGCGCGGAGCCTGGCCTCTGACCTCTCGCACAACATCTGTCGCGCCGCTATCCTGAAATTCCCGCGAGCGGTCGGGTCGCGCACCCGACTCAGCGGCGGTCAGGGTCGATTGGCGCAAGGTGACGCGCCGGACCCTAGGCCGTCATATGGTCATGGCAGCGGACTCATCTCTTTTGGCTGACCGGCCACTCGTCGGCGACGTAGTCGACGCGGGCGCGCCCTCTTCGGGCGCTTCCGCTTTTTATGGTCCGCTAGCCGCAGCCATGGAGCGTATCGTCGGTCTGGCCGCCACGGCCCTCCGCGCCCCCTTCGCATTCATTCTCCTCACCGGCGAAGATCGTCGCTGCTTCTCGGCGGGTCCGCAGAGGCCCGACTGGACGCACCACGACACCGGCGCGCTCTGGCGCTCGGGGATCGTCGAGCGAATCGCCGGGGGGACCGTGCAGATGCGCGACGTCATGGCCGAGCTCTCTCCGGAGCAGCGGAAGGCGGCCGCGACGCTCGAGATCGGGTCCCTCCTCGGCGTGCCGCTCACGTCGACCTCGGGCGAGGTGATCGGCATCTTCTGCGCGGCGGATCCTGCCCCGACGCTGTGGAACGATGACGACGCCGAGATGCTGCGCGGCTTCGCCTCCGCCGCCGTCTCCGACTGGGAGCTTCGCCGCGCCGTCGCCGAGCACGAGGCCAACGAGCGCCGGCTGCAGTTCGACGCGAGCCACGACACGCTCACGGGTCTGGCCAATCGCGCCGTCCTCCTCGCGCGCCTGCGTGCCGCCCTCGATCGCCCGAGCAAGCTTGCCGGCACCAACGGCACGTCGCCCGACAGCGTGGTCGACGTTCCGCCCGAGGAGCTGGTGGCGGTCTTCTTCCTCGACGTCAACGACTTCCGGTCGATCAACGAGCGGTTCGGCCATCATGTCGGCGATCAGCTGCTCGCCACGCTCGGCCGTCGTCTTCAACAGAGCGCCGGACCCGAAGCGGTCGTCGCGCGGCTCGGCGGCGACGAGTTCGCCGTGCTGCTCGAGAAGGTCGACGCGCCCGACGTCGCCGAAGAATTGGCCGAGCGCTTCCGTGTCGTCCTGGCCCAGCCGACGACGATCGGTGCCGAGAGTGTCTCGCTCACCGTCAGCGTCGGTATCGCGCTGAGTGCGACGGCAGCCGAGCTGGCGGAGCACGTCCTCCGCGGCGCCGACCTCGCCATGGCGCGTGCGAAGCGTGACGCGCGCGGCGATACCACCGGTAGCAGGCCGGTAGTGTTCGACTGGACGCTCGCCGCCGAGGCGCGCTCGCGCCGCCGACTGCAGGATGAGCTGCGCCGCGCCGTTCACGGCGACGAGTTCGTCCTCCACTACCTCCCGACGATCTCGCTCGAGACGGGGCAGATCACCGGCGTCGAAGCCCTGCTCCGCTGGCAGCATCCGACGCGCGGGCTCCTCTCCCCGTTCGACTTCCTCATCGTCGCGGAGGAGCTCGACATCATCGTCGACGTCGGCCGCTGGGTGATCCGCGAGGCGTGCCGCCAGGTTGCCACGTGGAGCACGCTCCTTCCTGCCAGCGAGCGGCTCACCGTGGCCGTCAACCTGTCGGCGCGTCAGTTCGTCAGCACGGACTTCCTCGACGACGTCGGCCGCGCCGTGTCGGACTTCGGCCTGCCGCCGGCGAGCCTCGCGCTGGAGGTCAACGAGCGCGTCGTGGCGCGAGACATGGCGCGCGCGGTCGGCGTGCTCACCGGACTGCGCTCCCTCGGCACGCGGATCCACCTCGACGACTTCGGCAGCGGCAACTCACCGATCGGTTATCTCCAGCGCCTCCCGCTCGACGGCGTGAAGATCGACCACACGCTGGTGAACCGGATGGACCGCGACGAGAAGGCGTTGCGTCTCGTGCGCTCCGTGGTCGGCCTGGCGCGCGAGTTCGGGCTGGATGTCGTGGCCGAGGGGATCACGTCGGCCGGGCATCTCAAGGTGCTCCAGGAGATCGGCTGCACCCATGGGCAGGGACCGCTGTTCTCGCCCGCAGTGGACGCCGCCGGCATTTCCGCGATGCTGCAGCAGCGGCCCTGGTAGCTGTGACAGCCCCGTTTGGGGTCAGAGTCAGTGGGGTCAGAGTCAGTGGGGTCGGAGTCAGTGGGGTCAGAGTCAACCGACTCTGACCCCAATTCACTCCAATTGCTTGGTACGCCTGGACGGGGCGCGCAAAAACGTCTGGACGCCGCGGCGCGACCCTTGCCGGGCTGAACGAGGAATTCGTGTAACCCTCGTGAGCGTGGTCGGGCAGGTTCCCTTCACCGTCTCGCTTTCGTCACGCCCTGGCGAAAGCACTCGACGTGAGGGAGGTTCACGACGGCCGCGGCGAAGCAGCTGGCGGACGAATCGTGACACGCTCGTGGCTCGGGAGCGTGACGCCATGGTAGCTCTCCTGACGGTCTGGTGTTGTCCGATCTGCCGCGGGCGACTCGCGGAAGAGGTCAAGGACAGCCGTCTGTCGTGCGTGCGCTGCGGAACACCCTTCGAGGTGATCGCCGGCATCCCCGACCTGCGCGTGGCGCGCCCGTCGTGGGTGAACGCCGACGCCGATCGCGAGGCGGCGCTCCAGCTCGAGCGCGACACGCGCGGCACATCGCTCGAGTCGGTGGTGCGTCGCGTGTTCGCCAAGCAGCCGCACCGCACGGACGCCGAGGTGGACTTTCGCGTGCGCCAGGTGCTCGCGTCGCCCGCACGACTTCGCCAGCAAGTCCAGGGATGGCTCCGTCCCGTCGCGCTCACTGCGGGCTATGTGGACGTGGGATGCGGGCCGGGGTTGCTGCTCGCCGCATCGGCCGACCAAGGCGTGTCCGGGATGGGGATCGACGCATCGCTCGAGTGGTTGATCGTCGCGCGACGCATCATCGAGGCGCACGGCGGACGGGCCACGCTCTGTGCCGCACTCTGCGAGGCACTTCCCGTCCCCGACGGCTCTGCGCCCGCCGTCGCGTCGCTCGACGTGATCGAGCACTGCGGCGATCAGCGCCGGCACCTGCGCGAGATCGACCGCATCGCCGCCAACGCCGCGCCGTTCGCGCTCGCGACGCCGAATCGGTTCAGCGTCACCGCCGAGCCGCACGTCGACGTGTGGGGTGTGGGTTGGCTTCCTGCGGGCTTGCAGCGGCGGTACGTGCGCATGCGGAGTGGAAAGCCGTA
>Ga0207691_10004621_pt1 | contig 13332 bp, 8 predicted proteins | sample KBSM13metaG_FD_184327 | JGI IMG/M metagenome (GOLD analysis project Ga0207691, IMG submission 184327) | Miscanthus rhizosphere microbial communities from Kellogg Biological Station, Michigan, USA - KBS M1-3 metaG (SPAdes) (version 2) | ecosystem: Host-associated > Plants > Roots > Rhizosphere >... | reverse complement strand
GTTCGATGCGTCGCGCCTCGCTTGGCGCTGTGTTTTTTGTAACTGCTACAGTCATTGCTCCACCGCTGTCCGCCCAGACCTATCCCGATCACCCGATCAAGCTGATCGTTCCGAGCGCGTCGGGCGGCCCCACCGACATCCCAGCGCGGATGACTGCGGGATTCATTCCGAAACTCGGCCAGCCGGGCGTGGTGGAGAACCGGCCGGGGGCCGGCGGCGCTTTGGGCGCACGCTCGGTCGCATCGTCGCCTCCCGACGGCTATACACTGCTGGTCGGCAACACGAGCGTGTTCGCCGTCAATCCGGCAGTTTCGGCCTCGGCCGGGTACGATCCGCTGCAGAGCTTCGCGCCGATCGCAAAGTTCTCCGAGAGCTTCCAGATCCTGGTGGTCCATCCCTCGTTGCCGGTCACCAGCGTGAAAGAACTGCTCGATTACATCAAGGCCAACCCGGGCAAGTTGAATTACGCCCATTCCGGCATCGGCGGGCTGCCGCACCTGACCGCGGAACTGTTCATTGCCCGCACCGGCGCGAACATCGTCGGCGTGCCCTATCGCAGCGGCGGCGAGGCCGTAACGGCGGTGTTGGGCCAAAACGTTCAAATGACGTTCGAGGCGATCAGCATCCTCCTGCCGCTGATCAGCGAGGGTAAAGTGCGGGGGCTCGCCGTGACGAGCCGGGCGCGGACCCCGCTCGCGCCCGATCTGCCAACGATGATGGAGGCGGGCGTTCCGGACTACGAGGTCACGACCTTCAACGGGATCGCCGCGCCCGCAGGAACGCCGGCGCCGATCATCGGCAAGCTCAACGCGGCGATCAACGAAGGCCTGCTGACGGCGACAACCAAGGAGACGCTCGCCAAGCTCGGTGCCGTCGCCAGCCCGGGATCGCCGGAAGATTTCGCCTCCTTCATCGCGGCCGAGCTCGCGAAATGGAAGTCGGTCGCGCAAAAGGCCAATGTGAAGATTGAGTGACGCGCGCGCGGGCGCCGCATCATCGCGGTGGATCGCGATCCCGGTCGTATGACCAAGGTGCCCTCGCGGTGCGCGCTGATACGCCGGAAATTCCATGACGCATGACATGCTCATCCGCGACGGGCTGCTGCTCGACGGCACCGGCGCCGCGGGCCGGCTCGGCGACCTCGCCATCCGCGATGGCCGCATCGTCGCCATGGGGGCGGATCTCGGCGCCGACGCGGCCAAGCTGATCGACGCCACCGGCCTGGCGGTGGCGCCGGGCTTCATCGACATCAAGACCCATTCCGACTTCACGCTCCCGATCAATCCCAAGGCCGAGAGCAAGGTGCGCCAGGGTGTGACCACCGAGATCATCGGCCATTGCGGCTTCTCGGTCGCGCCCGCCCTGCCGGGCAAGGTCGAGCTCCTGCGCGACTATCTCAGTCCGAGCGCGCCGTGGCTGCCGTTCAAGGAAACGACATTTCCCGCCTACCTCGACGATTTCCCGGCGACCGCCGTGAACGCCGGCATGCTGGTCGGCCACAACACGCTGCGGCTGATGGTCATGGGCATGGCCGATCGACCGCCGACGCCGGACGAGCTGGCGCAGATGATCGCGCTGCTGGAGGACGCGCTCGATGCCGGCGCGCTCGGGCTTTCGTCGGGGCTGTTCACCGCGCCCGGCTCCTACGCGCAGCCGGACGAGATGATCGCGCTCTGCCGCGTGGTCAAGCGCTACAACGGCGGCTACTTCACTCACCTCCGCGACGAATCGAACAAGGTGCTGGAGGCGCTCGAGGAGGCGATCGCGATCGCCGAGGCGTGCGGGGTGCACGTGGAGGTCGTGCACTTCAAGTGCTCGGGAACAGACAACTGGGGCAAGGCCGCGCGCGCACTCGACATGATCGCGGCCGCCAAGGCACGCGGGCTCGATGTCGACTGCGACTCCTACCCCTACGCCGCCGGCAGCAACCCGCTCAAGAACCTGATGCCGCAATGGGTGCAGGCGGGCGGCGTCGCGGCCATGCTGGAGCGGCTCACTGCGAAGCACACGCGCGCGCGCATCCGCGGCGACATCGACCGCGACGGCCTCAACAACTGGGGACGTCTGCCGTCGTGGGACTGTGTGCAGATATCGATCTCGCCCCATCTGCCGCAGCATGCCGGCCGCACGATCGGCGCGCTCGCGGCCGAGCGCGGCCAGGACCCGATCGACACCGTCGCCGACTACCTGATCGCGGACAAGGGCGCGACGCGGGTGCTGGTCACCTCCATTGCGGAAGACGACATCCGCACCATCGTGCATTCGCCGCTTGCACTCGTCGGTTCCGACGGCAATTGCGTCGCGACCTATGGCACCGTGAGCCAGGGCATGCCGCACCCGCGCTTCTACGGCACGTTCCCGCGCATCATCGGCCACTATGCCGGCGAGCTCGGCCTGATCTCGCTGGAGCTCGCCGTTCACAAGATGACCGGAGCGACCGCGCGCGCGCTGAAGCTCAGGGATCGCGGCCTGCTCAGGGACGGCTATTGCGCCGACGTGACGATCTTCGATCCCGCCGACTTCCGGGATCGCGCCACCTATGCCGATCCGCACCAGTATCCGACCGGCGCCCGCACCACCGTGATCGTCAACGGCACTGTTGTGGTCGAGGACGCGACCCATACCGGCGCGCTGCCGGGCAAGGTGCTGCGGCGGGACGGCGACGGGCGCGTGGGCTGACGACCGCCATCCCGACCCGCGCCGTGCCAATCGGCGCAAGGCCGGTCAACGCAATGGCATCGGAACAGGGGGGCCGCCGGCTCCTCTGCCGACGCAATCGGACCGGGGCTTTGACAAAAATCAAAGCAGCCAATAGCGCTATGGCTGTGGGATACCGTGGAGGAAGCCGATGCTTGATTGGATCGGTACACAAATCCTAGCGCTGATGACGCTGCTGCCCGCCGTCTTCGTGGATGAGAAGTCGCCGACCTTCACCGCCATCCGCGCGATGTTCGGCTTGGTCTTCATCGTTCTTGTCGCTTATCTCATTGCGATGCGGCCGTTTCGCTCCGCCATTGCGCGCTGCATGCGCGCAGTGTCGGGCTTGGCCATGCGGAAGCGCTGACGTCCCGCGGTCAAGTCCAGGCCGCGCGCCGCCGGCGCTTTCGCATCCGGATCGACCCGCCGGCCGGTGCGAGGTGACGAGCAATGCCCGAAGCCGCCAGCTATGCCGCCGTCGAAGTGCTGCGCGATGGCACCCGCGCCGAAATCCGCGCGCTCAGGCCGGACGACCGGGCCGCCATCCTCGCCGCCGTCGACCATACCAGCGAGAGGTCGCTCTACCGCCGTTTCTTTGCCGCGAAACGCAGCTTCAGCGAACGGGAAATTGCGTTCTTTCTCAATATCGACTTCGCCCGCCACGTGGCATTGGTCGCGGTGGTAAGACACGACGACGGCGGAGAGGAGATCGTCGGCGGTGGGCGCTACATCGTGTTGCAGCCCGGCCGCGCCGAGGCGGCCTTCAGCGTGGTCGACCAGTTTCAGGGCCGGGGTCTCGGCACCGTGCTGCTGCGCCATCTGGCCGCGATCGCCCGTGACGCGGGCCTTCACGAGTTCGTCGCGGAGGTTCTGCCGGACAACACACCGATGCTGGAGGTGTTCGAGCACAGCGGCTTGCCAATGGCTTCGAGGCGCGAGCCCGGGGTGGTGCATGTCACGCTTCGCCTGACGTGAGTCCATGTCTCGCGCAGCGGGCTCGTCGCAAACGGAAATGGGAGGCAGACGCATGGGACGCAAGCCGAAGGAGTGGCAACGAGAGCCGGGCTGGTGGAGCGAGAACTTCTTCGCCATCCGCGACCTGATCTGGGCAATCTACTTCAAGGTCGAGGAGCCGGATAAGGCCGCGGGCCCGAGCCTGGACACGTTGTTTCGCAGACTGCGCGCGAGAATCGAGACGTTCGAGGCGAAATGTCGCCGAAAAACGGCAGGGCGCTCCACTGGAAAACGCGCTGGCAAGCGGGCCCGCACGAAGCCAGCGGCGAAACAACGAACGCGTCGAGCTCCAACGGTGAGCCGTTCCAGATCCTGAAGGCCGGTATGCCCGGGTAGATGCCGGTCCTGGCCGCCCATCCTCCCGGGATCACCGCCTGCTGACCGGCCGCACCGCCACCGGATGTGCCCGGGTCAGTTCGATGTCTTCGGTTTCGTGACGGATCACGACGCGCTCGCCCTCGCGCAGCGCGTACTCGACCTTGTCCAGCGCGATCTCGATTTCCAGCATCTGGCCGCGATACGTCACGGGAAACCGAAGCACGGCATTATCCTGCGGGGCCCGGCGCGGCCAGAACGATAACGTTCCGTCGTCGTCGCGCATGCCGCCGAAACCATAGGTCAGCATCATCCATGTGCCGGCCATCGACGCGATATGGCAACCATCCTTCACGTTGCCGCCGACGTCGGCCAAATCCATCAGCAACGCCGCCATCCCGTAGCGAATGGCTTTCTCCACGTCGCCGGTCTGCGCGGCGATGATCGCCTCGACGCACGACGACAACGACGAATCGCCCGTCGTCAGCGGGTCGTAGAAGTCGAAGTTGCGTTTCTTGGTCTCGTGCGAAAAGGCGTCGCCCAGCAGGAACATGGCCAGGACCACGTCGGCCTGCTTGATCACCTGTTTTCGATAGATGTTGAGCGGATGGTAGAACAGCAGCAGTGGATAGCGCTCCGGCGGAGTGTTGCGGAAGTCCCAGGGCTCTCTGTCCAGAAAACTGTCATCCTGCGGAATGATCTTCAGCGTCTCGTCGTACGGCACGTACATGTTGTCCGCCGCGCGGCTCCACGCCTCCGGCTCGGAGGGATCGAGCGCCGTCTTTTGCACCAGTGCGTTGTAGGCGTCCGGCTCTCCCGCCCGCAGCGCTTCGACCACCTGGATCGCGTAGCGCAAGTTCTCGCGCGCCATCAAGTTCGTATAAGCGTTGTTGTTGACGACCGCGTTGTATTCATCCGGTCCGGTCACGCCGTTGATGCAGAACTTTCCCCCTTTGGCGTCCGAGAAGAAGCCGAGGTCGGTCCACAGGCGCGCCGTCTCCACCAGCATTTCCGCACCGCAGTCGCGCAGGAACGGATCGTCGCCGGTGGCCTGCACATATTTGCGCAGCGCATACATGATGTCCGCGTTGATGTGGTACTGGGCGGTGCCGGCGGCGTAGTACGCCGACGCTTCTTCTCCGTTGATGGTGCGCCATGGGAACATCGCCCCGCGATGGCCGAGCTCCCGCGCTCGCGCCCGCGCCCGCTCCAGCATGTTGTAGCGGAAGGTCAGCAGATTCTTCGCGATCTGCGGCGAGGTATAGGTCAGGAACGGCAGAAGGTAGATTTCGGTGTCCCAGAAATAGTGTCCCTCGTACGATTGCCCCGTGAGGCCTTTCGCCGGCACCCCCGTGCCTTCCGCCCGCGCGGATGCCTGCAGGATGTGAAAGAGGTTGAAGCGGATCGCTTGCTGGATCTCCACCGTCGTGCGCTGGGTGAGTTCTTCCCGCACATCCTTGATCCGGACATCGCTGCGGCGCCAGAAGTCGTCGAGGTAGCGCGCTTGCGCCGACAGGAGCGGGTCGAACCCCTGCGCCGTCACCCGATCGAGGGTCCACTCGGCACGCCCGCAGAGCTCTTCAGCGGTAGCAGTCTGCGACGTGTGATAGACCATGTATTTGCTGAGGCAGACCGGCTGCCCCGACCGGGCCTCGATGGTAAAGGCCACCTGGCCGAAGTCCGGGCCGTGGACCGTCTTGCAGCTATGCGGAAACGGGCTTTCCAGCGTGCTTTCGGTCGCGCATGCGAGGGTCAGGCGGCTCTTCTCGGTCGCATGGCACAGCACGATGCGGCATCCTTTGGAATAAGCGGCGCGCGGGTGGAGCACGCGATCGGCAAAGGCCCGCGCCAGCCGCGGATCGTCGGCGCTGGCGCTGGCGCTCGATTGCGGCAACGCCATCTCCGAAGCGATCACGACGGCGGCATCCGCGTTGAGGAGCGTCACGCAATAGGAGATCGCCGCCACGTGCCGGTCGGTGAAGGAGACCAGCCGCCGCGATCTGATCAGCACCTGCTTGCCGGCCGGCGTCTCCCAGAGGATCTCGCGGTCGAGCGTGCCGGCCTTCATGTTGAGCCGCCGGTCGTAATTCAGGAGCTTGGCCTGGGGCAACCAAAACGGCTCGTCGTCGACGAAGAGCTTGATGATCTTGCTGTCGGTCACATTGCAGATGGTCTGGCCGGTCCGCGCGAAGCCGAAGGCGTCTTCGCCGTAAACGATCGGCCAGGTTTCATGGAAACCGTTGATGAAGGTGCCGTTCTCGGCGTTGGGGCCGCCTTCCTCCAGGCCGCCGCGCATCCCCAGATATCCGTTGCCGACCGCCAGCATCGTTTCGAGCTGCGCGAGGAACTCGGGATGGAACGCCTTTTCGACGACGCTCCACTCGTCGGCCGGATAGTCGCGGGACGGAGGCCTCAACCGCTCATGCCGGATCATCGGGCTGTTCTTTCCGCGGCAGCACGCAAGGCTGGTCAGTCGGCCAGTTCACCCAGATCGTTTATCACCAGGTGAGCACCGTGGCGCCGAAGCTCCTCGGCATTGCCCTTGCGCGCAACTCCGATCACCAGGCCGAAGTGACCACCGGCTCCTGCCTGCACCCCCGCGATGGCATCCTCGATCACCACCGCCCGGGCCGGCGCGACCTGCAGCATCGACGCGGCCGTCAGGAACGTATCCGGGGCGGGCTTTCCCGCGAGGTGCCGGGTCTGGATCACGTTGCCGTCGACCCTGGCGTCGAAGAAGGCCTCCAGCCCGGCGGCCTTCAGGACAGCGTCGCAGTTTTGACTCGAGGTGACGACGGCGATTCTGAATCCGTCGCGGTGGAGCTGCTGGATGAGCCGGACGCTGCCCTCGTAAGGCCGCACCCCGGTGTCTTCGATGGCTTTGTGCACCAGGTCGTCCTTGCGGTTCCCGAGTCCGCCGACCGTTTCGGCGTCCGGCGGGTCGTCATGGCTTCCCTCGGGAAGGCGCATCCCACGCGACGCGAGAAAGTCGCGCACCCCGTCGAAGCGCGGCTTTCCGTCGACGTAGAGCCGGTAGTCGACGTCGAGATCGAACGGGCGAAAGGTTTCGCCGTTGCGCGCCGTCCGTTCCCTGAGATACTCGTCGAACACCTGTTTCCAGCACGCGGCGTGCAGGCTGGCGGTGTCGGTGATCACGCCATCGAGGTCGAGCAGGACCGCATCGAATTTCTCGCGGCTGATCTCACGTTTGCTCTCGCGCGGTTGCATCGATCGCTCCCGTGTTGTTGCATCATGCTACAAAGCCTCGAGCGATCCTTCAACAAGGCGCGCCGCTCGCGCCAGTCGAGTGGCGAATCGCGGCGATCGCGACGCACTGCAACACGATTTGACTGGACCAGCTCCCGAGCGATGCTTGGTCATCGTCCAGTGGTCAGTAACACTGCAGCGATCGCGGGGTTCCGCGCGCGCCGCGAGGAAACTAAGCCGGTCAGAGGTCGCCCGCAGTTGTCGCCACGAGCACGACCACGGAGCGGGGATGGACCCGATAGCTGCGCTCCTGCACCGACGGGGCATCCTTCCAGCCACAGATGTCCGCCGGCGCATCGAGCGAGGTGTCGAGGCAGCGCCGCCACGCCGCGCCGGCCTCCGCCAGCGCGGGAAGCTCGAACTCGAGCGCTTCCCAGAATGCATTGATGATGAGGTGGAGCATCACCGGATATCCCGCCAGGGCGACGGTGGCGGCCAAGGTGTGGGATTCGTGGCTCCAGTCCGGTGCGTTCAACCGGACGCCGTGCCACGTGAACGGCTGGCGGCGGAGGAGCTCGTTCAGGGTCAGGTCGAGGCGCTCGATCGGCAGATGCCGGTTCATGCGCATCGCAATGAGCGTCTTGGCGAAGCGGTGAATGTCGGCGTGCTTCTCGCTCGACGTCCAGTCGAACCAGGATATCTCGTTGTTCTGGCAATAGGCGTTGTTATTGCCCCGCTGGGTGCGCCTGACCTCGTCGCCCATCAGCAGCATCGGCGTCCCGATCGACAGCAGGGTCAGGGCCAGGAAGTTCTTCACCTGGCGATTGCGCAGACGCTCCACATCCGGATCGGCGGTGGCGCCTTCGTCTCCGCAGTTCCAGCTCAGATTCTGGTCGGTCCCGTCGCGATTGCTCTCGCCGTTGGCCTCATTGTGCTTGGCATTGAAGGACACGAGGTCGTTGAGGGTGAAGCCGTCATGGCAGGTGACGAAATTGATGCTTTGCTCCGCTTCGCGTTCTTCACCCGCGTAGACGTCCGGGCTTCCGCTCAGACGAAACGCCATCGCGCGCGCGACGCCGCCATCGCCCTTGAGGAAGGCCCTGACGTCGTCGCGGAATCTTCCGTTCCACTCGGTCCAGCTGTCGCCCACAAACGTGCCGACCTGGTAGAGACCGCCGGGATCCCAGGGCTCCGCGATCAGTTTCACATTGGCCAGGACCGGATCCGACTCGATGTCCCAGAGGATCGGCGGCGATGCCATCGGACGGCCAGCTTCGTCGCGCGCCAGCACCGAGGCCAGGTCGAAGCGGAAGCCGTCGACGTGCATCTCGCTGACCCAGTAGCGAAGGCTGTCGAGAATGAGGCGCCGGACGATCGGCTCATTGGCATTGAGCGTATTGCCGCAGCCGGTGAAATTGGCGTAGCGCGACCGATCGGCGGCAAGGATGTAGTACGTCTCGTTCGAAAGCCCGCGGAAGCTGATGGTCGGGCCGTTCTCGTCGCTCTCGGCGGTATGGTTGTACACGACGTCGAGGATCACCTCGATCCCGGCGCGATGCAGCGCTTTGACCATGTCGCGAAATTCGTCCAGCGCGCCAAGTGGGTCCCGACGGGAGCTGTAGCCGTCGTGCGGAGCGAAAAACGAAAGCGGCTGGTATCCCCAATAGTTGCCGAGCCCCGGCGGGCCATCGTCCTGGTCGAACGCAAACACCGGCAGAAGCTCGACCGCACTCACGCCGAGGTCGCGCAGATAGGGAATCTTCTCGATCAGCCCCGCGAAGGTTCCGCGCTTGCCCGGTGCGACGCCCGAGCTAGGGTGCCGGGTGAACCCGCCCACGTGCATTTCGTAGAGGACGGTCTTGGCGAAGGGACGCCGGATCGGGGCGTCACCCTCCCAGTCATAGCCGGCGGGATCGACCACGACGCTCCTGAGCGCGGTCGCGATGTTGTCGCCCGGCCTTCGTGCTGCCTCGCCCGTTCGCGCCGCCGGGCGAGCGATGCACTTGCCATACGGATCGAGCAGCACCTTGCTCGGGTCGAAACGCAGGCCCCTTTCCGGATCGAACGGCCCTGAGATGCGGTAGGCATAGAGTTGTCCGGCCGCAACGCCTGGAACGAAGGTGTGCCAGTAGTGATAGGTCCGGTTGGCGCGCGGGTCGAGATCGATCACCCGCGAAGGCGCCGGGGCACCCGCGCTGTCGAACAGCAGCAACTGAGCCGCCCGGCTGCTTTTGGCGAACAGGCTGAAATTCGTGCCGGTGCGATCGAGCGTCGCGCCCAGCGGAAAGCTCCGGCCGGCATGCTGGACAGAATGGCTCGACATGGCGCGAAATCTTTCGCCTCAAACTCGCTCACCATACATTCTCACGCAACCTAAGATCTGATAGCTTGTTATAGCTCCATCTGACGCCCCCAAACGCGCAGTGCCTGCCTGAGATTCGATCTCGGAGAAGAACATGGACTCGACCACGACAGATATCCGATCGATCAGCGCGTACGGCCCCGCACGGTCCAGCGTGAGTGGCAGCCCTCTGGAGCCTCAGGAGCTCCAGCGGATGCAGCGTTACTGGAACGCGACCTTGTATCTGTCGGCGGGAATGATCTACCTGCGCGATAATCCGCTGCTGCGCGAGCCTCTCAAGCCCGAGCACGTCAAACGCCGGCTGCTGGGACACTGGGGCTCCGATCCCGGCATGAGCTTGGTCTACATCCATCTCAACCGGCTGATCAAGAAATACGATCTCGACGTCATCTTTCTCGCCGGTCCCGGACACGGTGCGCCGGCGCTGATCTCGAATGTCTACCTGGAAGGCGCGTACTCGGAGATCTACAGCGAGGTCTCCGAGGATGCCGACGGCATGCGCCGCCTGTTCAAGCAGTTCTCCTTCCCCGGCGGGATCGGCAGCCATTGCACGCCCGAGACGCCCGGCTCGATCCACGAGGGCGGAGAGCTCGGCTATTCGGTGTCGCACGCCTACGGCGCGGTCTTCGACAACCCCGACCTCATCGCCATGGTCATGGTCGGCGACGGCGAAGCGGAGACCGGGCCGCTTGCCACGGCGTGGCACTCGAACAAGTTTCTCAATCCGGCGCGCGACGGTGCGGTGCTGCCGGTGCTGCATCTCAACGGCTACAAGATTGCAAACCCGACAATCCTTTCCCGTATTTCGCACGAGGAGTTGGAGTCGCTGTTCGTGGGCTACGGCTACGATCCCTATTTTGTCGAGGGGTCCGACCCGGACACCATGCATCAGGCAATGGCCGCGACCTTGGACCATTGTGTGCAGGAGATCAGGCGCATTCAGCAGGAGGCGCGCGCCAATCCCTCCGGGGTGAAGCGGCCCCGCTGGCCGATGATCGTTCTGCGCAGCCCGAAGGGCTGGACCGGCCCCAGCGAGGTTGACGGACACAAGGTCGAAGGATTCTGGCGTTCGCACCAGGTGCCGCTCGCAGGGATGCACGAGAAGCCCGCGCATCTGAAGCAGCTCGAGGAATGGCTGCGCAGCTACCGCCCGGAGGAGCTGTTCGACGAAGGCGGCCGGCTGGTGCCGGAACTTCGGGCGCTCGCTCCGGAAGGTCGGCGCCGCATGGGCGCGAACCCGCACGCCAACGGCGGGCTGCTGCGCAAGGCGCTCTCGTTGCCGGAGTTCCACGCCTATGCGGTCGAAACCCGACAGCCGGGCCGGATCGAAGTCAGTCCGACCCAGGTGCTCGGCCAGTTCCTGCGCGATGTCGCCCGCAGGAATCCGCAAAATTTCCGCGTGTTCAGCCCTGATGAAAATGCCTCCAACCGGCTGGCCGCAATCTATGAGGTCACCAAGAAGACCTGGCTCGGCGAATATCTGCCCGAGGATGCCGACGGCGGCGAACTCGCGCCGGACGGCCGGGTCATGGAGATGCTCAGCGAGCACACCCTCGAAGGCTGGCTCGAGGGCTACGTGCTGACCGGCCGGCACGGGTTCTTCTCCACCTATGAAGCGTTCGTGCACGTGATCGATTCGATGTTCAACCAGCATGCCAAGTGGCTCGACAAGTGCAGCGAGCTGTCCTGGCGCGCGGATATCGCCTCGCTCAACCTGCTGATCACATCCACGGTGTGGCGGCAGGACCATAACGGCTTCACCCATCAGGATCCCGGCTTCCTGGATGTCGTTGCGAACAAGAGCCCAGCGGTGACGCGCATCTACCTGCCGCCGGACGCGAACTGCCTGCTGTCGGTCGCGGATCACTGCCTGCGGAGCCGCAACTACGTCAATGTGATCGTGGCGGACAAGCAGCCGCACCTGTCCTATCTCGGCATGGATGAGGCCGCGAAGCATTGCGCCAAGGGCGCGGGCATCTGGCGGTGGGCGAGCAGCGACGCGGATACCGAGCCCGACGTCGTGATGGCGAGCTGCGGCGACATCGCGACCATGGAAGCTCTGGCGGCCACCGCCATGCTGCGGGAACATTTTCCCGAGCTGAAGGTGCGGTTCGTCAACGTCGTCGACCTGTTCCGGCTGGTGCCGGACACCGAGCATCCGCATGGTTTCTCAGACCGTGAATTCGATGCACTGTTCACGTCCGACAAACCCGTCATCTTCAACTTCCATGCCTATCCCTGGCTCATCCATCGCCTGACCTACCGCCGCACCAATCACGACAACATTCACGTCCGCGGCTACAAGGAGAAGGGCAACATCAACACCCCGATGGAGCTGGCGATCCAGAACCAGGTCGACCGTTTCACGCTCGCGATCGACGTGATCGACCGGGTGCCCTTCCTCAGGTCGCGCGGCTCGCATGCGCGCGAGGCGCTGTTGGACAAGCAGCTCGAGTGCCGGCATCACGCCCATACGGAAGGGATCGATTCCCCCGAGATCGTCGATTGGAAATGGCCGCTCTGATCGCGTTGCCGTTGAATTAGACGGATGCGGATTGGCGCCACGATCAGGTCAGGGGCGCGCTGCAACAGCGGAGCCAGCCTCGCAACTTATAGCGACGCGATGGAGGATTTGCGCGCGGATGCGTCGTTTCATCGCTACGGGCGCGCGACCTCCATCGTATCCGGACATCTGCGCCGCTCCTCGAGAGGGACCCATGGATGAGATGACCAAGGCATCCGCCGTACCGCATCGCCCGGAGCGTCGCGGATTCGACGCCGCCCGCTTTTCCGGCGAGGCCGATGCGCTGTTCGAGCGGCACCTGCGGTTCGACAGCGTTGTCGATCCGGCCGCGGCCGGCGCGCGCGACAAGTTCGAGGCCGCCGCCCATGCGGTGCGCGACCTGCTCACGCAACGCTGGATCCAGACTCAGCAGGCCTACGATCGGGAAAACCCAAAGCGGGTCTATTATCTCTCGATGGAGTTCCTGATCGGCCGTTCGCTGACGAACAATATCACCAACCTGATGCTCCATTCCGTCATCGGCGATGCCGTGCGCGCGGCAGGGATCGACTGGCTCGGATTGGTGGAGCAGGAGCCTGACGCCGGCCTCGGCAACGGCGGCCTTGGGCGGCTCGCGGCCTGTTTCCTCGATTCAATGGCGACCATGCAGCTTCCGGCAATGGGGTATGGCCTGCGCTACGAATACGGCATGTTCCGGCAGACCATCGAGAACGGGTGGCAATGTGAACATCCCGACAATTGGCTGCGTCGCCAGGATCCATGGGAGGTGGCTCGTCCAGGCGAGGCCGTGGAGATCAAGTTCGGGTGCTCCATCGGGATCTCCGGCGGCAGCCTGCAACTCCTGCCGGGTCGTCCCTCGACCTTGATCGGCATTCCATTCGACCGGCCCGTGGTCGGCTTCGGCGGCAAGACCGTCAACAGCCTGCGGCTCTGGAGCGCCGCGGCCCACGACGACTTCGACTTTCAAGAATTCAGCAGCGGGAATTTCGTCGCCGCCGTCGTTGGCGGCATCGCGGCAAATACGCTGACGCGCGTGCTTTATCCCGACGACTCCACGCAAAGGGGACAGGGGCTGCGCTTCGTGCAGGAGTATTTCCTGGTGGCCTGCTCGCTGGCGGACCTCGTGCGCCGATTCCGCCGCGACAACTCCGATTGGAGCAACCTTCCAGACAAGGTCGCGATCCAACTCAACGACACCCATCCGACCCTCGCG
>Ga0207691_10004620_pt1 | contig 13334 bp, 10 predicted proteins | sample KBSM13metaG_FD_184327 | JGI IMG/M metagenome (GOLD analysis project Ga0207691, IMG submission 184327) | Miscanthus rhizosphere microbial communities from Kellogg Biological Station, Michigan, USA - KBS M1-3 metaG (SPAdes) (version 2) | ecosystem: Host-associated > Plants > Roots > Rhizosphere >... | reverse complement strand
TGCTGAAGCCCAACATCAGCTCGATGGTGGGCCAGCTCTACGCGCCCGACGACCAGCGCCGCGACGCCGGGTTCTCCATCTTCTACATGGGGATCAACACGGGCGCCCTGATCGCGCCCATCATCTGCAGCTACCTCGGAGAGAAGATCGCGTGGCACTGGGGCTTCGGCGCCGCCGCCATCGGCATGACCTGCGGCCTCGTCCAATACGTCCTGGGGGGCTCGCGCCTGGGGCAGGCGGGCCTGATGCAAGCGCCACCCGTGAACGCGGGCGCGACCTGGGGCCGCGTCCTTGCCGTCATCCTGGCCGGGACCGCGGTCCTGTGGGCGCTCTGGGACTTCAAGGACTTCGTGATCCTGGCCGGCGCCGCCGCGTACTTCGCGTGGCTCTACCGTCAGGGCGCGAGCTCCATCGAGCGCAAGCGCATCGCGGCGGTGATCGCGTTGTTCGTGTTCGCGACCCTGTTCTGGGGAGCGTTCGAGCAGGCGGGATCGAGCCTCAACCTGTTCGCGCAGCGGTTCACCCGCCGGTATGTCTTCGGATGGGAGTTCCCGGCGGGCTGGTTCCAGTCCATGAACTCCCTCTTCCTCGTGCTGCTCGCCCCCGTGTTCGCCTGGGTCTGGATCCGCCTGGGCAAACGCGAGCCGTCGAGCCCCACGAAGTTCGTGATCGCGCTCGTCTGCGTTGGCCTCGGCTTCCTCGTGGTCGCGATCGCGGCCTGGCTCGGCGGAGACCAGCCCGTCAGCCTCTGGTGGCTCATCGGCGTCTACTTCTTCCACACCCTCGGCGAGCTGAGCCTCAGCCCGGTGGGGATGAGCGCGGTCACCAAGCTCGCGCCCGTGCGCCTGGTCGGCTCCATGATGGGGGTCTGGTTCCTCTCCATCTCGCTCGGCAACTTCATCGGCGGCCGCGTGGCCGGGCTCTTCGAGACCTTCCCGTTGCCCCAGCTCTTCGGGGCCGTGTTCCTGACCACGATCGCCGCTGCCATCGTGCTGGCCCTCCTCGTGCGGCCCATCCGCGGGCTCATGAGCGGAGTGCACTGACGGCGTGCCGGTGACCGACCGCGTCCGTCGCGCGGCCGTCCTCCTGATCCCGGTCCTTCTCGTGATGGCCGGACTCGGCGCGCGCCGCATCGGGGCGCGGGCCCTGCGCGCCTTCATCCACTACGAGACGCCGTTTGCGGTCCCGCCGGTGGAGGCGCGGACGGGCCCGCCCCTGGCCCGTCAGGTCGTGCTGGTGCTGGTGGACGGTCTCGGCCTGGAAGGGGCGCGGAGCCTGCCGTTCCTCGGCGAGCTGCGGGCCCGCGGCGCGGACTACGACTGCCGCATCGGCGAGCCCTCGCTGTCGCTGCCCGGACGCGCGGTGATGCTCAGCGGGGCCTGGCAGGAGGTGAACGGCCAGCCGACGAACTACGATCCCCGGCCCCTGCGCGTGGAGCACGCCTTCACGGTGGCGCGGCGGCAGGGGCTCGCTACCGCGCTGGCCGCGGGGACAGGCGGGCTCAAGCTGTTCGCGCCCGCCCTCTCGCGTCCGGTCGCCTATGCCGACGATCCCGTGAGCGCGCCCTTCGCTGCCTACGAAGCGGGCCTGCGCCGCCAGGCGCAGGCGGCTCGCGCGCTGATCGACGAGCTCCGGGGCCAGCCCGCGCTGGTCATGGTCGAGCTGCACGCGGTGGACGAGAGCGGGCACGGATGGGGGGGCGCCTCCGAGGAGTACCGTCGCGCGGCGGCGGGAGCGGACGCGGCCATCCGCGGGTTCGCGTCAGCCCTCGACCTCGAGCGCGACACGCTGGTGGTCACGGCGGACCACGGCCACGTCGCCATCGGCGGCCACGGCGGACCCGAAGAAGAGGTGCTCCACGTGCCCCTCGTGCTGGCGGGAGCCGGCGTGCGGGCCGGCGTCCGGGGCACGGCGCGGCAGGTCGACGTCGCTCCCACGCTGAGCACGCTCCTCGGCCTCGCGATCCCTTCGTCCAATCAGGGCCGTCCGCTGCTGGACGCGCTCGCCCTCGCTCCGGAGCGGCGCGCCGAAGCCCTGCGCGCCGTCGTCGTCCAGCGCGAGCGGTTCGTCGCCCGCTACGTCCGCGTCCTGGCCACCCTCGACGACCGCAACGCGGCCATCCCCGGGTCGGAGCCCATGGTGCCGCCCGCCACGCTCGACGAGGCCGCCGCGCGCGCCCGTCTCGACGTGCTGGACGGGCAGGAGGCCGCGGCCAAGGAGGAGCGGCGAACCGCCGAACGGCGCGGCCGCGTCCTCCCCGCGGCGCTCTTTGCGCTCGCCCCTCTTGCCCTCGGCGCGATGTGGCTCAGGCTCGGCATCGTGAGCGGAGACGAGATGCGGCGCGCCTGCGGCGCCGCCCTCGCCGCCCTCGCCCTCTATCACCTCGCCCTGCCCGTGCTGGGTCTGCGCTACAGCCTGAGCGCGGTCAACAAGGACGAGTGGCTGCCTCTCTTCTTCCGGAAGGACATGGTCCTGGGCGTCGCCGTCTGCGCGGTCGCGGTGGCGGTAGGGGCCTGGCGCGAGCGGCGCCGGCACGGGACCGAGCTCTTCGATCTGGTGCGTTTCGCCTGGCTGGCGACGGCGGCCTTCTGCTCCGCCTTCGTGGTCAAGACGGCGGTCGTGTACTGGGAGCAGGGCGCGGCCACCCGGTGGACCATCGCGGACATGCGCTGGGCCTTCGCGTTCTACCTGGACGTGCTCGTGCTGATGGCGGTCGGCGTGGCCTCGCCGCTCATGGCCTTGCCCGCGGGGCTGGCGGCGTTGCGACCGCCCCCGCCCCCGCCGACACCGGAGGCCGCCGCTCTCGCGCGCGGAGTTGTGTGAGGCCGCGCCCCCACGGGGAGATCGGGGTGTTATGGTTTGTCTTGCCATGGTGCCCGTGATGAGCGCAGCGACCGGACCCGACGTGCCGATGATCCTCGTCGTCGACGACACCCTCGACGCACGCGAGCTCTACGCGGAGTACCTGCGCATCGCCGGCCTGCGCGCGGAGGTGGCGGAGGACGGCATCGAGGCGCTGGCCAAGGCGACGCAGCTCCGGCCGAGCGTGATCATCATGGACCTGGCCATGCCGCGCATGGACGGCTGGGAGGCCACCCGGCGCCTCAAGTCGCATCCCCTCACGCGGAACATCCCCGTGATCGCCCTGACCGGGCACGTCATCGAGCGCTCGCGCGAGCGTGCGATCGAGGCGGGCGCCGACGGTTACCTCACGAAGCCCTGCTTCCCGGACAGCCTCCTGGCGGAGGTTCACCGCGTGATGAAGGAGCCTCGTCGGCACTAGGCTCCTACTGACGGGTGCCGCCGACCGTGATCTCCGAGACGAGCAGGGTGGGCAGTCCCACGCCCACGGGCACGTTCTGCCCCGCCTTCGTGCAGACCCCGACGCCTTCGTCGAGCTTCAGGTCGTGGCCGATGCGGGTCACGCGGGTCAGGATGTCGGGGCCGTTCCCGATCAGGGTGGCCCCGACCACGGGCGGTCCGATCTTGCCGTCTTCGATGAGATAGGCCTCGGTGGCGGAGAACACGAACTTGCCGCTCGTGATGTCCACCTGGCCGCCGCCGAAGTGCTTCGCGTACAGGCCGCGGGGCACGGAGCGGATGATGTCCTCCGGATCGTCCTGGCCGGCGAGCATGAACGTGTTCGTCATGCGGGGCAGGGGGATCGATCCGTAGCCCTGGCGGCGGCCGTTCCCCGTCGGCGTCATCTTCATGAGGCCGCTGTTGAGCCGGTCCTGCAGGTACCCGCGCAGGATGCCGTCTTCGATGAGCACGGTCCGGCCGGGAGTGTTCCCTTCGTCGTCGACGTTGAGGCTGCCTCGGCGCTCGCGGATCGAGCCGTCGTCCACGACGGTCACGCCCGGCGAGGCCACGCGCTCGCCGATGCGTCCGGAGAACGCGGACGTGCCCTTCCGGTTGAAGTCGCCCTCGAGGCCGTGGCCGACGGCCTCGTGCAGGAGGATGCCCGGCCAGCCCGGAGCCAGCACCACGGGCATCGGCCCCGCCGGCGCCTCCTTCGCGCTCAGGAGCGTGATGGCCATGCGCGCGGCCTCGCGCGCGAAATATTCCGGAGGCTTGGTGTCGAAGAACTCGGGGCCCATCCGGCCGCCGCCCCCGGCCATGCCTTCGCGGCGCACGCTTCCATCGCGCGCGATCACGGAGACGCGGATGGAGAAGAGGGGCTGCACGTCTTCGGCCAGCACGCCCACCGAGTTCGCGATGCGGACCTGCTTGGTCTCGTCGGACAGGGTGGCCACGACCTTCTCGATGCGCGGGTCGTAGGCCTTGGCCGCCCGCTCCGCGCGCTCCAGGATCGCGATGCGCGCGGCCAGGTCGAGCACGGAGACGGTGTCGGGCCCGTAGCGCCGCTCCACGGGAGCGGGGGAGACGGCCTGGGGCGCGACCGTGCGCGTGTCCGCCGCGATGTGGGCGGCGGTGCTCGCGGCGCGGGCCATCGCCTGCGGCGAGAGGTCGTCCGTGTACGCGTAGCCCGTGCGCTCGCCGGAGACCACGCGCACGCCCAGGCCGCAGGTCACGCCCGCGGAGGCGGTGCGGATGATCCCTTCCTCCAGCAGGAGCGACGAGGTGCGGTGATGCTCGAAGTAGAGGTCGGCGAACTGCCCGCCCCGCTCGAGGGCGAGCGAGAGCAGCGTCTCCATCTCGGGCACGGCGATGTCGTTGGGAACTCTGGCCCTATCGTCCGTAGGCATCGACCCAGTGTAACAGGGCACCCAGGGCAAGCCGATCGCAGAACGCCCCGGGGACAACCGACCGCAGAGAGCGGCGGCGTCGCGTAGCGGCGGCGACGCGCGAGGGGGGTTTCAGGGGGGGTCGCGAACATCCACCGCGATGGTGTGTGAGTGCCCCCCCTGACTTAACAAGCGGGACTTGTTACGACGCCACGCGATTCCGCCCCGCCTCTTTCGCGCGATACAGCGCCTTGTCCGCCTCGCGCAGGAGCGCCTCCGGTGTGTCGACCCCCGGCAAGGGACAGGTGGCCATGCCCACGCTCACGCTGAGGCGGACTTCGCTCTCGCCGGCGTGGAAGCGGTGCTGCTGGACCTGGTAGCGGATGCGCTCCGCCGTCTGCCGCGCCTCCTCCGGTCCCGTGTGGGGCAGTACGGCCACGAACTCCTCGCCCCCGTACCGTCCCAGGGAGTCGGTCGTGCGAAGCGTCTCGCGCAGGAGCTGGGCCATCTCGCGCAACACGGCGTCACCGGCCGGGTGGCCGTGCTCGTCGTTGATGCGCTTGAAGTGGTCGGCGTCGACCATGAGGACGCTGAAGAAGTTCTGGTACCGGCCCACGCGCTCGAACTCGTGGTTGACGAGATCCATGATGTGCCGATGGTTGAAGAGATCCGTGAGGCTGTCGCGGATGGCGAGGTTCCGCACGCGCTCGAACAGGCGGCTGTTCTCCATGACGATGTGCGCCTGGTTCGCGACCTGTCCCAGGAAGGCCCGCGTCTCCGGCGTCATCTTGCCGATGGCGCGCCCGGTGAGGACGAGCATCCCGGACAGCCGGTCGTTCGTCTCCACCGGGAACGAGGCGAAGGCGTCCAGCGTCGTCTCCTCCGCGCTGTGCCCGCTGCCCGGCGGCGCGAAGAGGCGCGCGCGGACGCGCCCCAGGGGCGCGCCGCCCCGCGCGGCCACGATGGCCTCCCGCATCCGCGCCTTGGCCTCGTCCACCACCGCCGGCGCCGCCCGGCGATTGAGGAGGAGCTCGATGTCCGCGTCGTCCTGCTCGACGAACGCCATGGCCCCGACCGTGAACTCGACGACGCGCGCCACCAGGGCCATGACGGACGTGAAGGACTCGTCGAACTGCACCAGGCTGCGGGCCACGCGGCCGATCTCGGAGAGGATCGTCGCCTCGTAGAGCTTGCGGTCCAGGAGGTCGTTCACGCGCGACAGGATGTCGACGCCCGTGGCCTTCGCCTCCGTCGCCACCGGCCGCGCGCGCACGCCGTCGGTGGAGAGGATGTTCTTCACGAGCTCCAGGATGCGCTGGGGGTCGGAGTCCTTGGTGATGTAGTAGTCCGCGCCCGTCTCCAGGCCCCAGAACCGATCGCCCGCCTGGTCCTTGCTGGTGAGGATCACCACGGGCACGGCCTTGGTCGTGGGCTCGGTCTTGAGGAGACGGCAGGCCTGGTACCCGTTCATGCGCGGCATCATCACGTCGAGGATGACGAGGTCCACGCCTTCGACCATCGCCTTCTCGATGGCCTCCAGCCCGTCGTGCGCGGTCAACACCGCGTAGCCGGCCCCGGCCAGCATCTTCTCGATGAGCCGCAGCACCAGCGGGCTGTCGTCCGCGATCAGGACTCTGGGGACAGGCAACAGGCCTCCGGAAACCGTTTGTAGTGTAAGGGGTTCGTATCCTAACATCATCATTTCGACCCAGGCGCACCCCGGCCGCTCTGGGCCGTACGGCCCCAAAACAGCAAGGTTCCAGCGAAACTGAAACTTTCCCGTGGGGCGTACGTATTTTGTATTTTGGGCGGTCGCCGGGGAACACGGCGGTCCGCGCCGGCCTGAAGGGCCGGCCAGGAGGGGGCGGAATGGCGGTGTCGAAGAGGACGCGGATCATCATCGGGGTGGTCGCGGTTCTGGCCATCGGGGGCGTGGTCGCCTTCAGCGTCACCAAGGACCGCCGGAACAAGATCCCCGTCCAGACCCAGAAGGTCGCGCGGCGCGATCTCGTCTCCACGGTGTCCGCGTCCGGTGAGATCAAGCCCAAGAAGTTCGTGAACGTGGCCGCGGACGTTTCCGGCCGCATCACCGAGCTCAACGTCAAGGAAGGCGATACCGTCCGCCGCGGGCAGATGCTCGCGCGCATCGACGCCACCCGGCTCGAAGCGGGCAAGCAGCAGTCGGAAGAGGCGGTGCAGGCGGCGCGGGCCGACCTCACGCGCGCGGAGGCCGACGTCCAGAACGCGAAGCTGGGCTTCGAGCGGGCCAAGAAGATGCGCGCGGACAAGCTCATCTCCGACCAGGAGTTCGACCAGGCGGACGCCGACCTCAAGATGAAGACGGCGGCGGTGGACGCGCAGAAGCGCCGCATCCGGCAGCAGGAAGCCATGCTGGCCAGCACCAGCGACGACGTGCGCAAGACGGTCGTGGTCGCGCCCATGGACGGCGTCGTGACCTCGCTCCAGCGCGAGCAGGGCGAGTCCGTCATCGGCGCCCAGAGCTTCTCGCCGACCGTGATCATGACCGTCGGCGACACGTCCGCCTACGAAGTCGAGATCATGGTGGACGAGACGGACATCCGCTACGTGACCCTGGGCCAGCCGGCCGAGATCCGGGTGGACGCGCTGGAAGGGGTGAAGCTCAAGGGCGAGGTCACCGAGATCGGGTCCTCCGCCATCCCGCGCGGGCAGACCGCGGCCTCCACGAGCTCGACGACGAGCACCGCGAACCAGGCGAAGGACTTCAAGGTCACGGTCACCCTGAAGGACCCGCCGCCCTCGCTGCGCTCGGGCCTCAACGCCACCGCGGACATCACCACCAACAGGAAGGAGAAGGTGCTGGCCATCCCCATCCAGGCGGTGGTGGTGCGCGAGCTGAGCAAGGAAGGGAAGGTCGTCGATCCTTCCGCGCTCCAGGCCTCCGAAGGCGATCCCAATGCCGGCGCTCCCCGCGTCAAGGGCGAGGAGAAGGAAGGCGTCTTCGTGGTGAACAACGGGCAGGTGTCCTTCCGCCCGGTGAAGACCGGCATCATCGGGGAGACGGAGATCGAGATCAGCGACGGATTGAAGGAGAACGACGAGATCGTCACCGGCTCCTACAAGACGCTGCGTACCTTGAAGGACGAGGCGAAGATCAAGCTCGACGTCAAGAAGGGCGGCAAGTGAGCGGTCTGAGCTCGACCGTGGTCGACGCGGCGCCGGCGGCCGCCCACACGGGCCCGCTCATCCGGGCCGAGGACCTCTGGCGCACCTACGTGATGGGTTCGGAAGAGATCCACGCCCTGCGCGGCGTCAGCTTCACGATCGATCCCGGCGAATACGTCGCCATCATGGGCCCCTCGGGATCGGGCAAGTCGACCCTCATGAACCTCATCGGCTGCCTGGACTCGCCGTCCAAGGGCAACTACGTCCTGCGCGGCAAGATGGTCTCGCAGATGGGCGACGACGAGCTGGCGGAGATCCGCAACCGCGAGATCGGGTTCGTCTTCCAGACCTTCAATCTGCTGCCCCGCGCCTCCGCTCTGCACAACGTCGAGCTGCCCATGGTCTACGCGGGGATCTCCAAGGAAGACCGCCTGGCCCGCGCCCGCCGGTCCCTGGAGATGGTGGACCTGGGCGACCGCGTCACCCACAAGCCGAACGAGCTCTCCGGCGGCCAGCGCCAGAGGGTGGCCATCGCGCGCGCCCTGGTGATGGGGCCGTCCATCCTGCTCGCGGACGAGCCCACGGGAAACCTCGACACCGCTACCGGCGAGGAGATCATGCGCCTGTTCGAGAAGCTGCACAGCGAGGGCCACACCATCATCCTCGTCACCCACGAGAAGGACATCGCCGACCACGCCCATCGCACGATCCACATCCGCGACGGGAAGATCGAGAGCGACGAGAAGCGAGTCAAGGGAGCGTAGGCTACGTAGAGCGCGACGGCGCCGCAAAGCGGTGGCGGCGCGCGAGGGGGGTTTCAGGGGGGGTCGTACCCACACATCGCGATGGTGGGCACAGTGTGAACGCCCACCGGGGTGACGCGTGAGTGCCCCCCCTGACTAGATAAGAGGCGATATGCCCTTTAGTGAAGCCATCCGGATCGCCGTCGCCTCTCTCCGGTCGAACAAGCTGCGCTCGCTGCTGACCGTGCTCGGCATCCTCATCGGCGTCTCGTCCGTCATCGCGGTAGTGGCCATCACGGAAGGCCTGGACGCCTACATCGCGGAGCGCGTCCTGGAGCTGGGCTCGCAGAGCTTCACCGTGCAGAAGTTCCCGGACATCATCACCAGCCGCGAGCAATGGCTGGAAATGCAGAAGCGCAAGGACCTCAACCTGCGCGACCTCGAGGCCGTCCGCGAGGGCTGCGAGGCCTGCGCGGAGGTGGGCGGGATGCTCCAGACCCGCCGCGATGCCAAATACGGGCGCATCACCCAGGAGAACGTGGTCGTGATGGGCGTGACGGAGAACGCCACCCGCATCGGGACCATGCGCGAGATCACCACCGGTCGTTCCCTCATCGACGACGACATCGACCGCGGGTCCGCGGTGGCCGTGATCGGGTCCGACGTCGCGGACGCCTTCTTCCCCAACATGGAGCCGCTGGCCAAGGAGATCCTGATCGACGGTCACCCCGTGCGCGTGATCGGAGTGGTGGAGAAGAAGGGCACCGTCTTCGGCAACAGCCAGGACAACTTCATGTGGGTGCCCATCTCCTACTTCCAGAAGATGTACGGGAACCGGCGGTCCGTCGACATCATGATCCAGGCCCGCTCGATGGAGAGCTTCGAGCCCGCCCAGGACCAGGCGCGCGTGGTCATGCGCAACCGGCGCCACCTCGGCTTCAACAAGCCCGACGACTTCTCGGTGGAGACGGGGGAGAGCGTGCTCGAGCTGTGGCAGAACGCCACCCGCGGCATCTACGTGGTGACGGTGGTGGTCACGGGCATCAGCCTCATCGTGGGCGGCGTGGTGGTCATGAACATCATGCTGGTGTCGGTCACCGAGCGCATCCGCGAGATCGGCGTGCGCAAGGCCCTGGGCGCGCGCCGCCGCGACATCCTGCGCCAGTTCCTGGTGGAGTCGGTGATCCTCTCCCTCTTCGGCGGAATCCTCGGCCTCCTGGGGGCGGCCGTCTTTTCGTGGGGGCTGGCCACCGTCCTCGGGAACATCATGGCCACCACCTTCACCGCGCCCGTGCGCCTGTGGGCGGTCCTGCTGGCCGTGTTCGTGTCCACGGTGGTGGGCCTGATCGCGGGGATCTATCCCGCCGGCCGCGCCGCCGCCCTCGATCCCGTGGTCGCGCTCCGGAACGAATGAGCACGCTCGCCCGCCGCGCCGCCGCGCGTTGGCCCATGCTCTCAGGCGTGCGGGAGGCCATCGGCATGGGCCTCTCCGCGCTGCGCGCCTACAAGATGCGCGCGGGGCTGACCATCCTGGGCGTGGTCATGGGCATCATGACCGTCACCGGCATGAGCGCCATCGTGGCCGGCCTCAACAAGTCGATGGCGACGCAGATCGAAGGGTTCGGCACCGCCGTCATCTTCGTGCGTCCCTTCGGCCCCGGCGAGAACCTCTCCACCGAGGAGCGGCGGCGCCGCAAGGGCCTGTCGGAGATGGAAGTGGAGGCCCTGGTCGACCGCTGTCAGACCTGCGCCGCGGTGGCGCCCCTGGAATTCCCCGCCGCCCAGAACATCAAATACGGGCGGGAGAAGGTCCAGAACGCGCAGCTCATCGGGACGACGCCCGCCTACGAGACCGTCCACGACGCCTGGATCGAGCGCGGCCGGTTCCTGGCGCCCTCCGACGTCAGCCGGGGCTCCAAGGTGGCCGTGATCGGGTCGGAGATCGCGGAGACCCTCTTCCCCTACATCGATCCGGTGGACAAGGAAATCACTCTCGACGGCATCCGCTTCCGCGTGATCGGGGTGATGGAGCACAAGGGCAAGTTCCTGAACTTCAACCGCGACAACCTGATATTGATCCCGATGGGCTCGATGGTCCGCGCGTCCTTCTTCAACTTCCTGCTCGCCGACGTGAAGGCCACCGGCCCCACGCAGATGGAACGGGCGACGGAAGAGATCCGCGAGATCCTGCGCCGGCAGCGCAAGCTGAAGTTCGCGCAGAAGGACACCTTCATGATGTTCACCCAGGACACGCTCACGAACCTCTACAACCAGCTCACGGGCGGCATCTACCTGGTGATGATCGCGATCTCCTCGATCGGCCTCGTCGTGGGCGGCGTCGGGGTCATGAACATCATGCTCGTCTCCGTCACGGAGCGGACGCGCGAGATCGGCGTGCGCAAGGCCCTGGGGGCGCGCAAGCGCGACATCCGCTGGCAGTTCCTGACCGAGGCCATGACCCTCACCGGAGTCGGGGGAGTTCTCGGCATCGCGATCGGGGGCGGCGTGGCCTGGCTGGTGAACGAGTTCTCCCCGTTCCCGGCCGTGCTCCAGCCCACCTGGGTCGCGATCGCGTTCATCACGTCCGTGATCACGGGGCTGACCTTCGGCCTGTGGCCGGCGGTGAAGGCGGCGCGACTGGATCCGATCGAGGCCTTGCGATATGAATGACCGCGCCCCGGGGAGGGGCCGGTCCTGTCTACGCCTTCGCCCTCCGTTGAACCGCTGCCCCCAGCCGTAGGCTCGCCGCCGGGCGAGGCCTCTCCGGGTTTCTTCGCGCGACTCGTCGGCCTCTACGTCGCGCCGATCGAGACCTTCCGCGCCATCGCCGCGCACCCGACCTTCCTGGCCCCGCTCCTCGCCATCGTGCTCGTGAGCTCCGCCTTCACGTTCGTGTGGCTGCGGAAAGCGGACCCTGTCGAGGTCACCCGCGCGCAGTTCGAGGAGGCGGGTATCTTCGACCGGTTTCCGCCCGAGCAGCACGCCGCGCTCGTTGAGCGACAGGTCCGAATGCTGCCGACCGTCGCGTGGCTTGGGACGACCGTCGTCCTGCCCTTGGCGACGGTCGTGCTGGCCCTGCTCTTCCTCTTCATCTATCGCTTCTTCTACGCGTCGGAGACGACCTTCCGACAGTCGCTGGCCGTCATGACCTGGGCGCTGCTCACCTACTACCTTCTCCTTACCCTGCTCGTAGCGCTCGTCTTGACCCTCAAGGGAGAGTGGAGCGTCGACCCGCATTCGGCGATCCAGGCCAACCTGGGGGCGCTCGTGGACAAGTCGGCCGTGCCTAAACCCGTCCACACTCTCCTCGGCGAACTCGACCTCGCCTGGGCCTGGTTGCTGTTCCTCGTCTCCGCCGGGTACGCGGCGGCCTCGCGCCGGTCGGTCGGCTCCGCCGCGGTGGGCGTCATGGTGATGTGGGGGATCTCGGTGCTGTTCAAGGTCGCGTGGGCCGCGGTGTTCTGATCGCCGCCCCGCTAGATTCCTGGCTGACCGTCGCCGCACCCCGATGTATCAGTAGCAAACGAACGTCTCGCCGGAGCCGGCCGCGAGGGACGCGGTGGTGTCGCGGTCGTTGTCCGGCCAACGATTCCCCGAACGCCGTTGCCGCATGAAGGACATCGCACCGGCCTCGCGGTCCGAGAAGCTGTTCGTCCGACGGCTCGTCGTGCAATACATGACGTCGGTGAGATTGGGCGAATGGCGGAAGCCGGCGGTGTGGCCGATCTCATGGGTCACGGTGCCCGCCGCCTGGGCCCAGCGCGGCTCGCAGTAGGTGATGCTGCCGCCCACGATCTCGCCCACGGTCGAGAAATTGACATTGGTGAAGGCGATGACGCGAGTGGTGTTTTCCGGGGCGGTGCACTGGGCCGGGCTCGCGTCGACCTTGACGGTGAAGACGACGGCCCCCGCGGGTGCCGGGGACCGGCTGACGGAGTATTGAGCCGATCCCAGGATGGCATTCAGCCGCGCGACGGCCTCCTCGTGTCTGGCCACGGCGGTCTCGTCCTGAACCGAGGCATCGAGGACGAGCACGGCCGGCGCCCCCGTATGCAATCGGCGCATCGACAGGGTCGGTGCGTTGGCGGCCGGGCAGGCGCTCGGTGAATAGACGAGGGTGGCGACCAGGTCAGCGGGGGCGACCCCGTCGTTGGGCCACAGGGAGAAGAGTTGTGCCCCGTCCGTGCGGAGGACCGTATTCCGCGTGAGGTACCCGGCCGCGACCACGTCCATGGTCGGAGGCGGAGTGAGCAGTACCGGCCGGCCGAGGACGATCCGTCCTTGAGAATCCGCCGTCATGGTGTCACTGAAGGGTCCCGCCGACGATTGGCCCGCAATCACGACACTGGCGCCGGCCACGGGCACCGCTCCCTCGCCGGAGACGAACGTGAGCGCGGTCCCCGCGGCCATCGAGGGAATCGGCGGGGGCGTGGGAGCGGACGGCGCGGTCGGCGCCGCCTTTTCCCCACCACACGCGAGCACCGCAGACAGCATCGCCATGACCACCGCCGGGCGGAGCGTTCGGCTCGTCCTGGACAGCCTTGCCAGCATCCGCGTATCTTGGTGCCGTCGGCGCGCTTTTGTCAGGACGGCCAGGGGAGATTGCTCGCCAAGCGGCTCCCGGAGTATCATGTCCGTCTTCAACGGCCGTCCCGTGCGCCCCTAGCTCAGCTGGATAGAGCAACAGACTACGAATCTGTAGGTCGCCCGTTCGAATCGGGCGACCTACAGATTCGTAGTCTGTTGCTCTATCCAGCTG
>Ga0207691_10004618_pt1 | contig 13337 bp, 9 predicted proteins | sample KBSM13metaG_FD_184327 | JGI IMG/M metagenome (GOLD analysis project Ga0207691, IMG submission 184327) | Miscanthus rhizosphere microbial communities from Kellogg Biological Station, Michigan, USA - KBS M1-3 metaG (SPAdes) (version 2) | ecosystem: Host-associated > Plants > Roots > Rhizosphere >... | reverse complement strand
GGGGACGGCGCTCTTTCTCGAGCTCGCCGACTGGGCGCCCCGCCGGTTCCCCGATCACTCCGTCTTCGTGATGAACACCGGTGGCCACGAGTACTTCTTCGCTGGATCGCATCGCGCCGTCGAACTGGCACCCCCGGCGGCGGCGACGGCGCTGTGGACGCACGTCGGCGCGACCGTGGCCGTGCGCGATGCACAGGAGCGCAATGGCACGCTGGTCATGCTCGACACCGCCGACCCCCAGCGCAGCATGATGGCGACCGATGCGGTACGGGCGGCCGCGGCCGAAGCGTTCAGCGGATTGAGCGGCTTGTCGACGCCGACGCCGGTGCGGGCAGGCGCGGGCGAGCTGTCGGCGTTCACCGATCGCGGCTATGCCAAAGCGTTTGCCGTCATCGGCACGCACCGACCGTTTCACACGGTGCAGGACACGCTCGATTGCGTCGACGCACGGCTGATCGTGCCGGTGCTGCAGGCGCATCAGCGGACGATGGAGCTGGTGGCCTCGGAAGGAAACAGGAAACAGTAATCAGGAAACAGGGCTGGGCCAGGAATCAGGGAGCGCGTAGGCCGGGTCCTCTTGGACCCGGCCCTGCCCAGTAGTCAGTGAGTGGCGACAGCCCTTCCTGCCACCGCACCGGCGGTGCCGACGCGGCGCGGTGCGGTTTCCTTGAGCAGCAGCGCGATCAGGATGCCCAGGAGCTGGCCGCCGAGCGCAAAGTAGAGCGTGTACTGAATCCCGTACTTGTCGGCGATGCCGCCGCCGATGACCGGCGCGATCCCGCCGCCGAACACCTCGCCTGCACCGATGACGAGACCGGCGACCGAGGCCACCATGCCGAGCGGGGCCGCTTCTGCGGCGACCGGCCCTGCGAGGATGGCGAGCGCGCCGAAGTTGAAGAGCGCCGCGACGAAGAGCAGACCGAACAGCTTCCCGAGCGAGCTCGCATCGGCGCCGATGAACAGATACAGGAAGATCGCCGCGACGACGAACGACATCAACGTCGCCAGCTTGCGGCCGATGATGTCCGAGATCGCCGGCACACCGAACTGGCCGATGAAGCCACCGAAGCCGATCGCCGAGGTGACATAGCCCATCTGCTGCGTATCGAGCTTCAGGAATCCCTGCAGGTACACCGGCATCATCGCCGCCAGGACGAAGATGCCGGTCATCGCGCACATCAGATTCAGCATGGCGAGCGCGACGTTGCGATGCTTGAACAGATCGCCGAACGACGGCTTCACCGCCGGCTTGCCGCCGACGCCCATGACCGGTTCCGGTTCACGGATGATCGACCACATGAAGAACGCCAGGATCAGGCCGGGGATGCCGACGATCATGAACACGTTGCGCCAGGTGGTCACGGCCAGCAGCTGTGTCGCGATGATCGGACCGAGGGCGAGGCCGAAGAGCGAAATCATGCACTGGAACACGCCGTTGTTCATGCCGCGGCGTGACGGGTGCGAGGCTTCCACGGCGACGGCGACGCCGGTCGAGGCGACCGGGCCTTCGGCCGCGCCCATGATCATGCGGATGAGGAGCAGACTCAGGAATCCGGTGGCCATCCCGCTCAGTGCCGAGAGCAGCGAGAACAGCACGACGGCCGGAACGAGCACCTTGCGGCGGCCGAGCCGATCGGAGGCATAGCCCATGGCGAACGCCGCCACGCCCCAGGCGACCGCGAGAATGCCCACCAGCGTGCCCAACTGCTGCAGGCTGAGGCCGAGCTCCTCCTGCATGCTCGGGAAGAGCACCGGCAGGATGAAGCGATCCAGGCCGACCAGCCCGAAGGCGAGGCTCAGGATCAGAATGATTTTGGCCTCGTAGGCGGTATCCCACTGTTTTGGTGCCGGTGCAGCCACATGTCCCCCTTGCAGTCCCAGTTCAGTTGATCGCGCAGGTCTCGCGCGGCGGTGAGTGCGACTTTATACAGTCGAAACCGTGTGTTTGTCGAGCACTCTCGCGAGGGTCCGTAGGTCCGAGGGTCCGACGGTCCGACCGTCCGACGGTCAAGACATCCGACGGTCCCCGTGGACGCGGCGCGCGCGGCCGGAAGGCAGCCCCGGCATCAGCGCCCCGGCGCGAGGGATGGAAGCGGCGTCGAGCGTGCTGATCGCGCATCACGCAGTTCCACCGCGAGGTCGGGATTGCCGACTTGCTCCGCCTCCATCGGCGTGAGCGCTGACGTCGCCACCAAATCCGCGATCAGCATGCGATAACGCTGACGGAACTCCTCCTCTGCTGCAGTGACGCGTCTGCGAAAGTCGTTGCTGTCCTGCCAAAGGATAGATTCCGACGACGTGGCTGGCCAGGCGGCGCGAATGCCTCCGCGGCTCATGTGAGCGAGGTAACGAAGGCGGGAATCGTCCGAAGGCCCGCCGATTTCGTAGGTGGCGGTGCCAAACGTATGCTCGTCGTGAACCTCGCGCGTGTAGTACACCGTGAGCGGACCTGACAGGACCGCACTGGTGAGTCGTGCCGCCGCTGTACCAACAAAGCGGTACTCCGCACAGGGAGGATAGCCCGCAGTGTTCTGTCCGAGTCCGTCGCCGATGGTCATGCCATACTCGCTGGAGACAACGGGGCTTTCGACCGTAAGTCCAGAATCACGCGTTGGATCGTCGACTTCCACGATGAGGCGCAGCGTGACCTGCCGGAGGAGTTGACTCGCGAATCCGGGAGTTTTCAACGTCACCGCGAGGTTCGCCGCTGCGAACCACTGGTAGCCCTTCGACGTAGACAGCCGTCGCAGGAGAACAGCGTCGCGTCCGCCCGTTGCGTCCCTGAATGCAAAAACACTTTGCACCGGCCATCGTTCCCAGTACCGATCGAGGGTCTCAGCGGGGATCAGCGCACGCGTCTGGACCGCCGCATCGAGAAGGGCGCTGATGACCGCCGATTGATCGCCTCCAGATGGCGGACGGTCCAGCAAGGCCGCGAGGTCTGACCCGACTTCTCGCAGCTGATACGACGCCGCGGTGAAGGCCCCCCAGGCGACCTCTCTCGGATCGCTCGACTGCAACTGGTGCCGCACCGTTTCGACCCGCTGCTCATGTTCCGCCAGGCGAGCGGACTGTGCCGAGGCGATTCCCTGCGTCAGCACGAGCAGCACGAACATGGCCAGTCGTGTCATGTCGAGATTAGACACTCAATCGCACTGGGTCGGCCGGCGACGCTCCACGCAGTCCCGCCGAGCAGGCGGCCATCGCCATTACGACGACGCACGCTGCCGGCGCCGACGTGCCCATGGCGCCGCCGATCATACGTGTTTGCTGAACGAACCGGTCTCCATTTCCACGCGAGCGGCCGCTGTCGCGCAGAATTCTGAAGATCGAACGGTGAATACGGTCGAATCGCGAGTCCCGAGTCAGAACCGTTCCCGAATCGCCTTCGTCTGAGATAATGCCGGCCGGATACACGTACATGCAGGAACTTCCTGTCTCGGTGCGACGCGCGCTGCACAGACTGACGCGGCGACTCGCCATCGGCCTCTTTCTCGAGGTCTGGCCGGCGTGGGCCGTGGGGAGTCTGCTGCTCGCAGGGACGGTCGTGCTGATTGCGCGGCTGTTCCTCCCGCACCTGACATCGATCGTTCCCTGGTTCTGGCTTGCGCCAGTCGTCGCGGCGATACCGGCGTTGTTCGTCTGTGCCAGACGCATGTATCGCCCGGCGCACGTCCTCGCCATCGCCGATGCCCTTGCGGGTGGAGACGGCCTGCTGCTCGCCCTCAGCGAGCGCCCCGACAGTGCCTGGACCGGGGCGGCGGCGCTCGCGCGCGTGGCCACGCTGCCGCTGCCACGCGTGCGTCCGTGGCGTCAGCTGCGACTCATTCCGCCGTCACTGGCCTTCCTCGCCATCGCGCTCCTCGTTCCCCAGCGCGTCACGCCGGTGGGAGCGCAGAACGCCATCGCCAGCCACGTCGTTGCGGACGTCACCGCCGGCGTCGCCGCGATGAAGAAGGAACAGCTGATCACGCCGGAGGAAGAGAAGAAGCTGGAGCAGGAGATCGAGCGGATCAGGCGCGGCGCCGCCAAACGCGTGGACGCCTCGTCATGGGAGGCCGCCGATGCCATGCAGGAGCGCGTGGCGGCGAGCCTCGCCACGAAGCAGGACGCGGTGAAGTGGGCGCAACAGAGCCTCGCGCGCTACGGTGCCGCCGCGCAGGCGGGTGCGAACAGTTCGAGTGGCACCACGTCGAGTATGGCGGCCGATGCGGCGGAACTGACCAAGGCGCTGAGCCGTCTTGCGGAGGCGGGCATGCTCAATGGCGCGCCATCCGAGCTCGCGGATCTCGCGGCGGGTCGTGGCTCGCTGCCGACCGATTCCGCCACGCTCGCGAAGCTGCAGGCGGCGCTCGGACGATTCCTCGACGAGCGCGCCGGCCGTCTCGCGGCGGCCATGGCGACCGCGAAAGGCGGACGCTTCGACGCAAGCGAGTTCGCCACCAGCTCGGACACGTCACCGGACGGGGATGGCGATCCGGGCCGCGGCGGTGTCAACCGTGGCCGGGCCGACGCCGACCTGACCTGGGGACGCGAGACGCAGCCGTTCGATCGCTTCAAGGCGCAGGCGCTGCCGCCGGGATCCGTACGCAGCCCGGACGACTGGGCGCCGATCGCCGTGCTGCCCGGCGCGCCCGGCGGAGGCGCCGAGACGAGCCGGTCGGTGGCGCCGCGCTCGTACGCCGCGGGTGCCGGCCAGGAGGCCTGGCGACGGACGCTGGCGCCGCGACATCAGAGCGCGGTGAAGAAGTACTTCGATGCGAGCCATTGATGACCAACCACACTGATGCGTTACCCGCTCCCGAAGTGATGGCCGACGTTCAGGCCAGGATTGCGCGCCTCGTCGACGCCTTGCGCCGCGTCATGCTCGGCAAGGAACAGACGATCGACGAGGTCGTCGCCGCGCTGCTCGCCCGCGGTCACGTGCTGCTCGAAGGATTGCCGGGCCTGGGCAAGACCGAGCTGGTGAAGGGACTGTCCCGCACCCTGTCGCTGGGGTTCCGGCGCATTCAGTTCACGCCCGACCTGCTGCCGACCGATATCACCGGCAGTCATATCCTGCAGGAGCGTGACGGGCGCAAGGATTTCACGTTCCATCCCGGCCCCGTGTTCACCAACCTGCTGCTCGCGGACGAAATCAACCGCGCGTCGCCGAAGACCCAGGCCGCGCTCCTCGAAGCGATGCAGGAGCGCCGCGTCACGACCTTCGGCGAGACGCGGTCGCTGCCCGACCCGTTCTTCGTTCTCGCCACGCAGAACCCGATCGAGCTCGAGGGCACCTATCCGTTGCCCGAGGCGCAGCTCGATCGATTCATGTTCAAGGTGGACGTCGCCGGTGTCGACCGCGGCGTGCTGGAAGAGATCCTGCTCACGCGCGTCCATGGCGAGCCGCCGCCGCTCGAGCCGGTGCTGACACCAGCCGATCTGCGTGACGTCTTTGCCGTGGTGGACACCGTACACATGCCACGCGCCGTGGCGAGCTACATCGCCCGGCTCGTCGCCGCGTCCCACCCCGGCGACGCCGAAGCGCCGGAGCCGGTGCGGACGTTCGTCAAGTACGGAAGCTCGCCCCGCGGTGCGATCGCCATCGGCGCCGCGGCACGAGGCATGGCCGTGCTGCGCGGGAAGCCGAATGTCGGATTCGACGAAGTGAGACGTGTGGCAGCGCCGGCGCTCGCCCATCGCCTGGTCCTCGACTACACCGCACGACTGGAAGGGTGGGACGGTCGTCGGGTGGTGGCGGCGCTCCTCGAATCGATCTCCGACGTCGAGCGCGGTCTGCCGCAGACGCTGGGAGCCCGCTGACATGCCCGCCTGCGCGCGTCATGCCACGGTGAGGCGTGCGCTCTGGCTCGCGTGCATCGTCCTGCTGCTCGGCCCGCGCGCGAGCCGTGCGGCGGGAACCTTCCGCACCGTCGAAGAAGACGGCCTGCGCATCGTCATCGACGCCGAATGGGGGATGAAGCTCGGTCCCGGCTATCTGCCGGTGAGGCTCGACATCACGAATCTCGCCGACGCCCGCACCATCACGCTCACCGAACAGAGCATGCTCTTTGCGTCGTACCGTCGCGGCTATGGTTCGACGCCAGTCACCCGCGTTCCGGGCGCGCCGGGCCGAAGGGTCATCGAACGGACTATTCACCTCGCCCGCGGCGCGCGGGTGCAATTGACGATGTCCATCCCGGTGTCGGCTGACAACGAGAACATGCAGCTGATGGTCAGGGAGGGCGATAAGACACTGCACAGCATTGGACTGGGTGGCGTGGAGAGCGGCCTCGACCATCCCTTTGCCGCCACGCTCATCGTGGCCAGCAGCGCGACGCCGTACGGACAGGCGGCTCCGGGCTGGTCGCGCCCGATACCCGCTGGCGTGCCGTACGCGGCGGGGGTACCGGGAGGAACGCTTCCGCAGCTCGATGTGGTGCTCGATCCGCCGCGCCTGCCGACCGCGTGGATGGGATATTCGGCACTGCGTGCGGTGATCATCGGCCCCGCCGAGTGGCAGCAGCTGACCGACGAGCAGCGCGCCGCGCTGCGGAAATGGACCGCCTGCGGCGGCGATCTGATTGTGGTCGATGGCGAACCGGGACAGCTGCTCGCGGCGGGGATCCCGCTCGCGTCCGGCGATGGCTCACCGTCGACGGTGCCCTACCTCCTCGGGCACCTTCACCGCACGACCGCGTCCGTGGTCACGGCCCGGGGGCTCGACAACCTGCTCATCGACCTGCCGGCGGTGCGCAACGCGTCCTGGCGACTGCCCGCCAACCGCACCGGCGACTGGAAGATCGCACCCGATCAGGGATTCCGGCTCCCCATGGCGGGTGTCGGCCAAGTCCACGCCCAGGGATACCTCGCGCTGCTCCTCCTCTTCGCCGTGCTGATCGGTCCGGTCAACTACGTCTATCTGCAGCGACGAGGTCTGCAGCCGCTTCTCGTGCTCACGGCGCCGCTCATCGCCACGGTCTTCCTGGTGCTGCTTGGCTCCTATGTCATCGCGGGCGAAGGCTTCAGCGTGCACGCCAGAGCCGCGACGCTCACGCTGCTCGATCAGGAGCATCAGGAAGCGGTGACGCGCGGCGCGGTGTCGATGTACGCCGCCGGACGAACGCCGGCAAGCGGCCTGCGCTTCTCGTCGGAGACGGCGGTCTTCCCCTTCGAGACCAACGACCGCGATGTCCACATCGATCTCGCCGATGGCCAGCGGTTCGATGCCGGCCTCGTGCGTGCGCGCACACCGACGAACTTCGAGACGATCGAGTGGCGGGTGGCGCGCGAGCGTCTGACCTTCGTGCGCGAAGGCGGCACGCTGAAAGTGACCAACGGGCTTGGCGTGACGATCTCACGTCTGCGCGTCCGCTCGAGCGATAAGGACTACGCGTTGACGACGTCGCTCACCCCTGGCGCCCAGGCGGCGCTGCGCGCGTCCGCGCTGACGCCGGTGTTGCAGGTACCCGCGTATCACACGCTGAATACACGGTTCCAGGAGCTGGAGGATGGCCAGCCGGTCAACTCATACCTGGCCGTCGTCGACCGGCCGCCGTCGTGGCAGCCAGGCCTCGTCAATGCCGTCGAGCAGGACAGCGTGCACGTGATGCTCGGCTTGACGGAGCAGCTGCCATGAGCGACGCGATGCTCGAGATCGAGGGGCTGGTTCGCCACTTCGACGGCGTGCACGCCGTCGACGACATCTCGTTCAGCGTCGATCGTGGCAAGGTGCTGGGGTTCATCGGCCCGAACGGCGCCGGCAAGACCACCACGATGCGGATTCTCGCCACGCTGGAAACGCCGCAGCACGGCGACGCACGCATCGGCGGCTATTCGGTCATATCCCATCCCGAGCGCGTGCGGAGCATGACCGGCTTCATGCCCGACTACGCCGGCGTGTACGCGCTGACGACGGTCGAGGAGTATCTCGACTTCTTTGCCCGCAGCTACGGATTGCGCGGGACGGCGCGGCGCGCCGGCGTGGCCGGTATCATCGATTTCATGGGGCTCGGCGATGTACGCCATCGCTACGTCGAGAGTCTGTCGAAAGGGCTGAAGCAGCGCGTCGCCCTCGGCCGTGCCATCGTCCACGATCCACAGCTGCTGATTCTCGACGAGCCGGCCGCGAACCTCGATCCGCGCGCACGCATCGAGTTCCGATCGCTCATCCGCGAGCTCGCGGCCGACGGAAAGACGATCCTGCTCAGTTCCCACATCCTGACCGAGCTCTCGGAGATGTGCGACACCATCGCCGTGATCGAGAAGGGGCGGCTGCTCGCGACCGGCACGGTGCAGGAGATCCTCGAAGGGCTGCGCCCGCGACGACTGCTGTCGCTCAGGCTGGGTGGCGCGGCCGACGTCGTCCAGCGCTTTCTGCTCGAGCAGCCTGGCGTGTACAGGATTCACGAGGTCGGCGGCTGCGTCCGCTTCGAGTTCGATGGCGACGACGACGGGCAGGTGGGGTTGCTGGCGCGGCTCGTCGCGGCCGGATACCCGGTGCTCGAGTTCACCTCGCAAGGCGCGAATCTCGAGGACGCCTTCATCGAGATCACGGAAGGCCGGGCAACGGCTGTGGTGGAGCACTGACGTGAACGACCCGCTCTCTCGCCTCGATGCGCTCAGCGATCGCCTCAGCCCGGTCGTCGTAAAAGAGGTGCGGCAGTTCGTCCGCAGTCGCGAGTTCGTCGCCTCGTTCGCCACCAGCCTGCTCATCGCGCTGCTGATCGCGTTCTTCGGATCGATGCAGGCGCTTGCCGGAAGCCGGGCCGCCGGTCAGTGGACGTTCACGACGCTCACTGCCTGTCTCGCGCTGCTCGGTCTGGCCGTCGTGCCGCTGGGCGCGTTCACCACCTTGCGCACCGAACGGCTCGAGCAGACGCTCGAGCTCATCTCGCTGACCACGATGTCGCCCCGCCGCATCGTCGTCGGCAAGCTCGCGGCGCAGGCGGTCAAGCTGGTGACCTTCTTCGCGGTGATGATGCCGTTCATCGCGACGAGCTTTCTGCTCGGCGGCGTCGACTTCGTGACCATTCTCACCACGATGGTGACGGTGTTCCTGCTGTCGCTGTGGGTGGCCGCGGCGGCGCTGTTCGCCTCGACGATGTTCCGCTCGCGGCTCCTCTCCGGGCTGGCCTTCGGCGTGATCGCCGTGGTCATCTTCATCGGCTACAACGCCAGCCGGATGTTGTTCCTGGCCTTCCGGTTTGGTTCTCCGGCGGCGGTGTTTGCCGGCGCGTCAGCCTCCGCCACGGGTCGGTGGTGGGCCTATGCGGCGATGGTCGTGTTCTGCCTCGTCACGATGATGAACCTCGTGTTGCTGGCCGAGAGCCGTCTCGCGCTGCCCACCGAGAATCGGGCGAGCGTTCTCCGTCTCGGGTTCCTCGTGCAGTTCCTGCTCATCGTGGCATGGCCGCTGCGGTGGATGTTTCAGTCGGCAACCTTCACCACTCAGAGTCTGCAGGCACTGACTGTGTTCGGCGGACTGCACCTGGCGCTCATCGCGGCGTTCGCAGTCACCGAAGGACTGGCCCTTCCGGATCCGCGTGTCGCGCCACCGTCATGGCTCCGCCGCTGGAAGTGGCTCCAGCCCGTGTTCGGCCCCGGTGGGAGCCGCGCGGCGCTCTACGTCCTGCTGCAGATGGCGCTTTTCGTGGCGGCCGGTGCGCTTCTTTCCGCCACGGCGTCGGAGGTCAGGCTTCTAATCGCACTGTGCGGTGCAATCTGTCTGTTCACCGGCGTCCCGTCGCTGCTGGTGCACCGATTCTCCAGTCGCGGGCTGGGAGCGCTGCACGCGCGCGGCATGATGCTGATTCTGCTGATGCTGTCGCTGGTGCTTCCCGACATCCTCTATTACATCTTCTGGCGCCCGGAGGTCTTCTCCGTGCAATTCTCGGCGCGACACCTGTTCAGCCCGGTGATTCCGCTCTTCAACTGGGACAGCGTGCTCACCAACCGATGGGAGCTGCCGCCGATGATGTGGGCCGTCGTCGGCATCCTGAGCTACGTGCGGATGATGCGGGTGTCCGCTGCCGGGGTACGGGAGGCCGAGCCGCTGACGACGCTGAGAATCCTGCCGGAGAGCGATGCAGGCGACACCCATTCGCGCTGACTGGCCGGCGATCCGCGCGGCCGACGCGTTCCGTATCGCGATGCCGCGAACGCCCATCGGTGGGAGATCCGGTGAGCGGCTCGGAAGCGGCACGGGCAGCTCTCTCGAGTTTCAGGACTATCGCACCTACGCCCCCGGCGACGATCTCCGCCACGTCGACTGGGCGGCCTACGCGCGCTCAGACGTACTCAATATCCGCCTCTATCGCGAGGAAGTCGCCCCCCGGCTCGATCTGGTGCTCGACGTCAGCCGTTCGATGGTGGTGACCGACGACAAGGCACGCGGGTACGGAGCGCTGGCCGGATTGCTCGCGTGCGCCTGTGCCCGAACCGGCGCCGATGTTCGCATCATCACCTCGCCCGCGAACGCCCCGCGGCCGCTGACACGCCCCGAGGATATCGAGCAGCTGCTCGTGTGCGATGCGGCCGCGTCGGCCATCGAGGCGGCGCACCTGCCGTTGCGCCGGCGATCGCTCCGCGTCGTGGTCAGTGACTTTCTGTTTCCGCACGATCCGGACGCGTTGACCAATCGCCTCGCACGCGACGGCGCCTGGCTGGCGCTCATCCAGCTCACGCTTCGCGACGAAGCCGAGCCGGACGTCACGAGCGGTACGCATCTGATTGACGTGGAAGGCAACGGTGAGCTCGACATGGTGCTGGACGATCGCGCCATTCGCGACTACCGTGCGCGCTTCAGCCGATTGCGCTCGGGGCTCTCCACCGGCGCGAGGCGCATCGGCGCCCGGTTCGCCTACGTCCCCGCCGATCGTTCTGTTCGCGACATGGGTCGCGCGCTGGCGGCTGCGGGTGTGCTGGAATCGGCATGACGTTCGCCACGCCGCTCGGATTGATCGCGCTGGCGGCGATCCCCGCGATCGTGGCGATTCATTTCTTCCGCCGCCGGTTTCCGCCACGCACGATCGCCGGGCTGTTCCTGTGGCAGACCGGCCGGCATCTTCCCGAAGGCGGCGGGCGCATCGACAAGCTCCCGATCACGATGAGCCTGCTCCTCGAGTGCCTGGCTGCACTGGCCCTCTCGCTCATTCTCGCCGGCGCCCGGCTCTCGTCGGCGAGTGACGCCCGTCACCTCGTCGTGCTCCTCGACGATTCCGCATCGATGGCGGCACGAAGTGCTGGCGGCGATCGGCCGCGTGATCGGGGCGTCCGGCGCGTGCTGAGCGAGATCGATCGGCTCGAATCGACCGGCCGGGTCACGTTGATTGTGAGCGGCGAACGGCCTGCGGTCATCGCCGGCCCTGGCGTACTGCCGGCGGCAGCACGGAGCGCGCTCGAGCGGTGGCAGCCGCGCGCCACGCATCACGCCCTCGAACTGGGGCTCAGGCTCGCGCGCGAGCTCGCGGGACGTTCCGGCCGCCTGATGATCGTCAGCGATACGACGCCGGCCGGCCGCGGCGAAGCGGAGGTCCCGGGCGCGTTGTGGGTGGCGGCGGGTCAGCCGCTCACCAATGTCGGCATCATCGCCGCGGAACGGACGATCGTGCCCGAGCAGGGCCGTGGCAGCGTCGTGCTCACCCTCGGCAACTACTCCGATGCGGCGCAGACGCGCCGTCTGCGGATCGTGGCCGGTGACAAGGAGGTCTCGTCCACGCAGGTCTCGGCGCCGCCGGGTGTCTCTACGCTGAAGCTGCCGCTGGCGGCAGGACTGCCGACGGTTCGTGTCGGGCTCGAGGACGACGCGCTGGTGCGCGACAACGAGGTCGTGCTCGTGGAGCCGCGTCCGAATCTGGTTGCGGTCGAGAATCGTCTGCCCGAGGGGCGCGGTCACGACGCGCTGAATCGCGCGATCGCGGCGCTGTCGAACGTCACGCGCAGCGAGTCCGGGCATCTGCAGTTTCTTCCCGCGGAGTCGCTGGAGACACCGCCGCCTCCCGGCGTGTGGCGCGCGGCATTCGGCCGCCCGCCGGCACGCCTGGTCGGCAATGGAACGCTGCAGGATTTCATCGGTCCGTTCGTGCTGGAGAAGCGCCACCCGCTGCTGTCGGGCGTCACGCTTGCCGGTGTCGTCTGGGCAGGAGCGTTGCCGCTCGCATCATCTGCCGGCCGTTCCATCGTGTCGGTCGGCGATCGGCCGATGCTCACGGAGCTGCCCGGCTCCGCGGATGCGCCGACGGTGCTGTTCAATCTCGACCTGGAACGTACGAATCTGATTCGTGCACCGGACTGGCCGATTCTCGTCTCCAATCTCGTCGAGCTGCGGCGCCAGGGTCTTCCCGGTCCCGAACGCTGGAACTATCGCATCGGCGAGTGGATACGCATTCGACTCGGCCGGGAGCCGAAGGCGCCGCTGCGCATGCGCATTGGCGAGCTTGAGCGCACCCTGCCGCCGGGGCGCACCATCGAGCTCGTCGCGCCGGCCAGTGGAGGTCTGCTCGAGATTCTCGAAGGGCAGGAGCGGCTGTTCGAGATCGGCGTCAACTTCCTCGACGAGGCTGAATCGGATCTCCGCGCCGGCGCTGCCGGCGTGAGCGGCGCGTTCGTCGACACCGCCGCAGGCACGCGCGGTGAAAGCGGACCGTGGTCCGACCCGCTGTTCTGGATCCTGCTGACGACGGCCGCGGCGGCGATCCTGACGAACTGGTGCGTGCCGGCGGTGGAGAGGCGGATCGCATGAGCCGCCTCGCGTTCCTCTTTCCGCCGTTGCTGTTCCTGCTGATTCCGCTGCTTCTGTTGCTGTTCTGGCGCGCCCGATCGACGGCGGTCGGCGCCATCGTCCGGGTGTTGCTCGTCGCCGGCCTGGTGCTCGTAGCGGCCGTGCCGCTGGCGCCGATCGGCGGACGCGGTGTCGATGTCGTGGTCGTGGTGGATCGGTCGCGGTCGATGCCGGCGGAGAGTCGCGCGCGCTCGCTCGAGATCATCAAGCTGCTCGAAGGGCATCGTGGCGCGGGCGATCGCGTCGGCGTCGTCGTCTACGGACGCGAGGCGCGGGTCGAGCGGTTGCCCGAGGCGCTCGGCGAGACGCCGGCGTTCGTGCAGCAAATCGATCCCGACGGCAGCGATCTTGGCGGCGCCATCAGTCTGGCGGCGAGTCTCATCCCGCCCGAGCGGCCCGGGCGAGTGCTGGTGCTCTCCGACGGCGAAGCCACCGGGTCATCGGTGGCCGCTGCCGCTCAGGCTCCGGCCAATTGCGTGCTTCCGGTGACGGATACTCCGCCGCCGGTCGCGCAGAGCGCGCCTCCGGCGCCGATCCCGGTCCCGCCGGTCGAGCCCGCGGGCGGCGGCCTGGC
>Ga0207691_10004617_pt1 | contig 13338 bp, 10 predicted proteins | sample KBSM13metaG_FD_184327 | JGI IMG/M metagenome (GOLD analysis project Ga0207691, IMG submission 184327) | Miscanthus rhizosphere microbial communities from Kellogg Biological Station, Michigan, USA - KBS M1-3 metaG (SPAdes) (version 2) | ecosystem: Host-associated > Plants > Roots > Rhizosphere >... | reverse complement strand
GCCGGAGGTCACCACACGGGACGACCACCGGTCAGATCCGGCCATGTGTCGGGAATCGGGAATCGGGAATCGGGAATCGGGAATCGGGAATCGGGAATCGGGACTGGGGAACCGGCGGTGGGTCGATCTACCCATGCGGCGCGGGTGCTCGACCCGCATTTATGCTCTGCCGTCTTTATGCTCTATCGTCTTTGCTGTCCGCTGATAGCTGATAGCTGATAGCTGATAGCTGATAGCTGTATACAAGGGATCCTCCATGCGGTACGCCACCATACCAATCGTCCTCGCGCTGCTCGCGCAGCCGGCCCTCGCTCAGAACGAGAGCGTGCTGCGCCAGGCGTTCGAGGGTAAGGTCGTCAGCGTCAAGATCGACATGCCCGCGACGAGCCGCGGCGTCGATGTGTACCCGCTCGATCCCATGGCCGTCGACTTCCGTGAGGTCGCGCAGCGGCTCAAGGACAACTCGACGTCGCTCAGAATCGGCCAGCAGGTGATGATCACCAAGGTCCTCGTGAAGAAGAACTCGCACATCGAGTTCCAGCTTGGGGGCGGCGGCTACGGGACGTTCGGCGACAACACGTCGGACGGATCGGGCCTGAACGCGGTCACCCAGGGCGAGACGAAAGCGGAGAAGGCCCTTCGCGACTCGATCAAGAAGGCGCAGGGTCCCACGAAGCGAAAGCAGTTCGAGAAGGAGCTCGCGAGCCTGCGCACCGAGCGTGAGCGCGAGAACGCGAGGGCGGAGGCGGAAGCGAAGCAGGCGCAGTCCGTGATCGAAGCGAACCTGCGGGCGAAGCGGGCCGAGAGCGGCAGCCGCTTCAACGTGCGCTATCGCGATGGTATCCCGACGGATGCCCTCACGCCCGACGGTCTCATGCGCGCGCTATCGCCGTACGTGGACTTCGGCGCGGCCGGTGGGTCGCTCGCGTCAGGCGGTACGACATCAGGCGGGGCCGCGTCAGGCGGTGCGGTATCAGGCACGGCGACCCAGGCCTACACGTCAGGCGGCACCTCTCGCCCGGCGACACCGAACTCGCTCCGCAAAGGCCTGCTCCTCGAGGACGTCGAGGCGATACTCGGCCCGGCGGCAACCGCGGCGGAAACGAAGGAAGGCACGCTCACGGTCGTCAAGCGCACGTACCGCAAGGACGGCCAGAAGGTCTCGGCCAGCTTCGTGAACGGAGTGCTGATCGACTTCGCGATCACTCCGCAATAGGAGGGCGGAAAGCGGAAGGCGGAAGGCGTTGTCATTCCGAGGAGCGACAGCGACGAGGGATCTTCTCGAACGTCATAGTGGCCGGTCTTGCCACGGGGACGTCACAGAAGGTCCCTCGCTTCGCTCGGGATGACACCGTCGTTTCGTCCGCTTTCCGCCCTCCGCCCTCCGCCCTCCTTCCTCCGGCCTCCTTCCTAAGGCCTCCTCGGCTGTCGGCCATTGGTCATTGGCTGATAGCTTTGTCGCATGCTGAAAACCACGCCGTTCCACCAACGCACGGCGCCCCTCATCCGCGCGCAGACCTGGCGACGCTGGTCGGGCTACCAGGTCGCGAGTGCGTACGACTCGCATCCGGACCGCGAATACGCCGCCGTGCGCAACGCCGCGGCGCTGTTCGATGTGTCGCCACTCTACAAATACCTCGTCCGCGGTCTGGACGCCGCGCGGCTGCTCGACCGTATGGTCACGCGTGACGTCACCAAGTGCGCCATCGGCCAGGTCCTGTACACGCCCTGGTGTGACGCGCACGGCAAGGTCATCGACGACGGCACCATCAGCCGTCTGGACGCGAATACCTACCGGCTCACGAGCGCCGAGCCTAACGTGCGGTGGCTGACGATGAATGCCGTGGGCCTCGATGTTTCCATCGAGGAAGTCTCGACGCGCATTGGCGCGCTCGCGCTCCAGGGCCCGCTGTCCCGCACCATCCTGCAGACGCTGTCGCCGGCAGACCTGAGTACGCTGCGCTACTTCCGGCTCGTGAACACGACCGTCCGCGACATCCCCGTCACCATCTCGCGCACGGGCTACACCGGCGACCTCGGCTACGAGCTGTGGGTGGACGCCGACCGCGCCGTCGCGTTATGGGACGCGCTCATGGAGGGCGGTGCAGGGTACGGCATCACCCCCGCGGGTATCTGGGCGCTCGACATCGCGCGCATCGAGGCCGGCCTCGTCATGCTCGACGTCGACTACTACTCCGCGCATCACGCGCTCATCGAGGACCAGAAGTCGTTTCCCGACGAGATCAACCTCGCGTGGACGGTCAATCTCGACAAAGGTCCGTACAACGGACGACGGGCGCTTCGAGAGGCGCGTGCGAAGAAGCAGGCGTGGTCGTTTGTCGGCATCGAGGTGCAGTGGGACTCGCTGGAGCGCCTCTACGCGAAGCGCGGGCTGCCGCCGCACCTGGCGAACGTCGCGTGGCGCACGAGCGCGCCAGTCTATCGGGACGGTGAGCAGATTGGCTACGCGACGAGTGGCTGCTGGTCGCCGCTACTCAAGCGATCGCTGGCCCTCGCGCACATTCGGGCGCCGCACTTCGCGCCCGGTACGCCTGTGGAGATCGAGGTGACCGTGGAGCATCATCGCGAGCAGGCGAACGCGATCGTTCGCAAGCTCCCGTTCTATGACCCCGAACGGAAGCGCGCATGAGCACTCCGCGTTATGACGCCATCGTCGTGGGCGGTGGACACAACGGACTCGTCGCCGCGGCCTACCTGGCGCGCGCGGGTCGTAAGGTCGTCGTGCTCGAGCGTCGCCCGCTCGTCGGCGGAGCGGCGGTTACCGAGGAAGTCGTGCCCGGGTTCAAGTTCTCGGTGTTCTCGTACGTCGTGAGTCTGCTGCGACCTGAGATCATCCGGGACCTCGACCTCCCTGCGCACGGGCTGCAGATCCTTCCGCTCGAGAGCACCGTCACGCCGCTCGACAACGGCGACTACCTCGCCGGCTGGCCCGACGCCGATGAGTCCCGCCGCGAGATCGCGCGCCACTCGGCGCGCGATGCGGAGGCCGCCTCGCAGTTCGGGCGCCTCATGCACCACATGGCCATGGCGGTGAAGCCCATCCTCGGGATGGTGCCGCCTGACCCGGCATCCCTCGCGCCGTCCGACCTGCGCGGTCTGCTCAAGCTCGGCGGGCACTTCAAGTCGTTAGGCGCCGAGCGTTTTCATGCGCTCTACAAGCTCATGACGATGAGCAGTGCGGACTACCTCGACGAGTGGTACGAGTTCGACCCGCTCAAGGCCACCAAATCCGCCAGCGGCATCATCGGGACGTTCCTCGGCCCACGCTCGCCCGGCTCCGCGTACGTGCTGCTCCATCACTATATGGGAGAGATCGACGGCGCCTTCCGCGCGTGGGGATTCCAGAAGGGTGGCACCGGCGCGATCAGCGAATCCATCGCCAGCGCGGCGCGGTCGTTCGGCGCCGAAGTACGGGTCGATGCCGACGTGGCCCGCGTGCTGGTGAAGGATGGGCGCACCACTGGTGTCGCGCTCGCGAACGGCGACGAGATCGCGGCGCCGATCGTCGTCTCGGGTCTCGACCCGCGACGCACGTTCATCGACCTCGTCGAGTCCAAGGAGCTGCCTGACGATCTTGTCGCGAGCATCCGCAACTACCGGTTCCGCGGCTCGTCAGGCAAGGTGAACCTCGCGCTCGACGGTCTTCCCGACTTCACCTGTCTGCGCAACGGCAACGGCGGATATCGATCGCCGCTGCTGGCCACGGCGCTCCGCGGCGCGATCTCCATCAGCCCGAGCGTCGACTACCTCGAGCGCGCGTACGACGACGCCAAGTATGGGGAGTTCTCGCGTCATCCGTACATGGACATCGTCATTCCGTCCATGATCGATCCGGGGATGGCCCCGCCGGGCAAGCACGTCATGAGCATCTTCGTCCAGTACGCCCCCTACCATCTGAATGGCGGCTGGACGGACGCGAAGCGCGATGCGTTCGGCGATGCGGTCATCGACACGCTCGAGCGTTATGCACCGAACATCCGTTCGATCATTCGCCACCGGCAGGTGATGACGCCCGCCGACATCGAACGCATCACCGGCCTCTCCGAGGGCAACATCTTTCAGGGCGAGCTCGCGCTGCATCAGCTGTTCTTCCTCCGCCCGGCACCGATGTGGGCGAAGTACCGCACGCCAGTGAAGGGGTACTGGCAGTGCGGCGCCGGCACGCATCCCGGCGGCGGCATCATGGGCGCATCGGGCCGCCTCGCGGCGCTCGAGATTCTCGGGCGGGGGGCCTGACGATGGCCAGGACAGACAAGGTACGCGACGCGAAAGCACTCGATGCGATCGTCATCGGCGCCGGTTCGAACGGCCTCGCCGCGGCCGCAACGTTAGGCAGGGCGGGGCGCCGTGTCCTCGTACTCGACTCGAGCGACCGGCTCGGAGGCGTCTCACGCACCGTCGAGTTTGCGCCCGGCTTCCACGCGGCGCCACTCGGACTCGACGCCGGGTGGCTCCCGCCCGCTGTGGCGCGTGGCATCGGCATGGGCATTGGCGACCTCGCCGACACGGAGCCGGCGATTGGCGCCACCGTGGCGAGCGCCAGCGGCGAGCTCATCGCGCTCCCGTGCGACGCCCGTCAGGCAGCGGATCGCATTCGCGGTTTCTCGTCACGCGACGCCGGCCGCTGGCCGGACTTCGTCGCGCGACTCCGCGCACTCGCCAGCTTTCTCGAGGCGATGTACCAGCTACCGCCTCCGGACCTCGACGCCAGCCTGTCGTTCGGTGAGGTCGCTCCGCTGCTCGGGCTCGGCCGCAAGTTTCGCTCGTTAGGCCGCGACGACATGACGGAGCTGCTCCGCGTGCTCCCGATGTCGGTCCAGGACCTGGCCGAGGAGTGGTTCGAGCACGAGGCGTTGCGAGCGGCCATCGCCGCCGGCGGCGTGCGTGATATCCGGCAGGGACCACGGTCGGGCGGCACGGCGTTCGTGCTGCTGCACCAACTCGTGGGTGCGCCGCCGGGCTCCGTCTATGCGCGCGGCTGGTGGCGCGACGGCCCTGACGCCTTCACCGTGACCGCTGAGGCGCTGGCCAGAAAAGCGGGCGTGGCGATCCGAACGGGCGCGACCGTTCACCGAATCCTCGTGAAGGACGACGCGGTACGAGGCGTCGTGCTCGCGAACGGCGACGAGATCGCCGCGCCAATCGTGATCTCGACCGCCGATCCGGTTCGTACGCTCCTCGGTATGGTAGACCCGGTATGGCTGGACCCTGAGTTCCTGCGGGCCGTGGGGCAGATCAAGATGCGCGGGTGCACCGCGTTCGTGATGTACGCGCTCGACGGCTTGCCGGATGTCGCCGGGCTGCCCGACCCAAAAGCGGCGCTCGCCAGCATGGTGAGCCTCACGCCCACGACCGAGGGCCTCGAGCGGAGCTACGACGCCGCCAAGTATGGACACGTGTCGGAACACCCTCACGTCGAATTCACCATCCCGTCGCTTCGCTGGCCGCGCCTCGCCCCTGAGGGCAAGCAGGTCCTCGTGGCCCGGGCGCAATACGCGCCCTATCGCCTTCGCGACGGCGCAACCTGGGATGCCGCTCGCTCGTCTGTACTCGCCGACTGTGTGACATCGACCATCTGCCGCGTCATGCCGAAGCTCGCGAATCACGTCGTTGCGCGATCGGTGCTCAGTCCGGTGGACCTGGAGCGAACGTTCGGATTGACTGAGGGCGCGGTGTCGCAGGGCGAGATCACGCTCGACCAGATCCTGTTCATGCGTCCCGTGCCCGGCTGGGGCCGGTACGCGATGCCGATCGACGGCCTCTATCTTGGTGGGGCGGGTGCGCATCCCGGACCCGGCATTCTTGGTGCGTCGGGGTGGCTGGCTGCGCGGCGGGCCTTGTCATTCCGAGCGTAGGCCCGCAGGGCCGAAGTCGAGGAATCGCGAGCGTCCTGATAGAGTGCCCTCCAGGGAGAGCAAGGATTCCTCGACTCCGCGCCTGCGGCGCTCCGCTCGGAATGACATAGCTCCGCTCGGTTTGACCGCAAATGACACACGCATGACGACATTTCAACGGACCACGGCGACCTACCAGAGCGGCGCGCGAACGATGCCCGGCGAGTACTACACCTCGCCGGCCATCCTCGCCGAGGAGACCGAGCGCATCTTCGCCCGGTCGTGGCAGTGCGTTGGTCGAGCGAGCGCGCTCGCCGGCGCGGGTGACTACTTTCTGCGAACGATCGCCGGGGAATCGCTGATCATTCTGCGCGACCGGAGCGGCGAGCTCCGCGCGTTCTTCAACATTTGCCGCCATCGCGGGACGCGATTGTGCGAGGCGGCGTCGGGGCACTTCTCGGAAACGATTCAGTGCCCGTACCACGCGTGGACCTACACGACTGACGGCCGCCTTATCGGCGCACCGCAGATGCAGGACGTCGAAGGCTTCGACAAGCGCGACTACCCACTGCACTCGGCCGCCGTGGCCGAGTGGGAGGGGTTTGTGTTCGTGACCGTGGCCACCGATCCGGAGCCGTTCGAGCAGGCGTTCGCTCCGATGATGGGACGCCTAACGCGTTTCGGTCTGGGCGCGCTGACGGTGGGCCACCGCGTCACCTACGAAGTCAACGCGAACTGGAAGCTCGTGTTCCAGAACTACTCGGAGTGCCTGCACTGCCCGATGATCCACCCCGAATTGACCGCGAAGTTGCCGTATCAGAGCGGCGCCAATGATCTCACCGAGGGCGCGTTCCTCGGTGGCTACATGGACATCATGGAGCCGCACGAGAGCGCGACGATGTCGGGACGTGCGTGCGGACGGCTCGTCCATCCAGGACTGCCGGCGGAAGACCGGCGACGCGCGTTCTACTACTCGTTGATGCCGAACATGCTGCTCAGTATCCATCCCGACTACGCGAACTACTACATCGTGACGCCGATCTCGGCCACTCGCACGCGCGTGGAATCGGAGTGGATGTTCAACCCCGATAGTGCGTCCGATCCGACGTTCAACCCCGACGACGCCATTCGCTTCTGGGACGTGACCAACGCCCAGGACTGGCACATCGTCGAACAGAGCCAGTTGGGTATCAGCTCCCGGCGTTATGCGCCCGGACCCTATTCGCCGCGCGAGTCGATCCCGGCCGCGTGGGATCGTGAGTACCTGCGGCAGATGGGTCGGTCGTGATGAGCCGATTGTCAGAGGGCAACGGCGCGAGCAACGGCTCGAAGACGCCGCACGTCGTCATCATCGGCGCGGGACCGGCCGGGCTCACGGCCGCGTACGAGTTGGTGGAGCGCTACGGCATCACGTCGACAATCCTCGAGTCGGACTCGGTAGTCGGTGGCATCAGTCGCACCGTCGAGCGGGACGGGTGGCGCTTCGACATTGGCGGCCACCGCTTCTTCACGAAGGTGAAGGAGGTGGAGTCGCTCTGGCACGAGATCCTGCCTGACGAGGACTTCATGCTGCGTCCGCGCATGAGTCGCATCTACTACAACGGCAAGTACTACGACTACCCGCTCAAGGCGTCGAACGCGCTCAAGAATCTGGGCCTCTGGGAAGCGACGCTGTGCGTGATGTCCTACGTGTGGGCGCGCGTGAACCCACCGAAAGATCAGTCGACGCTCGAAGGGTGGATCGTGTCGCGATTCGGCTGGCGCCTCTACAAGCACTTCTTCAAGACGTACAACGAGAAGTTGTGGGGCGTCCCGGTCAACAAGCTTCCGGCGGATTTCGCGGCGCAGCGCATCAAGAACCTCTCGCTGTGGAACGCGGTCGTGAACTCGCTCCTGCCGAAGAAGAACCAGAAGGCGATCACGTCGCTCATCGAGGAGTTCCAGTATCCGAAGCACGGCCCGGGGATGATGTGGGAGCGCGCTCGCGACCTCGTCGAGGCCAAGGGCTGCAAGGTCCTGATGAACACGCGCGTTGTCGGCGTCCGCCGCGAGGGCGGCAAGGCGGTCGCGGTCGTTGGTCAGACGAAGGACGGAACGCGCACGGAGTATCCGTGCAGTCACGTGATCTCGTCCATGCCATTGTCACAGCTCGTGATGGCGATGCAACCGCCGGCGAGCGAACCAGCCGCGAAGGCCGCCAGTGATCTTCGCTATCGCGACTTCCTCACGGTCGCGCTCGTGGTGCCGGAGCAGTACAGCTTCCCCGACAACTGGATCTACGTCCACTCGAAGGACGTGCAGGTGGGACGCATCCAGAACTTCGGATCGTGGTCGCCCTATATGGTGAAGGAGGGGCGCACGTGTCTGGGCCTCGAGTTCTTCGTGTTCGAGGGCGACGAGACGTGGAACAAGCCTGACGCGGAGCTCATCGAGCAGGGCAAGCGCGAGCTCGGCATCCTCAACCTCGTAGACCCCTCGAAGGTCGAAGCGGGCTACGTGGTGCGCATGCCGAAGGCGTACCCGTTCTACGACGAGTTCTACAAGGCGAACGTCGCGCGGATCATGGAGTGGATGAAGCGCGACGCGTCGAACGTGTTCCCGGTCGGGCGCAACGGCATGCACCGGTACAACAACCAGGACCACTCGATGTACACCGCGATGTTGACGGCCGAGAATATCGCGTTAGGCACGCAGCACGATGTGTGGAGCGTGAACGTCGAGGAGGAGTACCACGAGGAAGCGGCGAAGACGGGTGACGACTCCAGCCGCGGCACGCGCGGGACGGGTCGTGACGCGCCGGTGATCCCGCGTGCGCACTACGCCCCGGATCATCCGGTCAACAAGCCGGCGAAAACGTCGAGGCCATAGGAAGGAGGCCTTGCGGGCAGGCCGTAGGAAGGAGGCCTGAGGAAGGAGGAGGGCGGACAGCGGACGGCGGACGGCGGAAAAAAGCGGTGTCATCCCGAGCGGCAGCGAGGGATCTCCTGTGAAGTGCTCGTGGTTAGGCTGGCCAGGACAGCGATCGAGAAGACCCCTCCTCGCTGGCGCTCCTCGGGACGACAAACGCCGTTCCTCCTCCTTCCTCAGGCCTCCTTCCTATGGCCTCGGCTCCTCACCAGAACTTTTTCGCCAGTCGGACCTTGTGAAGCTGCCAGCCGCCGGACACCGGGACGCCGATGCCGACGAAGGTGCCCGACCGCACGCGGTCGAAGCCGGCGTCGCTGCTCCAGCGGAAGTCGATGCTCGCCGTGATCGTCGGCGGATTCGTCGACGCATCGACGCTCGTCGACCTGACCACCGCGCGCGGATTGTAGTCGCGCACGAACACCAGGAAATCCTGCCATAGCGTGACCGCGGCGGCGTCCGTCGGCTGCGAGTAGGCGGCCGTGATGCGCGAGTACGTGCGGGCACTGATCGCGCCGGCGAACTCCTTGTACAGCGCCGACGCGACTTCACGCGGCGCCGCAGGAATACGCTCGGCGCTGTCGCGTGCGGCCGCCGGCGGATTGGCTGGTGGTGGTGTGGTCGCCGTCGACGCCGTTGGCGCCGCCGCCGTGGCGCGCGACGCAGGATATCCGGCCGTGGAGTCGACCCGATTCGTCGTTAGGCGGACGGAGTCCGGCCGAAGGATGGGAACGGTCGGCGGAGTCGCCGGCGGCGTAGACGGCTGACCCGTTGACGCCGACGCACTGGCGCCCGTGCCGGTTGCTGCTGGCGCTCGCACGACGGGAGTCGTCGGCCCACGCTGCACGGCGGCAGGCGCGGCTGGCTTGGGCGGCACAGGTCTGGGTGTGACGGTCGCGCCGGCCAGTGGCGCGGGCGAGACGTTCGTTCCGCTGCCGGTGGCTGGCGGGGTGATCGCCGTGCTGGTCGCCGGCGAACGTGGCGGTGTTGGCGCCGTTGCCGGTAGCGGCGCGGGCGATGGCGAGGGTGATTCAGTCGTCGGCGCGCCAGCATCGCGAACGCCGGTGACGCCGCCGCCCGATCGAACGCCGCGGATGACCGCCGCGACGACGACCCCAGCCGCGAGCACACCCACCCACCACCGCGTTTGCGGACGTCGCGCGCTCGCCCGCGCGGCCGGTTCGCGCGACACAATCGCTGGGCGCGGGGCTGGTGCTGGTTTGGCCGCGACAGGCTCCGTGACGGGATCGTCGTCCCGTACCCGGGTTCCCGTGGCCGGCGGCCCCGGCACCGGCGTACTCACCGCCGCGGCTGCCGCCGACACCTGTACGACGCACACCGCGCGTTTGCCACGCCACGCACACGTGATCTCGGCCAGCCCCGGCGCGACCGCGGTCACGAATCCGTCTCGCGACACCTTCGCCACCGCGGGATTGCTGCTCTGCCATTCGATCGACGCGATGTCGCTCGACCCGCCGTCGGCCTCGAGCTCCACGATCAGCTCGACAGAATCGCCCGTCGCCAGCTCGATCCGCTGCTGCGACAACGTCAGCGGCGGGGCGGCGACCGGACCGACGTTAGGCGCGGCCGTGTGCGCACCCGACGGAGCGCTGACGTCACTCGTGGACACGGTCGCTCGCACCGGATCCGTCGTGGCGTCACCAGCCGCCGCTGGGCCTGGCCCGATCGGAACGGGACTCGCGGGAGTCGTTGGCAGCGTCTTGTCGCGCCGGCCGGGAGCCTCGCGCACGAGCGAGACGAGCGTCGCCCGCGCGGCGTTCGCGGTCGCCGGTTCGTCGGCCAGCGCGTGCGCCACGTCGTGCAGTGTCGGCCAGCGGTCTGCCGGCGCCTTCGCCATCATCCGCAACACCAGCGCATCGAGCTCCGGCGGGCAGTCGGGACGCAACGTCCGGACGGACGGCGGGCCCGCCGTCGCGTGAGCCCACTGCATCTCCAGCGCCGACCCGCGGAACGGCGTCTTGCCCGTGAGGAGCTCATACGCGACGACGCCTAACGAATACTGGTCCGAGGCCGGCGCCACGCCCTGCGCGAGACACTGCTCCGGGCTCATGTACGCCGGCGTGCCGATCACGAGACCGGTGCGCGTGAGGTTCGCGTCGTCCGCCGCCTTCGCGATGCCGAAGTCCATGACCACCACGTTGCCGCGGCGATCGACCATGATGTTCGCTGGCTTCACGTCCCGGTGAACCACGCCCTCGCCGTGCGCGTACGACAGCGCCTCGGCCACGTAGCGCACGACGTAGCGCACTACCGGGATCGACAGTGGCCCGGCGACCTTCGCGATGGAGCTCAGCGGCTCGCCTTCCACGAGCTTCATCACGATGTACAGGAGGTCGTTCGCCTCCCGCACGCTGTGAATCACGAGGATGTTCGGATGATCGAGCTTCGCCGCGATGCGCGCCTCGTGCTTGAAGCGCCGATCCATCCCTTCGGTGTACAGCAGCTCCGGCAGCAGCGCCTTGATGGCGACCTTGCGGTTGAGCGACAGGTCGTGGGCGAGGAAGACGACCGCCATGCCGCCACGCCCGATCTCACCGGCGACGTCGTATTCGCCAATGGTGGCGGAGCGGAGCGCCGTCAGGATCCGATCGACGTGCGGCCGGTGCGATCCCGTCGTGTCCGCCGTCGGCGTGGCATTCTCCCCATCGAGTCGCGCACCACAGAAGCCGCAGAATCGATCGTCTGCGGTTGCGGGTCTTCCGCACGTGCTGCAACGCATTTCAGTGGGAACTGCCATCGTCGCGAGGCGCGGTGCTCGGGGAGCGGGTCGGGACCGACAAAGGTGTAGGACTCAGTCCTTTCGCGCTACGACGCTGATCGCGCCGTTGTTCTCCAGGACTGCGTACTGCACGTCTTCGACGCAGCCACATCCGGCCTGGCGTAGGGCGGCGTTCAACTCGTGGTGCGTGACCTTGGCGCGACCCATCATCTGGTCGTACAGCTTGCCGTTGTGGATCAAGACCAGCGGATGCCCCTCGATGAACGCCTCGGCTCTCTTGCTCCGGGACGTCACCACGGAGACGATCGAGTTCAGGGCGACAAGCACCGTGGCCGAGAGCAGTCCCCCGAACACGGAGTTGTCGCCGCCGTTCAATGCGTTCTGCACCGCGTTGGAGAGCATCAGCAGCAGCACGAGATCGAACGGTGCCAGCTGCCCGATTTGCCGCTTGCCAGTGAATCGAAGCAACAGCAGGACGAGGGCGTAGACAACGATCGCCCGAACCACCAGCTGCTCGAGGACGAGAGGGCTCGGAAACCACATAGTCGCACCTTCTTCCGGTAGGAGCGGGACCGCGATGCCAGTGAACATGTACCGGTATTTCAGGACGGCGGCGAATCGGTCACGGTGAATCTGCCACTCTTGCCGGCTCCGGCTCGCAGGTGGATAAATGCCGGGAGTTGACAATGAGTGTTAGAACAGCTAATGTCATAACATGTCCAGTCGACTCCAGTCCGAGATCAAGCAGACCAAGCCGTTCGCCACGTTGGAGCATGAGGCGATGCTTGGACTGATGAGGACAGCCGCCATTGTCGACCACGCTACGGACGAGATGCTTCGGCCGTACGGGCTCACCGGTACGCAGTTCAACGTGCTGCGCATCCTTCGGGGTGCTGGCCAGCAAGGGCTCTGCGGACGTGAGATCGGCGAACGCATGATCACCAAGGTACCGGATGTCCCGCGGTTGCTCGACCGGTTGGAGAAAGCCGAACTGATCACTCGCGAGCGGGATCCCAACGATCGGCGCCATGTGACGGCTCGTATCACGGCGAAGGGTCGGCAGATTCTCGAAGACGTCGGGGCAGCGCCTTCCAACCCCATCGAGAAGCGGTTCAGTCAGCTGGGGCAGGAACAGTTGCAGGTGCTCATCGAAGCGTTGGATCTGATTCGGCAGGGGTGAACCCCCTTTTTTACATAAATGGATGTTATAACTTACGCTGTTATCACTAACACTGAGAGATCACCACCATGTCAGATTCGCTTCCAATTTCGCTCACCGCGTTCAGCGCTGGTTTGCTCGTGCTGCGCCTCGTCCTTGGACTCGGCATGGCCGCCCACGGATCGCAGAAGCTGTTCGGTTGGTTCGGAGGGCACGGTCTCGCAGGTACCGGCGGTTTCTTCGAGATGATTGGCTTCCGCCCCGGTCGGCTGTTCGCCCTGGCTGCCGGCATAACCGAGGTCGCGAGCGGACTTCTGATCGCGCTTGGCTTCCTCGGTCCGATCGGCCCGGCGTTGATGCTGTCGGTCATGATCGTCGCCGCCATCACGGTCCACCTGAAGAACGGCTACTTCGCGCAGTCGAACGGCATCGAGCTGACAGTGATGTTCGCGGTTGGTGCGGTGGCGCTCGCGTTCACGGGCTTCGGCCAGTTCTCGCTCGACGCAGTGACGGGCCTCGCGGGGTACTTCACGACCCCCGAGACGCTCATCGCGCTCGCGCTCGGCGTAGTGGGCGCGGTCGGCAACCTCGCGATGCGTCGCGGTCACGACACGGTGGTCAGCCCGCAGTCGTAATAGCTCGGCTGTCATCGCGAGGAGTGAAACGACGAGGGACCTTCT
>Ga0207691_10004616_pt1 | contig 13339 bp, 8 predicted proteins | sample KBSM13metaG_FD_184327 | JGI IMG/M metagenome (GOLD analysis project Ga0207691, IMG submission 184327) | Miscanthus rhizosphere microbial communities from Kellogg Biological Station, Michigan, USA - KBS M1-3 metaG (SPAdes) (version 2) | ecosystem: Host-associated > Plants > Roots > Rhizosphere >... | reverse complement strand
CGCTCGGTGTGGTCTCGCAGGCGGAAGATCGCGGGACCCGACGGCGTCACGTAGCAGCGCACGCCTTCGAAGACGCCCATGCCGTAATGCAGCGTGTGGGTGAGCACGTGCGTCGTCGCATCGCGCCACGGCACCATCCTGCCGTCGTACCAGATCCATCCGTCGCGGTCGGCCATCGACATGGGGAAGCGTCCCTCGTGCCTGATAAACGAACGATTTTATCAGGCGCGAAGCGACGCGCCGCGTGCATCCCCAACTCGCGACGCGCCGAATACGGCTTGCCACAAGGCGTCGACCACCGCGCGCCGCGCGGCTTCGGGCGCAGGGTCCACACGCGCATGCGGTGCGCCCGTCAAGCGAATCTTGTGTTGCAGCCGACGATACTCGCGATAGGCGTCGGCGGCTTCCGCTGCCAGATCCGGTCGCAGTAGACCCACGCCCGCTGCCATTTCGAGCAGTGCGATGTTGCCGGCGTTGCGCGTCAGCAGCGGATGCGCATGGGCATGCGCGAGCACGAGGTACTGCACGACGAATTCGATGTCGACCATGCCGCCGAGGTCGTGCTTGACGTCGAACAGCAGCGTGCGATTGACGTGTCCGGCCGCCATCTTCGTGCGCATCTCGACCACGTCCCGGGCGAGCGCCGCGCTGTCCCGCTGCATCCGCAGCACGCTCTCGCGCGTCGCCTCGAACGATGCGCCGATCGTAGCGTCTCCCGCCACAAAACGCGCGCGCGTCAGCGCCTGGTGCTCCCACGTCCACGCCTGCTCGCGCTGGTATCGCTCGAAGGCGGTCACGCTCGACACGAGCAAGCCGGACACGCCGTCGGGCCGCAGGCGCAGGTCGGTCTCGTACAGGCGGCCCGCGCCCGTTGCACTCGTGAGCCAGGTATTGATGCGCTGGGCCAGCCTCGCGTACTGCTCCTGCGCGCCATCGCCTGCGTCACCGTCGTAGAGAAACACGAGATCAAGATCCGATGCGTAGCCGAGTTCCTTGCCGCCAAGCTTGCCGTAGCCGATGATCGCAAAACGTGGAGGCGGTTCGTTCGCGCCCCGAAGTTGCGCCCAGCAATGGCGAAGCGTGGCATCGAGGATGATGTCGGCGAGGGCGGACAGGTGATCGGCAAGCCGTTCGATGCTCATCTGTCCGGCAAGATCCTGTGCGAGGAGCCGGAACGTCTGCGCGTGCTGGAAGTGTCGCAACGCATCCATCGCGGCCTCGGCATCCTGGCGGTGCTGCGCGAGCTGCCGATCGAGCTCCCTCCGCCATGCCGCCCAATCCGGCTCTGCGAGCAGCACGCGCGCGTCGAGCAGCTCGTCGAGGAGGAGGGGCCGGCGCGTCAGGTATTCGGCTGCCCACCCGGACGCGCCCATCAGTTCCGCAAGGCGCGGCAGCAACGGCGGATGCTCGATCAAAAGCGCAAGATATGCGCTGCGGCCGCTGACGGCTTCCAGCAGATCCAGCAGACGCATCGCGACGACGCTCGGCTGGGCGCCAACGCTGCGGCGGCCGGCGGCGACGGCGAGAAGCTGCGGGACGAGTCGGTCGAAGCGCTCACGCGACAGCGCCGGCAACTGGACGTAGCGGCGACTGGCGCGGATGCGGCCGAGTGCCTGCACGAGCTGGGCTGCGTCGTCGAAGCCCGCCTGTGCGAGAAACGACGCCGCCTCGTCGGCCGATGCCCGGTTCTCCCAGACTTCTTCGTAGCGCGCGTCGTCGCCCGTCGTCGATGCGGGCTCATCGGGTGCATCGAATGCCGCGTTGAATTGCTCCGCGATCGCTTCCCGATGTTCGCGCAGGCACGCGTCGAAGGCGTCCAGCGAAGGAAATTCCATCGCCTCGCTGAGCAGCGACTGCTCGGTACGATCATCGGGGATGAGCTGTGTTTGCCGATCGTCGCGATATTGCAGCCGGTGCTCGAGACGGCGCAGGAACAAATAGCCGTCGTGCAGCACGCTCATGGCGTGCGCGGTCAGGACGCCGCGGTCGGCAAGTACCGCGAGCGCCGGCAATGTCCCTGCACACCGCAGCGCCGACTCTCTCCCGCCGCGGACGATCTGGAGCGCCTGGACGACGAACTCGATCTCGCGGATGCCGCCCGGCCCGAGCTTGATGTCGCGTGCGAGGTCCTGCCGCCGTTCCTGTGCGCGTATCTGTCGATGGATTCCACGCAGCCCTTCGTACGCGTCGTAATCGAGATACTTGCGGTAGACGAAGGGCGTGACGAGCGCGGCGAGCTCGTCGTGCCGTTCGCCAGTGAGCGGTCGCGCCTTGAGCCATGCGTAGCGCTCCCAGGCGCGCCCCTGCGTCAGCAGATAGTGCTCGAGCGCGGCGTACGACGCGGTAAGGGGACCGCTGTCGCCGTAGGGGCGCAGCCGCATGTCCACGCGGAAGACATAGCCGTCGGCGTCGACGTGCGAAAGTGCGGCGATCACGCGGCGCCCGAGTCGATCGAAGAACTCGCGGTTGGAGATGCGCCGCGCGCCGTCCGTCTCGCCTTCTTCGGGATACGCGAACACGAGATCGATGTCGGATGACACGTTGAGCTCGCGTCCGCCGAGCTTGCCCATCGCAATCACGACCAGGTGCTGCGTTGCCTGGGATTCGTGGCCGATCGGCATGCCGTGCACGTCCGCGAGCTCGCGCGTGTGAACGTCGGTCGCGGCGCGCAGCGCGCGCTCGGCCAGCGCGCTGATCGTCATCACCACTTCGGAAAGCGGTGCGCGACCGGTGAGATCGCGAAGCAGCGTGTGCAGGAAGACGCGCGCACGCAGCGCACGCAATGAGCGCGCGGTCGCGACGCTGTCCCCATCCCCGTCGTTGGGGGCGAGCGATCGATCTGCAGAAGTCCAGTCGAACGGCGCTTCGACCGTCGCTTCGAGCTCGTCGCGGAGAGTAGGCGCCCTCGTCAGCGTTCGCTCGGCATACCGGCTGAACGCGAGCGCGCGGTCGATGTCCACGTCAGGAAGGGCAGACGGTGCGGCGGACGCCGTTACGCTTCGCGACGCACGCATCCGCTACAATCGTCGTCAACACCCTTCATTATGCCTGCGACTTCGTCGATGTCGTCCCGAGCGCTCCGTGCATTGCGGATCGCGGCGATGTCGGCGCTGATCCTGCTCGGCGCCTTTTTCGCGTTGCTGCTCGCGATTCGGCACATCGTCCTGCCGGAGGTCGAAGCGCGGCAAGCGGACATCGCGCAGTGGCTGTCGAAGCGCATCGGGCAACCGGTCGAAATCGATCAGCTGCTCACGGGCTGGGATGGCTGGAACCCAAAGCTCTCGATACGCGGCTTTCGCGTTCGCGACGCCGCCCGAGGGAACGACGTGATGCTCGCGTTGCCGCGCGTCGACCTCCTGGTCGCCTGGACGTCGGTGCCGCTGCTCGATTTGCGGCTGAAAGAGCTCGTCATCGACGGCCCGCGCCTGTCGCTGCGACGCGACGCGACGGGTCGATTGCACATCGCGGGCATCGAGCGGGAGACGGACGCATCCGCGGGCGAAGTCGCGTTCGCCGATTGGATGATGCGTCAGCCGCAGATCGTCATCCGCGATGCCCTCGTCACCTGGAACGACGACTATCGGCGCGCGCCGCAGCTCCTCCTCGATCACGTTGATTTTCGACTGGTGCAGCGGTTCGGGCGACATCACGCGGGCCTCACCGGCGTGCCGCCGCCGGAGATCGCGGGCCCGCTCGAGCTCCGCGTGGACGCCACGGGACATGCGCTGAACGACTGGTCGAGACTCGAAGGCAAGCTCTACCTGCGCCTCGACTACGCCGATATCGCCGCGTGGCGTGAGTGGCTGCCGGTTCCCGTGCCGCTCGACGCCGGCAAGGGCGCGCTCCGCGTGTGGGCCGACTTCGCCAATTCGCATCCCACCGACGTGACGGCGGACGTCGAGCTCGAAGACGTGCATGCCAAGCTCGGCGAAGGACTCGCGCCGTTATCGGTCGAGCATCTCGCGGGACGCGCGCAGTGGAAGCGCACGGCGCTTCGCACGGACGTCACGGTGCGACAACTGACGTTCGCCCTTCCCGATGGGGCCGCGCTCGGGCCCGCAGACGTCGCCCTGACGCTCGAGGACGGCCGCGACAATCAGGTTCCGAGCGGAAGCATGGCGTTCGACGCGCTCGAATTGCGCCCGCTGTCCGTCATCGCACCGAATTTGCCGCTACCCGAAGCCGTCCGGCGGGAGATCGCGCGCTATGAGCCGCACGGACTTCTCGAGAACGGCACCGTGCAATGGACGGGCAGCGTCGACGCGCCGACGAAGTACTCGCTCAAGGCCGACTTCCGAAACCTCGGGTTCATCGCTTACGATCGGACGCCGGGTGGCAGCAACCTGACCGGGAGCATCGACGCCGGCGAGCGCGCTGGTCAGGTTCATCTCGCGAGCCAATCGGGAACGCTGCAGCTGCCAAGACTCTTTGCCGATCCGCTCGTGTTCGAGACGCTCCGCGGCGACCTTTCGTGGCAGCGTGACGGCGATGCCACACAGTTCCAGATCAAGGACCTTGCCTTTGCCAACACCGATCTCGCCGGAACGGCGGGCGGCACGTGGCGATCCCACCCGCGCGGCCCGGGCGAGGTCGACGTCAAGGCGCAGTTGACGCGCGCGAACGTTGCAACCACGCACCGCTACCTTCCGATCAGCGTGCCCGCAGCGGTCCGCGACTGGGTCAAGCGAGCATTGGTGAAGGGAAGCGCCACCGACGCGCGGCTTACGCTGAACGGCGACCTGGCGCAGTTTCCATTCGCAAGCGGCAAAGGCGGTCAGTTCGTGTTTGCGGCGAAGGCGCAGGAGACGACGCTCCAGTATTCGGATCGCTGGCCGGTGGTTACCGACATGGTCGGCGAGGTGCGGATCGATGGCACTCACCTCGCCATCACTGCGTCGAGCGCAGGTGTGCTCGGTGCGCAGGTGGCAGCCACGCATGCGGAGATTCCCGATTTTCACGATCCGCGACCCGTGTTGAAGATTGACGGAACGGCGAGTGGGCCGACGACCGAGTTCCTTGCGTTCATCGACCAAACGCCGATTCGCGAATGGACCCGCAAGTTCTCGCAGGGTGTAAGCGCCACAGGCGACGGCACGCTCAAGCTCAAGTTCGATCTGCCGCTGAAGGATCCGTCGGCGGTCGTCATCGACGGTCGATACGAGTTCCGCTCGAACAACGTCCGCCTCGTCGGCGTTCCTGCGATGAATGCCGTCGACGGCGCGCTCGGGTTCACGGCGCAGACGCTTACCGTGACGGACCTGACCGCTGAAGCGCTGGGTGGGCCGGTCAAGCTGCAGCTTTCAGCCGAGACGGGACGCATTCGCGCGACTGCGGCGGGGACCGCGGATCTCCAACGCGTGCGCAGCGAGTACGACGCGGGAACGTGGCTCCAGCGCGTGGCGGGCCGAACCGACTGGCAGTTGGCACTGGATGCAACGGACCAGCGCACGCTGTGGAGCGTCGAGTCGTCGCTCGTCGGAGCGACGATCGATCTTCCCCTTCCACTCGGCAAGGCTGCTGCTGAGAAGTTGCCCTTGCGGATCGAGCGGCGCGATGTGCGCGCCAACGAGGATCGCATCGCGGTGAATCTCGGACCCAATGTCCGCGCTTCGTTGCACCGACAACTCGGTGCGAGAGGTGCATCGATCGACCGAGCGCTCGTCCTGCTCGGGAAAGCGGCGAGCGAACCGGGGGAAGCCGAACAATCCGGATTGTGGGTTCGCGGTGACGTGCCTGCGCTCAATCTCGACGATTGGTTCGGCGTAGAGGATCGAACGGCGAGTGCAACGAGCGGCGTCTCCCCCGAAGCGCTGCCACTGAACGGTGTCGACGTCACCGCGGGAACCCTCGCAGCGTTCGGCCGCACGTTCACACGACTCAAGTCCAGCGCGAGACGGCAAGCCAACGACTGGCGAGTGACCCTCGACGGCGCGGACCTCGCGGGCACCGCGGTTTGGCGCGGACCAACGAGTACCGAACCGAACGGGCGGATCGTGGCGCGGCTCACGCGGCTCGCGATGCCGCCCGCGAGCGACGCTGCGACAGCCGGAATGCCCGCGCAACTCGCCGGTGCGAACCGATGGCCCGAAGTGGACCTCGCGGCGGATGCGCTGCGCTCGAAGGAGCGAACGCTCGGCAAGCTCGAGTTGTTGGCAAATCCATCCGGCAGCGACTGGCAGATTCGCAAGCTGGCGCTCGTGAACGATGCCGGACGAATCGATGCCGAAGGGTCATGGCGGAGCGTTGCAAGCCGATCGCAGACGACGCTGAACGTGATCGTCGACGTGAAGGAAACGGGCGAATTCCTCGGCCGCTTCGGATGGCCGAACGCCGTGAAGGGCGCGCCGACGAAGATCGAAGGGCGGTTGTCGTGGAATGGCGCGCCGAGCGATTTCGATTATGCGTCGCTAAGCGGCACGTTCAAGCTCAATTCGGGCGCGGGCCAGTTCACGAAGATCGATCCCGGCGTCGGCCGGCTGCTCGGCGTTCTCTCGCTGCAGGCGTTGCCGCGGCGAATCTCCCTCGACTTCCGCGATGTATTCAGCGAGGGATTCGCCTTCGACACGATCGCCGCCGACGTGCAGATGCAAAGCGGCGTCATGCACACGGACGCTTTTCGCCTGATGGGACCTGCAGCGGCCGTCAACATCTCGGGCGACATCGACGTCGCGCATGAAACGCAGAAGCTCAAGATACGCGTGCAACCGTCGCTATCGTCGGGTGTTTCCGTCGGGACTGCCGCGCTGTTCCTCGCCAATCCGCTGGTCGGCGCGGCGATAGGCGCCGGCACGCTGCTCGCGCAGAAGATGCTGAACAATCCCTTCGACAAGCTTTTCAGCTATGAATATTCCGTCACCGGCAGCTTCGACGATCCGGTCGTCGCCCGCACCAACGCCGCGACGGCAGCGACGGCCGCGCAATCGGGCGCGGCCGTGCGATAGCCGGTCGGTGAGAAATGAACCGGTACCTTTGAACCGATGAGTGAAGCCAAGCGAACGGCGCTGCGCGTTGCAGCGGTGCAGATGACGTCGGGCGCCGATGTCGCAGAGAACCTGCGCGTAGCGGAACGTCTCACGGCGGAAGCCGCGGCGGAGGGCGCACGCCTCGTGCTGCTGCCCGAAAACTTCGGTCTGATGGGAGCGCGCGCACGCGACAAGCTCGCCGCGCAGGAGCCGGATGGCGATGGACCGCAGCAGTCGTTCCTTGCGCGCATGGCGTCGATCCACCACGTGTACATGATCGGCGGCAGCGTGCCCATCGCATGCGACGACGCCGAGCGGACGAAGCAGTCGCTCCTGGTGTATGGGCCCGACGGCGCGCGAGTCGCTCGCTACGACAAGATCCACCTCTTTCGATTCACGCACGGTGACGAAGACTACGACGAGGCGAAGACGATCGTTCCGGGACGGGCGCCCGCGACCTTCGTCGCCGCGTGCGGCAAGGTAGGCCTGTCCATCTGTTACGACCTGCGCTTTCCGGAGCTCTATCGCGCGCTCGACGACGTCGCGCTCCTCGTTGTTCCCGCGGCCTTTACCGCGCGCACCGGCGAGGCGCACTGGGAAACGCTGCTTCGCGCGCGGGCGATCGAAAACCAGTGTTACGTGCTGGCGGCCGCGCAGTGGGGCATGCATGCCGGTGGCCGCCGCACGTGGGGCCACTCGATGCTCATCGACCCGTGGGGCGAGATCGTCGCAGATAGAGCCGAAGGCGAAGGAATCGTTGTCGGCGATGTCGATCCCGCCCGGATTTCGGATGTGCGCAAGCGTTTGCCCGCGCTTGCCCATCGCACGCTTCTGTGACGAAGCAGTCGATCGAACGTCGGACGCCCCGGCTTCGCTTCACCTGCGAAGCGATACGCCCCCGCACACGGTTATCAGCGCCCGCGCAGCAGTACGATGACAGCGCCGCTGCCGCCTGCGTGCGGTGGTGCCTCGCAGTAGGCAAGCACGTCGTCCCACTGCGAGAGCCAGCGTCGCACCTTGCCTTTCAGCACCGGTTCGCGGTTTGGTGACGTGAGGCCCTTGCCGTGAATGATGCGCACGCAGCGCGCGCCGCGGCCGCGCGCTTCGAGCAGGAAATCAGCGACGGCATCGTGCGCCTCGTCGGCGGTCATGCCATGCAGGTCGACGACGGCCTGAACGACCCAGTGACCGCGGCGCAGCTTGACGAGGATATCGCTGCGCAATCCCCGTCGCAGGAACGTTTGCTCCCCTTCGAGCTCCTGCCCGATATCCCATGCATCAGGCGACGGTTCGACGCCGTACTTCGACATCTCGAGCGCGTCCCGCTCGTCTTCGATCCGGGAACGCGGGATCGTCGTGGGTCGCGGTCGCGTCGAAGCCGCTTGGTTGCGCGGCGGCAGGCGCGTCACATCGGCGAAGGCTTTCGCGATGTCGATGTCGCTGTCCGCGTGCTTGGTGGCCGAGACGTGCTGCCGGACAACGGCGCTCTTCGCCGAGTGCGTACGCTGCGGAGCGGTTGAATCTCCGCGGTGCGCGCGTCCACCGTGCGCGCCGCGCGGCTCTTTGACGAGGGGCTGAGCGTGCTGGGACGGTATCGACGGTCGCGTCGAACGAGCCGTCTCGACGGCCGACGATGCATCGGCTTCGCTGCGCGCGGCGGTCAGGAGCGTTCGAAGATCGGAGAGCTTCGCCATCGCAGCGCTCAGACGACGGGCGCCGCGCTCATGCTCGTTGCGCCCGGCACGTGCTGGGCGCCGAGCGTGGACAGCTCTTCGAGGAACACTTCGGCGTCGAGCGCGGCCATGCAGCCGGTTCCCGCCGAGGTCACCGCCTGGCGGTAGACGTGATCGGCGACGTCCCCGGCGGCGAACACCCCCGGCACGCTCGTCGCGGTCGCGTTTCCTTCCGATCCGCCCTGCACGCGGATATAGCCATCGGTCATCTGCAGCTGTCCCTCGAAGATCTGGGTGTTCGGCGTGTGGCCGATCGCGATGAACACGCCGTGCACGGGCAGGTCCTGCGATGCGCCGTTTTGCACGTTCCTGACGCGTACGCCGGTCACGCCCGTGTCGTCACCGAGCACGTCGTCGAGGACGTGATTCCATAAGAGACGCACGTTGCCGCGCTCGCCCGTTCGCGCCAGGAGCCGATCGACAAGGATGGCTTCCGCGCGCAGGCGGTCGCGCCGGTGGATCAGCGTGACGCTCCGTGCGATGTTCGACAGGTAGAGTGCTTCCTCGACAGCCGTATTGCCGCCGCCCACGACGAGGACGTCCTGCCCCTTGTAGAAGAATCCGTCGCACGTCGCGCAGGCGGATACGCCACGACCCAGATGCGCCTGCTCGGACGGCAGGCCCAGGTAGCGCGCCGAAGCGCCGGTCGCAATGATCAGCGCGTCGCACGTGTACTCGTCGTTGTCGCCGGCGAGCCGGAATGGCCGCACGTTGAGGTCCACCGAGTGGATGTGATCGAAGATGACTTCGGTCTCGAAACGCTCCGCGTGTTTCTGGAAGCGGGCCATTAGTTCGGGGCCCATCACCCCGTCGACGTCGGCGGGCCAATTGTCGACCTCGGTCGTCGTCATCAGCTGGCCGCCCTGGGCGAGCCCGGTGACAAGAACCGGTCGAAGATTCGCGCGCGCCGCGTATACTGCCGCCGTGTAGCCGGCGGGACCGGATCCCAGGATGAGCAGGCGGGCGTGCTTGGCAGTCATCGCATTCTCGTCGAGGCAAAACCAAAAAGTTTAACAGCGGCACGCGCACCATCGCAGCGCGTGGATTCGAGATGGGGACGCAACGCCGCACCGCAAGGATTGCATTCTCTCGCGGATTTCATTTGCAGCGACCGGGCGGCGCCCGCTATAATGAACCAAATGAGGTTCTGCCGCCAATCTCATGTTTTTTAAGAGGAACGGGAATGCGCGCCGTCGGGCCGCCCCGCCGGCCCGCGAGCTTTCGCCGAAATTCGCGCGACTGCTGCGCGAATCGTGGTGGCTGCTGATCGTCGCTGGCTTCCTCTACCTCGCGCTCACGCTCGCCACGTATTCGAAGCGCGACCCGGCATGGTCGACGACGGGCGTCGGCGAGCCGATCGTGAACCGCGGCGGAGTGCTCGGCGCCTGGCTGTCGGATCTGCTGCTCTATCTGTTCGGCCTTTCCGCCTGGTGGCTCGTCGTTGCGGGCATCGTCCTCGTCATCGCCGGCTACCGGCGCGTCGTGCGGCCCGACGACCCCGGCGACCACCCGTTCGTCCTCGGCGCGGTTGGTTTCGTCGTCGTCCTGATATCGAGCGCGTCGCTCGAGGCGATTCGCCTCTATCGATTGCAGGTCGTGCTGCCCGACAAGCACGGGGGCGTGCTGGGTGATGCGCTGGGAAGCGCGTTGCAGGGCGCGCTCGGCTTCAATGGCGCAACGCTCGTTCTGCTTGCGCTGTTCGCCGTAGGCACGTCGCTGCTGTTCGGCGTGTCCTGGCTTCGCGCGATGGAGCGCATCGGGACGGGTGTCGAGATGTTGATCGCGCGGGCGCGGAGGCGCCGCGAGGAAGCGCTCGAGCGCCGGATCGGCTTCGCCCACGTGGCCGAGCGCGAGCTGGCGCTCGAGCACTTCCGTGAAGATCCCGCCATTCGCGAACCCGTGGTCGTCGTCCCGGCCGCTACGTCCGTCGTGAAATCGGAGCGAGCGACGCGCGAGAAGCAGCGGCCACTCTTCACCGACATGCCCGACTCGCCGCTACCGCCATTGTCACTGCTCGAGGATGCGCCGCCGAGCACGGAGACCGTAAGCGCCGAGACACTGGAATTCACGTCCCGCCTGATCGAGCGCAAGCTGGCCGATTTCGGCGTATCCGTCCGGGTGCTTGCAGCGTATCCGGGCCCCGTGATCACGCGCTACGAGATCGAACCGGCCGTCGGCGTGAAGGGCGCGCAGATCGTCAACCTCGTCAAGGATCTCGCGCGTGCGCTGTCGGTGGTCTCGATCAGGGTCGTCGAAACCATTCCGGGCAAGTCATGCATGGCGCTGGAACTGCCGAACGCGCGCCGGCAGGTCGTCAAGCTCGTCGAGATCCTCGCGTCCACGACGTACAACGACGCGCCCGGCGTGCTGACGCTAGCCCTCGGCAAGGACATCTCGGGCAAGCCCGCAATCGTCGATCTCGGCCGCATGCCGCATCTGCTCGTCGCCGGCACGACGGGCTCCGGCAAATCCGTCGCCGTCAACGCGATGATCCTGTCGCTGCTGTACAAGGCGGAGCCGCGGCAGGTGCGGCTCATCTTGATCGATCCGAAGATGCTCGAGCTTTCCGTGTACGAGGCGATCCCGCATCTGCTCGCACCGGTCGTTACCGACATGAAGCTCGCGCCCAACGCGCTCAACTGGTGCGTCGGGGAAATGGAGCGTCGCTACAAGTTGATGTCGCAGCTCGGTGTGCGCAACCTCGCGGGCTATAACCAGAAGGTGGTCGAGGCGAAGAAAGCGCGTGCGCCGCTGACCAATCCGTTCAGCCTCACGCCCGAGTCGCCCGAGCAGCTCGAGGAAATGCCGCTGATCGTCGTCGTCGTCGACGAGCTCGCCGACCTGATGATGGTCACGGGAAAAAAGATCGAGGAGCTCATTGCGCGCATCGCGCAGAAGGCGCGGGCGGCGGGCATTCACCTGATCCTGGCGACGCAGCGTCCGTCGGTCGACGTCATCACGGGACTCATCAAGGCGAACATTCCATCACGGATCGCCTTTCAGGTCGCGAGCAAGATCGATTCGCGCACGATTCTCGATCAGATGGGCGCCGAGGCATTGCTCGGACAGGGCGACATGCTGTATCTGCCGCCCGGCACGGGTCATCCGCTCCGCGTACACGGGGCTTTCGTTTCCGACGCCGAAGTGCATCGGGTCGTCGAGCATTTGAAGGCGCAAGGCGAGCCGCAATACATCGAGGGCATTCTCGAAGGCGGTGTCGGGGGCGAAGGCGACGAGCTCGCGAGTGTCGAAGGCGGCAACGTCGAGTCGGATCCGATGTACGACCAGGCGGTTGCCGTCGTGCTGAAGACGAGGCGTCCCTCGATTTCGCTCGTGCAGCGTCATCTGCGCATCGGCTACAACCGTGCGGCGCGGCTGATCGAGCAGATGGAGAGAGCAGGCATGGTGTCTGCGATGCAAACGAACGGCAACCGCGAAGTTCTCGTGCCCGCCGGCAAGGACGCGTGAGCGCGCGCGGGCGGCTACGTTCGGGTAGCGAGTACGCTCGCGACGCAGGGAGACCGAGGTGAAGCGGTTCGCGGCGCTCGCAATGGCGGCGCTCGCAGAATTCGTCCTCGCAGGGCCCGTCGAGGTGCTTCGCGAAGGCCCGAAATATTGCCCACGCGACCGGGAATCAAACGCTCCCGTGCTGACCGAAGCGAAGGCGATCGAGCGCGCACGAACGCTGCTTCCCCCCGACTTCTGCGGCCCCACGACCTTCGTCGGGGGCTGCGACGTCGTGCCGGAATATGCGCTCGGTTCATGGCGGATCTACTTTCACCAGTATCAGCTGCGCAGCGGACATCGGGATTGGTCAGGGTTGACGCACACGTACGTCGTGCTCGACGCCGTGGGCAACTGCTACGCGAACATACCCGGAACGGAGCAAGGCGCAACGAGATGACGGCGGTCCCGGTGGGCGCTGCGTTTGTGCGAATTGCGGCGAGCGACAGGCGCACTTCACGCTTGGCGCACCCTGCGCCCGTTCGTTCGTTCGTCCCCGCGCTGTTTGCAATTATCGCCGGACTGATTTCGCCGCCCGGCGCCGCTTCGGGCCTCGATCAGCTGCACGCCTTCCTCACCGGCACGCAGAGCGCGCAGGGCGCGTTCAAGCAGGTGGTCGTCAACAAGGACGGTCGGACGACCCAGACGACTTCCGGAACGTTCGCGTTTCAGCGCCCGGGAAAGTTCCGGTGGACCTACGAGAAGCCGTTCGATCAATTGATCGTCGGTGACGGCGAGAAGGTGTGGGTCTACGACCGCGACCTCAATCAGGTGATCGTGCGCAAGCTGGATGCCGCGCTCGGCGCAACGCCTGCCGCGCTGCTGGCTGGCGACAACGCGCTCGAGAAGAATTTCACGCTCCTTGCGGGCGGCGAATCGGACGGCGTGCAATACGTGGCCGCGACGCCGAAGTCCGCGGAATCGCAGTTCACGCGCATTCGCCTTGGTTTCGTGGACGAACTGCCACGCAGCATGCAGCTCACCGACGCATTCGGTCAGACGACCGAGCTCACGTTTTCGGACGTTCGACGCAACCCGAAGATCACCGCGGATGCGTTCGAGTTCAAGCCGCCGAAAGGGGCGGACGTCGTGGGGCAGTAGCAGCAGGTATCAGGTATCAGGTATCAGGTATCAGGCTAT
>Ga0207691_10004614_pt1 | contig 13340 bp, 9 predicted proteins | sample KBSM13metaG_FD_184327 | JGI IMG/M metagenome (GOLD analysis project Ga0207691, IMG submission 184327) | Miscanthus rhizosphere microbial communities from Kellogg Biological Station, Michigan, USA - KBS M1-3 metaG (SPAdes) (version 2) | ecosystem: Host-associated > Plants > Roots > Rhizosphere >... | reverse complement strand
CCGGACCGGCGACCAACACGCACACGTACGCCGCGGTCGGCACGTACACCGTTACCGTTCAGGCGACCTCCGGCAGCACGCAGCGGACGGTGACGAAGTCGATCTCGATCAGCAACGGCGGACCTCCGCCTCCGCTCAACACGTTCGACGTGTCGGGCGCGACGTTCAACCCGTTCAACAACACGTGGAGCGCGTCCGCGGGCGTCCCGGTCACGTTCACGGCGGCGGACACCGACGCGACCACGACCTTCGCGTGGGACTTCGGCGACGGCTCGACCCTGGCCGCGTCCGCGGCCAACAAGGTCGCGTCGCATACGTTCACGCAGGCCGGCAACTTCACGGTCACGCTGACGGCGGCGAACGCCAACGGCAGCTCCTCGGGCTCGGTGCGGCTCGCCTTGAGCCCGCCGAGCTTCCAGGCCGTCATGATCCCGGGCGCGGGCTCGATCGACTCCGCGTCGGGCATCTGGGCGACCGACATCAGCGTGACGAACCCGGGCAACTCGGCGATGACGGTGACGCTGTACTTCGCGGCGTTCACGGACACGATCCCGGACGATCTGTCGACGCTGCCCTTCGATTCGCTCAACAGCTTCATGCTCCTCGGCGGCCAGTCCTGGTCGGGCGTCGACGTCGTCGGCGATCCGGCGATCCTGAACCGCCACGGCGCGGGCAAGGGCCTGCTGCTCCTCAAGTTCACGGGCGCGGTGGCTCCGATCGTGACCTCGCGGGTGTACTTCACCGCGCAGGGCGCGTCCTTCGGCACGGCGCTGCCGTCCTACCTCGTGGGCCCGTTCGGCCAGGCGCCCAACGCGCAGGGGACCGAGGCCACCGACGACCAGATCCTCGTGGGCCTGCGCGACGACTCGCTCTACCGCTTCAACGTCTCGCTGTTCAACGCCTCGAGCCAGGTTGGGCTCTTCCACCTCGACGCCTTCACGGAGCAGGGCGAGCAGGTCGCGAGCAAGGACTTCTCGGTCCCGGCGTACAGCCAGGCCGGAGTCAACGACACCGACCTCTTCACTCCGAATTCCGACAAGCGCTACGTGCTCCGAGTCTCCAACTCCTCGGGCGCGCTCCAGGCCTTCGCCTCGAGTCTCGACCGGCGCAACAACGACCTCGTCCAGGTCGCCGACGACACGCCGCGCGTGGCCGTCAACCCGGGCGACACCGTCAACTACTACGTCGCGGGCGTGGGCCGGATCGAGGACGAGTCGACCAACACGCACTGGCGCACGGACCTGCGCTTCTTCAACACGAGCTCGCAGGCGCGCGACCTGACGTTCCAGTTCTTCTACGTGCCGCCCGGCGACACGACCCAGAAGGTCGTCTTGAACACCCTGCACCTCTTCCCGAACCAGGGAGTCTCGATCGACGACTTCGTCGGGACGTTCCTGAACACGGCGTCGGACACCGACCTCACGACGGGGACGGCGTTCGGCGTGCTTCTCATCTCCTCGCTCGCGCCGGCCGACATCGCCACCGCTCCGCTCGTCATCGGCGGCCGCATCTACGCGGACCTCTCGACGGGCAGCGCGGGCATGCAGCTCTCGACGTACTCGGACGCCCAGACGGTGGGCGCGGGTCACGGCTCGCTGGTCATGCCGGGCGCGCAGACCAATCTGCGCTTCCGCAGCAACATCGGCATCTTCGCCACGAGCCTCGAGCCGACGACCGTGCACATCACCGCGGTCAAGCAGGACGGGACGACCGCGGGGACGTTCGACTACGTGCTCAACGATCCGGGCCACACCGGCGCTTTCGCCCAGGTCCCGATGACGGCGATTCCGGGCATCGACGGGAACCCGACGACCATGAAGGTCCAGTCCCTCTCGGGCGGGGCCGTGGGCGCGTACATCGTGACCGTCGACCAGATCTCGGCGGACACGGTCTTCGTCCAGGGGCAGCAGGGCGACTGACGGCCGCCGCCTCCGATTCGATTCGCCGATCCGGGCCCCGCGCGAGCGGGGCCCTTTTCTCGTCGGGGGGCGTGCGATCGTGGGCGGCGCGGCCGCCGACTCCGTATTCCCCGCGGGCGCCTCGATAGAATGGGCGCCAGGACGAAGAAACGCCGACCATGAGCTCGCCCGCCGCCGCCGTCTCGGCGGACCGTGTCTCCAAGATCTACCGGATCTACGACTCGTCCGGCGACCGCCTCCGGGAGCTGATCTTTCGCCGTCCCCGGCACCGCGAGTTCCACGCCCTCCGCGACGTCTCGCTCGAGCTGCCGCGAGGGCGGGCGCTCGGGGTCATCGGCGAGAACGGCGCCGGCAAGTCGACGCTGCTCAAGATCATCGCGGGAACGACCCGGGCGTCGTCGGGACGCGTGGAGTGCCGCGGCGCGGTCGCGTCGATCCTCGAGCTCGGCATGGGGTTCCATCCCGACTTCACCGGGCGCGAGAACGCCCGCATGAACGCCGCGATCCTGGGCCTGTCCGGCCCGCAGATCCGGCAGCGGCTGCCGCGGATCCGCGACTTCGCGGAGCTCTCCGAGTTCTTCGACCAGCCCGTGCGCACGTACTCCTCGGGCATGGTCCTGCGCCTCGCGTTCGCCGTCGCGACCCACGCCGACGCGGAGATCCTGATCGTGGACGAGGCGCTGGCGGTCGGGGACGGCTACTTCCAGAAGAAGTCGATCGACCGCATCACCGAGTTCCACCGCAAGGGCGGCACGCTGCTCTTCTGCTCGCACGCGCTCTACTACGTCGCGATGGTGTGCGACGAGGCGCTGTGGCTCCGCAACGGGACCGTGGCCGGGCTCGGGCCCGCGCTGCCGATCGTGCGCCGCTACGAGGCGTTCCTGCAGGAGCGCGAGCGGACCCTGCTCGCCGACGGCGAGATGTCCCGGTCGCCGGCGGGTGAGGAGCCGCCGGCGGGCACGACGCCCGGCGCGGAGCCCGGTCCGGCCGCGACGACGGCCGCCGCGACGACGGCCGCCGCGACGGACGGCCAGAAGCCGGCGCACCTCACCGAGGTCGTCGTGCACGACGGCTCGGGGTATCCGCGCACCGAGTTCGCCTCCGGCGAGACCGTGGCGGTCGACGTCGCGTTCGAGACGCGGGACCCGCGGCTCGCATTCCACGTGCGCGTCGGCGTCGACCGCGAGGACGGCGTCCAGACCTTCGCGGTGGACACGCGGCCCGAGCCGTGGGCGCCCCTGACGGGCCGGAACCGGTACCGCCTGCGGCTCTCGTTTCCGAGGCTGCCGATCGCGCAGGGGGACTTCCGCGTCTTCGTCTACCTGGGCGACGAGAAGGCCCTTCACGTTCACGACGCGCGCATCCTTAAGCCCGGCTTCTCGGTGGTCTCCTCCGAGTACGTCGTGGGCCTGCTGCGCCCGGTCTACGAGTGGGCCTTCCCCGACGCGGACGCCAAGGTGGAAGCCGAAGCCGAAGCCGACGCGGGTGCCGGTCCGAGTCGCCGCGCGGCGTCCTCTTGAGCCGCTCGCTCGCGTTCGTGGCCGCCCCGCGGCCCCTCGATTACGGTTCCCGCTTCTCGCGGCTGAGGTGGCGGCGCGCCGCCCGCGCACAGGCCGTCGCCGACTGGAGTTCCGAGGCGCCGGCGGAGGCCGCGGTCTCCGCGGCCGATTCGTGGGTCGTCGTGCGCGACGCGACGGCGCTCCCGGTTCCCGGCTCGCGCGTTCCGGAGCCGCCGTACGGCCGCGTCCTCGTGGCGGGAGACGCCGTGCCCGAGCCTCCTTCCTACGTGCATACCCTGAGGGAGCTCGAGCAGGCGCGCGTGCGCACGACGACGACGGCCCGGGAGTCCGAGGCGGCCGCGTTCGCGTTCTGGCCCGCGGACCACCCGCCACGGGCCGGCGAGAGCGTCGCGGAGTTCTGCGGCCGCCTCCTCTCCGTCGGCGCGGAGGCGCGCGCGAGGGATGACGCCTTTCGCGTCCTCCGCTTCGAGGAGCCCTCGGGCCGCGAGCGTCCGGAGCTCACCCGCCGGATCCCGGCGGGAGCGTTGCGGATCCTGGACGTCGGCTGCGGCGCCGGAGGCGGGATCGCCGGGGGAGGCGGGCGCGCGTCGGGCTGGCGCATCACCGGAGTCGAGCGGGATCCCGCGCTCGCCGCTCTGGCCCGCTCGCGGTGCGATCGGGTCCTCGAAGGCGACCTGCGCGAGATCCTGCCGCGGCTGGCCGCGGACGGGGAGCGCTTCGACGTGATCGTCTTCGCCGACGTGCTCGAGCACCTGGAGGATCCCTTCGACCCGCTGCGCACCGCGGGGACGCTCGCGGCGCCCGGGGCGCGGCTCCTCGTCAGCGTTCCCAACGTCGGCCACCTCTCGGTCGTGCGCGACCTCCTCGCCGGCCGCTTCGATCCGGTTCCCGCCGGGCTGCTCGACGCCGGCCACCTGCGCTGGTTCACCCGAGAGTCGCTCGCGCTCGCTCTCGAGGAGACGGGCTGGCTCGCGGTGTCGATCGACGGCGAGGCGGGTGCGCCCTCGCCGGACCCGGAGCCGTTCCTCGCCGTCGTACGCGCGTGGCCGGACCGCGACGAGGCGAGCCTCCGAACGTACCAGTGGATCGCCGAGGCGCGCAGGGAGCAGACGGCACCGTGAGCGACGGGAACGGGGCCGCGGCGCGGGAGAGGAGCGGGCCGCCTCTGTCGATCGCCTACCTGCTCGACTCGACGGAGCTCTTCGGCGGCGTCAAGATCGCCCTGCTCCAGGCGGAGGCCCTCGCGCGGCGCGGCCACCGGGTCACGGTCGTCTCGCCGGATGCGCCGCCGGAGTGGTTCCCGCTGATGCGCGCGCACTTCGAGCGGTCGGCGTTCTCCGACTCCCCGGCGCTCGCCGACGCGCAGGTCCGCGTGGCCACCTTCTGGGAGACCGTGAGGCCTGCCCTCGCGGGGGCGCGCGGTCCGGTCTTCCATCTGTGTCAGGGCTACGAGGGCGAGATCACGTACTACCGCGACCGCTGGCCCGCGATCGAGGAGGTCTACCGGCTGCCGACGCGCAAGCTCGCGATCTCGGCGACGCTGGCGAGTCGCCTGGCGCGGCTGGGCCTCGGCCCGGTCGCCGACGTCGGCCAGGCGTTCGACCGCGACGGGTTCTTCCCGGCGCCCGAGAGGCCGGTCTCGGACCCGCCCGAGTTCCTCGTCGTGGGACCGCTCGAGATCGACTTCAAGGGAGTCGCGATCGCCCTCGAGGGGCTCGCGCTCTGGCGCCGGCTGGGCGGCCGCTTCCGGCTGCGGCGGGTCTCGTACTTCCCGTGCTCGGACGCCGAGCGCGCCTACGCGCTGACGGACGAGTACCACCACCGCGTGCCGCCCGAGCGCATGCCATTCGCGTACCGCGCGGCCGACCTCTTCGTCGGCGCCTCGCGCGTCGAGGAGGGGTTCGGGCTGCCCTCGCTCGAGGCGCTCGCGTGCGGCGTGCCGGTGCTGCTCTCGGACGTCCCCGGCCAGCGGGAGATCGGGGGCGACGCGGCGTGGTACTTCTCCGACGGCGATCCCGAGAGCCTCGCGCGGGCGCTGCCGGGACTCCTCACCGAGGACGCCCGCTCGCGGGCCCGCGAGGCCGGGCCCGCCGCCGCGGGGCGTTACGACGTGGCGGGCGTCGCGCGGCGGCTCGAGGAGGAGTTCCGCGGGGCGCTCTCCGGCCTCGCTCCGACCGGGACGCCGTGACGTCTCCGCACCTCAGCGCCGTCGTCGTCAACCACCGGAGCGCCGCCGAGGCGGCGGACTGCGTGCGTTCGCTGCGCGAGGCCTTCGCGCGGGAACGGGTCGAGGGGGAGATCGTCCTCGTCGACAGCGGCTCGGGCCCCGGGGAGCGACCGGCGCTCGAGTCGATGGCCGCCGACGTGCGCGTCTTCCTGGAGGAGAACCGCGGCTACTCCGGGGGCGTCAACGCGGGCATCGCGCGCTCCCGCGCGCCCCGCCTCTTCCTCTGCAACGCCGACGTGGTCTTCCAGGCGGAGGCGGTCTCCCGGCTGCTCCGGGCGATCGAGGATCCGGCCGTCGGCGCGGCGGCGCCCCTGTGTTTCTGGGACGCGGCGGGGCAGCTGCGTCTTCCGCCGGAGGCGCCGGTCGGGTTCCGGGGCGAGCTCGCCGAGAGGTACGCGGGCCGGTTCCCGTCCCTCGACGCCCGGCGGTTCGCGGCGTTCGCGCGGCGGAGCCTGGATCTCTGGGAGCGCGGCGGCGACGCTCGTCACCTCGCGGGAGCGGTCCTCGCCGTGCGCCGCGAGGTCCTCGAGCGCGTCGGCGTCTTCGACGAGCGCTTCCTGTTCGAGTACGAGGAGACCGAGTGGGAGGATCGCGTCCGCGCCGCGGGGCTGCGCCTGCGCTTCGAGGCTCAGGCGCGCATCCGGCACCTCTTCGCGAGGAGCTCGTCCCGCAACCCGGACACCGAGCGCCGCCGGACGGAGTCCCGCCGCCTCTACCGCGAGCGCCGCTACGGCCGGCTCGGCCGCGTTCTCCTCGAGCGTCCGGCGCCCTCGCGCGGCCGGCTCGCGGCCGAGCGCGTCCGGAGGCTCGGCGAGCCGTCGCTTGCCGCGCGCGCCGGGGCGTGGGTCGCCGTCTCGACGAGCCCCTCGCTCATTCCGTTTGCGGGAGGCCCGCTCGGAGATCACGGGGACTTCCGGCTCCCCGCGGACGTTCTCGCGTCGCTCCGGTCCGGCCCCGTCTACCTGCGCGCGTTCGCGCGAGACGGCCGCACGCTCGAGACCGGCGTGTGGGAGAAGCCGTGAGCTTCCGGATCCGGGAGGCGACCGCCGCCGACGCTCCGGGCATCCGCGCGTTGATCGAGCGCGTCTTCGGCACGCCGATGACCGAGGAGGAATGGCGGTGGAAGTTCGAGCGAAATCCCGACGGCTGGCGCGGCGTGGTCGGCGTGGACGAGGAAGACGGGCGCCTCGTCGGGAACTACGCCGGCTGGGGGCTGCGATTTCTTCTGGACGGCGCGGAGAGGCGGATCTACTCGGTGGGCGACGTCGCCACGGATCCCTCGGCGCGCGGGCTCGGCGGGCGCCGCGGAGTCTTTCGCGCGATGGCGGACGCGTTCTTCGAGAGCGTCGCGTCCGAGGTGCCGTTCTGCTTCGGCTTCCCGGGCGCGCGGCACCGTCTCGTCAGCGAGCGCCTCGTGGGCTCGCGGACGCTCTTCCCCGTGAGGCTCCGCGAGGTCGACGCCGGCGCCCTCGGGCCGCCGCCGTCCGACATGGATTCCGGAGAGTTCCCGCCCGAGAGCTTCGACGCGTTCTGGGAGAGGGCGCGCTCGCTTCTGTCGCACGCGGCGGTCCGCGACCGCCTGCGGGTGAACTGGCGGTTCCACGGCCGTCCCACGCGCTACTACCGCATGGTCTGGCGGACCCAGGCCGGCGCGATGACCGGTTGGGCGGCGCTCTGCATGAGCCGCGAGACCGCGGCGGCGACCGTCGTCGACTTTCTCTCGTCCGAGCCGGACGGCTCCGACTCGCGGGCGCTCTTCGCCTGTGCCGCCGAGGAGGCGCGCCGCCTCGGGGCGCGCCGACTGATCTTCTGGGAGACGCCGGGGGGCCCCGGACGGGACACGATCGCGTCTCTGCCCGGCGAGCGCGACGCCGGCTTCCCCATGATCGCGCGCGTCTTCGACGAGGCGTCCGCGAGCCGATTCGCGCGGGGACTCCAGCTCGTGCCGTCCCTCTACGACCTCGTCTGAGACCCGTCGGACGCGCGCTCGGCCGCTGCTAAACTGCACCCACTTCATGCCGCGCGAAGACTCGCTGATCCCGTTCGAGGCGACCGAGCTGACCGGAGCGCGGATTCTCATCCTCGCCGCTCACCCCGACGACGAGTCGCTCGGCGCCGGCGGGACGCTGGCCCTGAACGCCGGGAAGGCGGAGGCGATCCGCGTCTGGATCGCGACCGACGGCACGGGGCAGGAGGGCGTCGAGCCGGAGGACCGCGCGGCCTACGGCGCGAGAAGGCGGGACGAGGCCGATCGGGCCGTGGGCCTCCTGGGGCTCGACCCGCCCCGGTTCGGCGGGCTCGAGGACGGCGCCCTCGACCGGATGCCGGAGGCCGTCGACGCGGCGGTCCGCTCGGAGGTCGAGGACTTCGGACCCGACCTGATCCTCTGCCCCTCGCCCGCCGAGATCCATCCCGACCACCGCGCGCTGGCCCGAAGCCTGTTCGGTCTTCTCGCGTCCTCTCGCCCGGCGGACCCGGACCACGACCGCTACCGCTTCCTGCGCGTGGCGTTCTACGAGCTCTCGCATCCGATGCTGCCGAACCTCCTCGTCGACGTCGCCGACGGGGCCGAGCGCAAGGCCGAGGCCCTCGCCGCTTACGCATCGCAGCAGGAGGTGCGCGACTACGCCGGCGCGATGCAGGGTCTGAACGCGTACCGCCGGCTGACCGTGCCGGGGCGGGGGCCCGTCGAGGCGTTCCGGCTGCTGACCTACGCGGAGGCGTCGACCACGTCCTTCGAGGAGCTGCGGCGCGCCATCGGCCCGGGAGCGATCCGGGACGGCGGCGACCACATGGGGCCGGCGCCCGTCAGCGTCGTGATCCGGACGCGCAACCGGCCCGCGCTGCTGCGCGAGGCGCTCGAGAGCCTGCGCGCTCAGACGGTGCGCCCGAATCAGGTGATCGTGGTCAACGACGGGGGCGCCTCGCCGCGCGAGGTGACCGACGGCTTCCGCGAGGCCTTCGACGTCGTGCTCGAGGACTCCAAGCAGCGCCTCGGGCGCTCCGCGGCCGCGAACCGCGGCGTCGCGCTCGCGCGAGAGTCGCTCGTCGCGTTCCTGGACGACGACGACCGCTGCTATCCCGACCACGTCGAGCGGCTGGTGGCGGGGTATCGCCAGGGGCCCGAGCCGGTTGTGTACACCGACGCCGCGACGGTCGTGTACGGCCGGGGGGAGAGCGGCTGGGAGCCGCGCGTCCGCACGCTCCAGTACTCGCTCGACTACGACCCGGACTTCCTGCTGCTCGCGAACTACATCCCCGTCCACACCGTGCTCCTGCCGCGCGAGCTCTACCGCAAGGTCGGCGGCTTCGATGAGCGCCTCGAGTACTCGGAGGACTGGGACTTCCTGATCCGCCTCTCGGCCGAGACGCCCTTCCGCCACCTGCGCGCCGTGACCTGCGAGTACCGGGTCTTCGAGCCGCAGTCCGGCGGCGACTCGAACCCCGGCCACGTCGCCTCGGGCGCGGGGGCGTTCCAGGACGCGCGGCGCAAGATCTTCGAGCGCTACGCGGCGCGCCGCACCGAGGCGGGCCTCGCGCGCATGCTCGACCGGATGCGGGCGCAGGTCGCGTTCTGGTACGACCGGGACGGCGTGTCTCAGGGCGAGCTGCGCTATCAGCGGGAGAGCCACCGCCGCCTCGACGCGAAGGTCGTGCGTCTCGAGACGCGGGAGACCGAGCTGACTCACGAGAAGGCGCGTCTCGCCGCCGAGATCGCCGGCCTCCACGCGCGGCTCTCGGAGTCGCTCGCGCGCAACGAGGACTACGACCGGCTGCTGGCCAACGCCAACGTCGAGGTCGAGCGTCTGAACGGGATTCTCCAGCAGATCTACGACTCCCGCACCTGGAAGCTGCACCTCTTCCTCGACCGGCTGCGCGGTCGGCGGTGATTGCCGCTACGAGGAAGCCGGTGATCGAGCGCGTCGCCGTCCTCGCCCCCGAGCCGATCCGGGCACGGATGGCGGGCATGGGGATCCGCGCCCTCGAGCTCGCACGCGCTTTGTCCGGCCGCTTCGACGTGCGGCTGATCGTGCCGAACGACCCCGGGGAGGCGCGCGAGATCGCGGGGCCCATACGGATTGACGTCCGCGGTGCGGCCCCCGGCGCTCTCGCCGAAGCCGCGCGTGGCGTCCAGGCCGCCGTCGTGTCCGGCCACGCGGCCAACGGCTGGTTCCACGAGGTGCCGGATCTGCCGGTGGCGGCCGACCTCTACGATCCCTTCCCGATCGAGAACCTCCACTACGCGCGACTGCTCGGACCCGAGACCGCGCTCCACGATCGCCGCACGCTGGAACTCGCGCTCTCGCGCGCGGACGTCTTCCTCTGCGCGTCGGCCGAGCAGCGTCTCTTCTATGCGGGCGCGCTGTTCGCGTGCGGCCGCGTCGGCGCGGGGAACTTCCCGGACGACCCGGCGCTCGCGAGCCTGCTCGTGGTCGTGCCGTTCGGCGCTCCGCCCGAGGAGGCGCGCGGAGATCGCGCCGCCGGCCGCGCCGCGGCCGGAGTACTCGCGGAGGGGCCGCTCGTTCTCTTCGGCGGCATCTACGACTGGTACGACCCCGAGCCGCTGCTCGCCGCGTGGCCGGAGCTCCGGCGCCGCCACCCGGACGCGCGGCTGCTCTTCTTCGAGAACCCCAATCCGGAGACGACCCCGCAGCGCGTCTTCGAGCGGGCGCGGGAGCACGCACGGCGGATCGACCCCTCCGGCGCGTCGATCGTCTTCTCGCCCTGGCTTCCGTACGCGGCGCGCGCCGACCTCTACGCGGCCGCGGACGTCCTGGTCTCGATCGCGGCGGAGGGTCTCGAGACCGAGCTCGCGTACCGGACCCGGCTGCTCGACGCCGCCTGGGGAGGCCTGCCGTCGGTCACCGTGCGCGGCGGAACGCTCGCCCGGGAGCTCGCCGCCGCAGGCGCCGCGGTCGAGTCGGGGGGCACGGCGGAGGAGATCGCGCGGAGCGTAGCCGCCCTCCTCTCGGACCCGGCCGCGCGCGGCCGGGCCTCCGCGGCGGCCCGGCGATTCGCCGCCGGACGGACGTGGACGGCCGTGGTCGAGCCCCTGGCCGCCTGGTGCGCCGAGGCGCGCGTCGATCCCGGCCGCCTTCCGCTTCCCTCGCCGGATCCGGGCGCCTCGGTGGGCTCCCGGCTGCGGCGCCTCTTCCAGTAGTCTCCCGCTCGTGACGAGCCATAACCCGAGCGCCACCCCCGACGCGTCGATCGTCGTCGTGCACCACCGCGGCCTCGAGCATCTGCTCGAGGCGCTCGACGCCCTCGAGGCCGCGAAGCGCGAGGGACTCGCGGCCGAGGTCCTCCTGGTGGACAACGCCTCCGACACGCCGCAGGACGAGGTCCTTCGCCGCCACCCCACCGTGCGGCGGATCGCCTCCGTCCGCAACGTCGGATTCGCCGAGGGATGCCGGCTGGGCGTCGCGGCGTCCCGGGCTCCGATCGCGGTCTTCGTCAACGACGACGCCGCCGTGGCGCCCGACGCTCCGCGGCGCCTGGTCGCGGCGCTCGCCGCGGCGGAGCCGGACGTCGTGGCCGTGAGCGGCCGCCTGACCGACGCGACGGGGACGGTCAACGACTTCTGGGACGGCTTCCTCACCTTCGACGGCCACGCCTTCGCCGCCGACGTCGGACGCCCGGTCGGGGCGCTCCCGGCCGCCGCGACGGGGAAGTCGGGGGAGGAGCGGCTCTTCGCGTGCGGCGGCCTGATGGCGGTGCGGCGCGCCGACTTCCTGGAGTCCGGGTTCGACCCGGACTACTTCGCGTACCTCGAGGACGTGGACTTCGGCTGGCGCCAGTGGATCTTCGGACGACGGATCGTCGCGGAGCCCGGCGCCGTGGCGCGCCACCGCGGGGGCGCGACCGCCCAGGCGCTCGGCGTCTTCTCGCGCGGGTTCCTCTTCGAGAAGAACGCGTTCGCCACCGTCTACAAGAACCTCGACGCGGAGCGGTTCCGCTCGCTGATGCCGGCGATCGTGATGACCTTCCTCACGCGCGTGGCCGAGATGCTGTCCGCGCGCAACGCCGGGGCCGCCGAGCTCGGGCGCGATCCCTACGCGGCGTCGGCGTCGAGCGCGTCGGGGATCCGGAGGTTCCTCGGGATCGCGGACGACGCGGCGCCCGTCACCCTGGAGGATCCGCTCACGGTGGCGCACCTGCGCGCGCTCGTCTGGATCCACCGGAGCCACGCCGCGCTCGCGGCGAAGCGCCGGCAGGTCCAGGCGCGGCGGCGCCGCAGCGACGGCGAGATCTTCGCGAAGTTCCCCATGCGCCTGGTGCCGACGTACCCCGGCGACGAGCGGCTGCAGGACGAGTTCTTCGCGCCGTTCTGGGAGGGCGCGCCGCCGCTCCTGCGGAGCACCCTGCGCGACATCTTCGAGGGCGGCGCGTGAGCTTCTCGGTCGTCATTCCGACCTTCCGGCGCGCGGAGACGCTCTTCCCCGTGCTCGACGCGTTGGCCGCTCAGCTCGAGCCGCCGGAGTTCGAGGTCGTCGTCGTCGACGACGGATCCGGAGACGACACGCTGCCGCGGTTGCGGTCGTATCGACCGCCTTACCCGTTCCGGTTCTTCTCGCAGGAGAACGCGGGCCCCGCGACGGCGCGCAACCGGGGCGTGCGGGAGGCGCGCGGCGCCGTGGTCGTGTTCCTGGGCGACGACACCGTTCCGGAGCCGCCGCTCCTGTCCATCCACGCGCGCACCCACGCCGAGAAGCGTCCCCAGCCGGTCGCCGTGCTCGGATACACGACGTGGCCGCTCGGCCTGCGCGTCTCGCCCTTCCTCCACCACATCAACGAGTACGGCCTGCAGTTCGGCTACGGCCTGATCCGCGATCCGGAGGAGGTCCCGTTCAACTTCTTCTACACCTCCAACGTGTCCCTTCCGCGGGACCTGCTGCTCGAGGTCGGCCTCTTCGATACGAGCTTCCCGCACGCGGCGTGGGAGGACATCGAGGTCGCGTACCGGCTGATGCAGCGGGGCCTGCGAATGGTCTATCGGCCGTCGGCCGTGGCGCGACACCACCACGACATCACCTTCGCGTCCTTCCGGCGGCGCCAGGAGAAGGCGGGGGAGGCGGCCGCGATCTTCTACCGCAAGCATCCGGAGCTCGGCGACTTCCTCGCCGTCCCGCTCGCCCGGACTCCGGCGCCGCGGGAGACGCTCGCGAACCGTTTCTTCTCGATGTGGGCCTCGCTCGCGGAGCGCTCGGAGATTCCGGGAACGCGCTGGGCCGTCGATCGGGTCCTCAAGGAGGACTACCTGCGCGGCCTCCGGAGAGGCCTCGCGGAAGACGGCGGATCCATTCCCCGAAATGTGACGCCCTGACCCATCCGGAGGTCAGCCAGACGCGTTCGAGCGCTTCGCGCGGTGGTCGCTCAAGCCTCACGGCCGCTTCGAGTTACCGCGCGCGTCGGCGCCGTAAACCGCATGGCCCTGGAATTGCTCTATAGTGGCCTGGAGGTCTAAGGCAGCCATGAAACGAATTCTTGCTCCCGCGTTTGCCGCGGCGCTCCTTCTCTGGACTTCGCAGGCAACGGCGACTCCGCACGGCGGGGGCGGTGGACATATGGGCGGCGGCGGCCACATGGGCGGCGGCGGCCACATGGGTGGCGGCGGCCACATGGGCGGCGGCCACATGGGCGGCGGTCACATGGGTGGCGGCCACGGCTCGATGG
>Ga0207691_10004613_pt1 | contig 13342 bp, 10 predicted proteins | sample KBSM13metaG_FD_184327 | JGI IMG/M metagenome (GOLD analysis project Ga0207691, IMG submission 184327) | Miscanthus rhizosphere microbial communities from Kellogg Biological Station, Michigan, USA - KBS M1-3 metaG (SPAdes) (version 2) | ecosystem: Host-associated > Plants > Roots > Rhizosphere >... | reverse complement strand
CCGAGCGATGCAGAAGGCGGCCGGCGATCCGGTGATCGATGTTCAACTCGATCCCGGATCATCGTCGCGTTTCATCGAGCTCCAGCTCCCGGCAGCCGAGACCGAGGACGGAACCGGCCGCGTCCCGGAGCAGCACTGGGTGATGACCGAGGCCTGGTGGGCGGAGCGGGTGCGGCCACCGGCCTTCGGTGACATGGCCGAATGGCTGGGACCGCGCGGCGCAATCCGCCGGATCGTCGGGGCGATGCTGCCGAAGGCGCATACCGCTTCGCGCACGGCGCGGATCGCGCTGCCGCCCGACAAGCTCTATGCGGTGCTCTCCAATGTCAGCGAGTACCCCTCCTGGCGCACCGACGTGAAGTCGCTCGAGCGTCTCCCCGATCGGGAGGGACGCCCGGCGTGGGTCGAAGAAACCAGCGGCATGAAGATTCCGATGTACTTCGAACGGATGGACCCGCCGTCGCTGCTCGTCGCGCGCATCGCCGACCCCAAGCTGCCGTTCGGCGGCACGTGGACCTACCGGATCGCGCCGGCGCCCGGCGGATCGGACCTGACGATTAGCGAGGACGGCGAGGTCTACAACGTGATCTTCCGCTTCATGTCGCGGTTCGTGTTCGGCCATCACGCCACGATGGACGCCTTCCTCAAACACCTCCAGGCTCGGGCGGCATGAAGAGCAAGCGCGAAGAATTCGTCAGCACCCGATCGCGGATTGAGAAGCTCGGGGTCAAAAACGGCAGCGATGTGCTCGTCCTTGGCATCGAGGCCGACAAGGCGTTCATGAGTGAGCTGCGCGAGGCCGGCGCGAAGGTGCGTACGTCGGGCAGGGGTGCGGCCGACATGATATTTGCCACTTTCCGCCATCGCGACGACCTGCGGCGCCTGGCGCCGCTGGTGCCGCGGCTGCGCGCGAACGGCGTGCTCTGGACGCTGCGCCCGAAAGGCTCGCCGGATCTCACCGAATCGGAGATGATGCGCGCGGGGCAGGCTGCCGGGCTGGTTGACGTCAAAGTGGTCAGCTTTTCCGAGTTGCTGACGGCGGAGAAGTTCGTGATCCCCGTCGCGAAGCGATCTGCGCACCAGTCGGCCGGCTGAGCCAGCTCGTCCGTTGCGATACGGCACGCAGCATGAAGAGGATGGCCTGAGGTATGTCCGATCTGAATGAACGTCTGCTCAATGAGATCGTCGATGCGGTCAAAGGGCTGATCAGGAAGGAAACAGCCGACCGGCTGCGCGACGTCTATGTCGTCGGTGACATCGAGAAGGACATGGCCAGGGGGGTCATCGAGCGGCTGCGCGAACTGAGCAACGACAGCCGCAAGCCCATCACTGTCTACATCAACAGTGCGGGGGGCAACGTCACCGACGGACTCGCGATCCACGACGTCATCACCCACCTGGTGAGCATCGGCATCGAGGTCACCATCGTCGTCCAGGGGATGGCGTACTCGATGGGCTCGGTCGTGCTGCAGGCGGCGAGCCCGGGCCGCCGGTTCGCGTATCCGCATTCGTGGATCATGATTCACGAGCCGGCGAAGTGGGCCGGCTGGCAGTCCACGACCGCGGCGGCACAGCACCTCGATCGGCTCAAGCAGATGCAGAGCCAGATCTACCGGATCATGGCGAACCGCTCGGGCAAGCCCCTGCGGCAGATCATCCGCGACACCAAGAGGGTCGACTTCTACCTCGACGCGTGGAAGGCGAGGGAGTACGGCCTCGTGGACCAGATCCTCGGCGTCGAGATCTCGCCGGAGCGGGAGAGCGAGAACGCTTCGGAAGAGGCGGCGGCCGATGCAGCGGAGACGGCTCCAGCCGAGATGACGATCCACGGGCGCAGCCAATCATGAAGCCGGCGGCGGACCCGTATCCGTTCCCGACGGTGCCGCCGTTCGTGCGTCATGTGATCGCCGCGGTCGCGGTGGTCATCATCTTCCTCGCCTCCCGTCGTTTCGGATCGATGATCGACGAGGGCGGTCTCTACCTCCTGCTCAGCATCGCGGTGCTGGTCAGCGCGTGGTTCGCCGGCACGCGCAGCGCGCTGGCGGTCATGCTGCTCGGGACGGTCCTCGGATCGATGGCGGGCGGGCGCGGCCGGCCCCCTTCGGTCGAGATGCACCTGGCGTTCTTCATCGTGCATGGCCTGCTGCTGACGGCGCTGGTCGCCGCGCTGCGAACGGCGCGGCGCGACGCCGAGCGCGAAGCGGGGATTGCCGAGGAGGCGCGCTCCCACCTCGAAGCCGCCAGCCGCATGCGCGACGAGTTCCTCGGGACCGTCTCGCACGAGCTGCGCACGCCGCTGAACGCGGTGCTCGGCTGGCTGCACCTGATTCGCACCGGCAAGCTCGACGCCCGCACGCAGCGTCGCGGCTTCGAGTCGATCGAGCGCAACGTGCGCCTGCAGGCCCAGCTCACCGCCGACCTGCTCGACGTCTCGAAGGCCCTGACCGGCCGCCTGCGGCTCGACGTACGTCCCGTCTCGCTCAATACCGCCGTCAGCGAAGCGATCAGCCAGGTGTCGAGCGCGGCCACCGCGAAGGACGTCACGCTGGACGTGAAGCTCGACGACGAGCCGGTCATCGTCCGCGGCGATGCCAACCGCCTGCGTCAGGTGGTGTGGCACCTGCTCGCCAACGCGATCAAGTTCACGCCGCGCCAGGGGCGCATCGAAGTGCGGCTCGAGTCCAACGACCATGCCACGGTGACGGTGGCCGACAGCGGGCCGGGTATCGCCGAGGAGTTCCTGCCGCGAGTCTTCGATCGGTTCACGCAGGCCGATTCCTCGCCCACGCGCGCGAGCGGCGGCCTCGGCATCGGCCTCGCGCTGGTGCGCGAGCTGGTCGAGCGCCACGGCGGCGACATCCGCGTCGCCAGCCGCGAAGGCGGTGGCACGGTGTTCACCATCCGGCTGCCGCTGCACGCCGCCGACCAGCCGGTCCACGCGGTGATCGCGCCGACGTCGGTGTCGAGCGCCGGATCGCCGCCGCTCGACGGGGTGCGCGTGCTGCTGCTCGATCGCGATCAGGACACGAGAGAGCTGCTGAGCGTGGTGCTGCAGCAGCGCGGCGCGTCGGTCCGCGTCGCCGCCGGCGTCGACGAAGCGCTCGAGACGCTCGAGTCGTGGCGGCCCGACGTGCTGATCAGCGACGCGATGTCGCCCGAGCGGGATGCCTACTCGATCGTCGGCAAGGTCCATTCGCTCGAGTCGGATCGCGGCGGCCGCATTCCCGCGCTCGCCCTGACGACGATGTCGCGGACCGACGAGAGCATGAAGCGCCTGCTGTCGGACGTGAAGCGCGACCTGCCGAAGCCGGTCGAGCCGTCGGTTCTCACCGCCGAAGTCGCGCGGCTGACGGGGCGCGAGCGCAGGCGGGCGCAGCGGACCTGACGATCTTCCGCCCTGGCAAACAGCAACCGGCGACGGGAAACAGGCAACGGGTAACAGGAAACGGGAAACGGGAAACGGGAAACGGGAAACGGGAAACGGATAGTGAACAGAGTCGTGGCGCGCCGGCTGACGGTCGGCGCGGAGTTGCAGCGGGACGGGGGAGCGCACGTTCGGGTCTGGGCGCCGCAGACGGCACGAGTCGAGCTCGTCATTCCGGGCGGCGGCGATCGGTCGGCCGCCGCGATACCCATGGATCGGGAGCCCGACGGGCACTGGAGCGCCTTCGACGAGAAGGCGCGCGCCGGCGGCCGTTACTGGTTCCGTCTCGACGCCTCGACCGGGCTCGGGACAGGCGAGCGGCTCCGGCCCGATCCCGCGTCGCGTTATCAACCTGAAGGACCGCACGAGCCGTCGGCGTACGTCGATCCGCGCGCCTTTCCCTGGACCGATCAGTCCTGGCAGGGACTGAAGCCGATCGGACAGGTCGCCTACGAAATGCACGTCGGCACGTTCACGCGCGAAGGCACGTGGGCGGCGGCGGCGGCGCAGCTCGACGAGCTGGCGCGCATCGGCATCACCGTCATCGAGATGATGCCGATCGCGGAGTTCCCCGGAGCCTTCGGGTGGGGATACGACGGCGTTGACCTGTACGCGCCGACGCATCTCTACGGCACCCCCGACGATCTTCGCGCGTTCGTGGACCGCGCCCACGCCGCCGGCATCGGCGTGATCCTGGACGTCGTCTACAACCATCTCGGTCCGGACGGCAACTACCTCGAAGAGTTCTCGCACGACTACTTCACCGACAAGTACAAGAACGACTGGGGGCGGCCGCTGAATTTCGAGGGGCCGGCGCCGGCGCGCGAGTTCTTCGTGCAGAACGCCGGCTACTGGATCGAGGAATTCCATTTCGACGGGCTGCGCCTCGACGCGACGCAGGACATCAAGGACAGCTCGCCGCGCCACGTCATCGCCGACATGGTGGCCGCCGCGCGCGACGCGGCCGGGCGCCGCAGCCTCTACATCGTGGCCGAGAACGAGCCGCAGGACACCGCCATCGTCCGCCCGCCGGCGGACGGCGGCTACGGCGCCGATGCGTTGTGGAACGACGACGCGCATCACACGGCGGTCGTGGCGCTGACCGGCCGGCGCGAGGCCTACTATCACGACTACCAGGGCACCGCGCAGGAGCTCGTCTCGTGCGCGCGGTTCGGCTATCTCTACCAGGGCCAGTGGTACTCGTGGCAGACGCAGCGGCGCGGCACGCCCGCGCTCGATTTGCCGCCGCACGCGTTCGTGTCCTACCTGGAGAACCACGACCAGGTGGCCAACTCGGCCTTCGGCCGGCGCCTGCACCAGATGTCTGCGCCTGGCGCGTTCCGCGCCATCACCGCCTGGCTGCTGCTTGGCCCGGCGACGCCGATGCTCTTCCAGGGACAGGAATTCTCGTCGTCGAAGCCGTTCCTCTACTTCGCGGACCACCGGCCCGAGCTCGCCGAGGCGGTACGGCGCGGGCGCGTCGAGTTCCTGGGACAGTTTCCCGCCATCACCGACGACCGCGTCGTCGAGGCGCTGGCGCCGCCGTCGGATCGGCGCACGTTCGAATCGTGCCGGCTGGATTTCGGTGAGCGCGAGCGGCACCGCGAGGCCTATGCGCTGCACTGCGACCTGCTGGCGCTGCGCCACGCCGATCCGGTGCTGTCGCGCGCGGGTGCCTACCGGCCCGAGGGGGCGGTACTCGGGCCCGGCGCATTGCTGCTCCGGTATCTCGACCGCGAACACGGCGATCGGCTCCTCGTCGTGAACCTCGGGTGCGACCTGCAGTTCACTCCGGCGCGCGAGCCGCTGCTCGCGCCGCCGTTCAACGCACGCTGGCGGCTCGCGTGGAGCAGCGAGGCGCCGGCCTATGGCGGACAGGGGACGCCGCCGCTCGACACGGACGGCCCGTGGTCGATTCCCGGCGGCTGCGCCCTGCTGTTCGTTCCGGAGCGGCGATGACGGATCTTCAGCGCGTCATATCCAGGCCGCGCGATCGCGAAGACGAGACGGTGAGCGCGGGCGAGCGCCCGCCGCGACGCGAATGGCTGGTCACGAATGGGCTCGGCGGCTATGCCTCCGGCACGGTCGCGGGCATGTTGACGCGCCGCTATCACGGCATGCTCGTCGCCTCGCTGCCGGCGCCGCTCGGACGCATGGTGCTGCTCAATCACCTGCTCGAGCGCGTGCGCCTGCCGGGCAAGGGCGTCGTCTGGCTCGGCGACGAGGACGAGGTCGCCGGACCCAACTCGGCGGACCGCACCGAGCACCTGGCGGAGTTCCGCCTCGAGCTCGGGCTGCCGGTGTGGCTCTATCGGATCGACGACTTCGTGATCGAAAAACGCGTGCTGATGCCGCACGGCCAGAACACCGTGCATGTCACCTACCGCGTCCTCGAAGGCAGCGGTACGCTGCGCTTCAACCTGCGGCCGTCGGTGCACTTCAGGGGCTATGAAGCGGCGGTCGACGAATCGCCGATCAGCACCTACACGATCGCCGCGACCGGGCCCCGCTACGAGCTGTCGGCGGGCGAGGACCTGCCGGTCCTGCGACTGATGCTGCTCGGGCATCGTTCCGCGCTCACGCTCGACGAGAAGGGTGTCGCCGGCGTGCCCTACCAGATGGAAGAGACGCGCGGCTACCAGTGGCGCGGTTCGCTCTGGAGTCCGGGATACTTTCGTGCCGACGCGATGGTCGGCGAGCAGGTCTCGCTGATCGCGTCGGCCGAGCCCTGGGACACGGTGGAAGCCCTTTCACCCGGGGGGGCGCTCGCCGCCGAGGAAGAGCGGCGCCGCCGGCTGGTCGGCATCGCCGATCTCCCGGAGGACGACGTGTTCGCCGGGGAACTGGTGCTGGCCGCCGACCAGTTCATCATCCGGCCGGCCGGCCGCGTCGAGGAGAACGCGCGCGCCCGCGCCGCCGGCGACGAAGTGCGCACGGTGATTGCCGGCTACCACTGGTTCACCGACTGGGGGCGCGACACGATGATCAGCCTCGAGGGGCTCACCGTGTCGACGCGGCGCTTCCGCGAGGCGGGCTACATCCTGCGCACGTTCGCGCATTACGTGCGCGACGGTCTCATCCCGAACATGTTTCCCGACGGCCAGCGCGAAGGGCTGTATCACACCGCCGACGCGACGCTCTGGTTCTTCCACGCGATCGAGCGCTACACCGTCGCCACGGGAGACGACGAGACGCTGCGCAAGCTGCTGCCGGTGCTGACCGACATCATCCGGCACCATCTTCGCGGCACGCACTACGGCATCCGCATCGATCCGGCGGACGGGCTGTTCACGCAGGGCGCGCCCGGGTATCAGCTGACGTGGATGGACGCCAAGGTCGGCGACTGGGTGGTCACGCCGCGGCGGGGCAAGGCGGTGGAGCTCAATGCGCTCTGGTACAACGCGCTGTGCCTGATGCAGTCGTGGACGGGCAAGTACGGCGGCGGCGAGGAGCTCGATCTGGCCAGGCACGCGGCACGCGCGCGCGAGTCGTTCAACCGGCGGTTCTGGTACGAGCGCGGCGGGTATCTGTACGATGTCATCGACGGCGAGCATGGCGACGAAACGAACTGCCGCCCGAACCAGGTGTTCGCGATCTCGCTGCCGCACCCGATCCTCGATCGCGATCGCTGGGAGCCGGTCATGAAAGTCGTGCGCGAACGGCTGCTGACGCCGGTCGGCCTGCGATCGCTGGCGCCCGGCGAGCCGGATTACAAGTCCCGCTACTACGGCGACCTGCGGGCGCGCGACGCGGCCTATCATCAGGGCACGGTGTGGGGATGGCTGATCGGTCCCTACATCGACGCGGCGGTCAAGCTGCCGGGCACCGACCGCGCCGCCCTGCGCGATCTGCTGGCCGGCTTCGATCATCGCCTCGCCGACGCCTGCGTCGGCCAGATCAGCGAGATCTTCGACGCCGAGCCGCCGTTCCTGCCGCGCGGCTGCGTGGCGCAGGCGTGGAGCGTGGCGGAAGTGCTACGCTGCTGGCTGAAGCTCGCTGTCAATGCCAAAGGCCAAAGGCCAAATGCTGAAACGGAAATGCTGAACACCAAAGGCTGACATGACGCTCGACGCGCTCGGCTGGCGCGCGCGGTTCGCTGAGGCCTTCGAGGCGTTCCGCGGCGAGGGCGTCGAGCCGGCGCGCGTCTCGCTCGAGCACACGCACATCTACCGCGTCATGGCCGCGTCGGGCGAGCATCTCGCGCGCGTGGCCGGACGGCTTCGTCACGCCGCCGAGGGACGGGCCGATTTCCCTGCCGTCGGCGACTGGGTCGTCCTCGAGCGGCCCCCGGCCGGCGGCGACGCGCGCATCCGCGCGATCCTGCCGCGCTTCAGCCAGTTCGCGCGGCGCGCCGCCGGCAATCCCACCGAGAAGCAGGTCGTCGCCGCCAACATCGACGTCGTCTTCCTCGTCTCGGGCCTCGACCGCGATTTCAATCCGCGCCGCATCGAGCGCTACCTGGTCACGGCGTGGGACAGCGGCGCCTCGCCGGTGATCGTCCTGAACAAGACCGATCTCGTCGACGATCCCGACACCTTCGTCCGCGACGTGGAGGCGCTGGCCGCCGGCGTGCCGGTCGTCGCGGTGTCGGCGCAGCGCCCCGAGTCGCTCGCGGCGCTGCGGGATTACGTCGGCGAAGGACGCACCGCGGCGCTGCTCGGGATGTCCGGTGTCGGCAAGTCGTCGATCGCCAACGGGCTGATCGGCGAGGAGGTGCTGCGGACGCGCGAGGTGCGCGAGCACGACAGCCGCGGCCGCCACACGACGACCGGGCGGCAGCTCGTGCCGCTGCCCGGCGGCGGCATCCTGATCGACACGCCGGGCATGCGCGAGCTGCAGTTGTGGGACACGGGCGAGTCGGTGGCCGGCGCGTTCGCCGACATCGACGCGCTGGCCGACGGCTGCCGCTTCCGCGACTGCCGGCATGCGTCGGAACCGGGCTGCGCCGTGATCGCCGCGGTGGCGGACGGCACGCTCGCCGAGGGGCGCCTCGAGAGCTTCCGCAAGCTGCAGGCGGAACAGGCCTACCAGGCGACGCAGCAGGACGAGCGGGCGCGGCTCGAAGTCAAGCGCCGCTGGAAGGTGCTGACGAAGGCGGCCGAGAAGCGGATCAGGGAAAAGGGACGGTGAAGAGCGCCGCGGTCGTGCTGCTGCTGCTCGCCATAGCAGTGTGGCTGTTCGTGCGCGCGCGGCCGCAGCCGCCACCGCGGATGACGCCGGCGCAATCGTCGGCGCCGAGTATGGCACGACCTCCGTCACCGGCGGCCGCGCCGGCCGAGCCGCCGCCCGCCGTCCCGCCCGCCGACAGCAGGACAGAGGAACTGCTGCGCGCCAACGCCAGCCTGGAGCCGGATCCGGATCTCCTCGCGCGCTATCGTGACATCGACGCGCGCTACTTCGGGCGCGCCCTGCCGGCGGCGTCGCTGCGCTGGGAGCCGCGGCTCGCCGAGGTCGGGCCGACGATCGCCGAGAACTTCCGCCTCGAAGGGGCCACCGACGGGCACCTGATCATCCTCAACCCGGACGTCCGCGCCAACCCGCAGGAGCTGCAGCGCGCGCTGTGCCACGAGATGGTCCACGTCGCCGTGTGGACGCAGGACCGCGGCCACGGCCCGGTGTTCCAGCGCTTCCTGCGCGACCTCGCCGACCAGGGCGCCTTCGAAGGCGTCGTGGCCAGCGACGAAGAGAAGCTGGCCCTGCGCTCGGCGCTCGACGGGCGCGCCGCGGCGCTCAGGAGTGAAGCAGAGGCGCTGCGAGCCGCGCGCGGCGAGGTCGACGCCGCGCCTGGGAGCCTGCGCACCGATCGCGCCGTCGCCTACAACCGGCGAGTCGAGGAGTACAACGCGTCGGTCGCCGACTTCAACCAGCTCGCCGCCCGCTATAACCTCATGATCGTGTATCCCGACGGCCTCGATCGGGAACGGGTCGACCGCCGGCCCGTCTTCGCCGATACTGGAGGCCGCTGAGGAGGTGCCATGATCGCGCTGCTGCTCGCCGCCGCGATTCTTGCCGGAGGCCAGGGACCTGCCCGCGTTCCCGATCGCGAGGCGCACGTCATCGCCATGCGCGCGCTGGCCCGCGCGGCGATCGAACGCGACCCGGAATTCAACCGCGCCGGCCAGGAGGCCCTGAGGCGCGCCGTGCAGGTCTCGGGCGACCAGCGCGAGCGGCGGCTCAACGACGTCATCGCCACCCACAGCGACGCGTGGTTCGAGAACGGTGTCCAGGTGGGCGCGCAGGCGCGCGCGATGCTCGCGACACACCTGGCCGGGCTCGATCGCTACGACGAGGCCGAACGCATCGCGACCGAGATGGTCCGCCTCTATCCAGGCGCGATCGACGAGACCGGCGCGACGCTCGACGATCTGCCGCAGAGCATCCGCCTGCTGCGGGTCCCGAAGCGCGATCCTGCCTCGCCGCGCCTCGCCTCCGCGATGCTCGGACGGCTCCGCACGATTCTCTGTTGCGCGGTGCTGCAGGCTGGCGCGTTCGCCGGGGTGCCGATGCGTCCCGAGCAGATCCGCGATCTGATGCAGAGCCTCAACCAGCCGAAGATCGCGCAGACCACTCCCGAAGAGGATGCGTCCGCGCGGCAGGTCTGAAGACCCGCCCTAGGCGGCGCTGAGTTGATCGGCGCAGATCGGCAGCTGCAGGGCCATCGTCGTGCCGCGCCCGATCCCGTCGCTGTGCGCGCGGATGGTGCCGCCGCACGCCTCGACGAGCTCGCGCACGATCGTCAGGCCGATGCCGAGCCCCTGCTCGCGGCCGGTGACCGTGTGGATCCCCTGCTGGAACGGCTCGAACATCGACCGCAGGAACTCCGGCGCGACGCCGACGCCGGTGTCGCGGACGACGACCTCGACGCGGTCCTCGACTTCACGCACCGTGATCGTCACATGGCCGCTCTGCGGCGTGAACTTGATCGCGTTCAGTACCAGGTTCGACAGGATCTGCCGCAGCCGCTGCTCGTCGGCGATCGCGAAGCGCACCGGGCGCTCGAGATCGCACTTGACGGTCACTTCGTGGCGCTTGCTGAGGGGCACCAGGCTCTCGATCAGCGACTCGACGAGCGCGCAGACGTCGACCGGCTGCAGGTCTACGCGAAGCGCGCCGCCGCGGATGCGCGAGAGGTCGAGCAACTGCGACAGCAGCGCGTCCTGCGAACGCGCGGTCTGGTCCATGGCCTCGTAGGCCGCGCTCAACTTGTCGGAGTCGACGGCCCCTTTGCGCAGCATGTCGATCCAGCCGAGGAGCGTGTGCAGCGGCTGGCGCAGCTCGTGGGAAATGCGGACGAGCAGGCGATCCTTCGCCTGGTTGGCCGCCTCCGCCTGCACCCGCAGGCGCTGGACGCGCAGCGCCGCCGCGCTGAAGCCGGCGAGGTTGCTCAGGATGCGGGCGTCCTCGGGATCGAAGTGGCGCTCGGGACGGTGCGCCACTACCCACAGGGTGCCCAGTTGCTCACCTGCATGATGGAACTCCACGACCAGCGCTTCGTGTATCGCCGGCGGACCCAGCGCCGCGAGGTCGGGGAAATGCCGGGCCGGATTGACGAACAGCTGCGGAGAGGCACGGTCGAGGCAGATGCCGCACCCGCTGCGATCTCGCGGTGTCGTGCGCCCGACATGCCGTGAGAGCGGGCCCGAAACGGCGACCCAGCGAAGCACGTCGCTGCCGTCGTCTCCGTGCTCGATCAGCGTCACCCCGGACGAGTCGGCGTCGCACGACTCGCGCGCCAGCGTGAGCAAACGCTGCAGAAGGGCATCGGGATCGTCGGCGAGCAGTTGGACGAGGCGCTGCAAAGCGGCGCTCTCGACACCGAAGTCTGACTGACGTGCCGGACGGCCAAAGAGCTCCCGGGTGATCAGCACGTCGTCGAGCGACGCGACCGACACCCCTGGGTCGTCGTTCATGCAAGACCCTTCGCGGATGCGTAGCGGACTCCGGCAAGCCCGGCTACGTCGGATGTCTTTTGGCCCGATTGTATGCTACGGCCGAGCCTGCGCATCCGCGAATCGCGGAGTATGCAACCGCGATTCCGTCTTTTTTTACTTCGGCGGCTTCAGCGTGTAGGACGTCGTGTAGGACAACTGGAAGGCGGCGGCGCGCCGCTTCGGCGTGGGCTTGACGCGAATCTCGATCGTCCGCCGCTTCTTCAGGAGGTCGGGATTGCTCGAGTAGTAGCCGACCAGATAGTAGTCACTGGTGTCATTGTCGATACGTTTCAGCGCCTTCAGGTAGTCGTTGGTGCCGACCGCGGCGAAGCCGCCGGTCAACTCGGCAATCACCCTCAGGCTGCTGACGGTTTCGCGCAGATGATCCTGCCAGTCGGACGAATCGAGCCCGGTCTGATCGATGTCCGGACCGCCGGGCAGGCCGCGCGGGTCGATGGTGTAGATCGTCGCGTTGGCTCGGTTCGCCTGGCGGGTCAGCTCGGCGAGCTCCGCCGCCAGGTCCGCCGCGGCGAACTCGTTTCCTGACTTCGAAAACGGATTGGTGTCGGGCACCTGCGCGAAGCGGTCGGCGGCGGCCTTCGAACGCGATCGCGCATAGGGGTCGAAATCGTAGCCTTCGCTGATGTAGATGAACGCTTTCCGGCGATCGTGGACCCGTTCCAGCTTCTGCAGGATGTCGTACGCCGTCGAGAACGCGACGTGGGCGCGGTGCCGCACTTCGGGCGGGCCCTGCGAGCCGTCCGGCGTGGCGATGATCTCGGACGGCGCCTGACCCGTGCCCGCGACCTTCGCGATCGCTTCGGCGAGCCGCTTGCGGTCGTAGGTCATGTCGATCTCGATCGACGACGTGCCGGTCGAGACGATGCCGAAGAGATCCCCGTCGTGGACGAGCTCCGTCGAGATCTTCTTCAGCAGATCGCGCACGCGCGCGGTGTTCCTGAAGTCGATGTGCGCGTCGTCGATGAAGATCAGGAAGACGCGCCCGGATCGGTCGCCCGGGGGACGCGCAGGGGGCAGCAGCAGCCCTTCTTGTGCGGCGGCCGGAGGCGGGCCGATCTCGTTGAAGACGCGGCCGCCGTGCGTGAGCAGGAACATGACCAGCTCCTGCCGGACGCCGTCTTCGAAGACCTCGAAATCATCCTTGCCGAGCGTGGACACGAACTGCCCGAGCTGGTCTCGCACCGTGACGTTGGTGGTCACGAGATCGACGCGGCTGCGAATGACGGGCGGCCGCGTCTGTTGAACCGCCTGGGCCCCCTGGATCACGAGGCACGCGGCAAGCGTCAGGGCAGTGCGCATGCGATTGGGTCATAGGACGCGCGCTCCCTCCCTTTGGTCTGGACGTTCGGGCGTCAGGGCATAAGGCTCTGACCCACACATCATGGATCTGCGGGTCAGCCCTTTACGGGCTGACCCGTCCACCGCCGCCCAGCCGCCATTCGCCGGAAGCCCTCACTTTCGGCCGGGCCGGGTCCGTATCCTCTCGACAACATGCCCACTCAACCAGACGTGCTGACGGTGAACGGCGCGCGCAAACGCTTCGGCGACGTCGTCGCGCTCGACGGCGCGACGTGTTCCCTGCGCGAAGGGGAGCTGTTGGCGCTGCTCGGGCCGAACGGCGCCGGCAAGACCACGCTCATCCGCGCGATTTCGGGGCGCGTGGCGCTGGATGCCGGCGAGATCCGGCTGTTCGGCACGCCGCTCTCGGGAACGGCGACGCCATCCGAGCTCGGCATCGTGCCGCAGGAGCTCGCGATCTACCCATCGCTCACCGCGCGCGAGAACCTGCAGGCCTTCGGCCGGCTCCAGGGGCTCTCGCCACGCGACGTCGCCGAGCGCGTCAAGTGGGCGCTGGCGGTGACTGCGCTCGAGGATCGCGCCGACGAGCCGATCAAGGCGTTCTCCGGCGGCATGAAGCGCCGCCTCAACATCGCCTGCGGCGTCATCCACCGCCCGCGCGTCGTGC
>Ga0207691_10004605_pt1 | contig 13354 bp, 9 predicted proteins | sample KBSM13metaG_FD_184327 | JGI IMG/M metagenome (GOLD analysis project Ga0207691, IMG submission 184327) | Miscanthus rhizosphere microbial communities from Kellogg Biological Station, Michigan, USA - KBS M1-3 metaG (SPAdes) (version 2) | ecosystem: Host-associated > Plants > Roots > Rhizosphere >... | reverse complement strand
TTGGTCAGCTCGATGTCGTTGCGGCTGCGCGACTGCTTCTGGATCTCGATGCGCTTGTAGTGGTTGTAGACCGCGACCGCGAGCTTCTTCTTGGTCTGTTCCTGGCCGATGACATATTCGTCGAGGAACTTCTTGATTTCCTGCGGCACCGGCAGCGACGACCGGGCGCCGCCGCGGGCCTCGAAGCGGTTGTCGTCGGCGATGATGTCGTTGCAGACTTCGACGCACTCATCGCAGATGAAGACGGTCGGCCCGGCGATGAGCTTCCGGACATCGTTCTGATCCTTGTTGCAGAACGAGCAGCGGAGGATCTCGCCCTCGCCGTTTTTCTTGACCATAAAGGGGTTACCTACCTAGGCCCGCTTCCGGATGACGTCGTCAATAATACCGTATTCCTTCCCCTGGTCCGCTCCCATGATGTAGTCCCTTTCGGTGTCATCCTGGATGCGCTTCAGGGGCTGGCCGGTGTGCTCAGCGAGGATCTGGTTCAGCCGCTCGCGGGTCCGGAGGAGCTCGCGGGCGTGTATGTCGATGTCGGTCGTCTGCCCACCGAGCCCCTGTACCCAGGGCTGATGGATCAGGATCCGGGAATTTGGGAGCGAGAACCGCTTTCCCTTCGCCCCCGCCGCCAGCAGCACCGCCGCGACCGAGGCCGCCTGCCCGATGCAGTAGGTCTGGACGTCCGGCTTGATGAACTGCATGGTGTCGTAGATCGCCATGCCGGCCGTGACCACGCCGCCGGGGCTGTTGATATACAACAGGATGTCCCGGTCGGGGTCCTCCGCCTCGAGGAACAGCATCTGCGCGATGACAAGATTCGCGATGCTGTCGTCGATCGGCGTGCCGACGAAAATGATGCTGTCCTTGAGCAGGCGCGAAAAGATGTCGTACGCCCGTTCCCCGCGGTTGGTCTGTTCGACCACCATCGGGACCAACTGTGAATACGAAGAATGAGCCATGCGAAAGCTACCGCTGGGGACGGATGACGACAGACTTGTGCTTGTGGGGAGCAGGGACCGATTGTCTTACGTTTGTACGATAGTAGCACGCGACAGCAGGAAGTCAATGGTTCGTTCCCGCCGCAGCCCCGAATACAACCGGCCGATCCCCCCCTCCTTCTCCAGACGCGCCCTGACCGCCGCAGGTGTCCGGCCGGTCCGTTCCGCATAACGGGCTATCTCGGCCTCCACCTCATCCTGGGAGACCGCGACGTTCTCCCGCCGGGCCACCTCATCCAGCACCAGGGCTCCGCGAACCGCCTCGGTCGCGGCCTCCTTCTGGCGCTCCCGGAACTCCTCCCAGTTGATGTTGGTCTTCATCGGGTCGATCTGCTGGTCGATCAGCCGGCGCACGAACTCCTCGACGCGGCGATCGATCTCCCGTTCGAGGAGTGCCTGCGGGACCTCGAACGTGACACGCCTGGCCAGCGCCGTCATCAGCTCGCTCCGCATCTCGCGATCCGCTTCGTGCTTCGCCTCGTGCTCGAGATCCTGCCGCACCCGCGCCTTCAGCGCGTCGAGGTTCTCGAACTCGCCGAGGTCCTTGGCGAACTCGTCGTCGAGCGCCGGCACGATCCGCTTGCGGACCGCCTTTACCGTCACGTCGTAGTTCACCGTCGTCCCCGCCAGCTCCTTGATCGCATAGTCGTCGGGATAGTGCACGTCGAAGGTCTTCTGCGATCCCGGCGTCAGCCCCGCGAGCTCCTCGTCGAACCCGGGCGGGTTTGCGGTTGCGCCGATTTCGACCGTCACGTTCTGATGGTTGTCGGACTTCGGGCCGTGATCGTGCCCCTCGTGGCCTTCTTCCTCGTGGTCGTGATCGTGTTCGCCGCTCGTGGTCCGCACGAGATCCATCAGCACGGAATCCCCGAGCTGCACGCCGCGCTCCTCGACCGGCTCGTAGCGCGCGCCCCGCTCGCGCAGCCCTTCGAGCGCCTGGTCGACCGCGGCGTCGGTCACCGCCATGTCGGCGCGGCGCAGCTCGATCGTCGAGTAGTCCCCCGGATCGATCGGCGGCACGGTGTCGAAGGTGGCCGTGAACTTCAGAGGCTGCCCCTCTTCGACCACGACGTCGCGGATGTCGGGCGTGTCGACCGGCTCCACGCCGCGCTCGCGCAGCGCCTCGTCCACCGCGCGCGGGATCAGCCCGTGCGCGACGTCATGGAGGATCTGGTCGCGGAAGCGCTGCCGGACGACCTTTGCCGGCACCTTGCCGGGACGAAAGCCGGGAATGCGCGCGGCCTTGCTGTAGTCGCGCGACACCTTGTCGATCTCGGCGTCGACCACGGTGCTGTCGATCTCGACCACGAGGTTCTTGCGTGTTTCGTTGACGTCTACAAACTCTGTCTTCATCAAGGGCTATCGGCAGAAGGGAAGCGGGCCGGTCCCGCAAGTTCACGGAATGTCTCAGAAAAATGACTGTTTAGAATATCACACGGCTTCGCGCTGCATTGCCGATTGCTACGGCGTTGAGGCGCGTGCTTGCACTCCGTAGCTCACTCAGGAGTGCAGGTGAGCGCAAGGAGTGCGAGAGGTGGGAGTCGAACCCACACAGCCTTTCGGCTACTGGCTCCTAAGACCAGCGCGTCTGCCATTCCGCCACTCTCGCGTTTTCCCGTTGCCCGTTGCCCGTTGCCTGTTGCCCGTTCCCTGCCCGCGGCCCTCCGTCCCAAGCCCTATCCCCCTGCCCCCTGCCCTTGGCCCGACAGCGAAGCCCCCGGCTGAGTGTAGCGCCGTTCACCTCTGCGGCGTACGGCTACGCTACGCCTCATCCGCAGCGTTTGCTTCATCTTCCGGGCGCTGTGCGCGGTCGGCACACGTGGCGCATTTTCTGCAATCTGCGGGCTGAATAGTTTTTTGATTCTGCGGCTCCCCAGCAGCCGAGCAGGAGGATGAGACTCATGAAGCGACTGATGACATCGACGTGTCTGGCGGCGGCCTTTGCGGTCGGCCTGGCCGCGCAGTCCACGAGCACCGCCACGAGCGGTCAGGAAACGCGCGGCCAGGGCGGTCCGCGTCCGGTGACGGCGACAGGCTGTCTGCGCGCCGGCGACACCGCCGGCAGCTACATGCTCACTGACGTCCAGATGCAGGGCGGCGGACGCCGTGGCGGTGACACGACCGGCACGACGGCCACCGGCGGGACAACGGGCGGGACAACGGCCGGCTCGACCGGCGGCGGTGGCGGGACGACGGCGAGCGGCGGCCAGGGCCGCGGCAACATGCCGACCTCGCTGATGCTGAGCCCGGCGGCTGACGTCGATCTGAAGCCGCACGTCGGCCACAAGATCGAGGTGACCGGGACGATGATGGCACGCGGCGGCCAGGGCGCCGGCGGCACCACGGGCGGCACGACCGGCGGCGGCACCACGACGGGTAGCACCACGACCAGCGGCACCACCGGCGGCGGCACCACGACGGCCGCCAGCGGCACGCAGGGCGCCGGCCGCGGCGGACGCAACGTCACCGTGACGTCGGTCCGGATGATCTCGGAGAGCTGCAGCTAAGATCGAAGGTCCGACGACCGAGGACCGACGTCCGGAAGAACGCCAGCCTCGGCTGGCGTTCTTCATGTACGGCGTCCTTCGACAGCCCTCGGTCCAAGGCCCTCGGGCGTCGAACCTCGGACCTCGGACGTCGGACCTCGGATAGCGAAGGAGTAGACAGATGGCTCGCTCGATGTGGAAAGGCTCTATCGCCTTCGGTCTCGTCAACATTCCGGTGGAGCTCTATAGCGCCGTCCGCGATCACCGGCCGAAGTTCCGGCTGCTGCACGCCAAGGACGAAGAGCCCGTCAGGTACGAGCGCGTCTGCCAGAAGGAAGGGAAGCCGGTGGCCTGGGAAGACCTGGTCAAGGGCTACGAGTACGCCAAAGGGCAGTTCGTGGTCCTCACCAAGGACGACTTCAAGACCGCCGCGGTCGAGAAGACGAAGACGATCGACATCCTCGACTTCGTCGATCCCAAGGAAGTGGACGAGCGGTACTTCGAGACTCCCTACTATCTGCAGGCGGGCAAGGGCGCCGATCGCGCCTACGCGCTGCTGCGCGAAGCGATCCGCGACTCGGGGAAGATCGGGGTCGCCAAGATCATCCTGCGCGACGCGCAGCATCTCGCGGCGGTCGAAGCGATCGGCGATGCGCTGGTCCTGACGATGATGCGGTTCTCGGACGAGCTCGCGGATCTCGGCGATTTCACCTTCCCGAAAAAAGCAGACATCCGACCGGCGGAGCTGAAGATGGCCGGGCAGCTCATCGACAACCTTGTATCCAAGTGGGACCCCGACAAGTACACCGACGAGTACAAAGAGAACCTGATGCGCGTCATCAACGCCAAGATGAAGGGAAAGAAGCCGCGCCTCGTCGATGAGGACCATACCCCCAAGCAGGCCGAAGTCGTTGATTTGATGGCGCGTCTGCGCGCGTCGCTGGAAGGGAAGAAGGGCGGGGGATCCACGAAGAAGCCTTCGGCATCTAAAGGGCGGAAAGCCACTCGCGGCGGTAAGCGGGTGGCATAAAATGCCAACCCCATGCTTTCGACAGCCATCGACACCCGCGCCGCGATCGCCTGGTACCGCCGCAACCGCCGGCGCAGCGAAGCGCTCTTCGATCTGATCGATCCGGCCGCGTATTACACGCGGCCGATCGCGCTGCGCAACCCCATCGTCTTCTACGAGGGGCATCTTCCCGCCTTCAGCGTCATCGCCTTCCTGCGCCGCGGCCTCGGCCGCCCGCCGGTGGACGCGCGGCTGGAATCGCTCTTCGAGCGCGGCATCGATCCGGACAGCGAGCAGGCTGCGGTCCCGCGCAGCGGCGCGTCGACGATCTGGCCGTCGCGCGACGAGGTCCGCGCCTTCGCGCGCGCGTGTGACGAGGCGATCCTCGCCGCGCTGGAAGGGCTCGACGCCGCGTCGCTCCCGCTCGAGGGCCTCTACACCGCGCTCGAGCACGAAGCGATGCACCAGGAGACGCTGCTCTACATGTGGCACCGGCTGCCCTACGAGCTGAAGGTGCGAGGCGAGCTGCGAGGTGCGAGGAGCGAGGCGGGAGGTGCGTTCCGGGATGATTCGAAGGGCCTTGGCGACACTTCAGCGCCTGTGATCGTTCCCGCGGGGTTCGCCACGCTGGGTGCCAATCGAAACGATGTTCCCTTCGGTTGGGACAATGAGTTCGAGGCGCACACCCTCCACGTACAGGAGTTCGAGATCGACGTACTCCCCGTGACGAACGCTGATTTTTTGGAGTTCATCAAGGCAGGGGGCTACGACAAGCGCCAGCTCTGGGACGATGAGGGATGGAGTTGGGTGAGCACTGATCGGGTTCGGCACCCGGCCTTCTGGTTACCCGCATCGGGGACCGCGGACCCCGGCGCACCTCGCGCCTCGCACCTCGCACCCCGCGATTGGCGCTGGCGCGGCATGTTCGAAGCGCTGCCGCTGCCGCTCAATTGGCCCGTCTACGTCAGCCACGCCGAAGCCTCAGCCTACGCGCGCTGGAAGGGACGCCGCCTCATGACCGAAGCGGAGTTCCACCGCGCCGCGGAAGGGGCCTCGGCCGGGCACCATGACTTCGCCGGCTTCGATCCGATCCCGGTCGGCTCGTATCCCGGGACCGCGAGCCGCTGGGGCGTGCACGATCTCATCGGCAACGGGTGGGAGTGGACGTCCACCGTGTTCGCGCCGTTCGCGGGCTTCGTGCCGATGCGGTCCTATCCGGAGTACTCCGCCGACTTCTTCGACGGCCGTCATTACGTCATGAAGGGAGCCTCGCCGGCGACCGCCGCGGAGCTCGCGCGTCCGAGCTTCCGCAACTGGTTCCGCGCCAACTATCCGTATGTCTACGCAAAGTTCCGAACAGCTCGCGGCTGATTTCGCTGTCGAAGTGCGCCGCGACCTGGCGCTGGCGCCGAAGCAGCTGCAGTCGAAATATCTCTACGACGCGCTCGGGTCGAGCCTCTTCGAGGCGATCTGCCGGCTGCCGTGGTATCGCATCACGCGCGCCGAGCAGGGGCTGCTCGAGCAGCACGCGCGGACGATCGTGTCGCGCGTGTGCCGCCGCCCCGGGACCGTGCCGCTGATCGTGGAGCTCGGGTGCGGCAGCGGCGAGAAGATCGTGATCCTCGCCGAGGCGCTGCAGGCGACGGGCGGCCGCGGCCGCGTGCACCTGATCGACATCTCGCGGCAGGCGCTCGAGCAGTCGGAGCGCACCCTCGGACGACTGCGCCACATCTCGGTCGTCGGCCACCGCGAGACCTACGAGGTCGGCCTGCGCAAGGCGGCGGCGGCGCGCGAGGACGGGCACCCGATGATGGTCCTGCTGCTCGGCTCCAACATCGGCAACTTCGACATGCCCGCCTCGCACGAGTTCCTGTGCGCGATCCGCAGCGCGCTCGCGCCGGGCGACTCCCTGCTGCTCGGCACCGATCTCGTCAAGCCGGAGCCGGTGCTGCAGCTCGCCTACGACGATCCGCTCGGCGTGACCGCGGCGTTCAACAAGAACCTGCTCGTGCGCATCAACCGCGAGCTGAACGCGACGTTCGACCTCGATCGCTTCGCGCACGTCGCGGTGTGGAACCGCGCGCAGCGCCGCGTCGAGATGCACCTGGAAAGCCTGGCGGATCAGCGCGTGCGCATTGATCCACCTTCGCCGCACGGCGGCTTCGGCGGGACCAGCTGGTTCGTCGACTTCACCCGCGGCGAGCGGATCTGGACCGAGAGTTCCTACAAGTACGAGCCGTCCGAAGTGGACGCGATGGGAACGGCGGCGGGGTTCGAGACCTCTCAGCGCTGGATCGACGAGGACGCGCGCTTCGCGCTCACGTTGTTTACGGTTCGCCGTTAGCGGTGAGCCGCTGTTCGCGGTTTGCAGTCACACGGCCGACCGTAGACCGCAAACCGCAGACCGCAGACGACGAGCGTCAGATGTCGCGCGCGAAGGGGCCGTTCCAGCCGCGCTCGGTCAGCATCTTCTCGATCTCCCGCGACCGCCGGTTGAGCGGGCCCGAGTCGTCGAAGAGCTCCGTGCGCTCGGTGCCGTCCGGGAGGGTCACCATCAAGGCAAACCGATCCCCTTCCACCTGCTGCCGGATTTCGCACTTCAGGTGCTGTCCCTTGCGCTCGTAGAACCAGATCACAGCAGGGAAGAGGCAAGGATCGTTCCTGTTGAGCTGGCCCGCCGCCACGTCTCATCCGTGAAACATCGTGTGTGATTCTGGAACAGTCCCGCCGCTTTCCGTTAGAAGCCGGAAATAACTCCCGATCTGCAAACCCTGGCCACCGGGGTCTCGTCTAAGACGTGAGTTCGATGCTAAAAACCTCGCTGGCTTTGCTCTTCATGGCGACGGTGGCGTCGAACCGGGCCCCCGCCGCCTCCATTGCCGCCTCACCCGTCCCGTCCGCGACCGCCATCCGGCTCGACGGCGATTTCAGCGAAACCGTCTGGGAAGGCGTCCCCGCCGTGAGCGATTTCCGGCAGCGCGATCCCAAGGACGGCGGCGATCCCACCTTCCGCACCGACGTGAAGGTGGTCTACGACGCATCCAATCTCTATATCGCCGTGAGCGCGCACGATCCCGAGCCGGCGCGCCTGGTCGGCCTTCGCACGCGCCGCGACACGCCTTCGTCCTCCGACTGGATCAAGGTGATGATCGATTCGTTCCACGATCGCCGCACCGCCTTCGAGTTCGGCGTGAACCCGGCGGGCGTCAAGGAAGATCGCTACTGGTACAACGACGCCAACGACGACAGTGGCTGGGACGCGGTGTGGGACGTCGCCGTCTCGCGCGACGGCGACAGCTGGCGCGCCGAGTTCCGCATTCCGTTCTCGCAGCTCCGCTTCCATCCGTCCGACAGCGCGACGTTCGGCTTCGCCGTCGTCCGCGAGATCGGCCGGCTGAACGAGGTCGACACGTGGCCGCTGCTCTCCAAGAGCGCGAACGGGCTGGTGTCGTCGTTCGGCGAGCTGACCAACCTCAAGCTGAATGAGACGCCCAAGCGCCTCGAGATCGTCCCGTACGTCGTCGGCCAGGTGAACACGCAGCCGACCGAAGCCGGGAACCCGCTGGTGGCCAGCCACGACGGGAAAGCGACCGCCGGCGCGGACCTGAAGTACGCCGTGCGCCCCGGCGTGACCCTGACCGCGACGGTGAACCCCGACTTCGGGCAGGTCGAAGCGGATCCCGCGGTCGTGAACCTGAGCGGCTTCGAGACGTTCTTCCAGGAGCGGCGTCCGTTCTTCATCGAAGGCAGCGGGATGTTCACCTTCGATCTCGACTGCAACGACGGGTCGTGCAGCGGCCTGTTCTACTCGCGGCGCATCGGCCGCTCGCCGCGCGGGACGCCGAACCTCGCGGAAGGGCAGTACGCGAGCGTGCCGCAGCAGACGAAGATTCTCGGCGCGGCCAAGCTCACCGGGCGGGCGGGGCAGTTCTCCTTCGGCGCGCTCAACGCGACGACGGCGGACGAATCGGCGACGATCGCGTCCGACGCGCTGCGCAGCACGCAGCTGGTGGAGCCGCTCTCGAACTTTACCGTCGTCCGCGCCCGGCGCGAGTTCGCCAATCAGTCCACCATCGGCTTCATGACCACCGCCACCGCGCGGCGGCTCGACGAGTTCACGAGCTTCCTGCCGGGGCAGGCGTTCACCGGCGGCGTCGACTGGGACTGGCGTCTCACGCAGCGCTACGCGGTCCAGGGTTACTGGGCGGGCAGCTCCGTGCAGGGCAGCCCCGCCGCCATCCAGGAGCTGCAGGAGAGCACCGTCCACAGCTTCCAGCGTCCCGACGCGGATCACGTCGAGGAGGACCCGACGCGGACGTCGCTGAACGGCTACGCCGGGTCGATCGGGTTCAGCAAGATCGGCGGCTCGAAGGTCCGCTTCAACTCGAACTTCGGCTACAAGAGCCCCGGGTTCGACATCAACGACGTCGGCTTCCTCCGCCGCGCCGACCTGCGGACGATGGGCAACTGGCTGCAGCGGCGGTATGACACGCCGTCGAAGTATCTGCGCAGCTTCCGCTACAACCTCAATCAATGGGGATCGTGGAACTACGGCGGCGATCGCCTCGAGATGGGCGGCAACGTCAACGCGCACTGGGTGTTTGCCAACAACTGGAGCACCGGGATGGGCTTCAACCTCAACGCGCGCAACTTCGACGATCGCGCGACGCGCGGCGGCGGCCCTGGCGCTTACTACAACCCGAACTGGAACTACTGGAGCTACCAGAACACCGACGATCGCAAGCCGGTGACGGTGAGCAACTTCCTCAACATCGGCGGCGACCACCTCGGGACGCACTGGGCCGGCGTGAGCCCCAGCGTCACGTTCCGTCCGACGTCGTTCCTCTCGCTCAGCCAGGGGATCGACTGGAACCACAACGTGCAGGACTCGCAGTGGGTGGAGAACACCGCCGACGGCCGCTACGTCTTCGGCCGCCTGGATCAGACGACGGTGTCGCTGACCACGCGCGTGAACTACACGATCACGCCGAACCTCACGGTGCAGATCTACGCGGCGCCGTTCGTCTCGGCGGGGGACTACACCAGCTTCAAGCAGCTCGTGAACGGCCGCGCCGCGCGCTACGAGGATCGCTACGCGCCGGTGTTCTACGCCGCGAACCCCGACTTCAACTACCGCTCGTTCCGCACCACCAACGTGCTGCGCTGGGAGTACAAGCCCGGCTCCGCCCTCTTCGTCGTCTGGCAGCAGGGGCGCGAGGCCGTCTACGACGTCGGCCGCTTCCGCTTCGGCCCCGACTTCAACGGCACGTTCTCGGCGCCCGCGCGCAACGCCTTCCTCGTGAAGTGGAGCTACTGGATTAATCCCTGAACGTGTGGCTTCCGCCTTCAGGCGGAAGTTCAGTCGCGGCGTAGCGCGCGCTCATGCGGGCGCTGTCTTCTTTCATGTCCTTCACGACCGCCGCCGGCGAGACGACGCGCGCGTTGGAGCCGAACCCGCGAATCCAGCTCAGAAGGTGCGGGTCGTGGCTCACGTCCAGGGCGAGGGTGACGCCGCCGTCCGGGCGGTCCGTGACTGACTGCGAGGCGTGCCAGAGGCGCTCCCGGATCAGGCCCGCGACCTCGCGGTCGAACTCGATCACCACGTGCACGGGCGGGCCCTGGTAGGGCCCGAGCGAGTGCGCGAAGGCCGGGTCGAGGATCTCGGGCGGCGTGAAGTGCTCCTCGTGCAGCGACAGCGTGCGGATGCGATCGACGTAGAACGTCCGTACTTCCTTGTACTGCTGCACGAACGCCAGCAGGTAGAGGCCGTCGGACTCCGAGTAGACCAGCCGGTAGGGCTCGATCTCGTACTCCTGTTCACGGTCGCTCTTCCGTGAGAAGTAGCGCATCGTCGCGCGCCGGTTGCTGATCGTCGCGTCGAGCAGCTTGGAGATGTGCTGGGACTTCGCCGTCTGCGCGCCGCGGGCGGATTTCCCCTTCGCCTCGAAGACCAGCGGCAGGCGATCGAGGAACTGCCGCATGCCCGGGGTCAGCGCCGTGGCCAGCTTGTCGAAGGCTGACGCCACGTCCTGCTTGAACGGCGTCGCCGCGAGGCACTCGAGCAGGGTGCGGCTGAAGTAGAGCGCGCTCAGCTCCGCCAGCGTGAACCCGGTGTCGTCGAGGCGCTTGAAGGCCTTGGTCTGCAGCGTCCAGTACTTCTTGCCGTCGTGGACCTCGTCGTAGAGCGGAAACCCGGAGGTCTGCAGCGCTTCGAGATCGCGCCGGATCGTCCGGGTCGTGACGCCCGTCCGCTCGGCGAGGTCGTCGATGGTCAGCCGGCGCGACGCCTCGAGGTCGCGCAGGATCGTCCATTGCCTGATGACTTCGGCATTACGCGGCATGAGACAAGGGTACTCTCCCTCGTCTACTTCGCGACAGTCACCGTGCCGGTAGCAGTCGAGGCGTTGCCGGAGGCGTCGGTGCAGCGCACGGTCAGCGTGTAGAGGCGGCCGCTGCCCAAGCCCGAGCGCTCCGCGCGCAGCAGCACGTGCTGCGCGTCCACGACCTGCCAGTCGACGCTCGAGTTCCCGTCGCCGAGGCCGTTGACCGGCTCGTTGCTGGCCACCGTGATCGCGCACACCGGCAGTCCCGACAGATCCGACGCCGCGTAGCTGACGGCGACGGCGACCATCTTGTGATTCGGGACGGCGATCACGTTCGGGCTGACCGACACCGTCGCGATCGACGGCGCCGTCGTGTCCACGACCTGCAGCGTTGACGCACCGGTGGTGCCGGTGAAGTTCGTGTCACCGGCATAACTGAACAGGATCTGGTACGGGCTGCTCGCCGTGCCCAGCGCCGCGGTCGCGAACGTGGCGCTGAACGCCCCGCCGGCGCCAATCGGCGCGCTGATCGACGTGCCGGCGAGGCTGATCGTGACGCTGCCCGGCGGCACGAGGCCATTGGCGGTGAGGACGCCGCTCACGATCGTCGATGCCGTCCCGAGCTCGATCGTCGGCGCCGCCAGTGAGGTCAGCGCTGACGGGGCCCTGGCGATGGTGACGCTGCGGCTGACCGGCGCCGCCGCGTCATAGTTGACGTTGCCCGCCTGCGACGCGGTCACGGTGCACGTGCCGGCCGCGTCGAGCGCGATCGTCTCGCCGTTGGCTCCGCTCGACGTGCACGCCCCCGAGGCGGTGAACGTCACCGGGTTCCCCGAGTCTCCGCCGGTCGCGCTGACGGTGAACGGCGCGCCGCCGAACGTCCGCGGATCGAGTTCCGCGAAGGCAATCGCCTGCGGGTTCTTCGGGTTGTTGCCGTTGATCCCCGCCTCGACGCACTGCTGCACCGGCGCGGGCAGGTTCGAGAACAGGTCGTACCCGGTGAGCGTTTCCACCGCGTCGACGGTGGTCAGGAAGTTCTGCCACGGATCGTTTCTGATCCCCTGCGTGTTCGGCATGATGACCGCGATCGTCCGCGTCGAGCAGGTCACCCGCGAGATGTCGTCGCCGCTGCCGGCGGGAATCACCAGCGCCACCTTCCACGTGCTCGCCGGCACCGTCACGTGGCCCCCGGCGAGCGTCGTCGTCGTGCCGCCGTTGCTGCCGATGCCGCCGGCGCCGCTGCCGCCGGCGACGATGTAGAGCTCGTTGGCCGGCAGGAGCGCGCGCAGATCGTTTTCGAGCGCGGCCCACGGCCCCTGGTTGTTGTCAGGGGCCTGCGCCACCATGTTCGACATCAGGAACGTGGCCTGGTTGATCGGGATCGACGTCTCCTTGTCGCGGTCGGCGTTCGGCGTCATGTGGCCGCGATCGAACCCGCTGCCCGCGAAGTCGAACGACTGCACGCGATACCAGTCGGGCGGCACCGCCGGATCCGGCCGGAACGTGTCGACGCGCGTGAGCGTGCCGACCCACTCGCTGGAGAGGTGCCAGCTCACCCAGTTCGGCCGTCCCATCTCGCGGTTGTACGACAGCGCGTACTCCGGCTTCTCCATCAGGTAGTTATCCGGCTGCGCGATGCTCGCGACGGCGGCGCTCGGGTTCCCCATCGTGAGGTGCACGCTGGGCGGGAACGGCGGCTCGGTTCCGGTGGCGACGGTGAAGGACCATACGAAGTCGGCCGGGAGCGTGTCGGTGTTCGGCGCGCTGTCGTCGAGATCGGTGTCGTGCACCTGGTCCTTGAGGACGGTGACGGTGCAGCGCTCGCCGGCGATGAAGTTCACGTTCGGCGTGATGTAGTGATCGCGGCCCGTGCCGGCGAAGGTCGCGCTGTCGTGGCGCCCGCTCGCCGCGCACGTGATGTCGAACCACGCGCCGACGACGTCCACGGGTTCGGTGAAGGTGATCTGGATCGTCGCGTCGCGCGGCGCGTTGAGGCCGTTGCCGCGCGGATCGGTCGCCAGCACCATCGGCCCGAGCTCGACGATCGGCGCGGTGCGGCGCGGCGCCGGCGTGTTCTTGACGAAGTCGCTGCCGTTGTTGTCGGTGTCGACGCTGCCGCCGCCGAGGCGGAAGATCGCCGTCGTGCTGCTCGGCGACGGCGCCGTCAGCGTTCCTTCGCGGCAGTCGGCGCCGCCGTAGCCGACCAGGTCCATGAGGTGCGGATCGGCCGCCGGGCAGTTGCCGACGAGGCCGTCGAAGCTGTTCACGAGCGCGACCTTGCCGCTCGTCGCGCTCATGTTGATCAGGCCCGTGATGTTCGCCGCCGGCAGCGGCGCGCCGTCGGCGCCGCCCGAGGCCAGCGCCACCAGGTAGTACTGTCCGGGCGCGATCGTGCCGCCGAGCGGCTGCTTGTTGAAGTCCCACCCGCTGCCCGTCGCCGACGCGTACTGCAGTGACCAGCCGCCGATGTCGACAGTGGTCGTGCCGCGGTTGAACAGCTCGACGTAGTCGTTGGTGAAGGTCGCGCCGGCGTTGCCG
>Ga0207691_10004604_pt1 | contig 13354 bp, 12 predicted proteins | sample KBSM13metaG_FD_184327 | JGI IMG/M metagenome (GOLD analysis project Ga0207691, IMG submission 184327) | Miscanthus rhizosphere microbial communities from Kellogg Biological Station, Michigan, USA - KBS M1-3 metaG (SPAdes) (version 2) | ecosystem: Host-associated > Plants > Roots > Rhizosphere >... | reverse complement strand
ACTTGCCCTTGGGCAGCGTGTCGTTCGGCTGCGCCACGACCCAGTCGCCGGCTTCCTTGAATTTCGCCGGCACTTCCGCGTCGGGCTTCGAATAATTCGGCCCCACCATGCACCCGGTCAAAGCCAAAGCGCAACACAGAGAACACAGAGAACGCAGAGATACCGAAGTTCTCATATCAATTCTGGATACTGGATGCATAGGCACGGATCAATCGGCAATTCCACTCTGCGGGACCTCTGTGTTCTCTGCGTTCTCTGCGTTGCGGCTTGTCCTTTTGCGAAGCCATAGGCGCAGCGAATCCAGGTAGAGGTAAATCACCGGAGTGGTGTAAAGGGTAAGCAGCTGGCTCACCAGCAGCCCACCGACGATGGAGATGCCCAGCGGCCGGCGCAGCTCCGCGCCGTCGCCGCTGCCGATCGCGAGCGGGATCGCGCCCAGCATCGCGGCGAGCGTGGTCATCATGATCGGGCGGAAGCGCAGCAGGGCCGCCTGGTAGATCGCGTCGCGCGGCGCAAGCTTCTGCTCGCGCTCCACGTGCAGCGCGAAGTCGATCATGAGGATCGCGTTCTTCTTCACGATGCCGATGAGGAGGATCACGCCGATCAACGCGATCAGGGAGAACTCGGTCTTGAAGAGCAGCAGCGCCAGCAGCGCGCCCACGCCCGCCGAGGGCAGCGTGGAGAGGATCGTGATGGGGTGCACCAGGCTCTCGTAGAGGATGCCGAGCACGATGTAGACGGTGAGGAGCGCGGCGAGGATGAGGTACGGCTGCTTCTCGAGGCCCTGCTGGAAGATCTTGCCGGTGCCCTCGAAGGACGCGTAGATGTTGGTCGGCGCACCGATGCGCGAGAGCGTGTCGCGGATCGCGTCGCTCGCCTCCGACATGGCCACGCCCGGCGCGAGGTTGAAGGAGATGGTGGTGGCGGCGAACGTCCCCTGGTGATTGACCGAGAGGGGCGCGAGCGTCGGCTCATAGCGGGCGACCGCCGCGAGCGGCACCTGCGCCTTCGTGTTCGACAGCACGAAGATCGAGGAGAGCGTCTCGGGGCTTTGCCAGTACTCGGGCGCGGCCTCCATCACCACGCGGTACTGGTTGCGGTCCTGGTAGATGGTGGAGACCTGCGACTGGCCGAAGGCGAGGTTCAGCGCTGTGTCGATGGACCGCATCGAGACTCCAAGCCGCGCGGCGGTGGTCCGGTCGACGATCAGCGTCATCTGCAGCCCGCGGTTCTGCTGGTCGGAGTTCACGTCGGTGATCTCCGGCACGTCGCGCAGCGCCTGCTCGAGGCGCGTGGCCCACGTGCGCAGCTCGTTCAGGTCCTCTCCGCGCAGCGTGAACTGCTGGCTCGCATCCGACTGGCGGCCGCCGGCGCGCAGGTCCTGGATCGGGTTGAGGAAGAGGTTCACGCCCGGCTCCTTGGAAAGCTCGGTGCGCAGCCGCGCCTGGATCACGTCCACCGGATCGCGCTCCTTGAGGGGCTTCAGCGTCACGAACATCTGCGCGCTGTTGCGCGAGCCGAAGCCGCCGCTGCCGGTGAAGCCCGTGACGTTCGCCACGGCCGGGTCGCGCATGACGATCGCCATCAGGTTCTCGAGCTTCGTGCGCATGGCCTGGAACGAAGTCGACTGGTCGGCGCGCGCGGCGCCGATCATGAGGCCCGTGTCCTGCTGCGGGAAGAAACCCTTGGGCACGACCGCGTACAGGTAGAAGTTCAGCGCGACCGTGGCGAGGAAGATGATGAGCATGAGCAGCGGGAAGCGCAGCGCCCAGCCCAGCGAATGCGCGTAGCCGCGCACCATCTTGTCGAAGGCGTTCTCGCTCCAGCGCGAGAAGCGCCCTTCCTTGCCCGGCTCGCGGCGCTTCAACAGCCGCGAGCACATCATGGGCGTCGTGGTGAGCGAGACCACCAGCGAGATGCCGATGGCCACCGAGAGCGTGATCGCGAACTCGCGGAAGATGCGCCCGATGATGCCGCCCATGAAGAGGATCGGGATGAACACCGCCACCAGCGACACGCTCATGGAGACCACGGTGAACGCCACCTCGCGCGCGCCGAGCAGCGCCGCCTCGAAGGGCTCCATGCCCTTCTCGATGTAGCGGCTCACGTTCTCCAGCACCACGATGGCGTCGTCCACGACGAAGCCGGTGGCGATGGTGAGCGCCATGAGCGAGAGGTTGTTCAGCGAAAAGCCCAGCAGGTACATCGCCGCGAAGGTGCCGATGAGCGAGATCGGCACGGCGATCGCCGGGATCAGCGTCGCCCGGCCGCTGCGCAGGAAGACGAACACCACCAGGATCACCAGCGCCACCGCGATGGTGAGCGTGCGCTCGACCTCGCGCAGCGAGGCGCGGATGGTGACGGTGCGCTCCATGGTCATCTCGAGGCTCACGTCCTGCGGGATGGAGGCGCGCAGCTCCGGCAGGAGGTCCTTCACGCGGTCCACCGTCTCGATGATGTTGGCGTTCGGCTGGCGGTTGATGATGAGCAGCACCGCCGGCTTGCCGTTGGCCATGCCGTGGTTGCGAAGGTCCTGCACGCTGTCCTCGACGCGGCCCAGGTCGCCGATGCGGACCGCGGCGCCGTTGCGGTACGCGACGATGATGGGCACGTACTCCGCGGCGGTCTTCGCCTGGTCGTTGGCCTGCACCTGCCAGTAGCGCTCGCCGTCGTCGAGGAAGCCCTTGGGCCGGTTCGCGTTGGTGGAGGTGATGGCGTTGCGCACATCGTCGAAGCCGATGGAGAGCTTGTTGAGCACCGTGGGATTCAGCTCCACGCGCACCGCGGGCAGCGAGCCGCCGCCCACCGTCACCTGCCCCACGCCCTTCAGCTGCGAGATGCGCTGCGCGAGGTTGGTGGAGGCCATGTCGTACATCTGCCCGCGCGAGAAGCGCTCGGACGTCATGGCGAGGATCATGATCGGCGCGTCGGCCGGGTTCACCTTGCGGTAGGTGGGATTGTTGGGAAGGCTCGACGGCAGCTGGCTGCGCGCCGCCTGGATCGCCGCCTGCACCTCGCGCGCCGCGGCGTTGATGTCGCGGTTCAGCTCGAACTGCAACGTCACGCGCGTGCTGCCCAGCGACGACGACGAGGTGATCTCGTTCACGCCGGATATGCGGCCCAATGCGCGCTCGAGCGGAGTGGCGACCGTCGCCGCCATCACCTCGGGGCTCGCGCCCGGCAACGACGCGCTCACCGACACTACCGGGAAATCCACCTGCGGCAGCGGCGAGACGGGCAGCAGCCCGAAACACACGATGCCCGCCAACGCCACGCCCACCGTGAGCAGCGTGGTCGCCACGGGACGCTGGACGAAGGGTTGCGTGATGTTCATTCCGCAGGCCTCTTGGCTTCATCGACCTCGGCCTGGCCGGGGTCGTTGCTGCCGGCGGGGCGCGTCCTGCGGTTCCTCCACTTCTGCGCCTGGCGATCGAAGTAGAGGTAGATCACCGGCGTGGTGAAGATCGTGAGGAGCTGCGAGAAGATGAGGCCGCCCACCATCGCGATGCCCAGCGGGCGGCGCAGCTCCGAGCCCACGCCCCACGAGAGCATGAGCGGCAGCGCGCCCAGCAGCGCCGCCATCGTGGTCATGAGGATCGGGCGGAAACGCAGGAGTGCCGCCTGGTAGATCGCATCGCGCGGCGCCATCTTCTGCTCGCGCTCCGCGTCCAGCGCGAAGTCCACCATCAGGATCGCGTTCTTCTTCACGATGCCGATGAGCAGGATGATGCCGATGATGGCGATGATGCCCAGGTCCTGCCCGGCGATGAGGAGCGAGAGCAGCGCGCCCACGCCCGCCGAGGGCAGCGTGGAGAGGATCGTCACCGGGTGGATGTAGCTCTCGTAGAGCACGCCCAGCACGATGTACATCGTCACCACCGCCGCGAGGATGAGGAGCAGCGTGTTCAGGAGCGATGCGCGGTACGCGAGCGCGGCGCCCTGGAAGGCGGTGCGCACCGACTGCGGCATTCCCAGCTCCTTCTGCGCCTTCTCGATCGCGTCCACCGCTTCGCCCAGCGACTTGCCGCCGGCGAGGTTGAAGGAGACGGTGATGGCCGGGAACTGGCCGAGGTGGCCGATGGAGAGCGGGCCTTCGCGCTCGCTGATGGTGGCGACACTCGTGAGCGGGATCTGCGCACCGCCGGTGGCGGGCACGTAGATGTCGGCGAGCGAGGCAGGTCCGCGGCGGAATTCCGGCTTCACCTCGAGCACCACGCGGTATTGCGTCGCCTGCGTGAAGATCGTCGAGATGAGGCGCTGGCCGAAGGCGTTGTAGAGCGCGTTGTCGATGGCGGCGGGCGTGACGCCCAGGCGCCCGGCGGTGTCGCGGTCGATGGTGACGTAGGCCTGCAGGCCCTGGTCCTGCAGGTCCGAGGCGACGTCCGCCAATTCGGGGAGCGTGCGCAGCTTGTCCACCGTGCGCTGCGTCCACGTGCGCAGCTCGTCCACGTTCGCGCTTTCCAGCGTGAACTGGTATTGCGTGCGGCTCACGCGGTCCTCGATGGTGAGGTCCTGCACCGGCTGCATGTAGAGGCCCATGCCCTCCATGTGGGACATGCGGTCCTTGATGCGCGACATGACGACGGTGACCTTGTCGCGCTGGCCGTGGGGCTTCAGGGCGATGAGGAGCCGGCCCGCATTCAGCGTGATGTTGGTGCCGTCCACGCCGATGAACGTGGAGACGCTCTCCACCGCGGGATCCTCGAGGATCGCCTGCGCGAGGCGCCGGCTGCGATCGCTCATGGCCTCGAACGAGATCGACTGCGGCGCCTCCGAGATGCCCTGGATGAGGCCCGTGTCCTGCAGCGGGAAGAAACCCTTGGGGATCACGAGGTAGAGGATCGCGGTCAATGCGAGCGTCACGAGGAACACGATCAGCGTGAGCGGCTGGTGGTCCAGCACCCAGCGCAGGCCGTCGCCGTACCTCGCGATGAGCCGGTCGAAGTACTCGCCGGTCTTGCGGAAGAACTTCCCCTGCTTCTCGGGCGGCGTGTGCTTGAGCAGGCGCGCGGCCATCATCGGCGTGAGCGTGAGCGAGACCACCGCGGAAATGAGGATCGCCACCGCGAGGGTCACGGCGAATTCGCGGAAGAGCCGGCCCACCACCTCGCCCATGAAGAGCAGCGGGATCAGCACCGCCACCAGCGAGAACGTGAGCGAGATGATGGTGAAGGCGATCTGCTGCGAGCCGATCAGCGCCGCCTCCATGCGGTCCTTGCCCTCCTCGACGTAGCGCGCGATGTTCTCGATCACGACGATGGCGTCGTCCACCACGAAGCCGGTCGCGATGGTGAGCGCCATGAGGGTGAGGTTGTTGATGCTGAAGCCGGCGAGGTACATGACGCCGAACGTGCCGACGATGGACAGCGGCACGGCGGCGGCCGGGATGAGGGTCGCGGTGCCGCTCCTCAGGAAGATGAAGATCACCATCACGACGAGCGCGATGGCGAGCATCAGCTCGAACTGCGTGTCGTGCACCGAGGCGCGGATGGTGGTGGTGCGGTCGGTGAGGAGCTGCGTCTCGATCGAGGCGGGGAGCGACGCGGTGAGCTGCGGCAGGATCTTCTTCACCGCGTCGACGACTTCGATCACGTTCGCGCCCGGCTGCTTCTGCACGCTCACGATGATCGCCGGCGTGTCGTTCATCCACGCGGCGAGGCGCGCGTTCTCCGCGTCCTCGATCACGTCCGCGATGTCGGTGAGGTAGATCGGCGCGCCGTTCTTGTACGCGACGATGATGTTGCGGTACTCCTCGGCGCTCCTCAGCTGGTCGTTCGCATCGATGGTGTAGGCGCGCGCGGGACCGTCGAAGCTGCCCTTGGCCTGGTTCACGTTCGCCGCCGCGATCGCGGTGCGCAGGTCCTCCATCGAGAGTCCCGCCGAAGCGGCGGCTCTCGGGTTCACCTGCACGCGCACGGCGGGCCGTTGCCCGCCCGAGAGGGTGACCAGGCCCACGCCGGCGACCTGCGAGATCTTCTGCGCGAGGCGCGTGTCCACCAGGTTCTGCACCTGGGGCATCTTCATCGTCTTCGAGGTGATGCCCATCGTGATGATCGGCGCGTCGGCCGGGTTCACCTTCGAATAGATGGGCGGCGAGGGCAGGTCCGCGGGCAGGAGGTTGCCCCCGGCGTTGATCGCGGCCTGCACTTCCTGCTCCGCGCCGTCGAGGTCCACCTCGAGCGAGAACTGCAGCGTGATGACGGAGGCGCCCCCCGAGCTCGTCGAGGACATCTGCCGCAACCCCGGCATCTGGCCGAACTGCCGCTCCAGCGGCGCGGTGATGGAGGATGTGACGACGTCGGGGCTCGCGCCCGGATAGAGCGTGACCACCTGGATCGTCGGGTAATCGACCTCCGGCAGCGCGGAGAGCGGCAGCTCGCGGTACGCCACGATCCCGGCGAGCAGGATCGCGACCATCAGCAGCGCCGTCGCGACCGGCCGCAGGATGAAGAGCCGCGACGGGTTCACTGCTTGGTACTTTCCCTCTGCTCGCGCCGCTTGCGGAATTCCTCGCGCTGCTCCGGCGTCATGTTCTCGAAGCGCTTGCGGCCTTCACCCCTGGACGCGTCGCCTTTGGCATCGCCTTTCGCGCCATCGCCCTTCGCTTCGCCGCCCTTGCCGGCTCCGCGCTCGCGTTGGCGCAGGCCCGCGCCGGGCTCGGTCACCTCCACCTTCGCGCCTTCGCGGATGCGGTCCACGCCATCCGTGATGACGCGCTCGCCCGCCTGCAGGCCCTGCGTCACGGCGGTGAGCTGGCCTTCGGTGGGGCCCGCGGTGACCGTGCGCAGCGTGACGGTGCTGTCGTCCTTCACGACGTAGACGACGGTGCCCTGGTTGCCGCGCTGGATGGCGGCGGCGGGCACGACCACCACGCCTTTCAGCGTTTCGATGACCATGCGCACGTTCACGAACTGGTTCGGGAACATGTTGCCCAGCGGGTTCGGGAACTGCGCCTTCAGCTTCACCGTGCCGGTGGTGACGTCGATCTGGTTGTCCGTGGAGAGGAGAACGCCCTTGGCGAGGAGCACCTTCTGCTCGCGGTCCCATGCCTCCACCGGCGGCTTGTCGCCCGCGGCGAGGCGCGCCTGCACCTTCGGCAGCACGTCCTGCGGGATGGTGAACACCACGCTCATGGGATCGACCTGCGTGATGGTGGCCACGCCGTTCGCATCCGACTGGTGCACCATGTTGCCCGGATCGACCACCTTCAAGCCCAGCTTGCCGCTGATCGGCGCCTCGATGTGCGTGTACGAAAGCTGCAGCTTCGCGTTGTCCACGATGGCCTGGTCGATCTTCACCGTGCCTTCGAGCTGCTTCACGAGGGAGGCCTGCTGGTCCACCTGCTGCTTCGCGATCGAATCCTGCGCCAGCAGCGTGGTGTAGCGATCGAGGTCCAGGCGCGCGTTGTTGAGCGTCGCCGCGTCGCGCGCGAGCTGGCCTTCCACCTGCGAGAGCGCCAGCTGGAACGGGATGGGATCGATCTGCGCGAGCGGGTGCCCCGCGGGAACGATCTGTCCTTCGACGTAGTTCACGGATTTGAGCTGGCCATCCACGCGCGGCTTTACCGTCACGGTGCGCAAGGCGGTCGCCGTGCCCAAAGCCGTCTGCACAATGTTGATGTCGCCGACCTTCGCAGCGACCGCCTGCACGGGCTGCACGCCGCCGGCGCCGCCGCCGAAGCGCCCGCCGCCCTTGCCGGCGCCTCCCTTGCCCTGTCCGGCCTTGCCGCCCTTGCCGTCCGCGGATTGCGTTTTCGAGGCATCGCCGTCGCCGGAGCCGAACAGGCGCCAGCCGGCGACCGCCAGGATCACCATGACGACGAGCGCGATGCCGTACACAAGGAAGCGCTTGCGGCGCTCGGCTGGCGGGGGCAGCGGAGGGAGGTCGGCCATGGTTGTTCGTTGTTTGGGACCCCCATTGGAGCAGGGATGGGGGCCCGCGGTTTCCGGAGGTGGTGACGAAATGTAAGGATTACGAAGGCACCAGGGGCGGCTCCTGCATGGCGGCCACCTGCTCGCGCAGCTCCAGCACCCGGTCCTGCCAATAGCGGGCGGTATTGAACCATGGGAAGGCGATCGGGAAGGCGGGATCGTCCCAGCGGCGCGCGAGCCATGCCGAGTAATGCATGAGCCTCAGCGTTCGCAGCGCCTCGACGAGATGCAGCTCGCGATCGTCGAACTCCACGAAATCTTCGTAACCCTTGAGCAGCTTGCCCAGCTGGCTGCCCATGGCGTGCCGGTCGCCCGATACCAGCATCCAGAAATCCTGCACGGCCGGCGCCATGCGCGCGTCGTCCAGGTCCACGAAGTGCGGGCCGCCGGGCGCGTTGCCGGTGGCCGGCGTCCAGAGCACGTTGCTCGCGTGGCAATCGCCGTGCACGCGCAGGTACGCGACGTCGCCCGCGCGATCGAAGCACGCGCGCACGCCTTCGAGCGCCAGGTCGGCGACCTGCTTCCACGCGGGCTTCAGGTCATCGGGGATGAAGCCGCTCGCGAGCAGGAATGCGCGCGGCTCCTCGCCGAAGCTCGCGATGTCCAGGCGCGGGCGCGTCTTGAAGGGCCTGGTGCCGCCCACGGCGTGGATGCGGCCGATGAAGCGGCCCAGCCATTCGAGCGTCTCGGGATCGTCGAGCTCCGGCGCGCGCCCTCCGCGCCGCGGGAAGACCGCGAAGCGGAAGCCTTCGAAATCGCGAAGCGTGTCGCCGTCGAAAGCCAGGGGCGCCACGACGGGCACCTCCGCCTGCGCGAGCTCCTGCGCGAAGCCGTGCTCCTCGAGGATCTGCGCGTTGCTCCAGCGTGCCGGGCGGTAGAACTTCGCCACCACCGGGTTTTGCTCCTCGATCCCGACCTGGTAGACGCGGTTCTCGTAGCTGTTGAGCGCGAGGAGGCGCCCGTCGCATTGCAGGCCCAGGCTCTCCACGGCGTTCAGCACCACATCCGGCGTGAGACTCGCGTATGGGTGGGTGCTAGAATCCGCGGGCATGTTGTCCCACTTTATCCGGAGACCATAACGATGAAAAATCCTTTGGATTCACTCTGGGGAACGGTGATCTCGGGCCTCGTGCTCACCGTGGTGCTGTACTTCCTCGCGCGCTCGATGATGGGAGCCTGACATGAGCATGGAATTCATCCAGTATGGACTGGGCCGCTGGGTCCACATCATGGCGGGCGTCATGTGGATCGGGCTTCTCTACTACTTCAACTTCGTCCAGGTGGATGCGCTGAAGAAGGCCGCCGCCGACAATCCGCCCACCGGCGCCGGGATCACGAAGCATGTGGCGCCCCGCGCATTGTTCTTCTTCCGCTGGGCCGCGGTGGTCACCGTGCTCATGGGCGCCATGATGCTGGGCGACAAGATCGGCCTGGCGCTCCTCTTCCGGGAGCGCGCCTACATCCCGATCGGCATCGGCGCGTGGCTGGGCCTCATCATGCTCTTCAACGTGTGGGTGCTCATCTGGCCGAACCAGAAGAAGATCCTGGGCTTCACGCCGGCGACGGACGAGGAGAAGAACAAGGCGCGCCGCGTGGCGTTCCTCGCCTCGCGCACGAACACGATGCTCTCCATGCCGATGCTCTTCTTCATGGTCGCCTCGGGCGGCATCTTCCGCCGCGCCATCTTCGGCGGCTGATTACTTCGGCGGCTTCGGAAGCCCGGTGACCTTGTCGCCGGGCTTTATCTTTTTGGCGGCGAACCAGCCCTTGTTGGTCTCGATCGCGTAGACGGCGGGGCCCGCGGCCATGTGCGAATCCAGCGTCTGCGGCTCCATGTCGAGGATGTTCAGGATCACGCCGTCCTTGTCGATGAAGGCCACCGAGAGCGGGATCAGCGTGTTCTTCATCCACATCGAGTGGTAGGCCGGCTCGTCGAAGATGAAGAGCATGCCTTCCTCCGCTCCCATGCTCTTGCGGTACATCATCCCCTGCATGCGCTGCTCTTCCTCGACGGCGAGTTCCACCTTGAGGGCGTGAGCGCCGACCTTCACCTGCGATTTCTTGAAGGCGACGTCGGCCCACGTGCCGAGCGATGCGGTGAGGACGAGGAGGGCGGCGAGAACGCGGGCGGCTATCATGGGTCCAACCGTGAGAACAAGATGAAGCGCACGATGTTAACGCACCAATGATCGAATGCGACGACACGCCACCCGCCTATTGCCGCTGATCCTCGCCGCCGCGTGCGCGGCGCCTCCGTTGGCTCCGCCTCCCAGCCAGCCGGAAGCGCCCAAGGCCGCGCAGGAGCGCCGCGAGAAGGCGTCGCGCCCGACCTACAACCTCACCGGATATCCGCCCGCGGTGCGCGACGGCTACATCGACGGCTGCGAGTCCGCCAAGAAGTCCCCGTACGCGCGCAAGGACGCCAAGCGCATGGCCGCGGAGGCGCAGTACGAGATGGGATGGAACGACGGGTTTTCGATCTGCAGTAAGAAAAAATAATCAGATCCCCTCGAGGATCCAGGCGGCAATGGCTTCGAGGACCTGGGGGACTTCGCCGATGGGCGGCTCCAGGGCGATCGGGATGTGCGGGTGGAGGGCGCGGATCTCGTCGAGGATGCGCGGCAGGTCCTTCTTCAGGTGCCCGCCCTGCGCCATGAAGAGCGGATAGACGGTGACGGCGAGCGCGCCCTCCGCGATCACCGAAGCGATGGCCTGCTCGAGCGTCGGGGTCATCAGCTCCAGGAAGGCGAGCTCGATGGGATATTCGGGGCGCGCGGCGCGCACGCGCTCGCGGATGCGCGAAAAGGGCTCCGCCCATTGCGCCTCGCGCGCGCCGTGCGCGAACAGCACGATGCCGCGCATCTCAGTGCTTGCCGGTGGAGCCGAAGCCGCCGGCGCCGCGCGAGCTCTCGTCGAAGGATTCCACGACGTTGAGCTCCACCTGCACGACCGGCACGATCACCATCTGCGCGATGCGCTCCATCGGGTTCACGACGAAGGGCTCCCTGCCGCGATTCCAGCAGGAGACGAACACCTGGCCCTGGTAGTCGGAATCGATGAGGCCCACCAGGTTGCCGAGCACGATGCCGTGCTTGTGCCCCAGGCCGGAGCGCGGGATCAGGACCGCCGCGAGTCCCGGATCGCCGAGGTGGATCGCGAGGCCCGTGGGAATGAGGGCGGATTCGCCCGGGCGCAGGGTGACGGGCTCGTCGACGCACGCGCGCATGTCGAGCCCCGCGGAGCCGCCCGTCGCATAGGCAGGAAGCTGCGCGCGGATCCTCTCGTCGAGGATCTTGATGTCGAGTCTCTTCTTCAGAGGACTTGCTTGATGGGCGTCACGTTGGCGCCGCGCGGCTTCGCCTCGGCGAGCGCGATGGCGTGCTCGACGATGCCGTGGGCGATGCGTGACTTGGGCGCCCGCGCGAAGGCATGCGCGCCGTTGTCGTCGTAGATCGTCACCTCGTTCTCCTCCTTGCCGATGGTGTGCTGCACCAGGTTGGCGACGATCATCGGGATCTTCTTCTTCGCGCGCTTGGTCTGCGCGTATTCGGCGAGGTTCTCGCTCTCGGCGGCGAACCCCACGCAGAAGGGCGGGCTGGGAAGCGCGGCCACGTACGCGAGGATGTCCTCGGTGGGCTTGAGCTTCACTTCCATCGCCTCGTTGGATTTCTTGAGCTTGTGCTTGAGCCGCGATACCGGCGTGTAGTCGGCGACGGCGGCGACGCTGAAGAAGAAGTCGGCGCCGGCCACGTGCGCCTTCACCGCGTTGGCCATCTCGGCGGCGCTGGTGACGTAGACGAAATGAGCGGGCGCGGGAGGCGCCAATGCGGTGGGTCCGCTGATGAGCGTGACATCCGCGCCCAGCGCGGCGGCGGCTTCGGCGACCGCGTAGCCCATCTTCCCCGAGCTCAGGTTGGTGATGCCGCGCACCGTGTCGATCGCCTCGAATGTCGGGCCCGCCGTCACGATCACCTTGCGGCCCGCGAGCTTCTTCGGCGCGAGGAACGAGAGCACGCCCTGCAGGATCTCGTCGGGCTCGAGCATGCGGCCCATGCCCACTTCGCCGCACGCCTGGTCGCCGGCCGCGGGACCCAGGAGCGTCACGCCATCGGCGCGCAGCGTCGCGACGTTGCGTTGCGTCGCCGCGTTCTCCCACATCTCCACGTTCATCGCGGGTGCGACGAGCAGCGGGCACGCGCGCGCGATGCACGTGGTGGTGAGGAGGTCGTCGCAGATGCCGTTGGCGATCTTCGCGAGGAAGTCCGCGGTCGCGGGCGCCACGACGATCGCGTCCACGCCGCGCGTGAGCTCGATGTGCGCCATGTTGTTCTCGAAGCTCGCGTCCCAAAGATCCGTCACCACGGGCTTGCCGGTGAGCGCCTGGAACGTGGCGGCCGTGACGAATTTCGTGGCCGCGTCGGTCATCGCGACGCGCACGTCCACGTTATTCCTCATCAGGAGCCGAGCGAGCTCGGCGACTTTATAGGCCGCTATGCCACCCGTGACGCCGAGCAGCACACGACGAGTCAACGCCTTGTCCATAAAGACATTTTACCCGCTGACGAGATTCGCATGTCGATGGCCGGATGGCCGCCTTCCGAGCGGCCGCGCGAACGGATGCTGGCGCAGGGGCCGGCTGCGCTCTCGGATGCCGAGCTCGTGGCGCTCTTCCTCGGCACCGGCATCCGCGGGCAGAGCGCGCTCGAAATCGCGCGAGGGCTCCTTTCGCGCTTCGGAAGGCTTTCGCGCCTGCTTTCCGCCGCGCAGCGCGAACTCGGTTCGCTGCCGGGACTAGGCCCCTTCCGCGCCGCGCAGATCGCCGCGGTGATGGAGCTCGCGCGCCGCGCGCTCGCGGAGGAGATGAAGGCGCGCGATAGCCTCACGTCTCCTGCCGCGGTGCGCGGATATCTGAGGCTGCGAATGCAGGATCTCGGGCATGAGTGCTTCTTCTGCGTCTTCCTCGATGCGCAGAACCGCGTGATCGAAGCCGAGGAGCTCTTCCGAGGCACGCTCACCCAGACGTCGGTTTATCCGCGGGAGGTGCTGAAGCGCGCCCTGGCGCACAACGCCGCCGGCGTGATCCTCGCGCACAACCATCCCTCGGGGGTGGCGGAGCCCAGCATCCAGGACCAGGCCCTCACGCGCACGCTCGCCGAGGCGCTGGGCCTCGTGGACGTGAAAGTGCTGGACCATTTCATCGTGGCCCCGGGGGCGTGCCTGTCCTTCGCGGAGCGCGGCCTCCTCTAAAAACCCCAATGGAATCAGTTGGAAAATGGCCTCTTTTGGGCTATAATGTCGGACTTTGCTGGACCGTTTAACGGCTTTCAGCTCCATCACCAACCGCCCTACCCAGTTTCGGAGTCATCATGTCCCGCGTTTGCCAAGTCACGGGGAAAGCCCCGCGCACCGGACACCACGTGTCC
>Ga0207691_10004602_pt1 | contig 13355 bp, 11 predicted proteins | sample KBSM13metaG_FD_184327 | JGI IMG/M metagenome (GOLD analysis project Ga0207691, IMG submission 184327) | Miscanthus rhizosphere microbial communities from Kellogg Biological Station, Michigan, USA - KBS M1-3 metaG (SPAdes) (version 2) | ecosystem: Host-associated > Plants > Roots > Rhizosphere >... | reverse complement strand
CCTCGCTGTTGCGCGAGCTGGTGCCGTTGCCGATGCCGGGGCCGGCCTCGAGCACGATCGTCTCGCGGCCGCGCAGAGCCAGCTCTCGCGCCACCGCCAAGCCGACGGCGCCGGCCCCGACCACCACTGCATCGATGCGCTCCACCCACGTGCCTCCGCCTGCGAGGAGGCAGTATCGGCGATGGTCGTTCGCTCTTCGTACCGCCTGGCGCAACGCGAACGCGGCGATCGGCGACCGGCCACAGCGACGGGTTCGCTTTCGTGCCAGGCGGCGCCTGATTTCGCCGGTGCTTCGGCTTCCGACGCCGCCCGCTTCGCCGCCGCCCGGGTGATCGACGCGAATGACCACCAGGGCTTGCCGTTCGCCATCGTCGACAAGCGCGACGCCCGGATCTACGTCTTCGAGCCCACGGGCCGATTGATCGGTGCTTCGGTCGTGCTGCTCGGCGCGACCCTCGGCGACCAGATCGTTCCCGATGCCACGTTGCGCACGCCTGGCCGTCCCGCATCCGACGAGCGCACGACGCCGGCAGGCCGCTTCGATTCCGCGCCCGGTCGCAACAACAAGGGCGAGGCGATCGTCTGGGTCGACTACGGGGCATCGTTCGCGATCCACCGCCTGCGTGCCGCGCCGGCGGCGGAGCGACGAGCCGCCCGGCTGGCATCGCCGACGCACGAAGACAAGCGGATCTCGCTCGGCTGCGTCGTCGTTCCGGTCGCGTTCTACGACGGCGTGGTCGCCCCGAGCCTAGGCAGCGGCCGCGGCGTGGTCTACGTGCTGCCGGAGTCGCGGCCGGCGCGAGCGATGTTCGACACCGCGGTAGTGGCCGGCGCGAGCTCCGACTGAGCAGCCGGGCGCGGCAAGTCGCTCATCAACGCCTGACGCTCGCGCCGCCAGGCCGCAGGTGGGGCCCCGACCTGGCGCTTGAAGGCGCGCGCGAACGCCGCTTCCGACTCGTAGCCGACTTCGAGCGCGACCGCCGCGACGGTCGCGCGGGTCTCGAGCAACAGGCGCGCGGCGGCCTGCATCCGCCACTGCGCCAGATACTGCATCGGCGCGATGCCGACCAGCGCGAGGAAACGCTCGTGCAGCGCGGAGCGCGACAGGCCGATCCGTCGGCCGAGCTCGTCGATGCTCCAGTCGCGCGCCGGCTCCTCGTGCAACAGCGCGAGCGCGCGGCCGACGAAGCGATCGCGCAGGCCGGCGAGCCAGCCGCTGCTGTCGGCCGGCATCTGCTCGGCATGGCGGCGCACGGCGTCGACGAACATCATCTCGCTCATCCGCGCCAGCATCGCCTGGCCGCCCGGGCGGCGCGCCTGTGATTCGGCCGCTGCCTGCTGGCTGAAGCCGGCGATCCAGGCGCTGTCGGCATCGGCCTGCAGATGGAGCAGGCGCGGCAGCGAGGCGATCAGCGGATTGAACGGCTGCAGGTCGCAGGCGAGAAAGCCGCACACGACCATCGTCTCGGCATCACTGTCGAGTGCCCTCGAGTGGCTGATCTCCTGGCCGCGGTAGGCGACGCGCACCGGAAACGGGTCGGGGCCGGCGTCGGCCAGGAAGTCGAAGTCGATCCGCCCGCGCAGGCCGGGAGAGCTCGAGACCACATGCCCGTCGCCGTGCGGAAACAGGACCGCGTCGCCGCGTTCGAGCCGCACCGAAGGACCCCCTGGGATCGCCGCCCAGCAGCTGCCCTGGGCCACCGCGTGGTACTCGATCACGTGCTCGGCGCCGGGCATCAGCAGCGGCGCGATCTCGCGCGCGGGCGGCGCCTCGGCGGCCCAGTCGCCGCTGCCGCTGACGTTGAAGAAGACCGCGCCGCGCAGGCGAACGCCGCGCAGCACGTCGGACAGCGTGTCGAGAGCCATCGGCGACTCGGTGCGCGGACGATCGATCAAGCCGAGCGGACGCCCGGCCAAGCGCGCACCTCGATCGCGCTCAAACGCGGACGCGCGGGCAAGGCGCGGCGACGCCGCGTCATGCGCGCGCTCGCGCCGCGCAAAAGAATGGCTGCACTCGGAGCGACTCGGCCGCCGAGCTGTTCATATCGATCACCACGAACGGAGCATGCGATGCGTTCATCAACCTACCTTACGCTGGACAGGAACGTCCGGCAAGTGCGTCAGTCCGATGTCGAGGCGTTCGCGCGCCGGATCGGCGGCGGCGTTCTCGCGCCGGGCGACGCCGGCTACGACGACGCGCGCAAGGTCTGGAACGGCAGCGTCGACCGCCGTCCCGCGCTGATCGCGCGCTGCCGGAGCGAGGACGACGTGCGCGCCGGTGTCCGCTTCGCCGCCGCGCACGACATGCTGCTCGCCGTCCGCGGCGGCGGTCACCACATCGCCGGCAACGGTGTCGCCGAAGGCGGCCTCTTGCTCGACCTGTCGGCGATGAACCAGGTCAGCATCGATCCGGCGCGTCGCACTGCGCGTGTCGGCCCAGGTGCGCTGCTGGCCGACTTCGATCGCGAGGCGCAGGCGTACGGCCTGGCGACGCCGCTCGGCATCAACTCGACCACCGGCGTTGCGGGGCTCACGCTCGGCGGCGGCTTCGGCTGGCTGTCGCGGCGCTACGGCATGACCGTCGACAACCTGAGCGGCGCGACCGTCGTCACCGCCGACGGCGCGACACACGCCGTCTCGAGCGACGCGGAGCCCGACCTTTTCTGGGCCATCCGCGGCGGCGGCGGCAACTTCGGCGTCGTCACCTCGTTCGAGTTCGTGCTCCATCCGGTCGGCCCCGAGGTGCAGGCCGGACTGGTCGTCTACCCGTTCGCGCAGGCGCGCCAGGTGCTGCGTGCGTGGCGCGACTTCACCATGACGGCGCGCGACGAGCTGAGCGTCTGGGCAGTGCTGCGCAAGGCGCCGCCGCTGCCGTTCCTGCCGGCGTCGGCGCATGGCCAGGAGGTCGTGGTTCTGGCGCTCGTCCACAGCGGCGACCTCGCGGCCGGTGCACGCGACGCTGCCCCGGTGACGAAGTTCGGCGACGTCATCGGCAGCGCCGTCGGGCCGACGCCCTACGCCGGATTCCAGTCGGCGTTCGACCCGCTGCTGACAGCGGGCGCGCGCAACTACTGGAAGTCGAACAACTTCAGCGCTCTGAGCGACGCCGCGCTCGACGTCGTGATCGACGCGGCCGGGCGACTGCCCGGGCCCGAGTGCGAGATCTTCATCGCCCAGCTCGGCGGGGCGATGGCGCGGGTCAAGCCCGCGACGACGGCCTATGTCGGCCGCGACGCGAACTACGTCATGAACGTGCACGGCCGCTGGTCGGACCCGCGCGACGACGAGCGCGTGCGCTCATGGGCGCGCCAGGTCTTCGGCGCGGCGGCGCCGCACGGCACCGGCGGCGGCTACGTCAACTTCCTGACCGACGACGAGGGCGAGCGCGTGGCCGCGGCGTACGGCGCCAACTACGCGCGGCTACAGGCGGTGAAGAAGCACTACGACCCGGCCAACCTCTTTCGCGTCAACCTCAACATCGCGCCGGAGGTCGCGTGGCCGAGGCGTGCTTCGCCGTGAGCCGCCTCGACGCACGCGGCTGCGCGCACTCGGGGGCGACGGCGACGGCAGCGGCGGCCTACGAGCGTGCGCTGGCCGCGTTCCAGGGCTGGCGCGCCGGTGCCGAGGCCGAGCTCGCGCCGGCGCTGCAGGAAGCGCCTGGCTTCGTGATGGCGCACGTGCTCGCCGGCTACCTGCGCGTCGCCAGTCGCGATCCGCGCCAGGTGCGCTCGGCGGCGCCGGTGCTCGCGCGCGCCGCGGCACTGCCGATGAATCGGCGCGAGCGGCTGCATGTCGCCGCGCTTCGCGCCGTTCTCGGCGACGACTACGAAGGCGCCAAGGCGCATCTGGGCAAGCTGCTGCGCAAGGAGCCGCGCGACATCCTCGCGCTGCAGATGGCGCACGCTTTCGACCACGTCACCGGCGACGTCGCGCGCCTGCACGACCGCGTCGCCGCCGTGCTCCCGGCGTGGTCGCGCGGCTTGCCGGGATACGGCGCCGTGCTCGCGATGCATGCCTTCGGCCTCGAGGAGTCGGGCGAGTACGAGCAAGCGGAGCAGAGCGCGCGCGCCGCGCTCGACCTCGATCCGGGCAACGCGCGCGCGCATCACGCCTTGGCGCACGTCTTCGAGATGACAGGGCGCGCCGAAGCCGGCATCCGCTGGCTGCGCGGGAACGCTGCCGCGTGGGCGGTCGGCAGCACCGTCGCCCGCCACTGCTTCTGGCATCTGGCGCTGTTTCATCTCGCCCGCGGCGAGATCGGCGCCGCCCTGGCGCTGTACGACGAGCACATCGCGGCAACCGCAGACGCCGGCCTCGCCGATCTGATCGACGCCTCGGCGCTGCTCTGGCGGCTGCACCTGCGCGGCGTCGATGCCGGGGCACGCTGGCAAGTCCTCGCCGAGGCATGGGCACCTTTCAGCGACGATGCGTTTTGCAGCTTCAACGATCTCCACGCCATGCTGGCGTTCGTCGGTGCCGGCGATCGCGAGCGCGCCGGGCATCTCGAGCAGGTGCTTGCCGCGGGCCGCAAGCTGCGCACCCGCCACGGCGAGACGACGCGGCTTCTCGGCCTGAAGGCGTGCCGCGCCGTGATCGCCTACGGCGCCGGCAACGATTCGCTCGCGATCAGGCTGCTGGCGCGGCTGCCGCTCAGGGCATTGCGGCTCGGCGGTAGCCATGCCCAGCGCGACGTCCTGCCGCTGACCGGCCTGCGCGCCATGGAGCGGATCCGCCAGCAGCGCCGGCCGCATCGCCTGCACGAGGCGATGGCCCGATTCGTTCGCGAATTCGGCCTGCTGCTTCCTGGCTTTCGGCGGCGTCATACTCTCGCGCCGGAGTAGCCGTGAAGAGAAGACTCGCCTCGATCCTTGCCTGCATCTTGCTGGCGCTGTTCTGCCTGCCGACGCGGGCGCAGCAGGCGGCCAAGGTGACTCGCATCGGCTACATCGCCGGGGTCTCGGCGACCGCCGATGCGCCGCGCCTGAAAGCCTTCCAGGCCGCGCTGCGCGAGCTCGGCTATGTCGAGGGCCAGAACGTCGTCATCGACTATCGCCACGAGAACCGCGAGCTCGAGCGGCTCGCCGACCTCGCCGCCGAGCTGGTGCGGCTGAAGCCCGACATCCTGGTCGCGGTCACGACCAACGCCGCGCTCGCCGCGCGCAAGTCGACGGCGACGATCCCGATCGTCTTCATGGGCGTCACCGATCCGGTCGCCGCCGGCCTGGTCGAGACCCTGGCGCGGCCGGGCGGCAACAGCACCGGCGTCACCAACATGGCTGCGGTGCTGGCCGGCAAGCGCCTCGAGTTCCTCAAGGAAACGGTGCCGCGGATCGCCCGCGTCGCCGTGCTCTGGGATCCGCAGGCACCCGGGTCGGTGCCGCAATGGAAGGAGAGCCAGCTGGCGGCGGCCAAGCTCGGCCTGCAGCTCCACTCGATGGAGGTGAGCAGCGTCGAGGACTACGAGGGCGCGTTCAAGGAAGCGACGAAGACGCGCAACAGCGCGGTGATGCTGACGCTCAATCCGCTCGCCAACTCGAACCAGAAGGCGCTCGCCGAGCTCGCGATCAATTCGCGCCTGCCGTCGATCTGCGCCCGCGCCGACTATGCCGAGAACGGCTGCCTGATGGCTTACGGCCCGGGCTACAGCACCGAGGGCCGCGACGGCGCGCGCTACGTCGACCGGATCCTGAAAGGCGGCCGGCCGGGCGACATTCCGGTCGAGCAGCCGACCAAGTTCGAGTTCGTCGTCAACCTGAAGACGGCACGCCGCCTCGGCGTCACGGTGCCGCAGTCGGTGCTGAACCAGGCCGATGTCGTGATCCAGTGACCGACCAGCGGTCCCACGCCGTCGCGGCAACGGGTTCGCCCCAGAGATCGACGGTCACCGGCGTTCCGGCGTGATCGGCCTGCGCGGCGCTGCCTCGCAGGTAGCCGAGGCCGATGCAGCGTCCGGCCTCGTCGCTCCATCCGGCGGAGGCGATCTCGCCCACCGCTGAACCGTCGAGCGCGAGCGCTTCGCCCCCCCACGCATAGGCATCGTCCGAGCCGATCACGATCGCCACCAGCTTCTTCGCGAGCGGCTGCGTGCGCCGGGCCAGGAGCGCCGCCTTGCCGATGAAGTCGCTGCCCTTGTCGAGCCTGACCGCGAACATCGAGCCGGCCTCGAATGGCGTCTCGTCGGGGCCTAGCTCCGCGCCCCAGGCGCGCCGCCCGGCTTCGATGCGCAGGGCATCGAGCGCGTAGTAGCCGGCGTCGGCGAGTCCGAGTCCTTCGGCCGCCGCGTGCAGCGTCAGGTAGACGTGGCGCGCCATCTCGATCGGCACGTAGAGCTCGTAGCCCGGGCCGCCGACGTAGCTCATCCGTGCGGCGCGAACGCGCGCGTGGCCCAGGTCGATCTCGCGCGTGGTCGAGAACTTGAGCTGCTCCGCGCCGAGCGCGTTCCAGGTATCGCGCGCGCCGACGCGGCCGAGCAGGGCGTGCGCGTTCGGCCCCATGAGCGAGAGCACGGCGGTCATGGCGCTGACGTCGACCAGCGCCGCCGCTTCGCCGGCGCCAATGTGCCGCGCGATCCAGTCGTGGTCGCGCGGCGCTTGCGCCGATCCGGTGACGATCAGGAAGCGGTCGGCGGCGACGCGGGTCACGGTGACGTCGCTCTCGAAGCCGCCGCGCTCGTTCAGCATCGGCGTGTAGACGATGCGGCCCGGGGCGACGTCCATCTCGTTGGCGCACAGGCGCTGCAGGACGGCGAGCGCGTCGCGCCCCTGCAGCAGGAGCTTGCCGAACGATGTCTGGTCGTAGAGCGCGACCGCCTGCCGCGTCGCCCGCTGCTCGCGCGCCATGTCGTCGAGCCAGGCCGGCTTGCCGAGCGTGTGCGGGTAGGGCGCTTGCGCTGCCGCCGCGCTGCCGCGGAAGTAGCTCGCGCGCTCCCAGCCGTTCTTGGCGCCGAAGACCGCACCGCGGCCAAGCAGCAGGTCGTGCAGCGGGCTGGTGCGCAGCGGCCGCGCCGTCTCGAGCTCCTGGCGCGGCCAGCGCATCGCGTAATGCAGGCCGAGCGTCTCGCCGGTGCGCTCGGCGAGCGCCTTCTTGTTGGCGGTATGGGCGCCGAAGCGGCGGATGTCGACGTCGGCGAGGTCGCTCTGCGGGCCGCCCGCGACGATCCACTCGGCGATCAGCTTGCCCGCGCCGCCCGAGTTGGCGATGCCTGCCGAGTTGAACCCCGCGGCGACGAAGAAGCGGCGCAGCTCGGGTGCTTCGCCGAGGATGAAGTTGCCGTCGGGAGTGAAGCTCTCGGGCCCGTTGAGCAGCATCTTCACCTTCGCGGTCTCCAGGCATGGCGTGCGCTGGATCGCTGCCGTCATCAGCGGCTCGAACTGATCCCAGTCCTCGTCGAGCAGCTCGAAGCGGAACGTCGACGGAATCGGATCGACCTGCCACGGCTTGGCCTTCGGCTCGAAGCCGCCCATCAGGAGGCCGCCGACCTCTTCCTTGTAGTAGATGTAGCCGTCGGGATCGCGCAGCACCGGCAGCATCGGATGGACGCCGTCGATCCGGTCGGTGACGATGTAGAAATGCTCCGCCGACCAGAGCGGCACGTTGACCCCGGCGAGCCCGCCGAGCTGGCGCGCCCACTGGCCGGCGCAGTTGACGACGATCTCGCAGCCGAGCTCGACGTCGTTGCCGTCGTGACGCACGCGCAGGCCCGTGACCTGGGAGCCGGTCGGGCCGGCCGCGCTGCGCACGGCCACGACCTCGGCGCCCTCGACGATCCGGACGCCGCGATTGCGCGCTCCCTTGGCGAGCGACATCGTCAGGTCGGCCGGGTTGGCCTTGCCGTCGCCCGGGATCCAGATCGCGCCGGCGAGATCGTCGGTGCGCAGCGGCGCGAACAGTTCGCCGGCGCGCGCGGGCGAGATTTCCTCGCACTCGACGCCGAAGCTGCGCGCCAGCGCGAGCTGCTTCCTCAGCACCATCAGCCGCTCGCGGGTCTGCGCGACGTTGACACTGCCGCATTGCTTCCAGCCGGTGGCCAGGCCGGTCTCGGCCTCGAGCGTCGCGTACAGCTCGATGCCGTACTTGCTCATCCGGGTCATGGTCCGGCTCGGCCGCATCTGGCCGATCAGGCCGGCGGCATGCCAGGTCGTACCGCAGGTGAGCTGGCCCTGCTCGAGCAGGAGCACATCGCTTTCGCCGAGCGCGGCGAGATGGTAGGCGGTCGAGCAGCCGGCGATGCCGCCGCCGACGATGACGATGCGGGCGTGCGTGGGAAGCGGCATGGCGACGAGCTTACCGCGCGAGCCTCGAGCTGATCGCTTCGCCCTCGTTTCGCAACCCGGGATGCGGCGTTCGCCTCGTCGGAGCCTTCCTACCCGTCGTCGCGCGGCTGTGCCGCTGTACGGGCCCTGTGCAGAGGTGAATGATGGCTGTTCACCGCCAAGGAGATGACAGTCATGAGCTACATCGACGGATTCGTGGTTCCGGTTCCGACCGGCAACAGGGAAGCCTATCTCGCCATGTCGAAGAAGATGACGGCGACGTTCAAACGGCTGGGCGCGACCCGCGTCGTCGAATGCTGGGGCAGCGATGTCCCCGACGGCAAGGTCACCGACTTCAAGCGCGCGGTCGCCGCGCAGGCCGGCGAGAACGTCGCCTTCGGCTGGGTCGAGTGGCCTTCCAAGGAGACGCGCGACAAGGGCAACAAGGCGATGATGGAAGACGCGTCAATGAAGGACATGGAGATGCCGTTCGACGGCAAGCGAATGATCTTCGGCGGCTTCGAAGTGCTCCTCGACACCTCGACCCAGTAGGAGCAGCGGCATGCTGGGCGACACCGAAGCGATCGCGACCCTCGCGGTCAAGGACCTGAAGAGGGCGGCGGCGTTTTACGAGGGCATGCTGGGACTGAAGGTCAAGGCGAGGCAGGGCGAGGAGGTCGTCTCGTACGCCACGGGCTCGACCGTCCTCAACGTCTACCGCTCGGAGTTCGCGGGCACGAACAGGGCTACCGCCGTGTGCTGGGCGGTCGGCGGGCGTGTCGACGAGATCGCCCGGGCGCTCAAGGCCAAGGGCGTCGCCTTCGAGCGCTACGACCTGCCCGGACTCGAGCTCGAGGGCGACGTCCATGTCGGCCACGGCATGCGCGTCGCCTGGTTCAAGGACCCCGACGGCAACATCCTGAACATCGTCAGCGGCTAGAGTCGCCAGCGGCGTGCTGCCGCCGGTCAGGCCAGCCGCAGCGCCATGACCCCGGCAATGATCGCGCCGGTGCCGACGGCGCGCTGCAGGCGAAAGCGCTCGTTCAGGACGAACACGCCGATCAACGCGGCGAACAGCACCGAGGTCTCGCGCAACGCGGCGACCGAGGCGATCGGCGCGCGCGTCATCGCCCACAGGGCGATGCCGTACGCGCCCAGCGACGCGCACGAGCCGAGCGCCGCGAGCGGCCAGCGGGCGCGCATGTAGTCGAACGCGGGAGCGAGCGAGTCGCGGCGCTGCCAGAGAACGATCGCGAAGTACGGCAGGCCGTCGACCAGGAACAGCAGCGCGACGTACTGCAGCGCGTTGCCCGAGACGCGGACGCCGAGGCCGTCGACCAAGGTGTAGGCGGCGATGATGCAGGCGTTGGCGAGGGCGAACGCGAGCGCGTGGCGGCGCGAGCCGCTCTCGCGCGGCGAGCGCGTCAGGCCGATCGCGAGCACGCCGGCGCTGATTCCCGCGACGCCGAGCCAGGCGGCGAACGGAACGTGCTCGCCGATCAGCTGCCCGCTCAGCAGCGCCACGATCAGTGGCGCCGTGCCGCGCATCACCGGGTAGGCGAAGCCCAGCTCGCCGTGGCGGTAGGCGCCGACCAGCGTCACGTAGTAGCCGATGTGGATCACGACAGACGCGGCAAGCCACGGCCAGGCATCGCGCTTCGGCAAGCCGACGATCAGCACCAGGACCGCGCCGACGATGCAGCCGAGGACGTGGATCAGCGCGGTGTCGAGCGCCTTGTCGCTGCCCGCGCGGATGAGCGCATTCCACGAGGCGTGAAGCAGCGCGCCGAACAGGACCGCGCCGACGACGGTCCAGCTGAGCGTCTCGGTCACGGCCGAGGCCGGATCGCGCAGGCCGAGGCGCGGGACAGGAAGTGCGCGAGCGACGGCGTCGCCATGTCGGCCTGCTTGGCGAGGTCGTCCCACTGGCGCAGCATCACGGCGTCGCGCGCCGCGGGTTGGGCGATGAAGGCGCTTGCCTGCGCGGCATCGAACACGCCGCCCTGCAGAGCGAGGCTGCGCCTGGAATCGTCCGACAGCCGCTCGTGGTAATCGGTGTTGGCCTGGCAGAGGTAGCGCTTGGCGTCGACGTGCAGCTTGATCGCGTCAAGCACCGCGTCGGGGAACAGGCCGCGCAGGAACGGCAGGGCGAAGTACTGGTGCGTGTCGTCGATGCCGCGCAGCGTCGGCGTTTCGCCCTGGTGGTTGAGGAGATGGCCGAGGTCGTGCAGGAGGCAGGCGGTGACGAGCTCGTCGCCGGCGTCGCTCTGCTCGGCGAAGTGCGCCGTCTGCAGCGCGTGCTCGAGCTGTGTCACCGGCTCGCCGCTGTACTGCTCGGCGCCGTGGCGGGCGAACAACTGCTCGATGTCGGCCAGGCTCAGCATCGACTTGCCGGCTTCAGCGCGCGACCTCGTCGGTCGTGCCGAGTGCTGCGAACTGCGACTGGCGGATGCGGGTCGCCGTCAGCGCGCCGGCCGACTCGAGGATCGGATAGGCGACGCCGCAGATGTGCGAGTTGATCCGCTTCAGGTCGCTGATCAAATCGAGATGCAGCGAGCTGGTCTCGATGCTCTGCGCCGTGTTCTCGCGCAGGCGGCCGATGTGGTTGGCGGCGTACTCGTGCTCGAGGTCGCGAAAGTGCGCCTTCTCCTCGAGCAGGCGCTTGGCGTCGCGCACGTGGCCGTCGAGGAAGACGCTCATCGCCAGGCGCAGGTTCGCGAGCAGCCGCTCGTGCAGGTGAACGATCTCGGCCATGCCGGCCTCCGAGAAGCTGCGGTTCTTCTTGACCTTCTTGTCCTCGATGTCCTGGAGCACGCGCTCGATGATGTCGCCGATCTGCTCCATGTTGATCGTGAACGAGACGATGTCGGTCCAGCGTCGGCTCTCCTCCTTCGACAGCGCCTCGCCCGAGATCTGGGTCAGGTAGAACTTGATCGCCGAGTAGAGCTCGTCGACGACGTCGTCGAGGGCGCGCAGTTCTCCCGACAGCCGGAGGTCGTTATTGCGGATCACCGGGACGATGCCGCGCAGCATGGTCTCGACAACGTCGGCCTGGTGCAGCGCTTCGCGCGCCGCGCACGAGATCGCGAGCGACGGCATGGTCAGGGCGAGCGGGTCGAGGTGGCGCGGCCGCATCGTCCCGGCGCCGGGCGACGGCTCGCTCAGCCAGCGGTCGACGGTGCGTCCGACCAGTCCGGTGAAGCCGATGAAGAAGATCGCCAGCACGACGTTGAACGCGAGATGGAAGGCGACGACCTGCTGGTGAGGGTCGGGGAAAACCTGCTGCAGCAGCACGTGCGCCTGCGGCAGGAAGGCGATGAAGAGCAGGGCGCCGGCCGACTTGAAGATCAGGTTGCCGAGCGGCAGGCGACGCACCTGCGGCGCCGCGTTCGCGGTGGCGATCATCGCCAGCACGCCGCTGCCGATGTTCGCGCCGAGGACCAGGCCGATCGCGACCGCCTGCGGCACCACGTGCTCGGATGCGAGTGTCGCCACCAGCAGAACGATCGCCAGGCTCGAATACGACAGCACGGTCAGCACGGCGCCGACGATGACGTCGAGCAGCACGTCGTTGGGCAGGGCGAGCAACAACGCGCGCACGGCCGGCGACTCGGTGAGCGGTCGGGTCGCGCCGACGATCAGCTGCAGGGCGAGCGTGATGAGGCCGAGGCCGATCAACACCCGGCCGACCGCGCCAACGCCGCTGTTCTGGCGCGAGATGAAGACCACCACGCCGACGAAGATCAAGAGCGGCGAGAGCCATGACAGGTCGAGCGAGAACACGACCGCCATCACGCTGGTGCCGACGTCGGCGCCGAGCATCACCGCCAGTGCCGCGCTCGTCGTCACCAGGTTCTTGCCGACGAACGAGGCGACGATCAGGCAGGTCGCCGTGCTCGACTGGACGATGCTCGTGACGCCCAGGCCGGCGACCAGGGCGCGGAAGCGGTTGGCGAAGCTGGCGGCGAGGATGCGGCGCAGGTTCTCGCCGAAGACGCGCAGCATGCCGGTGCGCACGATGTGCGTGCCCCAGACGAGGAGCGCGATCGCGGCGAGCAGGTTGAGGAGCGGCAGCATCTAGGGGGTTCGACTCCTCATGCCCACGGCAGGGAATAGGTCTTGAGGTTGGTAAAGCTCTTCATCGCTTCCTGAACGCCTTCCTTGTAGCCGAGGCCGGAGTCCTTGATGCCGCCGAACGGCGTCAGCTCGAGCCGGTAGCCGGGAACCTCGCGCACGTTGACCGTGCCGACGTCCAGCTCGGCGACGAAGCGCGCGATGTGGTCGAGCCGGTTGGTGCAGACCGACGACGACAGCCCGTAAGCGGTGCCGTTGGAGATCCGGATCGCCTCGTCGATATCGGCGAAGGCGATGATCGGCGAGACCGGCCCGAAGGTTTCCTCGCGCACCAGCGTCATCTCGGGCCGGACCCGGTCGAGCACCGTCGGCGAGTAGAGCGCACCGTCGCGCCGGTTGCCGACCAGCAGCCGCGCGCCCTGGCTCACGGCCTCGTCGACCCGCGCCTCGAACTGCCGCGCCGCGGCCTCGTCGATGACCGTGCCCATCTGCATCTCTGGATCGGCCGGATCACCGTGGCGCCAGCGCTTCGTCTTCTCGACCACGAGCTCGGTGAAGCGCGCCGCCACCGCCTGGTGAACGAGCATCCGCTTGACGGCGGTGCAGCGCTGCCCGGAGTTCTTGTACGAGCCTTGTACCGCGAGGGTCGAGGCCTCGTCGAGGTCGGCGTCGTCCATGACGATGATCGGATCGTTGCCGCCGAGCTCGAGGACGACGCGGCGATAGCCGGCCTTGGCGGCGATCGCCTTGCCGATCGCGACGCCGCCGGTGAAGGTGACGAGGTCGACGTCGGCGTTGGTGACGAGCTCGTCGGCGATCTCCCTCGGGTCGCCGGTGACGATCGAGAGCATCTCGGGCGGCAGCCCCGCCTCGTAGAGCAGGTCGGCGAAATGGAGCGCCGAGAGCGGCACCTTCTCGGACGGCTTGAGCACCATCCGGTTGTTGGTCGCGATCGCCGGGACGACCTTGTGCGCGACCTGGTTCATCGGGTGGTTGAACGGCGTGATCGCGCTGATCGCGCCGATGAGC
>Ga0207691_10004600_pt1 | contig 13357 bp, 13 predicted proteins | sample KBSM13metaG_FD_184327 | JGI IMG/M metagenome (GOLD analysis project Ga0207691, IMG submission 184327) | Miscanthus rhizosphere microbial communities from Kellogg Biological Station, Michigan, USA - KBS M1-3 metaG (SPAdes) (version 2) | ecosystem: Host-associated > Plants > Roots > Rhizosphere >... | reverse complement strand
CACGCTGACCTTCAACCGACATCGAAACCATCAAGAACTATCTGTCCGCGCAGATGCTGTTCATCGAGCGCGACATGGCCGCCTTCGCCGCGCGCGCACCGCTCGCCCACGCGCCGGGAACGCACTTCAACTACACCGACCCGAACACGCTGCTGCTGTCGCGCATCGTGCGCGACGCGGCCGGCGGCGACGCCGCGAGCACCTACTCGTTCGTGCGGCGTGAGCTGTTCGACAAGCTCGGCATGCAGCATGCGACCTTCGAGTTGGACGGCGCCGGCACGCCAATCGGTTCGAGCCACCTGTGGGCACCGGCGCGCGACTGGGCGCGGCTGGGCCTGCTGTACCTGCACGATGGCGTGGTCGGGGGCGAACGCCTGCTGCCGCCGGGCTGGGTCGAGTATTCGGCGCGCCCGACGCCGGGCGCGGAGTCGATCGGCTATGGCGCCGGCTTCTGGACCAACCGCGGCGGCGGCTTCGGCGCCGAGACCCGCCGCGCCGCCGGGCTCCCGCCGGACACCTTCTTCGCGCGCGGTGCCTACGGCCAGTACGTGTTGATCGTGCCGTCACGCCAGCTCGTGATCGCTCGGCTCGGGCCGGCCTGGACGCCGCGCGGCGACATGGAGGCAGTCGCGCTTCTCGCGCGCGAGGTCATCGCGGCGCTGGCGGCCGGGCCGGGCCAGGAACCCGACAGCAAGCGTGAGAAAGCGGCGCCCGCCTGATCCGGCCTTCCGGCCATTCGGCCTTCCGGCCAACAGGACCTATGCCCTACGCCCTATGCGCGCTCGGCCCGCTCCCGGTCGGCCTGCGCGCGCCGCAGTGCACGCGGCAGATCCTTGCGCAGCTTTTCGAGCGACAGCGGCTTCATCCAGTACTCGCGCGCGCCCAGGCTCATCGCCTTGACGACCTCCATCGAGAACGATTCGGCCGTGACCAGCACGACCGACAGGGTCTGGCGCGAGATTTCTTCGCACAGCAGGCGCACGACATCGAGGCCGCTGATGTCGGGAAGGTTCATGTCGAGCAGGATCAGGTCGGGCTGGGCGCTGCGCGCGAGCTGCACGCCTTCCTGGCCGTTCATCGCCTTCAGCAAAGTCACGCCCTTGAAGGGCGCCAGCAGGCCTTCGACCAGCGCCATGTTGAGCGGGTGATCCTCGATGCACAGCACCGTGCCGCGGACCAGGTCCGGGTCAAGGTCGGGAAGGGCTTCGTTCACCTGGTGATTCCAAAAGGCACGGGCGCGCCAGTGCGTCAAGATTGTGTTCCACCTCGGCCGCGATTGTCACCCCGCCCGAACCATATCCCCCGCCCCTCGCGTGGCGGCACCTGGCCGCCGCCGGGCGATGATCGCTGCGAGCCGTCGACCACGCTGCCGCTGCCGGGTCGGTAAACTGCGACCCGGCGGGCGCGACGCCTGGCCCGCACACGTTCACCCGCACCTCACCCCCACCGGGAACCCCCATGACCGCGATCCCCACCGTCGTGAAGTACGCCGACCTCGTCGAGAGCGTCGCCGGCGCGCTGCAATACATCAGCTACTACCACCCCGCCGACTACATCGCGCATCTGGCACGCGCCTACGAGGCCGAGCAGAGCCCCGCAGCGAAAGACGCGATCGCGCAGATCCTGACCAACTCGAAGATGTGCGCCGAGGGCCGGCGACCGATCTGCCAGGACACCGGCATCGTCAACGTCTTCCTGAAGATCGGCATGGACGTGCGCTTCGAGGGCTTCAAGGGCAGCATCGAGGACGCGGTCAACGACGGCGTGCGCCAGGGCTATCTGCACCCCGACAACGTGCTGCGCGCCAGCATCGTCGCCGACCCGCATTTCGAGCGCAAGAACACCAAGGACAACACGCCCGCGGTCGTGCACATGACGGTCGTGCCTGGCAACACGATCGACGTGCAGGTCGCGGCCAAGGGCGGCGGCAGCGAGAACAAGAGCAAGTTCGTGATGATGAACCCGAGCGATTCGCTGGTCGACTGGGTCATGAAGACCGTGCCGACGATGGGCGCCGGCTGGTGCCCGCCGGGCATGCTGGGCATCGGCATCGGCGGCACGGCCGAACGCGCGATGCTGTTGGCCAAGCAGAGCCTGATGGAAGACATCGACATGTACGAGCTGAAGGCCCGCGGCCCGCAGAACAGGCTGGAGGAGCTGCGCATCGAGCTGTGCGACAAGATCAACGCGCTGGGCATCGGCGCGCAGGGCCTGGGCGGCCTGACGACCGTGCTCGACGTGAAGATCGCGACCTACCCGACGCATGCCGCGAGCAAGCCGGTCGCGATGATCCCGAACTGCGCCGCGACGCGCCATGCGCACTTCGTGCTCGACGGCTCCGGCCCGGCTTACCTCGAGCCGCCGAGCCTCGACCTGTGGCCCGACGTGAAGTGGGAGCCCGACTACAACAAGAGCAAGCGCGTCGACCTGAACACCTTGACGAAGGAACAGGTCGCCGCCTGGAAGCCGGGCGACACCTTGCTGCTCAGCGGCAAGATGCTGACCGGCCGCGACGCCGCGCACAAGCGCATCCAGGACATGCTCGCGAAAGGCGAGCCGCTGCCGGTGGACTTCACGAACCGCGTGATCTATTACGTCGGCCCGGTCGATCCGGTGCGCGACGAGGTCGTCGGCCCGGCCGGCCCGACCACCGCGACCCGCATGGACAAGTTCACCGAGATGATGCTGGCCCAGACCGGCCTGATCGGCATGATCGGCAAGGCCGAGCGCGGGCCGGCCGGCGTCGAAGCCATCCGCAAGCACAAGAGCGCCTACCTGATGGCGGTCGGCGGCGCCGCCTACCTGGTCTCGAAAGCGATCAAGCACGCGAGCGTGGTCGGCTTCGGCGATCTCGGCATGGAAGCGATCTACGAGTTCGACGTGACCGACATGCCGGTCACGGTCGCGGTCGATTCGAACGGTACCTCGGTGCACGACACCGGGCCGCGCGAATGGGAGGCCCGCATCAAGTCCGGCATTGGCCGGATTCCGGTCGCGGCGGCCTGAGCCGTGGGCGACGCGAGCGTGCCGTGAGCGGCCTGACGATCCGGCATCTGCGGCTCGGCTCCGGGCTGGCGATGTGGATCTACATCGCGTGTCACTTCCTGAATCACTCGCTCGGGCTGATCTCGCTCGGCGCGGCCGAGCGCGGGCTCGAGATCGCCGCGGCAGTCTGGCAAAGCTGGCCCGGCACACTGCTGCTGTACGGCGCGTTCGGCCTGCATCTGGCGCTGGCGCTGCTTGGCCTGCACCAGCGCCACAGCTTGCGCCTGCCGCCGCTCGAGCTGATGCGCATCGGCTTCGGGCTGACGATTCCCCTTCTGCTGTTCGGGCACGTCGTTGCCACGCGCATCGCATTCAGCTGGTACGGCGAGGCCGCGCAATACCAGCGCGTGATCGCGAGCCTGGTGCGCGAGGGCAGCACCGGCTGGCAGCTCGCGTTGCTCGCGCCCGGCTGGCTGCACGGCTGCATGGGCCTGAACATCGGGTTCCGCCACCAGCCGTGGTACCCGTCGCTGCGCATGCCTTTGCTGATCGGTGCAGCCGCCCTGCCCGCGCTGGCCGCGGCCGGGTACTGGTCGATGACGCTCGACGTGGCGGCGCTGGCGCATTCGCCCGTGCATCGCAGCGTGCCGCTCGACGCGGCGCAGCGCGGTGCGCTTGGCGACCTGCGCGTGCAGTTGCTGTCCAGCTATTTCGGGCTGCTCGGTGGGGTGATCGCGGCGCGCATCTGGCGCGATTGGCGCAGTTGGCGCGGCGAGCGCGGCGCGGTAGAACGTGTCCGGTGGGCCGCGGCATCCACGGCAGGCGCGGATCAAGGCCGGCGCGGTCCGGATTCCGGTCGCCGCAGCCCGAGCGCGCCGGTGGCCCGTGAACCAGGAGAAACACGATGAAACTGCTGATCACCGGTGGGGGCGGATTTCTCGGCGCGCGCCTGGCCCGCGCGCTGCTCGCACGCGGCCACCTGAACGGGCGTGACATCACCGAACTCGTGCTGACCGACATCGCCCCGCCGCCGGCCGACCTGTGCGCCGATGCGCGCGTGCGCCAGCGCACCGGCGCACTGCTGACGCAGACCGATGCGCTGCGCGACGAACCCTTCGACGGCGTGTTCCATCTCGCCTCGGCCGTGTCGGGCGAATGCGAGACCGACTTCGAGCTCGGGCTGCGCTCCAACATCGACAGCACGCGTGCCCTGCTCGATGCGCTGCGCTTCAACGTCGCGGCCGGCGGCACGCCGGCGCGCGTCGTGTTCTCGAGCTCGGTCGCGGTGTTCGGCCCCGACCCCGCGGTGCCGCTGCCGGCGGTCGTCGCCGACGACACCCTGCCGACGCCGCAGACCTCGTACGGCAGCCAGAAGCTGATCTGCGAGCACCTCGTCGCGGACTACACGCGCAAGGGCTACATCGACGGCCGTGCCGCGCGGCTGATGACGGTCACGGTGCGGCCGGGCCGGCCCAACGCCGCGGCGTCGTCGTTCTTCAGCGGCATCATCCGCGAGCCGCTCGCGGGCGTCGAATCGGTCTGCCCGGTCGCGCCCGACGTGTCGCACCCGGTCTCGTCGCCGACGCGCACGGTCGCGGGCCTGATTGCGGTGTTCGAGGCGAGCCGCGAGGGCTTCGGCGGCCGCACCGCACTGAACCTGCCGGCGCTGAACGTGCGCGTCTCGCAGATGCTCGACGCGCTGGCGCAGGTCGCCGGTTCGGCGGTGCGCGCCCGCGTGCGCTTCGAGCGCGATGCGCGCATCGCCGGCATCGTCGCGAACTGGCCGCGCGGTGCGAGCGCGCGGCGCGCCGAGCGGCTGGGCCTGACGCCGCACGCGAACTTCGCCGAGATCATCCGGCAGTACATCGACGACTGCGCCGCCGACCCACAGGCCGGCGCGGCGCTGAAGGGGATGGCCGCATGAGACCTCCGGCGGTGAACCAGATCGATCTCGCCGGCCGCGTCGCGGTGATCACCGGCGCCGCGCAGGGCATCGGTTACGCGGCGGCCGAACGGATGCTGGCCTCGGGCGCCAGCGTCGTGCTCTGGGACATCGACGCGGTGCGCCTGAATGACGCCGAGACCGCGCTCGGCAAGCTCGGCAAGGTCAGCGCCTCGGTGGTCGAACTCAGCGTGCAGGCCGACATCGAGGCCGCGACCGCCGACGCGATCGAGGCCCATGGCCGCATCGACATCCTCGTCAACAACGCCGGCATCACCGGCGGCAACGCGCCGACCTGGGAACTCGACGCCCAGGTCTGGCGCCGCGTCATCGAGGTCAACCTGGTCGGCCCGTTCCTGACCTGCCGCGCGGTCGTGCCGCAGATGATCCGCCAGGGCTACGGCCGCATCGTCAACATCGCATCGATCGCCGGCAAGGAAGGCAACCCGAACGCCTCGCACTACAGCGCCTCGAAGGCCGGCCTGATCGCGATGACGAAGTCGCTCGCGAAGGAACTCGCGACCCACGGCGTGCTCGTCAACGCCGTCACGCCGGCGGCGGCGAAGACCGCGATCTTCGATTCGATGACCGAGCAGCACATCGCCTTCATGCTGTCGAAGATCCCGATGAACCGCTTTCTCGAGGTCGGCGAGGCCGCGGCGATGATCGCGTGGCTCGCGTCGGAAGAGTGCTCGTTCAGCACCGGCGCGGTGTTCGACCTGTCGGGCGGGCGCGCGACCTACTGAACACCGCCGTGTTGCGACGGGCGGCATCCCGTCCGTCTGCCCGCAGGCGCCTTGTCGGAGACCGACTTTGCGGGCAAGCTGCGAACCCTGTGCGCGCGCCGCAGTTCGCGCCGTGCACTGCCATCCACTTCGGGAGACGCTCATGATCCACCTGCCCCATGCGCTGCGCATCGCCGCGCTCGCCGCCGCATCGGCCGCCGCCTTCTCGCTCGTCGGTTGCACGGGCATGCGCTCCGGCGCCGGGGCGTCCGACTACCCGGCGGCGCCGACCGGCATGACCGGGACGAACTTCAGCGCGACCCTGTCGTCGGCCGCCGAAGTGCCGCCCAACGCATCGCCGGCCACCGGTGCGATGACCGCGTCGCTGAACAAGGACACGAGCGTGCTGACCTGGCGCGTCACCTACTCGGGGCTGACGGGCCCGGCAACGATGGCGCACTTCCATGGCCCGGCGATGCCCGGGGCGAACGCCGGCGTGGTCGTGCCGATGCCAAGCGCGGCGAGCCCGGCCGAAGGCAGCGCGACGCTGACCGCCGCGCAGATCGCCGACCTCACCGCCGGCAAGTGGTATGTCAACGTGCACACCGCGGCGAACCCGGGCGGCGAGATCCGCGGCCAGGTGATGATGAAGTAGGCGCTGCCGCCCGGCGGGGCGCTACTGCAGACGCCAGGTCCCGCCGTCGACCTTGACGATCACCCGGGCGCGCTGGTCGAGCCCGAGGTGGTCGTTCTTCGACATGTTCATCACGCCGTTCGAGACGTGCAGGTCGCGCGTCGCCTCGATCGCGTCGCGCAGCGCGCTGCGAAATTCGCGCGTACCGGGCTGCGCGGTCTTCAGCGCGACCGGGATCGCATGCGCAAGCAGCAGCCCCGCGTCCCAGGTATAGGCACCGAAGGCCGACACGCTGCCGGCGCCGTAGGCCGCCTCGTAGCGTTTGACATAGTCGCTCGCCTGCGCCTTCGCCGGGTGCTCGGCCGGCAGCGCCGCGGCGACGACGACCGGGCTGGTCGGCACGAACGCGCCCTCGATGTCCTTGCCGCCGACGCGCAAGAAATCCGGGTTCGCGACGCCGTGGTTGAAATAGATCCTGCCCTTGTAGCCGCGCTCGGCGAGCGCGCGCGCCGGCAGCACCGCCGGCGTGCCGGAGGCGCCGATCACGACCATGTCGGGGTTCGCGGCCGCGAGCTTGATCACCTGCGCGGTGACGCTGGTGTCGCGCGGCGCAAAGCGCTCGCTCGCGACGATCGCGACCTTGCGCACCGACGCGAACTTCTCGAACTCGGCGTAGAACGCCTCGCCGAGCGCATCGTTGAAGCCGATGTAGCCCATCGTCTTCATGCCAGTCGCGGCGGCATGCTCGAGGATCGCCAGCACCATCATCGTGTCGGTCTGCGGCGTCTTGAAGACCCAGGCCTTCTTCGGGCTCATCGGCTCGATGATGCGGGCGCTCGACGCGAGCGAGATCGTTGGCGTCGCGCTGTCGGCGACCACGTCGATCATCGCGAGCGAGTTCGGCGTCGTGGTCGAGCCGATGATCGCGTCGACCTTGTTCTCGAGCGTCAGCCGGCGCGCATTGACGACCGCCGCGCTCGAGTCGCTGGCATCGTCGAGCACGATGTACTCGACCGACTTGCCGGCGATCGTCTTCGGCAGCAGCGCGATCGTGTTCTTCTCGGGGATGCCCAGCGAGACCGCGGGGCCGGTGGTCGACAGGGTCACGCCGATCTTGATCTGCGCGAACGCGGGCAGCGCGCAGGCCCCCAGCAAGGCGAGCGTGAGGATGGCGAGGGCGCGTGGTGATCGCATGGGCAGGTTCTCCGTTCTTCGGTATGGTGATGGATCGGCGCCGGCAAACGCGGTCAGCCGAGCAGCGCGCACGGCAGCGCGACATGGCCGCGAAAGCGCACGCGCCGCGAGCGCTGCGCCGGGCCGGCGAGCCGATAGCCGGGAAAGCGGGCGACGAAGCGGCCGATCGCGATCCGCCCTTCGAGCCGCCCCAGCCCCATGCCGACGCACTGGTGGATGCCCGAGCCGAACGCGACATGGCGGTTCGGCGTGCGGCCGATGTCGAGCGTGTCGGGGTCGGGGAACTGCGCCGGATCACGGTTCGCTGCGCCGATGCACAAGGTGACCTGCGTGCGCGGCGCCAGCGCCACGTCGCCGATGCGGGTCGCGGCCGTCGTGATGCGGTTGCCGAGCTGGTTCGAGCTCTCGATGCGCAGGACTTCCTCGACCGCGCTGGCGATGAGCTCGGGCTGGTCGAGCAGGCGCTGCTTCTGCGCCGGTGCATCGGCGAGGCAGCGCAGCCCGTTGCCAATCAGGTTGGTCGTGGTCTCGTGGCCGGCGTTGAGCAAAAAGATGCAGTTGTGCAGCAGCTCCTTGGCCAGCAGCCGCTCGCCGCCGGCTTCGCCCTGGATCAGCCGCGTCAGCACATCGGTCTCGGCGTCGCCCGGCGCCTGGGCGCGGCGCGCGACCAGGCCCTCGAGATAGGCCAGCATCTCGCGCACCGCGGCATTGCCGCGGGCCTGCATCTCGGCGCTCGGCACCGGCTCGAGCGCGCCGAGGATCGCGAGCGACCAGTCGCGCATCGGGCCGCGCTCGGCATGCGGCACGCCGAGCAGATTGCCGATGATCTCGACCGGGATCGCGCCGGCGAACGCGGCGATCAGGTCGATCGTCTCGCCGGCGCCGGCCCAGTGCGCCATCGCATCGAGCAGGCCGTCGACGAGCGTGACCAGGTCGGCCTCCATCGCGGCGATGTGGCGCGGCGTCAGCGCGCCGGCGATCAGTCGGCGCACCCGCGTGTGCAGCGGCGGATCATTGAACACCAGGCTGGTCGTGTGGTGCTCGAACAGTGGCGAGTCGCCGTACTTCGGGGCGAACTCCTCGTGCTTGTCGGAGCTGAAGGTCTTCGGGTCCTTGTAGACCGCGACGATGTCGGCGTAGCGGGTCAGGAACACGCTGCCGTCGGGCATGCGCCGCACCGGATCGAGCTCCCGCAACGCGTGGTAGGTCGGGAACGGGTCGTCGTAGAACGCGCTGTCCAGATGGCGCAGATCGAAGCGGGCAGCGAGTTCGGCGCGGTCGGACGTCATGTGGATCGAATCTAGTTCCGATGCGCGGCCGACGCGCCGGGAGATACCCGGTCACGCGCGTCGGAGCATGTCAGACCTTGTGCGTCGACAGCAGCAGGCTGGTCTCGGTGCTGGCGATGCCGGCGATCAGCCGGATGTTGCCGAGCGCGCGATCGAAGGCCTCGAGCGAATCGGCGCGCAGCTCGGCGACCAGGTCCCAGCGGCCGTTGGTGCTGTGCAGACCGGTCACGTTCGGGTGGCCGCGCAACTCGCGCAGCACGTCGGCGGTGCGGTTGCCCTCGACCGCGATCGTCATCAGCGCGCGGATCCGGTGCGCCTCGGCCTGCGGCTTGACGCGCACCGTGTAGCCGACGATGACGCCGTCGCGCTCGAGCCGCTTCATGCGGTTCTGGACCGTGCCGCGCGCGACCTTGAGCTTGTGCGCGAGCGTGGCCACCGGGGTGCGCGCGTCATGCCGCAGCAGCGCGAGCAGTTCGCGATCGGTGTCGTCGAGGTTGTGCATAGTGCTCAGCGCCGGCTGACGAATCGATTCGAGTATGAAGCATATTGATCAGTCTGGTGTCTATTGGTTGGCTGCGAAGCATCGGAAGATCGTTCCATCAACGAAAGATCCCGATGACCCGTTTTCTCGATGTTCCGGCGATGGCCCGGCTGGTGCGCCAGGTCGGCGTGCCGCGCTTCCTGCGTGAACTGGCGCAGGCGATCGGCGACGACTACCTGCGCTGGGACGAATTCGACAAGTCGGCGCGGCTGGCCTCTCATTCACAGGTCGGCGTGATCGAGCTGATGCCGGTGGCCGATGCGCAGCATTTCGCGTTCAAGTACGTCAACGGCCACCCGCGCAACACCGGCCGCGGCCTGTTCACGGTGATGGCCTTCGGCGTGCTCGCCGAGGTCGACACCGGCTATCCGCTGCTGCTGTCGGAACTGACCTTGACGACCGCGCTGCGCACCGCCGCGACCTCCGCGCTGGTGGCGCGCGAGCTTGCGAACCCCGACGCGCGGCGCATGGCGCTGATCGGCAACGGCGCCCAGGGCGAATTCCAGGCGCTGGCCTTCCACACGCTGCTGGGCATCGACGAGATCCGGGTCTTCGATGTCGATCCGGCCGCGACCGACAAGCTGCTGCGCAACCTCGCCGGCTGGCCGGGGCTGCGCCTGATCCGCGCCGCCTCGGCGGCCGAGGCGGTGCGCGGCGCACAGATCGTCACGACCGCGACCGCCGACAAGACGCGGGCGACGATCCTGACCCCCGAGATGATCGAGCCCGGCATGCACATCAATGCGGTCGGCGGCGATTGCCCCGGCAAGACCGAGCTGCATGCCGACGTGCTGCGGCGCGCGCGCGTGATCGTCGAGTACGAGCCGCAGACGCGGATCGAAGGCGACATCCAGCAGCTGCCCGCCGACTTTGCGGTGACCGAGCTCTGGCGCGTGCTGTCGGGCCTGGCCGCGGGACGCGAGCACGCCGATCAGGTCACGGTGTTCGATTCGGTCGGCTTCGCGCTCGAGGACTACTCGGCGCTGCGCCATGTCTACGCACTGGCGCTCGAACATGGCGTCGGGCAGGACATCGCGCTGGTCCCGCCGGGCGATGATCCGAAAGACCTGTTCGGCCGCCTGCAGGCGCCCGCCACCCACGCCGCGCATGGCGTGCATGCCGCACAAGGCGCAGTCGCGTCGGTGCTCGACGCGATGCGGGTCGCGCGGGCGCAGATCGCTTGACGATGCAGGGCCAGGCCGCGCGCGCGGCCGACGTCACAATGTGCCGAGGAACCGCGCCAGCTCGCGGTTGAAGATCGCCGGCTGTTCGAGGCTCGGCAGGTGCGCGGCGCCGTCGACGACAAACGGCACGGCACCTGGAATGCGGCGCACGAGTTCGCGCATGCGCATGCGCAGATGTTCGAAATCGCAGGTGCCCCAGACCACCAGGGTCGGCACGCTGATCGCTTCGAGCCGCTCCCAGGCCGACGCGGCGGCGATCTCTTCGCCCGGCGATCCGCTGGCCAGCGCGATCGCGTTCATCGACAGGAACAGCTCGCGCAACGCGCCGCCGACGCGGCCGGTCGGCTCCTCCGGGCCATCGAGCCAGAACTGCGCCTCGAGTTCATTGAGCGCCGCCTGATCGCCGCGCTGCTCCGCCGCTTCATAGGCTTCGACGCGCGCCTGCGTCAGCGGTGCATAGGGCAGATCGATCTGCGGCGCGCCGGTCACCGCGGCGGCGACCAGCACCAGCGCGCGCACCCGCTGCGGATGCGCGAGCGCGGCATCGATCGCGATCCGGCCGCCCTGCGAGCAGCCGATCAGCACGGCCCGGTCGAGCTGCAGTGCATCGAGCACGCGAAGCAAATCGCCCACCTGCGAAAACGCCTCGCGCGATCCGGCCGGCGGCAGGCGCGTCTCGCCGAAGCCGCGCCGGTCGTAGGCGACGACGCGGTGCGACGCGCCGAGGGCCTCGCGCTGCGGCGCCCACAGCCGGCGATCGGTGACGCCGGCATGCAGGCACACGAGCGGCGGGCCGGCCGCAGCTGTCGGGCCGACATCGTCGATGCACAGATCGGCCGTGCCGCTGCGAACGAACGATGTCATGCCGCCGCGGCCTCCTGGTCCTGGAGCTGGCGCCACATCACCTTGCCCGAACCCGACTTCGGCAGCGCGTCGACGAACTGCACGATCTTCGGCACCTTGTACGCGGCCATGTTGTCGCGCGCCCACGCGGTGATGTCTTCGGGCGTCGTCTTGCCGCGCGCCTCGGTGCGCAGCACGATCACCGCCTTGACGGTCTCGCCGCGGTAGGCGTCGCGCGCGGCAATGATGCAGGCCTCCTGGACGGCCGGGTGCTTGTACAGCAGCAGCTCGACCTCGGCCGGCCAGATCTTGTAGCCGCTCGCATTGATCATGCGCTTGAGCCGGTCGGTCATGAAGAAATAGCCTTCGTCATCCATCGTGCCGAGATCGCCGGTGCGAAAGAAGGTGTGGCCCTCGAACTCGATGAACGCGTCGCGCGTCGCCTCGGGGTGGCGCCAGTAGCCCTTGAACAGCATCGGCCCGCGGCTGATGATCTCGCCCACTTCGCCGGGCGGCAGCTCCTGCAGGGTCAGCGGATCGATGACGCGCGAGTCGACGCCGAAGATCGGGATGCCCAGGCACTGCAGCTTCGCGCGCTCGGGCGGGTTCGCATGCGTCGGCGCAGCGGTCTCGGTCAACCCGTAGCCTTCGGCGAACGTGAGCCCGAATTCATCGAGCAGGCGCTGCGCCACCGCCTGCGGCATGGCCGCGCCGCCGCCGCTGAGATACGTGAGGCTGGTCAGGTCGAAGTGCTTGTAGTTCGGGCTGCCGAAGAGGTCGATGATCATCGTCGGGATGCAGGTCCAGTGCGTGATCTTGTACTTCGAGATCAGCCGGCCGGCGAGCTCGCGGTCCCAGCGCGGCAGCAGCACGCTGGTGCTGCCGAGGAAGATGTTGCCGACCACGCCGTACATCATCCCGGTGATGTGGAACATCGGCACCACGGAGAGGCTCACGGTCTCGGCGCTCGCGTGCGACCAGACGCCGCCGCCGACCGAATTCGCCATCAGCGTGCGGTGGGTGTGCATGCAGCCCTTGGGCAGCCCGGTCGTGCCCGAGGTGTAGGGCAGCAGCGCCAGGTCGTCGGGCTGCGCGAGGTGCGGGCCGGGGGACAGGCCGAGCGCGAGCACCTCGGACCAGCGCAGGCAGCCGGCAGGCAGCTCGGGGTCGCTGCGCAGCCAGGCCTCCATTGCCGGCGGCGGCGCATCGGACGCGTCGATCGGGCCCTCGGGCATCGCGTCGGTGTAGCGCGTCACGAGCACGTGCGCGAGACGCTCCGCCGGCGGCACCCCGGCATCGGCCGACGCGACGATGCCGGCCAGGTCGGCGGTGCAGATCACGACCTTGGTCTGCGGGTCGGTGATGAAGTGCTTGAACTCCTCGATGCGGTTCATCGGATTGACCGGCACCACGACCGCGTCGGCGCGCAGGATGCCGTAGTAGGCCGCGGCGTACTGCGGGCAGTTCTGCATGAAGATCGCGACCCGGTCGCCGGCCTTCACGCCGACGCTCTGCAACCAGCCGGCGATCGCCAGTGCCTGCGACTGCAGCTCGCCAAAGCTCAGCGCACGGCCGAAGAACAGATAGGCGGGCTTGTCGGGGTAACGCGTCGCGGCGACCTCGAGGTTGAACCACAGCGTGGTCGAGGGCACGGCCAGCGCGCGCGGCAGCCGCTTCGGCCAGATCTTGTGGTGCGGGCGCACGGGGTCGAGTTCGGGAGATGCGGCGTTCGAATTCAAGTCAGGCTCCGAGGGGATTGGTCGACTGGGCACAATGGCATCCGGCAGTCGTCAGGCAGGTATAGCGCAGCCTGCGCGCCGTCTCTACGGCGTGAACCCGGGGTCGGTTCACGCAGACCTCATGCACGCGACCGCAGGCTGGCACCGTGCAGCCTGCCGGCGATCCGGCACCACTCCATCATGCCCAGCATCACGAGCTCGTCTTCCGGCCCCGCCTTCGTCGCCCCCGCGCTGCTCGACATCGAAGCGTCGGGCTTCGGCCAGGCCAGCTACCCGATCGA
>Ga0207691_10004599_pt1 | contig 13358 bp, 16 predicted proteins | sample KBSM13metaG_FD_184327 | JGI IMG/M metagenome (GOLD analysis project Ga0207691, IMG submission 184327) | Miscanthus rhizosphere microbial communities from Kellogg Biological Station, Michigan, USA - KBS M1-3 metaG (SPAdes) (version 2) | ecosystem: Host-associated > Plants > Roots > Rhizosphere >... | reverse complement strand
GTTAATGTTCTCGCCGCGTGATATTCGCGATCAGTACGGCCTTATCGACGATACCCATCAAAGTACGCCATTCCGTTGCAACCCTCAAACTGTTTGTTCAAAAAAATAAGAAGATAAAAAAATAAAAAATAAAAAATAGCTCTTTGGTACGCTGCAGGCTCCCGATCCTGCAGCCGCAACGCCTCATCACTCCGCAACTCCGCCTCCACAAACCGCAACTCCAGCTGCAGCCGCTCACGCCGTCCCTCCAACTCAGCACGCGACTCAGCAGTCAGCCGCTTCATAACAGCACCTCCCTAGGCAGCTCGCGCACGCACAGCCGTGTGCCTTGGCCGCCAAAAACAAATGTTTGGCGGACAGTAACAAGCCCCGCACCAGCGCAAAGCCTACTGATGCAGCGGGGGGCTTGCTGATCACCTTCGCGGAGTGGTTACAACCTCTGCGAAGACCCGAGCGGGGCAAGCTCCCTCCCCCCAGTCCGCGGGTGCGGTGACTGTCGCGGCCGACTAACCGGCGCGAGTCTCTCGTGCGCCGTGCAACCGCCTGTGGTATTGTATCGGTGGATTTGCCGCCCTCTGGGCAAGCCCTCATGCGTTGACTTAGCCCCGCTCCGGCGGGGCTTTTTCGTGCGAGCGTCTCCCCTGCGCCGCTGTGCAACCAACTCTGCGGCTCGGTGTTGAGTCGGCGGGTTTGCCGCCTTCTGGGGGCTCCTGGGCAACGGAACCGGGCGTGTTCAAGGCCCTTCCGCAGACCGGTAAACCGGACTCCACCAAACCGCGCCGGTGGACTCCCATTAGTCATGGCGGGCCAACGAAGTCGATGAACTCGACGCTGAGGTCGGTTGCGTCGCCCGCCATCCCCCCACAGGAACGCCGATTTGGCGAACGTCTCGCGGCGCTTTGGCTCATTGGCCTGCTGCAAGACGTTGAGCGGCGGCTGGGATGGCGATGGTAGGCGACGTTGAGTCGGGGTTACCCAAAGATTCGCAACGAGCGAGCAACGCGCGTCAATCATAATTATGGTGGCGCTATGGGCAAAAAGGCATTCTTCCAAGAAATGTCAATTAGAACAATGCTTCGCCGCGGACAGAATATCCCAGACCACCATGAACATCGCCGCGATCAACGGGCCCAGGACAATTCCATTCATGCCGAAGATCTCGATGCCGCCGAGCGTGGACAGCAGCACCACGTAGTCGGGCATCTTGATGTCGGTGCCGACCAGGATCGGGCGCAGTAGGTTGTCTACCAGGCCGATGACGAGGACGCCGTACGCGATGAGAACGAGCCCCTGCCAGACGGCGCCGGTCGCCAGGAGATAGAGCGCGACCGGGAACCAGACCAGGGCGGCGCCGACCGCGGGCAGCAGCGACAGCAACGCCATCAGTGCGGCCCATAACAGCGCCGCGCGGATCCCCAGGAGCCAGAACATCAGGCCGCCGAGCGCGCCCTGCAGGATGGCCACGACGATCGTGCCTTTGACCGTGGCGCGCACGACGGTGGCGAACTTGCTGAAGATCACGCGCTGCTGTTCGGCCCGGATCGGCACCGCATCCTTGATGATCCTGAACAGCTCCTCCCCGTCGCGCAGCAGGAAGAACAGCAGGTAGAGCATGACGAACAGTCTGACCACGAGCTCGAACGTGGCCTGACCGACATTGAGGGCCTGGGTGGCGATGAGCTGGCTGGCCCTCCCCAGAACGGCCGACAACACCTCCTGTATCCCGGCCAGGTCGGTCAGTCCGAAGCGGTCCAGCAGGCCGACGGCCCATGCCGGCAGCACATCCAGCACGTGCTGGAAACTGCCGGCGAGATTGACCTCTCCGGACTTGAACATCGCGTAGACACTGGACGCTTCTCGCACCAGGGACGCCATCACCAGCGCCGACGGCAGGATCACGATGAGCACGATGACCGCCACCGTGGCGAGAGCGGCCGGGGTGGGCCGCATCGAGGCGCAGAATCGCCGGTACAGCGGGGCGAACACGATTGCCAGAACCGTCCCCCACAACACCGCGCCGTAGAACGGCCAGAGGATCCACGCGAACGCCAGCGATATCGCGATGACCAGCCATATGAAGGTTTTGTCTTCGAGGGTGCTCAAGTCGATCCTCATCCCGGCACGCCGGAGCCTTTGCGCCCCACGGTATAACGCGTGTGGCCACGACAAGCTGTGCTCAAGGGGGATTCATCCACGCGGATCTGCAGGGAGGTGCGACCGTTTGCAGCGGGCCGCCCGCTGCGTGGGGAAGGCGCCCTCGCCGGCTGTCAGCCAATCCTTGGGAAGACAAATGGGCGCAAGACCTCTCTCCCGGATTGACCGAGAGGAAGCATCGCGTGCCCGCGGAGTGCGTTGGCCGGCCCTCACCTCAACCGGTCACGCGACCCGTCGAGAAAATAGTGCTGGAGCTGCTGGCGATCACCGAGCCGGCCCCCGACATCGAAAGGCGCAGCGTTGTAACCGCTGATCAAGCCATCCTGCGCCAAGGCCGGCGTACGTTGCGGCGACTGCGCGATGGCGCCGCCGATCGCACCCACGCCGACCGCCGACAAGGCCACCGCGACCGCCACTCCGGTGATCAACTGCCTGACTGCGCTTCGCATGTTCGTCTCCCATCCATCATGAGGAGACCGTAGAAGCCAAAGCCGGTGGCATCTGTGACGCGGGTCACTCCTGGTCGATTCGGACGTTTGCTCGCGCGCGGCACGTCGGTGAGCCGGACAGACCAACCGCCCCGGAAACCGGCTGAAAACCCGGAGGAAAGCGCAAAACTGTGATGGCCATCACAGTTTTTGCTCGAACCGGGACGCCACAACATGCGTAGTCGGGGTCAATGGCGGAGCTTGCGCCCGAGGGAGACTGTCATGATCAGGATTCGCACCGCACCGTTCGCCGGGCTCGCCCTGCTTCTATGCGCGCTTCCGACCGCGGCGCCTGCCAGCGTCAGCAAACCCACCGCGGAGGAACGCGGCGCCTGCATGGGTGACGCGATCAGCCTGTGCCTCGCGGCGATCCCGAACAAAGCGCGTATCGCGTCCTGCCTGGCGTCCAAGATGTCCCAACTCAGCCCGCGCTGCCGGTCGCAGTTCGAAAAAGCGGCCATCAGCCGGCAATAACCGAGCCGGAACGAACGGATTGGCTGTCCGGAGCTGCGCCGCGCAGCGCTTCTGCTCTTGAACGGCCTGGGTCGCGCTTCGGGCCTTCTGATCCCGCCCTTTTCGACCCGTTCTCGCGCGTTCTTTGACTTGTCGCTGTCGGTCAGGCAGCGCTGCGGCGCCGCTGGCGGACAGGCCGTTCCTGCCATAACCTCCCGGCGCTTGAACCAAATCACCGCTCGATTGTTGAACGATGGAATCAATACAGAGGACATGTCCATGAATGAAGATCGCGTGGTCGGCACCGCCAGGAATGTCGGCGGCCAGCTGGAAGAAGGCTTTGGACGCGTGACCGGCGACGTCAAAAGCCAGGTGGAAGGCAAGATCAAGCAGGCCACGGGCGCGGCCCAGGACCTTTACGGGCAGGCGCGGGATGCGGCCGGCGATGCGGCCAAGGCCGTGCAGGAGCGCGCCGCTCCGCTGGAAGAGGCGCTGCGCAACACGATCGAGAACCGGCCCTACACCGCGGTTGCGGTCGCACTGGCGATCGGCTGGTTCGTCGGCCGCATGAGCCGCATGGACTGACGGGCGGATCAGGCCCGGCGTCGACGAGACGGCCGCAAGCTGACGGCTCAGCGCGCGGCCCTCCTCCTTTGCCCACCGCAAAACGATTCCAGTTGATCGAACAAGGAGCTAGCCGCCGCTGCGGACGTAAGCCCACAACAGCTTGAGATCGTCGTCGCTGATCTTGTCCCGCCACGGCGGCATGGCGGGCGGCTTGCCATTGAGCACGGCGTTCTGGAAGCGATCGAAATCGTCCTTGGGAAACTTACGCAGGTCGAAAGTGACTCCGCCCGGATTGACCATGTCGCGGCCGTGACAGCTCACGCAGAAATCGCCGTAGACGTCGCGCCCGAGGTCGGCGTCGTCCGCCTGCGCGCCGGCGCAGAGAGCAGCCCAAATGGCGAGCGCCGGGAAGACCCGGCGCCGCACACCATTGCGATCTTGCGCGCACGGCGCAGATCGCACGCTAGTGTGGCGCATTTGACGTTCCTATCAGTACTTGCTGCAAGTCATTCATAGGAACGTCAAATGCAAAGCCACACTAAAATCATAGACTTGCTAGTGTCCATTTGTTTCCGACGTTCGTGAATGTGCGTCCTGCGAGATGATACGAACGTCGGAAACGGGACACTAGACCTTCTTCTGCCGCAGCGACGCCACCTGGATCGGCGGGACCCAGGGCTTGTCGGCCCAGGCCACGCCTTTGCGGGCCACCTGCGCGTCGATGAGATAGGGCTTGCCCTCGACCGTGTGCTTGCGCGCACGTGCCAGCGCCTCGCGCAACTGCCCCGGGCTCTCGACCACCTCGCCGTCGACACCGAAGCCTTTGGCGATCGCCGCCATGTTCATGTCGGGCTGGCCCAGATAGTCGTGGACGAACTGCCCGGTCTGCATCATGCGTCCGCCCGGCACATTGGCGATCACGCGCGAGTGCGGCCCGCCATAAGCGTGGTTGTTGTAGACGACGGTGATCACGGGCAGTTCGAGCCGCGCCATGTTCCACAGCGCGGTCGGACCGAAGATGAAGGAGCCGTCGCCGACGAGACAGATCACCTGCTGGTTGGGGCGCGCGAGCTTCACGCCCGCAGCGGTGCCGACGCCGGAGCCGAGATGGGCGCCGTAATAGAAGAACAGTTCGCGTCCGCCGATCGGATTGAAATCGAACGAGTGCAGCGCGACCGAGCCCGCCTCGTGCACGATGATGGCGTCGGGATCGGCAAACTGCGCGATCTCCCAGGTGAGGCGGTCGGCGATGATCGGGCTCTGGTCCCAGTCCGGATTGTTCACCACCTGGGCACGCGCGGACTTCGCCCATTCGCTGAACTTGCGCACATCGCCGGTGCGCTCGACCGCTTTCTGCCGCAGCGCCGGCGTGAGCAACTGCTCCACCGCCGCCATCAGGTCGTCGAGCCCATAGCCGACGTCGCAGACCAGCGGCACCTCGGTGAGCATCACGTTGCCCATGCTGCCGTGATCGATGCGCATGTCGATGAATTTCGGCCCGCGCGGCACGATCGGGGTCGGACCATTGTGCTGGAACTTGTTGCCGACATTGATGATCACGTCGGCGCTCTTCGGGTAGTTGAGCGAGTTGAGGCTGTTGCCGGCGAGACTCCCGACCCAGAGCGGATGCGTCTCCGGGAAGTTGGCATAGAGCTGGCGCACCTGCGTCACCGGCATGCCGAGCATCTCGGCAAGCTTCACCGCCTTGGCCACCGCCTTCGCCTTGTAGATCTCGTCACCGACGACCATGAGCGGCATCCGCGCATCGACCAGGAGCTTGGCGGCGCGCTGCACTTCGTCGGGATTGGGCCGCACCCGCATGCGCGGATCCATCAGCTCCTGCGCGATGATCTCGGTGCGAACGCGCTCGTCATTGAAGTCGGAGTGCCACGAGATGTAAGCGGGGCCGTAGGGCGGCGTCCATGCCGCCTTGAAGCCGCGGCGGATGGTTTCCGGAATCATGTCGGCTCTGCGCGCGAGCCAGCTGTACTTGGTGATCGGCTGGACGATCTGTTCCTGGTTGGGCACCTCCTCAAACCCGTCGCGGCCCGCGCGCCGGGTCTGGTCGGTGCGGTAGGAGTAGACGACCAGCGGCGTCTGCTCCTTGAAGGCGTTGAACATCTGCCCGATGGCGTTGGCCATGCCGACGACTGCGGCCTGCATGACGATGGCGGGCTCGCCCGACGCCTTGATGTAGCCGGCCGCCATCGCGGCGCCTGGTCCTTCATGCGGCGTGAGGATGTATTTAAGCTGCGGCCGGTCGACGAGCGCTTCGTAGAACTGCGCATCCTCGCTAGCGGAATTGCCGAACACATATTTGACGCCGCAGGCGATGAGCTGATCGGCGAAGGCGGCGCCGCCGGGACCCTGAAACGGCTTCACGCCGGCGACGACCGATGCGGCGGGAGCGCTCGCCGCCGGCGCGGCCGCGGGAGCCGCCGCCGCTGGAGGCGGGTTGGGCTGCGGACCGGCGCCCTGCGCGTAGCTGACCGATGTCACCGCGGTCAGGACCGACTGAGCGGCGGTTGCCGTCAGGCCGGCCTTGGTCAGGCCGCCGACGAACCGACGCCGCGATATCGAATGCGACAGGTATTGCGCGACCAGCTCTCTCATCGTTCGCTCCCTCAGCTCTCAGCTTCGCTTGACGCGCGCCGGATCATCTCGTCTGGGTGGCAGGCTTGGCGTTCGGCCCGAAATCGGTGCCGAGGTAGTCGGCCATCAGCATGATCTCTTCCTTCGTCCACAACCCGCCGCGCCCAATCATGCGGTAGATCGCCGCCTCCCATCCTCGGCGATCCTGCCGCTGATCGCGGAACATCGCGTCGGTATGGCACTGGAAGCACTTGCTCATCACCACGCTGCGCCCGGGATGTTGCGGGCCCGGGGTGCTCTCCTGGGTTTGCGCGGGAGCGGGCAGCCACGACAGCGCGCATGCAAGCGCACAAGCGAGATTTCGCCAGACGATCATCGCGTTTCTCTCCGAACGTTTTTTCTCGAGCGCAATCGCTTCAGATCGAATCGCGATCTCGCGCCACGCGTTTGTTAGGTCCGTTTGTCAGGTCGATGCAGATGGGCTGCGTCGGCCGCTGTGCGGGACCGAATCTTATTCCACGGTGCGCCCCGACGCCAGTGCGAGCGGCAGCCGTCACGCCCGCACGGATTTCGATGCGGGCCGGCGGTCGCCATCCCGCGGTTGAAAGCGTCAGGCCTGCTGCGCCAACGCCGCGTCGAGGAGCCGGCGGCACTCCGTCAGGTCGTGGAGCGCAGCCTGCAGTTTCTGCGCGTCGGCCCGGGTGAGGCCGGCCACAGGCGCCGGCGCAACCAGCGGGGCGGGTTCGGATCCGTGCGCGCGCGTCCCGTCAACGGGCGCACGCAACGGCGGCGGCGCCGCTTCGGCGCGCTCATCAGCGACGTCCTGCTCGGACGGCTCATCCTCCTCGGCCGGCTGGTGGACCGGCTGCGGCGCGCCCGGCTGCCAGACGTTCTGCACGAAGCGCACGCCCTGCTCGCGCAGGAGCCGCTGGACTCCGCGAATGGTGTAGCCCTCGCCGTAGAGCAGGTGGCGGATGCCGCGCAGCAGGTCGAGGTCGTCCGGCCGATAGTACCGGCGCCCGCCCCCGCGTTTCATCGGCTTGATCTCGCGGAAGCGGCTCTCCCAGAACCGCAGCACGTGCTGCGGAACGTCGAGTTCCTGCGCCACTTCGCTGATGGTCCGAAATGCGTCGGGCGCCTTTTCCACCGCCGCCCTACTCCCTCAGCCCCTGGGTCAAACCGCTATTTCCCCTCGGGATCGCCGTTGATGCGCTGCTTGAGAATCGCCGACGGCTTGAACACCATCACCCGGCGCGGCGAAATCGGTACTTCCTTGCCGGTCTTGGGGTTACGCCCGACCCGCTGGCCCTTCTTGCGCACCACGAACGAACCGAACGAAGACAATTTCACCGTCTCGCCGCGCTCGAGGCAGTCGGTGATTTCCTTCAGAACCAGCTCGACGAGCGTGGCCGATTCGGTGCGCGACAATCCTACCTTCTGGTAGACTGCCTCGCACAAATCCGCGCGTGTGACTGTTTTTCCCGTCATCGCCAGCCCCGCCTTCGGCGATCAAGATATCTCTCTGAATTATCTGACGATATTCGGTCGGACCGGGGCGGTCAACGGGGCCTGATGGGAAGATTTGAGCGGCACCGCTCACCACCGCAGCAGGGTCGATCCCCAGGTGAAGCCGCCGCCCATGGCTTCCAACATGACCAGATCGCCGCGTTTGATCCGCCCGTCCGCGACCGCGGCCGTGAGCGCCAGTGGAATCGAGGCCGCCGACGTATTGCCGTGCTTATCCACGGTGGTCACCACCTTCTCCGGCGCAATTCCGAGCTTTCGCGCGCTGTCGTCGATGATCCGCTTGTTGGCCTGGTGCGGCACGAACCAGTCAACGTCGTCAGCGGTATAGCCGGTTGTCTTAAAGGCTTGCTCGATCACGTCGGTGATCATCGCCACAGCGTGCTTGAAGACCGCGCGGCCTTCCATCCGCAGATGCCCGACGGTCTGGGTGGAGGACGGTCCGCCGTCGACGTAGAGCTTGGCCTTGTGGCGGCCATCCGAGCGCAGGTGCGAGGTGAGGATGCCGCGATCCTCGCGCGTGCCAGGCATCTGCTGCGCGTCCAGCACGACGGCGCCGGCGCCATCGCCGAACAGCACGCAGGTGGTACGGTCGTTCCAGTCGAGGATGCGAGAGAACGTCTCCGCGCCGATCACCAGCGCCCGCTTGAAGGCGCCGGTCTTGAGCAGCCCGTCGGCGGTCGCGAGGCCGAACACGAAGCCCGAGCACACCGCCTGCAGGTCGAAGGCAGCGCCGTGGTTGATGCCGAGGCCGGCCTGGACCGAAACGGCGGCGGCCGGAAAAGTATTGTCGGGCGTGGACGTCGCGAGCACGATCAGGTCGATCGATTGCGCGTCGACCCCGGCAGCGGCCAGCGCCTCGCGCGCCGCGGCGATCGCCATGTCGGACGTGTTCTCTCCTTCCGCCGCGATATGGCGCTCGCGGATGCCGGTGCGCTGGATGATCCATTCGTCGGAGGTGTCCACCATCCGCGACAGTTCGGAGTTGGGGAGGACGCGGCGCGGCAGATAACTGCCGCAGCCCAGGACCACCGACCGCAGCATGGTCACGAGGCTGCTCCCCCGACGGCGCGGGGTGGAACCGCCTCGCGCTGGTGGCGCGTGAGGCTGCGGCCGATCTTGGCGAGCAATTCGCGTCGCACCATGTCGTAGCCCAGGTCGACGGCGCAGGCGAAACCTTCCGCATCCGTGTCGCCGTGGCTCTTGATGACGATGCCATTGAGACCGAGGAAAACGCCGCCGTTCGACTTGCGCGGATCCATCTTCTGGTTGAGCGCGCGGAACGCGCCGCGCGCCAGCAGGTAGCCGAGCTTCCTGATCGGCGAGCGGTTCAGCTCGTGCTTGAGCAATTGGCCGAGCTGCCGTGCGGTGCCCTCCGCCGCCTTGAGCGCGATATTTCCGGAAAACCCCTCGGTCACCACCACGTCCACCGTCCCCTTGCCGATATCGCTGCCCTCGACGAAGCCGAGATACTCGAACTGCGGCCATTGTCCGGCGCGCAGGATCTGCCCGGCCTCGCGGACGTCCTCGAGCCCCTTCACCTCCTCCACGCCGATATTGAGCAGCCCGACCGTCGGCCGGTCGAGACCGAATAGCACTCCCGCCATGGCGCTGCCCATAGCGGCCATGTCGACCAGATTCCCGGCATCGGCGCCAATCGAGGCGCCGAGGTCGAGCACGATCGAGCGCCCCCTCAGTGTCGGCCAGATGGCCGCAATGGCCGGCCGTTCGATCCCTGCCATGGTCCGCAGGTCGATCTTGGCCATCGCCATCAACGCACCGGTATTGCCGGCGGAGACCGCCACGTCCGCTTCGCCCTTCTTCACGGCATCGACGGCGAGCCACATGGAGGATCTTCGTCGTCCCTTGCGCAGTGCCTGGCTGGGCTTGTCATGCATCTGCACCACGACATCGGTGTGCACCAGGTCCGAAGCGGCCTTCAGATTCGGGCGGGCAACGAGCAACGGCTCGAGTTCGGCGCGGTCGCCGAACAGCAAAAACTCGATGTCGGGATGACGCTGGAGGGACAGTTCCGCTCCGGGAACCACAACCGCTGCCCCATGGTCACCCCCCATGGCGTCGAGCGCGATACGGACTTTATGGGGCATGGCGCGACCATACCGTGTCGGTGAGAGACGCAACAGGGGGCCGGATACTCACGCTATTTGCCGCCCCGCCCCTTCTTGAGCTCCGCCAGTGCCGCGAACGGATGCGCCGCCTCCTCGCTGGAGGGCGGCAGTTCCAAGACCGCATCCGGCTTGCGCGGATACGGCTCGAGGCCCAACATCAGGAATTCCGTCGCAATCGCGCCTAGGTCGATCGCGCCACCGATCAGCGGCTCCGGCGCATCCTCGAGCGGCACCTCGACCTCTCCGACGTGTTCGTCGAAGGACGACGCCGCGGCGGGGACGAAGGCGATGTCGATGTCTTCGTCCACCTCGTTCTCGAGCGGTTCGAGCGTGACCACGCAGGTCTGGACCACGGTTGCCGACACGCGGCCGACCACGTGCAGACCGCTGCGGCCGCGACGGGTCACGTCGAAGCCGGCCTCGAGGCGCGGCAAGCCGGCAAGCCCGGCGAGCGTCGCGACCGCTGCCCGCGTCTGCGCATCGGCGACGAGATCGACACGGCGTCCGGCTTCGGAGACCTCGCTGACTGCGAGCGGCACGCTCCAGGCGCGCGCGGGTACGCTTTCATCGCCCGCAGCCCTTGCACCACTGATACCCTTGGCACCCCTTGGCATGGTTGCGTCCTCGGCCATCACGCGCGCAACGGCACCTGTTCCGGATCGGGAAAGGCGAGTTGCGCACGCTCAAATCCATTCTGCGCGGCGAGCCCGCGCACGACCTCCCGCACATATGCCGCGAGCCGGTCCGCGCCAACGCCGTCCGATCCGTCGGCAAATACATTGCGCCGCAGGGCGGCGGCAAGCGGTTGTTCGTCGGCCGCAACAAGCGCCTGACGGTAGGTCTCCTGCCGGCCGTAGAAGGCTTCCCCGATCCGGCGCATTTTGCGCGGGACCGCGAGATCCCCCACACCCATTTCGCGCATGCTTTCGTCCATGTCGCGACAGAATCGATCAAAAATTCCCTGGCCCAGCGCGCGCACCGTCGCCGGCTCGCGCTCGAGACGCTGCAGAATCAGCACCGCGTGGAGCATGATCATTTCCAGGCGGCCGTTGACCGTATCCGGGACCCCGTAGACTCGGTAAAAGGCGCGCGTTCGCGCCTGTGCCACGATCGTGCCATAGAGGCACGCGATGGTGTCGACCGGCGGGGTGCGGCGAAATAGGCGCAATATCATCGGGTTAGTGGCGGCGCAGGGCCGTATGCTAAAGGATCGATTGGCACGTGTGGCTCGCCGCGTAAGTCAAGACGCCAGCGAATGCAACCGTGATATGGGGATCGCGTATCGCATGACCAGACCGACTCGCCGGCCTCGCAGGGCTGCCGCCGGTATTGCGGCAACGGTGGCGCTTGGCCTGTTGCTCGGGGGCTGCTTCTCGGAAACCTACCAGCGCGGCTACATCGTCCCGGACGGGGCGCTGGAACAGATTCCGATCGGCTCGACTCAGGAGCAGGTCCTGATCGTGCTCGGGACGCCGTCGACGGTCGCGACCGTGAGCGGCGAGGCGTTCTACTACATTTCCCAGCGCTCCGAACGGCCGATCGGATTCATGCCGCAGCAGGTGGTCGACCAGCGGGTCGTCGCCATCTATTTCGACAAAGGCCGCCGCGTGGAGCGGCTCGCCAATTACGGCTTGAAGGATGGCAAGGTATTCGACTTCGTGAGCCGCACCACACCGACCGGCGGCAAGGACTACGCCTACGTCAACGCCATGTTCAAGCTGTTCTAGGCCAGCCTCACCGCGATCCTTCATCGTACGCGACAAAAAATCCCCGCGGCGTCGCCGCGGGGATTTTTTTGCCGTCAAGCGGATCAGCGCCAGTGCGAGAGCACCGCGAGCAGCAGCAGCGCCACGATATTGGTGATCTTGATCATCGGATTGACCGCCGGACCGGCCGTGTCCTTGTACGGATCGCCGACGGTGTCGCCCGTGACCGCCGCCTTGTGCGGCTCCGAGCCCTTGCCGCCGTAATGCCCGTCCTCGATGTATTTCTTGGCGTTGTCCCAGGCGCCGCCGCCTGAGGTCATCGAGATCGCGACGAACAGGCCGGTGACGATCACGCCGAGCAGCATGGCGCCCACCGCGGAAAACGCCGCCGACTTGCCGGCGAGCCCGCCGCCGGCGATCCAGTAAATCAGGAAGTAGACCACGATCGGCGAAAGCACCGGCAGCAGCGAGGGAATGATCATCTCCTTGATCGCGGCGCGGGTCAGCAGATCGACGGCGCGGCCGTAATCGGGCTTGTCAGTGCCCTGCATGATCCCCGGCTTTTCGCGAAACTGCCGGCGCACCTCCTCCACGATCGCAGACGCCGCGCGGCCGACCGCGGTCATGCCCATGGCGCCGAACAGATAGGGCAGCAGCCCTCCGAACAGGAGGCCAGCCACCACGTACGGATTGTTCAGCGAGAAATCGAGCTGCACATTTTGGAAGTACGGATACTTGGCCGCGTTCGCGATGAAGAATTTCAGGTCTTCGTTGTAGGCCGCGAACAAGACCAGCGCGCCCAAGCCGGCCGAGCCGATGGCGTAGCCCTTGGTCACCGCCTTGGTGGTGTTGCCGACCGCGTCGAGCGCGTCGGTCGATTTGCGCACCTCCTTGGGCAGGCCCGCCATCTCGGCAATGCCACCAGCATTGTCGGTCACCGGGCCAAACGCGTCGAGCGCCACGATCATGCCGGCGAGCGCCAGCATCGTGGTCACCGCGATGGCGATGCCGAACAGGCCGGCAAGCTTGTAGGTGGCAAGGATGCCGACGATGATCACGATGGCGGGAAGCGCCGTCGCTTCGAGCGAAATGGCCAAGCCTTGAATCACATTGGTGCCGTGGCCGGTGACTGAGGCTTTGGCGATCGACTGCACCGGACGGAAATTGGTGCCGGTGTAGTATTCGGTGATCCAGATGATCAGCCCGGTCACGAGCAGGCCGACGACACCGCAGAGAAACAGGTTGGTGCCGCTGTACGATTGGCCAGGCACGGTGGCAAAACCGACCAGAAGATACGTGACCAGCGCCACGCCGGCGAGCGAAAGCAGGCCGGTCACAATCAGGCCGCGGTATAGCGCGCCCATGATCGACTGATCGGACCCGAGCTTGACGAAAAATGTGCCGATGATGGAGGTGATGATGCAGATGCCGCCGATGGCGAGCGGATAGGTCATCATCTTGAGCAACACGTCGGGGCCAACGCTGCGAAAGAAGATCGCTGCCAGCACCATGGTGGCGACCGATGTCACCGCATAGGTCTCGAACAGGTCGGCCGCCATGCCGGCGCAATCGCCGACGTTATCGCCCACATTGTCGGCGATGGTCGCGGGATTGCGCGGATCATCCTCAGGGATGCCGGCCTCGACCTTGCCGACGAGGTCCCCGCCCACATCGGCGCCTTTGGTGAAGATGCCGCCGCCAAGGCGGGCGAAGATCGAGATCAGCGATGCCCCGAATCCCAGCGC
>Ga0207691_10004595_pt1 | contig 13365 bp, 10 predicted proteins | sample KBSM13metaG_FD_184327 | JGI IMG/M metagenome (GOLD analysis project Ga0207691, IMG submission 184327) | Miscanthus rhizosphere microbial communities from Kellogg Biological Station, Michigan, USA - KBS M1-3 metaG (SPAdes) (version 2) | ecosystem: Host-associated > Plants > Roots > Rhizosphere >... | reverse complement strand
AAGCAGCGCTGAGCGTCAACCGTTCGGGCGAGAGCGCACCTCGACGCCGCGCGGGCCCGGATCGGCGAGCGCGCCTCGCCCCTGCTCCGACAGCACGCGCGTGATGAACCGCTGCCCTTCGCCGATCCGCTCCACCTCGACGGCGATCGACTCCACGGCCTGATCGATCTGGGTGAAGCGCTGGACGATGTCGTGCGGCAGCGCGGACACGGCCGCGGCGCTCCGCCGCCAGATCCGCCGTGCGAACGCGATCGAGATCGGGAAGATCGCGACGAAGAGGAAGATGCCGCCAAGAATGAACGCCTCTTCCGGCGGGCCGTTGCGGACCGGGGGCGGCTTCTCGACGATGGCGCCCGGCACCGCGGCGGCGCTCGCGACCTGCGCGTCGGCCCCCGCGATCTGCTTGTCGAGCGCCTCGATCCGTGCGTCGATCGTCGTGAGGCGCTTCTCGAGGCCGGCCTTGTCGGCGGCGGAGATCTGCTCCTCGCCCTCACGACCCTGGAGACGATTCGCGATGTCGCGTCGCTCGTCCTTCAGGCGCTCCATCTGATTGCCCAGCTCGTCGCGCTGATGGACCATCCCCTCGTACACCGCCTGCGGGCTCGTCAACGGCTTGCCGTCGACGAACACCTTCACGGCGGCAGGGTCGCCGGGCTTTGGTGGAGGAATCTGGATCACATCCTGAAGCGGCATCGATCGACGGGAACGAGTGAACCTGGGAGGTCGGCGCGGGCGCGGGCGCCGGCCCACTGCCTTTACGGTATCGTTCGGCGACCCGTTTCACGAGGGGCGGAACGACTTGCTCCGCCCATGCCGCCCGCCCAGTTTGGCAGCCGCCGCGCCCGAGCATCGGGGTGTCGACTTCCACCTTCCCGAACCATTCCCGCATGACTCGCCAGCGCTTCGCGCCGATCGTCACTGTCGTCCTGCTGCTCGCTGCCATCTCCCCGTCCGGCGCCCAACGGTCGCGTGGATACGAGCTGGCGTCGCCCGATGGAGCCACGCACGTCACGGTGGAGGTCGGTGAGCGCGTCACCTACGCCGTCACGCATCGCGGGCGGCCGGTGTTCGACGCCTCGCCGATCTCCCTCACGCTCGACGGCGGCCGCACGCTGGGCTCGGCGGAGCGTGTGCGATCCGAGGCACGGCGGGAGGTGCGCGACAGCGTGCGCCCGGTCGCGCCGGTCAAGAGCGCCGTCGTGGCCGACCGGTTCAACGAGCTTCGACTGCGGCTCGGCGATCACGACCTCGAGCTTCGCGCCTACGACGAGGGCGTCGCGTACCGGTGGGTGCTCGCGCTCGGCGACAGCGTCACGGTGCGCACCGAGCAGGCGTCGTTCGCCGTCGCGGGCCAGGCCGAGGCGCTCGTCGGCGTCGACACGACGTTCATGACGCACTACGAGCCGGTGTACCGGCGCGTGCGGCTCGACACGCTTTCGGGGGGACGGCACGCGCTGCTCCCGGCGTTGATCTCGCTGCAGGGTGGGCCGAAGATCGCGATCACCGAATCGCAGCTCGAGGACTACGCGGGGATGTATCTCGTGGCGCGCGAGGGGGGCGGCCTCGCCGGCCAGTTTCCCGGCGCCGCGCTGCGCGACAGCGCGCGCAACGATCGCGACGTGGTGGTGACGCAGCGCGCCGACTGGATCGCCCGTACGTCGGGCCGTCGGGCCCTGCCCTGGCGCATCGTCATGATCGCCGACGAGGATCGGCAGCTGCTGCTGAACCAGATGGTCTACAACCTCGCGGCGCCGTCGCGGCTCACCGACGTGTCGTGGATCAGGCCGGGCAAGGTGAGCTGGGACTGGTTCAACAACCTGAACCTCCGCGGCGTGAACTTCCGCGCCGGCGTGAACGACGAGACGTACCGGTACTTCATCGACTTCGCCGCGAAGAACGGCATCCCCTACATCATCCTCGACGAGGGCTGGTACAAGCTGGGCGACCTGCTCACGCAGGCGCCGGGGATCGACGTGCCCGCGCTCGTGAAGTACGGCGCGCCGAAGAACGTCGGCGTCATCCTGTGGACGACGTGGAGCACGCTGGACACGCAGATGAAGCCCGCGCTCGACCAGTTCCAGAAGTGGGGCGTGAAGGGGATCAAGGTCGACTTCATGCAGCGCGACGACCAGAAGGTGGTGAACTACTACTACCGCATCGCGCGCGAGGCGGCCGCGCGTCATCTGCTCGTGGACTATCACGGCGCGCACAAGCCGGCGGGACTGAACCGCACGTGGCCCAACGTGCTCACGTTCGAGGGGGTGCACGGACTGGAGAACAACAAGTGGACGAACGACGTCACGCCGACGCACAACGTGACGCTCCCGTTCACGCGTATGCTCGCCGGCCCGATGGACTACACGCCGGGCGCGATGCTCAACGCCCAGCCGCGGGACTTCCGCGCGATCTTCGACCGCCCGATGAGCGTCGGCACGCGTGCGCACCAGCTGGCGATGTACGTCGTGTTCGAGAGCCCGCTACAGATGCTCGCCGACAGCCCGTCGGAATACGAGCGCGAGCCGGAGGCGATGGAGTGGCTGCGCGCCGTGCCCGTGACGTGGGACGAGACTCGCGCCCTCGACGGCGCGGCGGGCAGCCACGTGCTGCTCGCGCGGCGGCACGGAACGGAATGGTTCGTCGGCGCGATGACGAACCTGAGCGCCCGTACTCTGACGCTCGACCTCTCCTTCCTCGGCGCCGGCACGTGGACGATGGACGCCTGGTCCGACGGCATCAACGCCGATCGGAATGGAATGGACTTCAAGAAGGAGACGCGGCCGGTCTCGGCGAGCGACAAGGTGACGCTGACGCTGGCGCCGGGGGGAGGGTGGGCGGGAAGGTTCAGGAAATAGCGTGCGCGGCGCTTGATACGCGATGCGCCACGGCCCCGGGAAGCCATAGCCTCCCGGGGCCGTTCGTCGTAGCGCACAGCGCAATGCGCATCGCGCATCGCGCGTCTACGCCGAAAGCACCGTCTTCAAATAATCATGACTCGCCTTGATGCTCGCGAGCGGATCGGGCGAGACGTCGCGCTCGACGAAGGCGTAGCGCAATCCATTACGCTGGGCGGCGGCGATGAAGCGAGGCATGTCGATCACGCCCTTGCCGACGTCGGCGAATGCCTTCTCCGGCGCGGCGGTGCTGTCCTTGAGGTGCACCAGGGTGAATCGGCCCGGATAGCGGGCGACCAGCTCGGCCGGCGCGGTGCCGGCCTTGAACGCCCAGTAGCCATCGAGCTCGAACGAGACGAGCGCGGGATCGGTGTTGGCGAGCAGCCGCTGCATCACCGACGTGGAGCCGCCGTAGTTCTGGAACTCGAAGTCGTGGTTGTGGTAGGCGAGCTTGAGTCCCGCCGCTTTCGCCGCCTCGCCCAGCTTGTTCAGCCGTCCGGGCAGGCTGCCGAACGTGTCCGCCGTGCGCAGTGCCGGATCGAGGAACGGCACGACGACGTACTCCTGCCCGAGGGTCTTTGCCGTCGTGAAGACCGTCTCCGACGAAGCCTCGAGATCCGCGAGCGGATAGTGCCCGGAGACGGCGCGAATGCCGTGCTTGTCGAAGATCGCACGCAGGTCCGTGGCCGAACGTCCGTAGAGTCCCGCCGTCTCGACGAGATGGTATCCCGCCCCGGCGACCGCGGCGAGCGTGCCGTCGAGGTCCTTGCCGGCCGCGTCGCGCACCGTGTACAGCTGGAGCCCGACGTTGGAGATGGAGAATGCGCCCGCGGGGCCTGCCGCAGTCGCGCCGGCAGCGGCGGCGGTCGAATGAGCGCAGGCGAGGCTGGAGCCCCACATCGTGGCGAGACCGGCCGCGCCGGTCACTTTCAGAAAGTCGCGTCGGTCCATTAGATGTTCCTCTTCTTGAGCTGGTCCACCGCGTAATCAGCCGCACGCGCGGTGAGAGCCATGTACGTGATGGATGGATTGACGCATGACGCGCTCGCCATCACCGAGCCGTCGGTTACGAACAGATTCGGAACGTCGTGCGCCTGGCAGAACCCGTTGACCGCCGAGGTCTTCGGGTCGCGCCCCATGCGCGCCGTGCCCATCTCGTGGATGCCGAGCCCGGGCTCGGCGCCGAGACCACCTTCCTTGTAGTCGTCGTTGCCGACGACGTTCGTGCAACCCGCGGCTTCGAGCATGTCGATCGCCGACTGCCGCATGTCCTTGCGCATCGCCATCTCGTTCGGGCCCCAACTGCAGTCGATGCGCAGGATCGGGATCCCGAACTCGTCGGTCTTGTCGGACAGCGTCACCACGTTCTCGTGGCGCGGCAGCGCCTCACCGAACGCGGTGATCCCCATCGTCCAGTCGCCCGCGTCGTGCAGCCGGCGCTTGAGCTGAACACCGAGTCCCGGCCCGGACGTGCCGCGTCCCCATCCGGCGCGTGCCGCGCTGCCCTGATAGCCGTAGCCCCGCACGAAGTCCTTCTTCGTCGCCGCGTCGCCGAGGTTGCGGAAGCGCGGGATGTAGATGCCGTTCGGCCGATTGCCCTGATAATAATGGTCGGCCAGCCCCTCGATGCGACCCGAGGCGCCGACGCGGAAGTGATGGTCCATCAGGTTGTGGCCCACCACGCCGCTCGAGTTGGCGATGCCGTTCGCGAAGGTCGGCGACTTGGAGTTGAGCAGGATGCGCGCGCTGCCCAACGTCGACGCGCAGAGGAAGACGACCTTCGCCTTGTACTCGCGCGTCGCCTTCGTTCTGGTGTCCACCACGCGCACGCTCGACACGCGATGCGTCTTCGCATCGTACACGAGCGAGTGAACGATGCTGTCGGGAAGCACGGTGAGACGTCCCGTCGCCATCGCGGGGGGCAGCGTGCTCGATTGCGTGGAGAAGTACGAGCCGGTGGAGCAGCCGCGCTCGCACGGCCCGCAGTAGTGGCAGGCGGCGCGCCCCTTGTGATCCGCCGTGAGGATGGCGACGCGGCCGATCGTCACACGGCGTTCCTTGAACCGGCGCTCGATCCCGGCCTTCACGTGCTTCTCGCCCGCGTTCATCTGCATCGGCGGCAGGAACTCGCCGTCGGGGAGCTGCGGCAGGCCGAGCTTCTCGCCGCTCACGCCGACGTGCCGCTCCACGTAGCTGTACCACGGCGCGATGTCCTTGTAGCGGATCGGCCAGTCGACGCCGATCCCTTCCTTCGCGTTCGCCTCGAAGTCGAGGTCACTCCACCGGTACACCTGCCGTCCCCAGATCAGCGACTTGCCGCCGACCTGATCGCCCTGGATCCACGTGAACGGCTTCGCCTCCTCGTACGGATGCTTCGTGTCCCTGGCGAAGAACTGCTTGGTTGACTCGCGGAACTGGCCGGTGCGCGCCTGGATCTGGTAGTCCTCGGCACCCTGCTTGTCGGGCGAGAGGCGCGCGTTCCGGAGCGGCATCTCCCACGTGGTCTTGTGCTCCATCGTGTAGTCCTTCTGGTGCACGACCTCGCGGCCTCGCTCGATCATCAGCGTGCGAAGCCCCTTCTCCGTCAGCTCCTTCGCCGCCCACCCACCGGTGATGCCGCTGCCGATGACGATCGCGTCGAACTCGGTCTCCTGCATCCCTGTCATGTCTCCAGTCCGGTGAGAAGGCATCAGGCCCACGCGTGGCCGATGCTGCGATACGGGATGTCGCCGCGATAGATGCCCATCGGATTGACCTTCAGCTCCGTCATCGCCCCCGCCTCCGACGTGTAGTAGCCGAGCAGCGTCAGCTCCTTCATGCGGCGGAAGAACCACCCGCGCTCGGCCTCGCGGCGCGCGGCCTCGCCACCGCCGCCGTCGGCGGAGGGACGCGTGGGATCGCTGACCGTCGGCCCGGTGCTGCTCTGGCGCGCCAGCGAGTCGCGCATGCGCGCGCGTTCGGCGTTCATCGGCTCGGCCTTCTCCAGCACGCGCTGCGGCGGATAGGACTCGGCGTCGATCGCCGTCAGCAGTGCGAGCTGCTTCGCGGCCGTGGACTTCATGAACGGCCCGCCGAGCTCCTTCTCGGCCCGGGCCTCGAGCTGGGTCAGCCCATCGAGGAACCTCTTCCGCTCATCGTCCCTGTAGTAGTCCGAGAGGATGACGTCGATGAAGCGGTGCACGCCGGCGGCGCGCGCTCCCGGCGTGTCGGTCGCGGGGATGATGTGCTCGGCGATCGTCGCCACGAGCTCACTCTGTCCGGCGGTCAGCGTGCCCGCCCGCCAGCCGGGTGCCGCGGCACGCACCCACGCATCGCCGCGAACGCCGGCGATGCTCGATGCGGCGAGCGTACCGCCGAGAAACAGTGCCGTCCTGGCCACCGCCTCGCGGCGCGTGATGTCCTGTCCGTCGCTCATGGAAGCGTCCGGATGCGCATGTTGCGGATCGCGAGCTCGCCCTCGTGATCGCCCTGGATGCCGATGTGTCCCTTGGGGAGCCGGCCGTACTTCGGCCACGTCGCGAACTTGCTCGCCTTGAGCCGGGTCTCCCAGTCGGGGCTTCCCACCTCGTACTCGAGCAGCTTCTGCCCGTTGAGCCAGTGCTCGACGTGCGGGCCCCGCGCGACGATGCGCGAGCTGTTCCACTCGTCGGCCGGCTTCACTACCCCGGCGGGCGCGGGATACAGCGCGTAGTCGGAGCCGGCCGACGTCAACCGGCTCTTGCCATCGGGATGCTTCGCGTCGTCGAGCAGCTGATACTCGGGGGCGGTGAAGTAGATCTTCTGGGCGTCCTCGGAGCCTCGGTAGAACACGCCCGCGTTGCCGCCGGGATGAAGCTTCCACTCGAACTCCAGCTCGAAGTTCGCGAACTCGTCGCGCGTCACGAGGTCGTTCGTCGAGACGGTCTTCGACAGCACGCCGTCCGTGACGGTCCATCCCGCCGGCATCTTCGCCTCGCGGTAGCCGCGCCAGGCGGACATCGTGGGGTCGATCAGCGGCCGCCAGTCCTGCGTCGCCGCCGGCGCGGGGGCCGCTGCCGACGCGGTCGCGCCGGAGGACGACATCGCGCCGTTGCTCGACGTCGTGGAGCAGCCGATAAGCACCGCGCCCAGTCCGAGCACGGTGAACGAGGGGAACGTGTAGCGGGTCATGGTGTGGGGCCTCTTCGAGATGAATCGGACGGTCACGCCGTCCGCGTTCGCGATCGATGGAGCGTCCGACTCCGTCACGGGCGCCATTTGCCCTGGGCGACAGCCGGCCGGAAGCTTCGGAGATCCGGCACTGGAAGCGCGAGGGTACGTTCCTCCTCGGCGCTCTGATATGCCGTCATCAACACCTCCACCACTCCGACGCCATCGTCGAAGGTGAGCCGCGGCGCCTCCTTGCCGAGGAACGCGCGCGCGAAGTGCCGGTTCTCCGCTTCGTATCCGTACACGACCGCCTCGGCGGGGACCACGGGCATCAACCCGATCTCGGCGTTCTGCTTCTCCACGAGGTCCTCGCCCGCCCTGCCCTGTACCGCTCGCGAAAAGAATACCCGCAGCCCCGAATCCAGTGAATTCCACTGCATGGAATATTCGGGGCCGAGCAGCTCGGCCGAGAGTCTGAGGCCGGCGCCGACGTAGCTCCACGACGTGCTGGCTTCTCCGAGCACGCGCTCACCGTCGCTCGTCTCGAACTCGATCGTGACGCTGGCGAAGTCCTCCGACGGTCGCTTCGAGTAGTCCACCGCCTCGCCCATCGTCTCGCGCAGACGCTGCGCGTAGGCCGGCCGCGACCACTTCAGGCTGGCGATCTTGCCCGTGACCTTCACTGGACGCACGCTGGCGAGCGGCTCACCCGGCCGCGTGAGCAGGTGCCGCACGAGCAGCACGGAGTGGCACATCATGTCGTTGAGCACCCCGCCGCCCTGGAGGTCCCCCTGCCAGAACCATGGGGTGTGCGGCCCGCTGTGCTCCTCGGCCGCGCGCGCGAGGTACGGCCGGCCCGTCGTCGCCGCACCGCGCGCCCAGAGGAGCGAGCGTCCGGTCTCGACGTGCGGCGTGAACAGCTGGTCCTCGAGGTACGCCGTCTTCAGCCCGACCCGCGCCGCGAGGTCGCGCACCCGGATCGCCTCGTCGAGGTTGCGGGCCAGCGGCTTCTCGCACGCCAGACCACGCAGCGTGCCGCGTCCCGCCTCGATCGCGTGGACGACTTCCTCGACGTTCTCGATGCGCGCGTGATTGGGCCCGCAGATCCACAGCGCGTCGATCTCCGGATCCGCCACCATGTCCGCGATGGACGCATAGGCGCGGCACGCGCCGACGTCGATGTCGCGCGCGAGCTTCGCCACCTGCTCGGCGTGCTCGCGATTCGGGCTCCACACTCCTCTCACGTCGGCCTCGCGCACACCGACGAACGACTGCACATGGAAACGGGTGATGAATCCGCCCCCGACGAACCCGATGCCGAGCCGACCGTTCATTGCCCTTCCGGCTTGATGCGGGTGTCCATCGCGGCGAAGCTCACGCCGAGCTTCTTCATCGCCGGCTCGGGGCAGCCCTTCCAATCGGGATTGAACACGTTGCCCTGATAGCGGAGGTCCTTCCATCCCATCGCGCTGGAGAAGAAGCCGCTGCCGACGAAGTCGCGCATGCGCGAGAAGAAGTTGACGCCGTGGCTGAACTGCGGCTTCGCCTTGTCGGGCCACGCGATGTCGTCGAGGATCTGGTTGCGCTGCGCCTGCGAGAGCGACGCGTAGTTCCGGCGGAAGCGCGTCCGCGACTCGGTGTTGAGCCAGGCCAGCCCGCCGCGGATCGCGACGCGCGAGCCCTCGTCCGTCTCCGGCACCGAGAGCTGATAGTCGATGTACGCCGGCACGCCGGCGTCGGTGGCGCTCCCCGAGCGGCCGTCGCGCGGGATGATGTCGTCGGCGAGCACGCTCACGGTGCGCCACTCCGCCGCGGTGAAGAAGGCGCGCTTCGGCGCGGACGACGGGGGCGTGCCCTGCCCCTGCGCGGGCGGGAAGGGCGCCTCGTGCGTCTGCTTGGGCTGCTGCGCGCCCGACGGCGTTCCCTGCTGCGCGAACGCGGAGCCGCCCATCAGCGCGCCGGCGATCGGCACGCTGCCGATCACCTTCAGCGCGGCGCGGCGGGTCACCGGCTTCGTCTCCTCCACCTGCTCTACCGCGTCGCCCGGGGCGACGTCCGGCGCGCTCGGAAGCATCTCGTCGCTCATATCGCCCCCGCCTTGCGCTGCTGCGCGATGTAGTCGGACGTGCGCCACGCGAGCGCGAGGATCGTCCACGTGGGATTCTTGTCCGCCTGCGTGACGAACGGCCCGCCGTCGGTGACGAAGAGATTCTTGCAGTCGTGCGCCTGGCAGTTGGCGTTGAGCACCGACGTCTTCGGATCGTTCCCCATCCGGATGCCGCCCAGCTCGTGGATGATGCGGCCGCCCGCCGCGATGCCGTAGCCCTGCTCCTTCGTCGGCATCGAGTTGTTGGGGGTGCCGCCCATCTCCTGAATCAGCGCACGGAAGGTCTCCTGCATGTGCTTCACCTGATTGAGCTCGTGATCGGTCCACTCCCAGTGGAAGCGCAGCACCGGGATGCCGAACTTGTCCACCACCTGCGGATCGATCTCGGTGTAGCACTTGTCGTTCGGGATCTGCTCGCCGCGACCGGAGAAATGGATGTTCGCGCCGTAGAAGCGGCGGTAGTCCTCCTTCAGCTTCGCACCGTAGCCGCCCGCGCCCGGGTAGCGCTGGATGCCGCCCATGAAGCCGTACGCCGGCGGGCCGAGTCCTCCGCCCACCTCGATGTGGTAGCCGCGCGGGAAGTCGAGCTTCTTGTTGTCGAGCCACCATGGCATGTACACGTGCATGCCGCCCACGCCGTCCTCGTTGTGCGGAACGTGGTCGACCATCGCGGGGATGAACCCGCCGACGTCGGTTCCGGTCGTGTCGGTGATGTACTTGCCGACGACGCCGCTCGAGTTGGCGAGCCCCTGCGGGAACTGCGACGACTTGGAGTTGAGCAGCAGTCGCGCCGACTCGAACGCGCTCGCGGCGAGCACCACCGAGCGCGCGGCGACGTGGCGTTCCTCACCGCTCTGCTTGTCGATGTACGTGACGCCGGTCGCCAGCCCGTTCGATCCGACGGTCACCTCGCGCGCCATCGAGTTCGTGAGCAGCGTGAGGCGTCCGGTCTCGAGCGCGGGCGCGATCAGCACGTCGGGGCTGGAGAAGTTCGCCTTCACCGAGCAGCCGCGATTGCACTGCCCGCAATAGTGACACGCGGCGCGACCCGGCTTCGGGCGCGTGATGATCGAGAGGCGCGACGGGATGCAGGTGATCTTGAGCCGGTCCGACGCCTGCTTCACGAGCAGCTCGTAGCATCGCGGCGCGGGAGGAGGCAGGAACTTTCCGTCCGGCTCGTTGTGAATCCCTTCCTTGCTTCCGAACACGCCGATCAGATCGTCGACGCGGTCGTAGAATGGCGCGACGTCCTCGTACTTGATCGGCCAGTCGTCACCCAGACCGTCGCGCGTCTTGCCGCGGAAGTCCTCGGGACCGAAGCGCAGCGAGATGCGTCCCCAGTGATTCGTGCGCCCGCCGAGCATGCGGCCGCGCCACCAGTCGAAGCGCGTGCCGGCCGCTCGCGTGTACGGCTCGCCCTCGATCTCCCAGCCGCCGTCGCACGCGTCGTACTCGCCGAACGGGCGCGTCTTCGTGGCGCGGCCGCGTCGCGGGGTGGCGTACGCGGGGGTGAGCATCTGCGAGTTCTTCGAGGCGTACCATGCGGGCCCTGCTTCCAGCATCACGACCCTCGCGCCCGCCTGGGTGAGCACGTAGGCGGCCATGCCACCCCCCGCGCCCGAGCCGATGATACAGACGTCGTACGTGGGGGCTTGTCGTCGAGCCAGCATGCCGTGTCGCTCCGGGTTTGCGCGGGAAGGGCTCGCCGCGACGCAGGCGAGCCGGCGCCGCGGCGATCTGCGCGGGAAGGTGGCGGCGTGCTCGCGCCCACGCCAGTGTCCAGCGCGCTGCCGGGGCCAGCCGCGCTGGCCCCGCGTCTGCATTGGATTTTTTCCATGCCCGAGCACCCGTCGGACCGCTACGAAGGCGGCCCCGCGTCTGCGAACCACACGGCGGCCATCCCCCGCTCTCGCGAGGAAGAGGAGCGGGAGGCCGCGATCCGCCGCGCCGAGGAACGCGAGCGCGCGGCGGCGCAGGGGTACCCCCCGCCGGGCAGCTTCGCCCCCGCGCAAGCCTGGTCTTCGATCGCGGCGCAGGCCTTCGCGATGCTCGCCGAGAACGTCCGCGACTACGCGATCTTCCTCATGAACCCGGATGGCGTGATCATCTTCTGGGGCGAGGGAGCCCGCCTCATGAAATGGTGGTCCAAGGAGCAGGCCGAAGGCGCGCACCTGCGGATGCTCTATCCGCCCGGCGGATCGCAGGACGGCACGGCCGAGGAGCATCTCGTCGAGGCGCGCGAGCGAGGGGAGTACACGGGCGAAGGCGAGCGCGTGCGCACCGACGGCTCGACCTTCTGGGCCGGTATCACCCTGACCGCGCTGCGGGACGAGGACGGCGCCCTCCTCGGCTTCGCGAAAGTCACGCGCGACCTCACGGCGCGTCGCGCCGCGGACGCGCTGCTGCAGGCGGCGTCAGCCGCAGCGGAGTCCGCTCGGGCGGACGCGGTCGCGGCGAGCGCCGCCAAGAGCGGTTTCCTCGCGACGATCAGCCACGAGATCCGGACTCCGCTCAACGCGATGCTGGGCTATCAGGATCTGCTCGATCTCGAGATCGACGGGCCCCTCACGCCGGCGCAGCGGCGCTACCTCGACCGTTCGCGCGGGAGCGGCCGCCATCTGCTCCGACTCGTCAACGAGGTGCTCGACTTCTCGCGGATCGACGCGGATCGCGAACCGGTGTCGCGCTCGACCTTCCAGGTCGGCGAGGCGGTGCGCACCGCGATCGAGCTCGTGACACCGCAGGCGCGCGCCCGGCGGATCGTCATCACCGACGCGGTGAGTGGCTACGCCGCGGGACTCGCCGCGATGGGCGACGAACAGCGCGTCCGGCAGATCCTCGTCAACCTGCTGGCGAACGCCGTGAAGTTCACGGAGCCGCGCGGCCAGGAGCCCGGCCGCGTGATGGTGAGCGCCGGCGCCGCCAAGGAGCCGACGAGCGACGTGCAGGCGACGGCCGATGGACCGTGGGTGTACATCCGCGTCGAGGACACGGGGCCCGGCATCCGGTCGGAGCGGATCCGCTCGGTGTTCGAGCCGTACGTGCAGGGCGACATGACGCTCACGCGGCAATACGGCGGCACCGGCCTCGGGCTCGCCATCAGCCGCCGGCTGGCTCGCCTGATGGGCGGGGATCTCACGGTCCACAGCGAGCCGGAGCTCGGCTCGGCATTCTTCCTGTGGCTGCCGGCCGCGCTCGTCGAGAGTCTGTCGACGGGCGGACTGCGGGGCCATGGGCCTGGCCGCGACGAGGACGATCGCGTCACTCCCGAGTGGGAGACTTCGGAGGAGGCGGCCAGCCCGCCGACGATGCTCCAGAGCATCGGCGACGCGATTCTCACGGAGCTGGAAAGCATCATGCGCGCCTTCGTGGAACGCGCTCTCGCGGATCCCGACATTCCGAGCGCCCGTGAAACGGACTCCTACATCATCGAGGATCATCTGGCGACGTTTCTCGCCGACGTCGCGGTGACCCTCGCGTCGGTGAAGCTCGACGACGAAGCGCCGAGCGAACAGGTGCGCGACGGATCGGCGATCCAGCGCATCGTCGCGCAGCGGCACGGCGCGCAGCGCGCGCGCCTCGGCTGGGAGGAGCGCGAGGTGCGCCGCGAGTTCGTGATCCTCTCGGAGGAGCTGAGCGCGGCGGTGAGCCGCCGGCTGCCCACCGTGGGCACGGGACCATCGTCGGAGAGCCTCGCTGGGGAGGCCGGACGAGCCGACGTCTACGTGGAGCAGGCCGTCAGGATCGCCGAGGAGCTGAGCCTGGAGAGCTTCCGCGCGCATCGAGGGCGCGAGCCGGGCTGAGTCAGTCCTTGTAGGGGTCGAACTCCTCGGCGCCCGCCATGACGACGACGAGCGGACGAAGCGTGTGCAGGATCTCGATCGTCCCCTGCTGCGCCGCGAGCACGTCGGGGAGACGCCGGTACGCGTGCGGGCTCTCGTCGAGCCCACCGCCGCGCAGGATCACTCCCTTCTCGCGTACCCACGCCTGCATCATCTCCGGCGTCACCAGACCGGGTGAGAGGACCCGTCCCGTGCGGCGGTTGCGCTTCCCCGCCGCGGCGGTGCGCGACATGACGCGGCCCGCACCATGGACGGTGCTGAACAGTCCCTCGCGCTGCGCGACGCGCACGTGCTCGCTCGCGGTCGCGTCGGGCGTCCCGCGCACGATGACGGCGTCGTCGCCCATCGAACCGCCGATGAAGCCGAGCTGTCCCGGGAACGCCGGCGTCGCTCCCTT
>Ga0207691_10004594_pt1 | contig 13369 bp, 9 predicted proteins | sample KBSM13metaG_FD_184327 | JGI IMG/M metagenome (GOLD analysis project Ga0207691, IMG submission 184327) | Miscanthus rhizosphere microbial communities from Kellogg Biological Station, Michigan, USA - KBS M1-3 metaG (SPAdes) (version 2) | ecosystem: Host-associated > Plants > Roots > Rhizosphere >... | reverse complement strand
CCTGGGTCGGAAGTTGTGATCATGGGCGGATCTCTGCGGGGCTTGAAAGTGTTGGTCACTCGCGTTCTCCCGGCGCGGAAACCCGGGGCGATTTTCGCAAGAGTGATGTTAGGGTGAGCGAAAATGAAGAAAATTATCGCGGTGCTGCTGGCCGTCCCTTTTGCGACGCTCGCGACAGAAGATCATTCGACGCCGAAATTCGATGCGCAGGCCGCGGACCGCTTCGCGCGACTCGCGCTCGCTTGCGTGGGTAAGGAATACCCAAACAAGGTCAGCCACGTTCTCAACAGCGACGCGGACGCGGCCCCACCGCGCAAACTGACGCCGGCGTTTTGTGGTTGCTACGACTGGCATTCTTCTGTCCACGGGCACTGGTTACTCGCGCGACTGGCGCGGACGTTTCCGGAAGCCTCATTCGCCATAGATGCGCGAAAAGCTCTGGCGCGCAGCCTAACCAAAGAGAATATCAAACAAGAGGCGGCCTACCTTGCCGGAAAAGGCCGCGCCAGTTTCGAGCGGCCTTACGGGTTGGTCTGGCTTCTCCAGCTTGGCGCGGAGTTGCTGGAGTGGGATGATCCGCAAGCACGCGAAATGTCGGCCAATTTGCGACCGCTCGAAGAGGTCGCGGTCGAGCGCCTCTCGATCTGGCTGCCGAAGCTTTCGCATCCGGTGCGCATTGGGGAACACGATCAGACCGCCTTCGCTCTCGGACTGATCCTCGACTACGCGCATACCGCCGGCAACGCCGGCCTAACGAAACTGGCGACCGATTCCGCAAAGAAATTTTTCCTGGCCGATCAAAACTGCCCGCTCGCCTACGAACCGTCCGGCGAAGATTTCCTTTCGCCTTGCCTGGGCGAGGCGGATGTGATGCGGCGTGTTCTTCGGCCTAACGAGTTTGCGAAATGGCTTTCGGTTTTCATGCCGCAGATTCCGGTGAGTCCTGAAAAGACATGGTTGCCGGTTGCGGTTTCACCGGACCCGAGCGACCCCAAATTGGCGCATTTGGATGGGCTGAATTTAAGCCGGGCCTGGATGCTGGAGGGTATCGTCGCTGGGTTGCCACCGGATGATCCACGCCGTGCTTCCCTGGCGGCAGCTGCGGCGGCGCATGAAACGGCGGGACTCAAAGCGGTGACGGGCGAACATTATGAAGGCGGCCATTGGCTCGGCAGCTTTGCGGTTTACCTCACCAGCAAGCGGGGCATTCCACAGGAGCAACATAAGGCGCCCTGAAACGACAGCCCGGTACCCTAGGAATTTGAATTCGGAGGCGCCGTAATTCTTAGGCGTTCGTCATCCTGAGTCGCGCAAACGACGCGAGTTTCATCCGATTTGTTTGTCATCCTGAGCGTAGCGAAGGATCTCTGACTGTTTCTTATTTCCCAGCGCTGCGAACCGAAAATATTCAGAGATTCTTCGCTTCCCTCAGAGTGACAAGAGAAGATGGCGAATGGCCGAGTTGCCTAACGAGAGTGGGCGAGAATCGACAAAAAACTGACGACCCGAGGACGTTAGGTCGAGCCTGCTTTGGCAGCGCATACGGGGATCGAACCCGTGCACCAGCCTTGAGAGGGCTGTGTCCTAACCACTAGACGAATGCGCCGTTTTTGACTGGATCATTTTAGCCGCACTCTCCCGGCGCGGCAACCTCCGGCATCACCGCTTTAGTCGCACCCAGAACGATCGTTCAAGGATTGCGGATCGCATCATTCGCTCGCGCTTGAACCGGAGTCGGGAGCTTCGTCGCGGTGTTTGCTTCGCCCGCGATCTTAGCGAGAGCTGCGGCCTCTGTCTCGTCGGGATCGTGCCGGACACGCGGCTGAAGGAGACTCGATTCCTGCGCCGCTTGCTTGGCGCGCAGGTAAGCTTGCAATTCCGGCGTCGATGCGAGCGCGATTAATTTCTTATAGTAGAGTTTGTAATAGGCCTTTAGTCGGTGCCGTCTTTCGAGATCGGTGTGTGCGCGGTCTGCGGAGGCGCGCGCCTCATGCAGGTCGGTGTCATTGCGGATGTGAGTCTCGAGCGCGGTCATTTGCAGATGCAATCGATATTCGTCCGCGACTTTGCCTAACGTTGTTTTCTTGAAGTAATCATTCAGCATTTTCAAGTCCGGCCCGGCTGGAATCTGAGGGAGCGCCCCGCCTCCCGGACCAGGGAGAATGTTAGGCGGGATCAACGAGGGCGGCTCAACCGACACAGTGGGGGAAGGCGAGGGGCTTGCTTCCAACGACGTCACATCCGGGCTTCCCGCCGGGAGCGGGCCTTGAGCGGAGTCGGGAGTAGGAGATTGCGCTCCCGTCGAGGTTGCGGCGACGACCAAAGCGATCACAAAAAGTTGCCGGAGCCTTTTCATTATTTCGGGAAGAGGTGTGAACATCGGGGTGACAGGATTTGAACCTGCGACCTCCTGGTCCCAAACCAGGCGCTCTACCAAGCTAAGCTACACCCCGGGAAATCAAACTCCCCCTTAGCACGAGAGCGCGCGCGGTGCATGCAAGTTTTGGGGTAAAGCAGCGATCTGTCGCCACGGCGACCGCCCTGCCAAGTCTGCCGTCGGACGGACTCGCGGTGGCGAGGCAAGCTACACCCCGGGAAAACAAAGTCGCCCTTTCGCACGAGAGAGAGCGTGGCGGATCCAAATTAGTCGTTAGGCGAAAGCTCAGAAAGCGCCGAGGGAAAAACCGCTTGCCCTCGAGTCGCTTGGCGTCCACACTGCGGCTTTCTTCCCTGCCGGCCAGCAATCTGCTTCAGCCCTGTTATGTTCAAAAACGAAAAGTTCAATATCGCCATTTTCCTAATCCTCATCGCGCTGCAGCTCCTCGGCGTGGCGGCGATCTGGACTCGTTTTCAACTGATCTATCTGCCCATTATCGCCGCCATTTATCTGTGGATGGGGCTGGGCACGACCCTTTATCTGCATCGTTACCTGACCCACCGCGGATTTGAAATGCCGGGCTGGCTGAAATTTTTCTTTGCGACCGGCTCGGCCATCGGTCTGGCAGGGGACCCGGTGACGTGGGTTGGAGACCATCGTTTTCACCATCTGAAATCCGACACCGAAGAGGACATTCATAGTCCGCGACACGGATTTCCCTACGCCCACATGATGTGGCTGATCCGTAAACCGCCCTCTTTTCGGGAACGCTCACTCCGCTATGCGGCGGACGTGCGAAAGATTTGGTACTGCAAGCTATGGGAAAACTCCGCTATCTATGTTCTTCCGCATCTCGCAGTTGCCGGTCTTCTTTTTGCCACGCTGGGTTTCGCAGGAATGCTTTGGTGCCTTTATCTGCCGATCCTCATTGTTTACAACTGGACATGGGCAGTGAATTCGATCTGCCATATGAAGCAGTTCGGCTATCGCAACTTCGAAACGTCCGACGAGAGTAAGAACAATTTCTGGGTCGGCTTGGGTGCGCTCGGCGAAGGTTACCACAACAACCACCATGCCAAGCCGCGGTGCGCGGCGCACGGGCTGAAATGGTGGGAATTCGACTTGACCCGCTACGTCATTTGGACATTGGAAAAGCTCCATCTCGCCTGGAACGTCGTCTGGCCCGAACCGTCCGCGCCTGACAAGGAGGCGGAAGAAATTTCGCCGGACGAGGCGGGCACAATGCTCATTACCCGCGTGGATCCCAATTCCGCGCTGTAGCCGGTTTTTCGCCGGCCGCATTTGGCTCGCGGGCTCCTTCGAACAATCCGGTTGAATTTGTCGATGGGGCGTAGGTCCCTCATTTCCAGGCAAATCCACATCTCTTTCCGAATCGTAATTATGGTAATTATATAGCAGGCGCATTTTTTGCTCTTCCTAAGGACGCATGCAATTCCGACGCTGCGTACCAGAACAGGGATTCACTCTTACCGAAGCGGTCGTTGCGGCGGCCATTTCGGCCCTTTTTCTATCCTCGCTGTTTACCATGAATCTCTCCTCGATGGAGACGATTCGATCGGCCAAGGAATCGACTGTCGCCAGCCAAGTCCTCCAGCAACGGCTGGAATCGATGCGAATCGCCAACTGGCATCAAATCACCGACGCGGCCTGGATCCGCGACAACCTCCTGAATCTGGACGCGGCCGGCGGCGAGCAGCTCAAGAACCTTGTCGAAACGGTGCTGCTCGTGCCCTACGGCAGTACCACCATTGGCAACACTCAGCTCCAGCGCTCCCTGGGGGCGGCAACGATCGTGACGCAAAATACGAATTTGCTCCTGGAGAATGCCGTCAAAGTTATCTGGACAGTCGATTACACCGGCGCCCCTAACAATCACGCTGTCACTCACCAGATTGTGGCTATCCTCGCTAAAGGAGGCGTGGCGAAATGAAAACGGCCGGCGTCAATCGAAGCGCGTTTCTCCTGGTGGAGATGATGGTCTCGGTCGTGATCTTCAGCGTTATTTGCATGGGTCTATTGATGGGCATGATCAGTCTTCAGCGGAACTTCGTCGCCACGACCGACTTTGCTACTAATCACGCGGATGCCATCCGGATTTCCGATTATCTGGCGCTCGATCTGCGCCGAGCGCTCACGGTTCAAGCGGCCCAGAATAACACGACGATCACCGTCCCGTCGTACTACGATACAAACGGCGTCCCGCGCACGCCGACTCTGGACGGAAGCGGCGGCGTCTATTATGGCAGCTCGAGTAGTTCGGTCAGCGTCCATTACTACCTCTTGGGTGGAACCATCTACCGACAGGAGGGAACAAGTCCGACGGTAGCGATTGCCGACAACGTGAGGGATTTCATCTTCGATGTCACCGATTCCGGCAAGGTTGTTACAACTCGGATTACATTTACCTCGATCTTCACCCGTGCCGGCGCGTCCGCCGCGGATCTCGGGTTGCCCGGGACCAGTTCCGCGACCGCCGTTTACAATACGACCCTCCTCCGCAACACCCGGTCCGATATCGTGAGCGGCGTTTATTAATGAAGAATCCTTCCCGGTCAGCGGCCGATGGAGGAGCGCTCCTCTGGACTACCTGCATCATGGCGATCCTCTCGCTCTTTGCGACGGAAGTATTGCGTGCGGTCTCGGGACGTTTCCAGCTCGGCATGCAAGTCGCGAAATGGCAGGAATCGCTGATCGCGGCGGAGTCGGGAATTGATCTCGCAATCGTCGAGTTGCGCAAGTCGCTCTATCCCACTCCGAACGGCGCCTGGGATGGGTGGACGAACAGTCCCGGCGCGGGCGTCATCAGTCATGGCCTAACGACTATCCCGAATGCCGGGCTTGCCGGCACGCCGATGACAATCGAAGTCGACGTCGACGCGCCGGCGCAATTGATCGATCCTGTTAACGGCTGGCAATACTATCGAGTGCGCACTCTCGGTTGGGTGCCGCTGACCGGCCCGCCGCGCATCGGGTACAACAAGCAGGACAATCACCTGCGCAAGCTCACCCTGCGCGTCCAGCGTTACATTGACGATCTCTTTACCAGCGAAACAAGTGCTCCCCATGCGGCGCGCCGCCTCGAAGCGATCGTCGCGCCCGTTTCGTCTTTTGGACAGGCGATCCTCTCGATGGGAACACTCGATCTGAATAACCAGAACATTGTGGTCGACAGTTATGACTCGCGCGATCCAACAAAATCTACCAATGGACTCTACGATGTGGCCAAACGTCAGGAGAACGGCGACATCGCGACCGACGGGAATTTGATCCAGGCGGGCAATGCGCATGTCTACGGTGATGTCGAGACCAATTCCGGCACGGCAACGGGCGTGGCCAACGTCACGGGCGTACAGCGGACCGATTTTTATCAGGCGCCGATCCCGATTGCCGCACCAAGCTGGCCGTCGATTAATCCGACGCCGTCTGTTGTGAATGGCACCGTTACCCTGAACGCCAGTGCCACTCAGGGCGCGCCATCCTCGCGCTATGTTTTGAATGGCATTACGACCAGCGGCAATCAAACCCTCACGTTGGCCGGCAACGCAGACGGTAGCCCGAGTTATATCGAAATTTATGTGAATGGCGACGTAAGTGTTGCCGGGAATTCACAGATCGTTTTGGGAAACGGCGTTCGTGCCACGATCTATTTTTCCGGAAACGTGGACATTGGCGGCAGGGGCATGCTGAATCCAAACGACCAGCCGTCCGACCTCCTCCTCTACGGAATCCAACCCACCGACAGTTCTCCCCGGCACGTGAGTCTCGGAGGTAACGGTCAGATCACCGCCGCCGTCTACGCTCCTGATTTCGATGTCACAATTAACGGCGGAGGAACCACCGGGCACGTCTTTGGATCGGTCGTCGGCAAGACAACATCCATGACAGGGGTGACGAATCTGCATTACGATGAAGCGCTTGCCGCCACCGGCTTGATCAACAACTACCGGATCGTGAGCTGGATCGAAGATACTCGTTAGGCGAGATCGGTCGTGGCGGCCGTCTGCGGTGACGCCGCAGAATTGCTGACTTTCGGCTCCCGTCCTGGCTCGTAATTCAGATTCGGGGAAAGCCATTTCTCGATTTCGCCTAACGGTTCGTCCTTTCGCGCCGCATACTCGATCGCCTGATCGGGTTCAATTTTTCCGACTGCAAAATAGCGCGCGTCCGGATGGGAAAAATAGAGCCCACTCACGCTCGCCCCGGGATGCATGGCGAACGACTCGGTCAGATGGATGCCGGTATGTTCTTCCACGCCTAACAAATCGAAGAGTGTCCGTTTTTCCACATGATCGGGCGAAGCCGGATAACCGGGAGCGGGCCGGATGCCGCGGTAGCGTTCACGAATCAGGTCCCCCTTCGTTAGCTGTTCGTTTGCACCGAAACCCCACGCTTTACGCGCCAGGTAGTGCAGATATTCGGCAAACGCTTCCGCCAACCGGTCAGCCAGCGCCTTGGTCAGGATCGCGTTGTAATCGTCATGTTCGGCCTGGAATCGGATCGCCAGTTCGTCCGCTCCAATCCCGGCGGTGACGGCAAAAGCGCCGAGATAGTCACGTCGTCCCGAATCAGCCGGTGCGACGAAGTCGGCCAGACAGTAGTTCGGTTGGCCAGCGGGCTTCAGCATTTGCTGCCGCAAAAAATAAAAACGCGCCATGACTTCTGTGCGCGATTCATCGCGATAGATTTCCACATCGTCGCCTAACGAGTTCGCGGGCCAGAAGCCGAACACGCCGCGCGCGGTGAGCAATTTTTCCGCGACGATCCGCGAGAGAAGTTTTTGCGCATCCGCGAAAAGTTCGCGTGCCTGCTCGCCGACGACCGGATCTTCAAGAATCGCCGGGTAACGTCCTCGCAACTCCCAGGTATGAAAAAAGGGCGACCAATCGATGTATTCGACAAGGGTCTCGAGTGAGATTTCGATACTCGACGGCGCGGCGAGACTTCCTGTCTGGGGAGCGCACGCGCCTCGCGTGCTCTTCTCGGCGCCTCGCCGAGAAGTCTCAAGCGTCCAAAGCCAGGGATAATCTTCATTTTCCCTAACAATTTTCGAATCCCAGGGATTTCTAGTGATGTACTCGAATTTTTCCTGCAGGTCCGATTCCGAACGAATCACGCGATCAAAGGATTCGCGTTCCCATACCGAACCCGTGCGCCCCGCTGCTTTGTTGATGCGATGTGCGGTCGAGGATTTGATCCCTCGCAAAATTTCGGTCAAGGACCAGAAGACCGAGTTTCCTTTCGCATCCGTTGTTTTGATTTGCGGCTCAAACAGCAGATGCACGTGGTCCGGCATCACACAGGCGGTATATAGTTCGATCTGGTTTCGGTTTTGTGCGGTGAGGATGGACTCGAGGACTATATCGCGCTCGGCGGGAGATAGCGGATGACGTTGGTGAGTCGAGAACGCGACCGCATACTTGGCCCATGGACGCTCGAGGTGCGGAAGATGGCGTTTCGAGTAATGCACATCCTCCCCCGATGTTTCCGGCGAGGCGCCGGAAACTGCACGCGAGGCGCGTGCGCTCCCCAGAGCTGTCGCCAGAGCCCGCGCGCCTACAAACTCGGGCACGGGCGGCTCATAGGTGCTCCAATCGATCTTCAAACGATTCGCTCTCGCCTGCTCCAGCGTCAGCATCTTCTTTTCCCGAGCCCGACCGGCGTGCTCCACGCGTAAACGCTCGTAATCGGCGCGCGTGGTGGCATCGAATTTTGCCTTCGCATCCGGGTTGAGGAGCGAGCTGACCACCCCGACAGCACGCGAGGCGTCGAGCACGTGTGCGACGGTTGCGTGATAATGATGCGCGATTTTGACCGCAGTGTGGGCGCGGCTGGTTGTCGCCCCGCCGATTAACAACGGCAGCTCAAATTGCTGCCGTTCCATTTCCTGCGCGACATGCACCATTTCATCGAGCGACGGTGTAATCAGGCCGCTCAATCCGATGATGTCCGCTTTTTTTTCGCGAGCGGTCTCAAGAATTTTCGCGGCCGGCACCATCACACCGAGATCGATCACCTCGTAGTTATTACATTGCAGCACAACGCCCACGATGTTCTTGCCGATGTCGTGGACGTCGCCTTTGACTGTTGCCATAACGATCCGCGCCTGCGCTTTGGCATCGGCCGCTTTCTCCGCTTCCATAAAGGGCAGGAGGTAGGCGACCGATTTTTTCATTACTCGCGCCGATTTCACCACCTGAGGCAAAAACATTTTACCGGCGCCAAAAAGGTCGCCGACCACGCTCATCCCCGCCATAAGCGGTCCTTCGATGACTTCGAGCGGACGAGCAAAATGCTGGCGTGCTTCCTCTGTATCCTGCTCGATGAAATCAGTGATACCCTGCACCAGTGCATGCTCGAGACGCTTCGCTACCGGATCGGCTCGCCAGGCTTTTTCTTCCACTGGCGCCCGCCCCTTTGCTTTCACATTTGCGGCGAAATCGACCAGCCGCTCGGTCGCGTCCGCGCGTCGGTTGAGAAGAACATCTTCGACGCGTTCACGTAGTTCTGGCTCGATCTCTTCGTAGACCGCAAGCTGACCCGCATTCACAATCGCCATGTCGAGTCCGGCCCGGATGGCGTGATAGAGAAAAGCGGCGTGCATCGCCTCGCGCACGGTGTTGTTGCCGCGAAAGGAAAACGAAACATTGCTGATGCCGCCGCTGACACGTGCTCCCGGGAGATTTGCCTTAATCCACCGAGTCGCCTCAATGAAATCGACCGCGTAATTGCGATGCTCATCCAGTCCGGTGGCAACAGTCAGAACATTTGGATCGAAAATGATGTCGCTCGCGAGAAAATCAGCGCGTTGCGTCAGGAGCTCGTAAGCGCGCCGACAAATTTCGATGCGGCGCGGCAAGCTATCGGCCTGTCCGGTTTCGTCGAAGGCCATGACGATGGCGGCGGCTCCATATTGCCTAACGAGTCGCGCCTGGCGGAGAAATTCTTCCTCGCCCGCTTTGAGTGAGATGGAATTCACAACGCATTTACCCTGCGCGGATTTCAGCCCGGCCTCGATGACCGTCCATTTCGAGCTGTCGATCATCACCGGCACGCGCGCGATCTCTGGCTCGCTCCCGATCAGGTTAAGGAACCGCACCATCGCTGCTTCGGAATCGAGCATGCCCTCGTCGAGATTGACGTCGATGAGGTTGGCACCGTTCGCGACCTGCTGCCGCGCGACCGCGACCGCGGCGTCAAAATCGCCGCCGAGGATCAATTTCGAGAATCTCGGGGAGCCCGTGACGTTAGTGCGTTCGCCGACGATGACGAAACCGAATCCCGGCGTGACGTTCAACGGTTCGAGCCCGGACAGTCGCAGAGTGTCATCTGGGGTTTTGGCCGGAAGTTGCCGGGGCGGCAAATCGCGCACTCTCGCGGCAAATTTTGCAATGTGGGCGGGCGTCGTTCCGCAACAGCCGCCGACCATATTGAGCCAGCCATTGCGCGCCCATGCTATGACTTTGGGAGCGAACGAATCGGGCGTTTCCGGAAAACCGGTTTCAGAAAGCGGATCGGGCAGGCCGGCATTTGGATAGGCGCTCACATAAGTGGAAGCCTCATGCGCCAATTCCTCGAGGAACGGCGCCATCTCGTCCGGTCCCAGGGCACAGTTTAACCCGACCACAAGCGGTCGCGCGTGCCCGGTGGAGTTGAGAAATGCTTCCACCGTCTGTCCGCTCAACGTTCGACCGGACCGATCCGTCACGGTGCCCGACACGATCAGCGGCACCTTGCGCCTGTGTTGCTCAAACGCATCCGCGATTGCGAAGAGAGCAGCCTTTGCGTTCAACGTGTCGAAGACGGTTTCGACGAGCAGAAGATCGACGCCACCCTCGAGCAGTCCGTCGATCTGGTCGCGATAACTTCGTTTGATTTGATCGAACGTGACGGCGCGAAACCCGGGGTCGTTGACATCCGGCGAAAGCGAAGCCGTGACGGGAAGGGGGCCGAGCGCGCCGGCGACGAAGCGTGGAGTGCCGGACGCGATTCGCTCGATTGCCTGCCGCGCCAGGCGCGCGGCGGCGACATTCATCTCATGCGCAATTTCGCGCAGTTTTGAATCGTTAACGACACGCTCAAAGAATTCCGGGTCCTTACGTCCGTTCGCGGGTGTTTCGTCAAAGAGAAATTCGTGCAGGCCGATGGTGGTTGCGCTGAAGGTGTTGGTCTCGAGGACATCGGCACCGGCCTCGAGATATTCTTCATGGACGCGTTCGACCGCTTCGGGACGCGTGAGGAGGAGGAGTTCATGCGCGCCCTTGAGATCCTTTCCTTTCCAGTCGCGAAAGCGTTCGCCACGATAATCCGCCTCCCCGAGATGCAGGCGCTGGAGGGTAGTGCCCATCGCTCCGTCGAGCACGACGATGCGCTGGCGAAGCAGAGCCTCGAAAGGATGGAGGTCGTCCGGCATGGAAGAGAAAGAAACCAGCTTCTGTGCCGTTCTCAAGAAACAAATTGACGCATCATGATGCGTCAATGTGTTGTTTAATGTGGGAGGAGCCTTTGTGCCCCGATCCCTTTCGGGTGCGCGAGCCTAACAAAGCGCCTCGGAGTTTGAAAATAGCCCAGCCTTTCAAGGCTGGGGTTTGTAAAGGGTGTTGAGACAAGTCCCGCCAGGGACGAAAGAACTGCCTGCCGTCCCTCCGGGACTTTGTTTTCTTTCACCTTCGAGGATCCCAGCGCTAAAGCGCTGGGCTATTTTCGCATTGTGTTATGGCCCTTATCGCCGATCGCGGCGCAGAGGCCGCTCCCCACCTTTGCCGAAGCGAGACTTTCCATTATGGCGCGTCGCATCTTAAATGCGGCCATGGAAGCGCTGCGCATTTTTCGGTCTTTGGACAAAACACAGCGCGCGACTTTTCTGGCCTGCTTTCTCGGGTGGACCCTCGACGCCCTCGATTTTTTTCTCCTGACTTTTGTGGTCAAGGATGTCGCCGCCGAGTTTTCCGTCTCGATCGTCAAAGTGACATTTGCGATCACCCTCACGCTCATGATGCGCCCGTTAGGTGCGCTCATTTTTGGATTGTTAGGCGATCGATTCGGACGGCGCGTTCCCCTGATGGTGGACATCATTTTTTATTCTTTGATGGAGTTGCTGACCGCGTTTTCGCCTAACTACACAATCTTCCTGGTTTTCCGCGCGCTTTACGGGGTCGGGATGGGCGGCGAATGGGGACTCGGAGCCTCGCTCGCCATGGAAAGCCTGCCGGCGCGAGCGCGCGGGCTCGCCTCTGGCGTTTTGCAACAAGGCTACGCGTTCGGTTTTCTGCTCGCCGCGGTGGTTTACTGGGTGGTCTTTCCGCATTTCGGCTGGCGCGCGCTCTTTGTCGTCGGCGCGCTTCCAGCCCTGTTGGTGATCTACATTCGGGCGCACGTTCCCGAGTCGCCGGTCTGGGAGCGCCAGCAAACGACAGGCAGCCCGTCGTTAGGTTTCGGTCGTTTCATGAAAGAACACTGGCGGCTCTTCATTTATGCCGTGCTCCTGATGACCGCTTTCAATTACATGTCGCACGGGACACAGGATCTTTACCCGACCTTCCTGCAAAAGCAGCGCGGCCTTTCTGTTAATCAAACCGCGTCAATCGCGATCATTTACAATCTGGGTGCGATTTGCGGAGGGACGCTGCTGGGTTATTTGTCGCAAAATTTGGGGCGACGCCGGACTATCATGATCGCGGCAGTGCTGGGGATCTTTCTCATCCCGGTCTGGATCCTTTCACCAACGATTCCGCTGCTGATCGTGGGCGGATTTTTCATGCAGTTCATGGTCCAAGGCGCGTGGGGAGTCGTTCCGATCCACCTCAACGAACTCTCGCCTCCGGCCTGGCGCGGCACGTTTCCGGGTGTGGTCTATCAGCTCGGAAATTTCTTTTCTGCCAATGCCGCCATGTTGCAAGCGAAGTTGGCGGAACATTTCGTTAGGCCGAACGGTCAGCCAAATTATGCGCTCACCATGGCGTGCGTGACGCTGGCGGTTTTTCTCGTGCTTATTTTCCTGGCCGCGATCGGGCGCGAGGAGAGGGGCAGGGAATTTTAGCGATAGTTTGGCAGGAACGAAGCGTTGCCTCCGCCAGTCCGCGCAACCATGATCGGCCGCGAACGGTAAGCTCCCGTGCCGTAACGATAATCGACGATCGCCTGTGCGATTTTGTCCGCCAATTGCTCGCGATAATCAGCATCCGCGACGTCGCGCGCCTCCGATCGATTGCTTAGATAGCCGCATTCGACCAGAACGGAGGGATAATGAAGATTGCGCAGCACGCGGTAACGCGCGACGTGAATGCCGCGATTCACCGTTCCTGGCATCGTGGAAAGATTCCTCTCGATCGCGGCCGCGAGGTCGTAGGCGTAGGGTGAATGATAATACGTTTCAAAACCCTGGATGCCTCGGCTCCGCGAGTCGTTGAAATGAATGCTAACGAAAATCGAGTTTGGCTGTTCGTTGCCAATATCGACCCGGTTATCGAGCGGGATAAAAGTATCGCCGGACCGAGTGAGAACGGTCTTGAGCTGGGAGCGACGTAGCTTCTGGTCGACCCGCAATGCAACATCGAGCGCGACCGCCTTCTCCGGCGGGGCGTGACGCCGCACGGCGCCGCTGTCTTTGCCACCATGACCGGCATCGACTACGACCGTATTGAAGCTATGGCTGGTGTTCGTTGCGACCGTCGCACAACCGCCGAGAAGAAGGGTGGCCGCCAGAGCGATGGGGGCGCCAAATCTGGACAGTGATTCCATGAAATTCATAAAGCTATTCGCGTGCCGGGGATAGAGGGACGCAGGGTAAACAGAACTTCCGCTGGAAGAGCGAAAAGCGCTTGTTTTTTTCCCGGCTACACCTAATGGGTCAGACTTCCATTATGCGCAAGTCGTTCACGATTTTTTTGCTGTTTGTTGGCCTCGCCTTGGGCGGTTGCAAAAAGGGTGGTTTATCTCTGAAACCGAAGCCGACCCCGACGCCGAGCCCGTCTA
>Ga0207691_10004592_pt1 | contig 13371 bp, 10 predicted proteins | sample KBSM13metaG_FD_184327 | JGI IMG/M metagenome (GOLD analysis project Ga0207691, IMG submission 184327) | Miscanthus rhizosphere microbial communities from Kellogg Biological Station, Michigan, USA - KBS M1-3 metaG (SPAdes) (version 2) | ecosystem: Host-associated > Plants > Roots > Rhizosphere >... | reverse complement strand
CGATGCTGCGTCGGCGCGTTGCGCATCATGTGCGCCTCGCGCCAGCCGTAGCGGCCCTCGAAGCGCTCCCACGGCAAGCGCCGCTCCGCATCGTCGCGGTGGCGGTCGTAGTCGGTCAGCGCGCCGAGCGTCGCGAGGTGCTGCGAATTCGCGTACGACAGCCGTCCGAGCGGATCCTGCCGGTCGAACGTCCGGCCGCCGACGCGGAAGTAGGCGGCCTGGACGCCGCCGGCCGTGATCTGGATCGATTCGTGCGCGGCGTCCTGGTCGCCCTCCAGAAGCTGGTACCAGTGGGCGTCGAGATGCGCGAGCACCGCCGCCGACCCTTCGACCGACGTGTCGTGCCCGAGCTGCAGCTCCGCGGGAGTCGCGCCGGCGGCCAGGCGCTTGATGCGTCCGCGAACCGACGTCGCGAGCTTGCCGGGATAGCCGAAGCGCATCGAGGTCGGCGGATGCGCGGGCGCGGCCTTGGCGAGCCAGCCGCCCACGCCGGAATCGAGATCCATGAGGATCACGGGGCCTTCCGTCTCGCGCTGCTGCGCGTACGGGAAGATCTTGCGCGCCCACTGGCCGAGCCAGCGGTCGGCGAGCTCGATCTGGCGCACCGACAGCGCACAGGGGTCCGCCAGCCCGAGCAGCACCGCGTGACAGTAGGTCGAGTAGCACGAAACGCCCACCGCGTGCGGCTGCAGGTCGTCGGACACCGCGGTGACCGCGCAGTCGAGGATCTCGGCCAGCCGGTAGTACGCGTGCAGCTCCTGCCAAAGCGTAGGCGGCGGGGCGCGGCGCGCGAGGCCGTACACGATGACGAGCTGCTTGCCGACGTACAAGCCGCGCTGCAGGAGCTTCGCCTTGACGCCCTGGAGGTCGACGTCGCCTTCCAGGAGCGGCTTCAGGCATGCCGAGTACTGCTCCCACAGGCCCTGCCACAGCGATATCGCCTGCTCGGCGGCATCGGCCTCGCGTTCCGAGGCAGGCTGCGGTTTACCCGCATAACGGCGGGCAAGCTCGGTATGAAGATGCGCCACCTGCTCGCGCATGACTTCTGCGATGGTCGCGCGCTCGCGTGGCGCGAAGTCGGCGGCCGACAGCGCGCGCAACTGGCCGCGCACCGCTTCGTAGAGCGGCGTGACGCCGGTGATCAGCAACGACTTCGCCCATCGCTTGGCGCCATCGGCATCGGCGAACGCGAGCGAAGGCACCACGTCCGCGGCGAGGACGGTCTTCGACGGCTTCCTGGCTTGTGTGGCGGTGTCCTGCATCCGGTGCGTCACGCACGGTGAAGTCCGAGATCGCCGCTTATAGCACAAAGGGCATGGCACATGGCGCGGGCGGCCGGGCCCGGACGGACGGAAGGCGCCCGCCGACCGACGGAAAGGCGAATATTCCGCACGCGCGCCGCGGAAAGTTCGTAGGGCGCGCAGGCCGGGCCGGACCTACATTGCGGTGATGGCAAACGCATCCCACCGCAGTTTTCACAACGACCAGTTACCTCCACCCGCGACGGCGCTTGAGATCGAAAGGCGCGTTCCCGAACATGTCAACGCCGTCGCGGGCATTTTCTCCTTCGAGGATGCACCGATGAGCAAGCTTCGACCCCGCGGAACCCTGGCCGCCCTCGCCGTCGCCATGCTCTACGTCGCGCTGGTGCTCGGCGCGCCGCTGATCGTGCGCTACGGGCCGCAGCCGGAGGTGGCCGGCATTACCGTGCATATCGCGTTGCCGAAATAACACCCGAGGCGTGGACCGGCGCGCCCAGCGCTTGCCGTCCAAACGACTCCTCCATCAGAAGTTTTACAGCAGGACGCGCTCGATGCCGCCGGCGTTCGCCTTCGCGACGTAGTCCGGCATCCACCGCTCGCCCAGGATACGGCGGGCGATCTCCACCACGATGTAATCGGCCTTCGTGTCGGCGTCGTCCGCGAAGCGGGACAGGCCCTGCAGGCAGGACGGACACGACGTGAGCACCTTGACGTCCCCCGTGTAGCCGTCCTCGCGCAGCTTGCCCGCGCCCTTCCTCATCTCCTCTTCCTTGCGGAAGCGCACCTGTGTCGAGATGTCCGGCCGGGTCATCGCGAGCGTGCCGGACTCGCCGCAGCAGCGGTCATTGAGCGGAACCTTCGTGCCCATGAGCTTGCTCACGACGGCCAGCGGCGCGTACTGCTTCATCGGCGTGTGGCAGGGATCGTGGTACATGTAGCGCACGCCTTCCACACCCTGGAGCGCCACGCCCTTCTCCATCAGGTATTCGTGGATGTCGAGCAGGCGGCAGCCGGGAAAGATCTTCCCGAACTCGTACTTGGTGAGCTGGTCCATGCACGTGCCGCAGGACACGATCACCGTCTTGATGTCGAGGTAGTTGAGCGTGTTCGCAACGCGGTGGAAGAGCACGCGGTTCGCGGTCGTGATGCGCTGGCCCTCGTCGTGGTTGCCCGCCGAGGTCTGCGGGTATCCGCAGCACAGGTAGCCGGGCGGCAGCACGGTCTGCGCACCGACGTGGAACAGCATGGCCTGCGTCGCGAGGCCCACCTGCGAGAAGAGCCGCTCCGATCCGCAGCCGGGGAAGTAGAAGACCGCATCGCCTTCGTCCGCGGGTCTTGCGGGGTTGCGGATGACCGGCACGATCTCCGCGTCCTCGATGTCGAGCAGCGCGCGCGACGTGCGCTTGGGCAATCCACCCGGCATCGGCTTGTTGATGAAATGGATCACCTGCGGTATCACCGCGCGCTTGCCCGCGGTCGGCGGCGGCCGGCTCGTCTGCCTGCGCGCCACGCCCGTCGCCTTGGCGACCCGGTACGCCGTGCGCTGGAGCTTGTAGCCCCAGTCGATCATCGCCTTCTTGGTGGCCTTGATCGTCGCGGGGTTCGTCGCGTTCAGGAAGAACATCGACGCCGCCGTGCCCGGGTTGAAGTTGCGCGTGCCGAGCTTGCGCAGCAGGTTGCGCATGGCGATCGACACGTCGCCGAAGTCGATGTCCACCGGGCACGGGTTCGCGCACTTGTGGCACACGGTGCAGTGGTCGGCCACGTCGCCGAACGCGTTGAAATGCTTGAGGCTGATGCCGCGCCGGGTCTGCTCCTCGTACAGGAACGCCTCGATCAGGAGCGAGGTCGCGAGGATCTTGTTGCGCGGCGAGTAGAGGAGGTTCGCGCGCGGCACGTGCGTCGCGCACACCGGCTTGCACTTGCCGCAGCGCAGGCAGTCCTTGATCGAGTCGGCGACGTCGCCGATGAGGCTCTGCTCGAGGATCAGGCTCTCGCTCCCGATGAGCGAGAAGCTCGGCGTGTACGCATGCGACAGGTCCGCGGGCCGCGCCGGGTCGCGCACGAGCTTGCCGCGGTTGAACCGGCCGAGCGGGTCCACCCTGCGCTTGTACTCGGAGAAAGGTGCGAGCTCCTCGTCGGTGAGGAACTCGAGCTTGGTGAGGCCGATGCCGTGCTCGCCGGAGATGACGCCGTTGAGGTTGCGCGCAAGCTTCATGATGCGGGCGACCGACGCGTTGGCCTCCTGCAGCATCGCGTAGTCGTCGGAGTTGACCGGGATGTTCGTGTGCACGTTGCCGTCGCCCGCGTGCATGTGAAGCGCCACGAACACGCGGCTTCGGAGCACGCGCGCGTGGATGTCGTTCAGGTGCTTCATCACCGGCGCGAAGCTGAGCCCGCTGAAGATCTCGCCGAGCGGCGCTAAAAGCTCGCGCTTCCACGACGCGACGATGGTGTGGTCCTGCAGCTCACGGAACAGCTCGTCGATGCGCGTCAGGTAGTCCTGCCATTGCGCTCGCACGCCGAACACCAGCGCGCGCGCCTCCTCGAGCTTCGCGTCGACGACTTCCTGCGCGGGCCGCACGTCGCTTTCCGGCGGCCATGCGTGGTCGAACAGCGGGCTCGTGAGGAACTGGCCGAGCTCGTCGGCGAGGCGGATCTTGTTCTTGAGCGAGAGCTCGATGTTGATGCGCTCGATGCCGTCGGTGTAGTCGCCGAGGCGCGGCAGCGGGATCACCACGTCCTCGTTGATCTTGAACGCGTTGGTGTGTCGCGCGATCGCCGCGGTGCGCGCGCGGTCGAGCCAGAACCGCTTGCGCGTGTCCGCCGACACCGCGATGAACCCTTCGGCGCCGCGCAGGTTCGCGATGCGCACGACTTCCGACGCGGCCTTCCCGACCGCATCCTCGTCGTCGCCGACGATGTCCGCGAGGAGCACCATCTTCGGCCGCCCGTGGCGCTTCGCCTTAGTCGCGTAGCCCACGGCCTTGACGTACTTCTCGTCGAGATGCTCGAGGCCGGCGAGCATCACGCGGGTGGCGCCCGCCTTGGGCAGCGCGTCGAGGTAGTCCTTGATCTCGACGATCGCAGGCGTGGAATCGCGCACCTGCCCGAAGAACTCGAGGCACACGGTGCGGATCGCAGGCGGCATCCGGTGCAGGATGAAGCGCGCGCTGGTGATGACGCCGTCGCACCCTTCCTTCTGCACGCCGGGCACGCCGGCTAAGAACTTGTCGGTGACGTCCTTGCCGAGGCCGACCTTGCGGAATGCGGCGCCCGGCACGGTGAGCGTCTCGCGGCGCAGCAGCGTCTTCCTGTCCTTGCCGTAGTACGCGCAGTCGAAGTTCGCATTGGCGGCGTCGTGGATCTTCCCGAGATTGTGATCCGTGCGCGTGACGACGAGCCATTCCGCCGACGGCGTGACCATCGTCCACGACGCGAGGTTGTCGAGCGCCGTTCCCCAGAGCACGGCCTTCTTGCCGCCGGCGTTCATCGCGACGTTGCCCCCGATGCAAGACGCATCGGCCGAGGTCGGGTCGCACGCGAATACGAGTCCCGCCGATTCCGCCGCTTCCATCGCGCGCCGGGTGACCACACCCGCACCCGCGTCAATGGTCGGCGTCGGCTGCGCGTGACCCGGCAGCACGATGGGCTCGACGGCGCTCAGGCGCTCGAGCTTCTCCGTGTTGATGACAGCGGAGCGCGCATCGAGCGGAATGGCGCCACCCGTGTAGCCCGTGCCGCCGCCGCGCGGAATGATCGTCAGGTCGAGCTCGATGCAGCCCTCGACGAGTCCGCGGCACTCCTCTTCCGTGTCGGGATAGAGCACGACCAGCGGATACTCGACGCGCCAGTCCGTCGCGTCGGTCACGTGCGACACGCGCGCAAGGCCGTCGAACGCGATGTTGTCCTTGTCCGTGTAACGTGACAACACGCGCACCGTCCGCTTGCGCAGGTCCTTCGTGATCGCGAACGAGGCTGCGAACCGGTCCACCGCTGCATTCGCGGCCTCGACCAGGCGGGTGACCTTGCTATCGCGATCGGCGTCCCCGCCCGCGCTCTCGCGGCGCTTGTCGATCTCGCGCAGCCGATGGCGCATCGCCTCGACGAGCAGGCGCTGCCGCTTCGGGTCCTCGAGCAGGTCGTCCTGCAGGTACGGATTGCGGTCGACCACCCAGATGTCGCCCAGCACCTCGAACAGCATCCGCGCGGAGCGGCCGGTGCGACGCTCGCCCCGGAGCTCCGCCAGCAGGTCCCACATCGGCTCGCCCAGGAGCCGGATCACGATCTCGCGATCGGAGAACGACGTGTAGTTGTACGGAATCTCGCGCAGGCGGGGCGCGCCGGCGGTCTCCTGCTCGACGAAGGCGTCGGTGACGGTGTTCATGCTGCCCGATCTTACCGCGGCGGCATCCGGCTCCCGCGATGTCCCGCCCGCGCGCGAGGTATGATCAGGCACACAAGTCACGCGCCTTGCACATGGAACGAGAACCGCCCCGCCCCGACGCCCCCGACGTCACCGGCGCCGAACATCTCCTCGCCAAGCATTCGGCGGTCGATCGCAGCGGCGGTCACCGCCAGGCGTTGCTGTCCGGCGTGGTGATGAGGCGCACGCGTGCCGTGCCGCACGAAGACGGCCACCTGACGGAGGTCGCCCGCACCGATTGGCAGGAGATCGTCAATCCCATCGTGCAAGTGCATGTGACCACCACGCTGGCAGGACGCGTCCGCGCGTGGGGCCTTCACCAGCGAAGCACGGACCGGCTTTTCGTCGTGTCCGGCATCGTGAAGATCGTGCTCTTCGATGGGCGCAACGACTCGCCGACGCGCGGCCAGTTCAACGAGTTCGTCGTGAGCGAGCGGGCGCCCGCGCTCGTGTGCGTTCCGCCCAACCTCTATCACGGGTGGAAGAACATCGGCACGACGGAAGCGGCCATCATCAACATGCCCGATCGCGCGTACCTTCACGACGGACCCGATGCGCTCGACCTGCCGTGGGATTCAGAGGCCGCGCGCCGCACCATCCCCTACGTCTGGTGAATCTTCGGCGATCGGGCGCAGCTCGATGCCGCGCAGCGCAATGCCGACACGGCGTCGCCGCGCATCGTTGGCCATGCGCACGCAGCGCGGCATGCGCAACGTGATCACGAGGCCGTCCCCGGTCGGTCCCACCGGCGCCGTCAGCTTCAGCACGTAGCTGCCGCGCGGATCGCGTACCGCCTCGAAGTCCACCTCGCGCTCGTCGACTTCCACGTGCAGCCCGTCAAGCAGGTCCGGGCTTGCGACCGCCAGCGCGTGAATACACAGCGTGGCTGGCGTCGCCAGACGCACGTTCACGAGATACCGCGGGTTGGGATTCGGACCCGACCAGCGGAACGTGCCCAGTAGAGGGTTGGTCTCCACGTCGTGCCAGTCCAGCGCCGCTGGATCCGCAACGACCGGCAGCCACGTCAGCGCATCGACCGTCCGCGGCGGCGCCTTCTCGAGTCCCTTCGTGCGACGCAGGCCGCGGTAGATATCGCCTGCCCCAAACGCCTTGAAGTCGTAGTAGCGCAAGGGAAGGTTGTCCGCGCCGCGGGCGATGTCGTCGGACACTTCGCGGAGCACCGCTTCCTCTCCATTCGGCGCGGCAAGCCGCGCCAGCATGCGCGACTGCTCGTCGTTCGAGGGCAACCGGTAGGACAGGTAGCGATGGCCGGCCGCGAACTTGTGCACGGTGACCGTTCGAGTGGATGCAAACGTGCAGCCGGCCTCGACCGCCCGCATCAGGAAGTCGCAATCGGCCGGCGCATGCAGCTCCGCCGGATGCTTCCACCCGCCGATGCGCTGCGCGACGTCGCGGCGGTGTGCGAACGACGACGGCGGAAAGAAGTCCGTCGCGGCAGCCGCGGGATCTTCGAAGATGCCGGTCGTGTGGTAGTACATCGATCCCGGCGGGCCATGGCAGATGGCGCCGCTCACGACGAAGTCCGGGTCGCTCGCCGCGACCACTTCCGCCATTCGCAGCAGGTGGGTCGGGCCCCAGATGTCGTCGTGCCCGAGATAGGCGACGTGGCTGCCGCGGGCGCGACGAATGCCTTCGTTGTTGGGATACGACTGCCCTCCCGAGTTCTGCGGGAGATTGGTCCAGTCCACGGCATTGCCGAAGTGCGCCTGCAGCAGCTCGCCGGTGTCGTCGGTGCAGCCGTCGCCGACCACGATGATCTCGTAGTCTCCATACGTCTGCGCCAGCACCGAGCGCACGGTCGTGACGATCCAGCGCGCTGAATTGTAAGCGGCGATCACGATCGAGAAACGGGGCGCGGTCGACGCCATGCCGCACCAGTCTATCGCAGCGGGATCCGTGCGACGGGAACGACGAGGATTACAATTTGCGGAATTTCCTGGGGATGACCTATGAACCTCGCAACCATCGCAACAGGCTTTTTCGCGACTGCGCTCGCCGGGTACGCGACGCTGGCGGCCGCGGCACCCGACGCGGCGTACGCCGACGACGTCGCGAAGTTCCGCGCGCGCGCCGATGCGAGCCTCACCCGCGAGCGGGGATGGCTGTCGATCGTGTCGCGCGACGAGCTGGCGCCCGGCACCTACAAGATCGGCAGCGCGCCCGACAACCAGATCGTGCTGCCGAAGGGTCTCGCACCCGCGTATCTGGGCACGGTGACGGTCACGGCCGACAAGGCGCGTCTTTCGCTGGCCAAGGGCAACACCATGCAGGTCGTGGCCAAGGACTTCGAAGGCGAGAAGTTCGCCGAGCGCGACCTCGTGAGCGGCGCGACGCGGCTCGAGTGGGTCACGATGGGCCGACTGTCGCTGCAGTTCGTCAAGCGCGAGGACGGCAAGATCGTGGTGCGCGCGGCCGATCGCGAGGCGGCGAAGCGCAAAAGCTTCCCGGGCCGTGTGTGGTACGAGGCGAAGACCGACTTCAAGGTGCCGGCGAAGTTCGTGGCGGTGGCGGACGGCGCGACGATCCCCATCGCCAACGTTCGCGGCGAGATCAGCTACGAGAAGGTCGCGGGCACGCTCGAGTTCACGGTCAACGGCCAGAAGATGACGCTCGATGCGCTCGACGACGAGGGCGATCTCTTCATCATCTTCCGCGACGGCACGAGCAATTCGACGACGTATCCGCCAGGGCGCTTCCTCGTCGTCGAGAAGCCGAAGGACGGCGCGGCGTGGACCGTCGACTTCAATAAGGCCTACAACCCGCCCTGCGCGTTCTCCGCATACACGACGTGCCCGCTGCCGCCGCCGCAGAACTGGCTCAAGGCGGACGTCGCCGCGGGCGAGAAGTACACGGGGCGCAAGTCGTAGCGCCCCGTCCCTGAGGGGCGCGCGATGCTCTCGCTGCCCCGCGTCACCCTCTGCTGCATCGACTGCGCCAACCACGACCTCGCGCTGGCGGCGCTCGAGCAATGCATGCGCAAGTGCGCGTTCGCGCGCGTCTTGTTCATCACCGACCGCGATTACGCCATCGACGGCATCGACTGCGTGCGCATCCCGACGATCGATTCGCGCGCCGCCTACTCGCAGTTCGTGATGAAGGAGCTGCATGCGCACGTCGACACGGACTTCGCGCTGCTGGTGCAATGGGACGGCTTCGTCGTCAATGCGGCGGCGTGGAGCGAGGAGTTCCTCGACCACGACTATGTCGGTGCGAAGTGGATCTTCTACACGGACGGTCACAACGTCGGCAACGGCGGCTTCTCGCTTCGCAGCAAGCGCCTGCTCGACGCGCTGCGCGATCCGCACATCGTGCCGGACGACGTCGAGGACGTGGCGATCTGCCGCACGCACCGGCCGTACCTCGAGAAGCAGCACGGCATTCGCTTTGCGCCGGAGGCGGTCGCCGACCGCTTCGCGTTCGAAGCCTCGTACTGGACCTCGCCGCCGTTCGGCTTCCACGGCCTCTACAACTTCTGGATGTTCCTCGACCGGGAGGGACTCGCGACGTTCCTGTCGATGGCGACGCCGCGCATCCTCGGTTCCGTCCAGTGCCTTCGGCTTGCGAAGAACTACGTCGACTTGAAGCGCACCGAGGAGGCGTCGATGGTGCTGCGCAGGATCGTCGACGCGCATCCCGGCGGCGAGGCTGCGCAGGTCCTCGCGTCGCTCGAAAGCGGCGCCGCGCCGCCGGTTGCGCCCGTGTCACGCAATGCGCCGTGCCCGTGCGGGAGCGGCAAGCGCTACAAGGAGTGTCACGGAGAGCTGGCGTAGCCGGCGTTTCCCGTGACTGCTCTCAACTCCGGTCAGCTCGCCCTGCGATAGCTCGCGCGATACGAGAGCGCCTCTGCGACGTGGCGCGACGCGATGGCTTCGACGCCGGCCAGGTCTGCGATGGTGCGGGCCATCTTGAGCACGCGGTGGTAGCCGCGTGCCGAGAACGCGAGCTTGTCGATCGCCTGTGCGAGCAGCCGCGCGCCGTCCCGGTCGGTCCTGCAATGCACGACGACTTCGGCCGCGCTCAGGCGCGCGTTGGGCTTGCCTTGCCGAGCGATCTGCCGCGACCGCGCGGCGATCACCCGCTCGCGGACCGCGGCCGACATTGGGGGCGGCGCCTCTTCGTGCGCGTCGCTCGCAACGAGCTCGGCGGACGGCAGCGACGGCACGTCGAGCGACAGGTCGATGCGGTCGAACAGCGGTCCCGATACGCGCGAGCGGTAACGCGCGACCTGGTCCGGCGTGCATGCGCAGCGTCCGCTGGGATCGCCGAGCCATCCGCATGGACATGGATTCATCGCAGCGACAAGCTGGAACTGCGCGGGAAACGAGCTCTGGCGTGCGGCACGCGATATGTTGATCACGCCGGACTCGAGCGGCTCGCGCAGGACTTCGAGCACGCGCCGGTCCCACTCGGGGAGCTCGTCGAGAAACAGCACACCGTGATGCGCGAGCGAGATCTCGCCCGGGCGCGGATTGCTTCCGCCGCCGACCAGCGCCACGCCGCTCGCGGTGTGATGCGGCGCGCGGAACGGCCGCTTGCTCCAACGCGACATGGTGAACGTGCCGGCGATCGATGCGATCGCAGCGACCTCGAGCGCCTCGCTCTCGCACATTGGCGGCAATAGCCCAGGAAGGCGCTGCGCGAGCATCGACTTGCCGGTGCCGGGCGGACCGTGCAAGAGGACGGAGTGTCCGCCGGCGGCGGCGACCTCCAACGCGCGCTTGGCGAGCGACTGGCCACGCACGTCGGCGAGATCGGGCTCGTTGCCGTCGACCGCAGCTGCACACGGCTCCGCAGGCAGCAGCAACGTTCGCGCGGTCAGGTGCGCGCACACCGCGAGCAGCGTGCGCGCGCCGTACACGGTGGCATCGCGAACGAGCGCCGCTTCGCCCGCCGACTGCTCGGGAAGCACGAACACGCGGCCGTCGCGGCGCGCGCACAGCGTCATGGCGAGCGCTCCGCGCACGGCGCGTAGCTCGCCCGTCAACGCGAGCTCGCCCGCGAACTCGTAGCGCCCGAGGTCGTGCGTCGGAATCTGCCCCGTAGCGGCAAGGATGCCGAGCGCGATGGGCAGGTCGTAGCGTCCGGACTCTTTCGGAAGATCGGCAGGCGCGAGGTTGATGACGACCTTGCGCGCCGGAACGTCGAACTGCGCGTTCTGCAACGCGGCGCGAACGCGATCGCGCGCTTCGCGCACTTCCGTGTCGGGCAGTCCCACGAGGTGGATGCCCGGCAAGCCTCCTGCGACGTGCACTTCGACAGCGACGCACGGCGCATGCACGCCGACCAGCGCGCGACTGTGAACGGTTGCAGTGGCCATGGAAATGTTGGCGTAGCAAGCGCGAGTTGTACGGTTCGAATCGTAGGCGACCGCGCGATCTTTCGCGTTCATCCACACGGCCGATGAAGGGACCAGGCAAGCCCGTCGGCCCGGCCGGACCTTGCGCGCCGGGGACGCCCTACGGTCGGGCAGAACAGCCGGTGCGGACCGTCGATGACCTCGCATCCCAGCGTGATCCCGCGCTGCGCGAGCCAGGTGACGGCCGGACAGCATGAACGGCGGCATCCACATCGTCGAAGACCCAGCTGTTGGCCCACGGGCATTGCTGCGCTTGCGCACTTCCCGCGAACGCCCATAACGCCGGCAGGAACCAGGTACGTTGCCTGTTTTCTCTCGCTTGTTGTGACACCGAAAACGCAAGCGCAGGGGAATGCCGTCGAGTTTATGCGCCGTCGCGACCTTCCATCGCCGCGACGCGCGCTTCGAGCTGCTCCAGCTTCTCGCGCGTTTTCGCGAGCACCGCGGCCTGGATGTCGAACTCCGCGCGCGGCACCACGTCCAGGCGCGACAGCCCGCTGGTCAACACCGATTTGACCGTCGCCTCGATGTCCTTCATGGGACTTGCCTGCACCGCCTTGCCGATACGCGCAGCGAGATCGTCGAGCATCGTGCTGTCGAACTTGAGCATGCGTCACCCCGCAAAAGCGCAAGTTTAAGCATTCGCGCGTCGCCTTTGCGTAATCGCGCGAGATCGGTGCGGCGCGCGCACCGGAACGGTGCCAGACGCCCGTCGCATGTCGGCCGATCGGCCATGGAATGTGGCCTAGTTCATTGATTCTTCGTGCTTATCCGACATGGGCACACGAAATGCTGAACACGGCCCGGACCCGTCCCTTCTTCCAACCCAAGGATTGCACATGATCGAGAAGCGTAGCCTTCGCTCGTCGCTTGCCGCCGCCGCACTGGCGGCCGCGTTCGCGGGAAGCGCATTGGCCCAGACGCCGCCGCCCGCTGCCGCGGCACCCGCGCCCGAACCCGACTGGTCGTTCACCGGCAACGTGGGCTTGTACAGCCAGTACGTGTTCCGCGGCATTTCGCAAACCAATGAAAAGCCGGCGATCCAGGGCGGCTTCGACCTCGGTCACAAGAGCGGCTTCTACGTCGGCACGTGGGCGTCGAACATCTCGTGGCTGTCCGACGGCAACCCCGACGTCTCGGCCTCGATGGAGTGGGACTTCTACGGCGGCTACAAGCTCTCGCTGCCGCAGGACTTCGTCGTCGACTTGGGCGTCCTCTACTACTGGTATCCCGGCAGCTACCCGTCGGGTTACAGCCCCAAGCCGAACACGACCGAGCTCTACGCGGCGCTGAACTGGAAGATGCTGCAGGCGAAGTACAGCTACGCCGTCAGCGACACGTTCGGCTTCCCCAACTCCGACGGCTCGTACTACGTCGAGGGCAACCTCAACTGGGACCTCGTCGACAAGGTCAACGACTACTTCGGCAAGGTCACGCTCATCGGCCACGTCGGCTACCAGTCGTACAAGAGCAACGGCGCCTACTCGTACACGGACTGGAAGGCGGGCGTGTCCACGGACTTGCTGGGTGTGACGGTCGGATTCGCCGTCACCGGCACCGACGGCGACGCCGCGCTCTACACGAACCGGTTCGGCAAGGACATCAGCGACACGCAGTACGTCGTCTGGGCCCAGAAGACGTTCTGACGTTCATTTTCGCGCGGCGGCGGCCCTCCGCTCGCCGCGCACCAGCGGGGATACCATGAAACTCGTTACCGCCATCATCAAGCCGTTCAAGCTCGACGAGGTCCGCGAGGCCCTCTCGGCGATCGGCGTCCAGGGCATCACCGTCACCGAGGTCAAGGGCTTCGGCCGCCAGAAGGGCCACACCGAGCTCTATCGCGGCGCCGAGTACGTCGTCGACTTCCTTCCGAAAGTGAAGATCGAAGCCGCCGTCAAGGACGACATGCTCGACCGCGTGATCGAAGCGATCGAAAAGGCCGCCAACACCGGCAAGATCGGCGACGGAAAAATATTCGTGTTCGACCTGCTGCAGGTCGTGCGCATTCGCACCGGCGAGACCGGCGCGGACGCGCTCTAAGGGGAAATCTTCATGAAGAAATTGATCGCACTCGTTGCGATGCTCGGCGTGCTTGGGTTCGTGGCGCCCGCGTTCGCACAGGACAAGGCGCCTGCGCCCGCTGCCGCTGCACCGGCTGCGGCTGCTCCCGCCGCGGCGGCAGCGCCTGCCGCCACCGCAGCACCCGCGCCGACGCCGAACAAGGGCGACGTCACCTGGATGCTCGTGTGCACGGCGCTCGTGCTCGCCATGAGCGTGCCGGCACTCGCGCTCTTCTACGGCGGGAT
>Ga0207691_10004589_pt1 | contig 13380 bp, 10 predicted proteins | sample KBSM13metaG_FD_184327 | JGI IMG/M metagenome (GOLD analysis project Ga0207691, IMG submission 184327) | Miscanthus rhizosphere microbial communities from Kellogg Biological Station, Michigan, USA - KBS M1-3 metaG (SPAdes) (version 2) | ecosystem: Host-associated > Plants > Roots > Rhizosphere >... | reverse complement strand
CGTCAACAACTCGCCGGATGCGCTGCCGTATCTGTGGCTGCACGTCGAGCAGAACATCTGTGGGCCGACGAGCATCACGAACATCCTGAATGCGCCGCCGCTCGTCTTCGGCGAGACGGCGTTCGACTTCTCGTGCGGCTCCTTCAGCGGTAGCCCGACTATGGAGTCGGCGAAGGTGAATGGCGTCGACGCGAAGCGTACACGCTATGGCACGACGATGCGGATCGATCTCGCGAAGCCACTCGCTGCGGCGGCTGCGCTCGACCTGGAGTTCGCGTGGTCGTTCACCGTGCCCGAGCAGGGCGCGGGACGGATGGGTCGCGATGGAGTGCTGTACGAGATCGCTCAGTGGTATCCGCGCATGGCCGTCTACGACGACGTGCGCGGCTGGAATCACGAGCCGTACATCGGTGCGGGCGAGTTCTATCTCGAGTACGGCAGCTTCGACGTCTCGCTGACGGTGCCAGCGAGCTACATCATCGCCGCGACAGGCGAGTTGCTGAATCCCGAGCAGGTGTTGACGCCGGCGCAGCGCGCGCGTCTTGCCCTCGCGAGGAGATCGGACACCTCAATAGCAATCATCACCCGCGACGAAGCCGGCAATCCCAACCGCACCCGTCCCGGCAACAAGCCGTACACCTGGCACTTCTCGGCAAATAACGTCCGCGACTTCGCATGGGCCGCTGCGCCGAACTGGATCTGGGAAGCGAGCAACTACGACGGCATCCGCATCGAGACTTTGTACCGTCCAGCTGCGGACAAGTGGCCCGAAGCGCACAAGATGGCCCGCGGCGCCATCAAGCATTTCAGCGAGCAGTGGTATCGCTATCCGTACTCACATGCGACCACGGTCGAGGGGCCCGTCGGTGGAATGGAGTATCCGATGTTGACGTTCGTCGCGAACAACACGACGCGTGAGATCCAGCAGTGGGCTCTCGCGCACGAGTTCGGCCACGAGTGGTTCCCGATGATCGTCGGCTCCAACGAGCGGCTCTACCCGTGGATGGACGAAGGCTTCAACACCTTCATCGATCTCGACAACGCGGCACAGTACTTCAAGGGGACCACCTACGGCGACACGATCAACGCGAACCCGCTGCACATGCTCGCCGAGCATTCGAAGCCGGGTGACGAACAGCCGTTGATCACGAATCCCACCGAGGTGCGCGACCTCCAGTGGATCGGCTACCAGAAGCCGGCGCTGATGCTCCAGACGCTGCGCAACGAGGTGCTGGGGCGTGATCGCTTCGACATGGCCTTTCGCGAGTACATCAGGGCGTGGGCTTACAAGCATCCCACGCCTGCCGACTTCTTCCGACTCATGCGTGACGCCTCCGGCATGGACCTCGATTGGTTCTGGCGCGGCTGGGTGTTCACGACCGCCCGCCTCGACCAGTCGGTCGAATCCGTGTCCGTCGACTCGGCAGGTCTGTCCAATGTGCACCTGTTCAATCGCGGCACGATGGTGATGCCCGCCGAATTGCGTCTCACCTTCGAGGACGGCTCAGTGGAGACGGTGAAGCTGCCGGTCGAGATGTGGAACCTGGGTCAACGTTTTACGTATCGCGTACTGTCGAAGAAGAAGGTGCGGCGCGCTGAGGTCGATCCTCGTTCGGTGATGCCGGATGTGGATCGGTCGAATAATCGGTGGCCACGTTGAGTTTTCTGCGCGGCAAGTGGGTGCAACGGCGAAACTACAACTGATTTCTTGGGATTCGAACGGAGTTGGCGGAATTGAACGGACACTGCGTTGCTAGGAGCACCTTTGCCGCTGAGACGCATGCCGAGCAATTGAAATCTTCTTGTCTTTTTTGGTGAGCGTTCGAGTGGCTTACCGCCATTCCGACGCCACTCGGGGCAATCCGTCAGTGTCCGTCCAATCCGTTTGTGTCCGCGTCCCAAATCAGTTCCCTGTTTGCGTGGCGAGACCCGATCGCCCGCCTCGACAATCTTTGCATTACGGCAGTTCCCTACAGATAGGAGCATCCCGTGCGCCGCACTAATCGCTTCGCGTTTTTGCTGACTCTGATTGCACTACCCGCGCTCGCACATTCCCAAGTCCCGGACATCCCTTACAAGAAGTTCGTCCTCCAAAACGGCCTGACCCTTCTCGTTCACGAAGACCACAAGGCGCCCATCGCCGCCGTGAACGTCTGGTATCACGTCGGCTCCAAGAACGAGCGCCCCGGCAAGACCGGCTTCGCGCACCTGTTCGAGCACCTCATGTTCAACGGCTCCGAGAACTACAACGACGACTACTTCAAGGCCGTCGAACCACTCGGCGCCACGGACCTCAACGGCACCACCAACGAAGATCGGACCAACTATTTCCAGAACGTCCCGATCTCGGCCCTCGATCGGATTCTCTTCCTCGAATCCGACCGCATGGGACACTTGGTCGGCGTCATCGACTCCGCGCGACTGAACGAACAGCGCGGCGTCGTCCAGAACGAGAAGCGTCAGGGCGAGAACGAACCCTACGGCAAGGCGTTCATCACCATCGCCGAGAACACGTTTCCTAAGGGACATCCGTATTCGTGGTCGGTGATCGGGTCGATGGAAGACTTGAGCGCCGCCTCGCTCGACGACGTGAAGGACTGGTTCAAGACCTACTACGGTCCGGCCAACGCCGTCCTCGTCATCGCCGGCGACGTCAACACCAACGACATCAAGCAGCGCGTCGAGAAATACTTCGGCGACATCCCCTCCGGTCCGCCCATCATCAAGCACCAGGCGTGGATCGCGAAGATGACAGGCGAACACCGCCAGGTGATGCAGGACCGCGTTCCGCAGGCGCGTCTCTTCAAGGCGTGGAACATCCCCGAATACGGCACGCCCGATCAGACCTACCTCTCGATGGCGTTCGACATCCTCGGCTCCGGCAAGACGTCGCGCCTCTACAAGCGCCTCGTCTACAAGGACCGCATCGCCTCCGACGTCGAAGCGTTCATGGACGATCGTGAGATCGCCAGCCAACTGTTGCTCATGATCACTGCGCAGGAAGGCGGCGATCTCGCAGCCGTCGAGCGGGTGCAGGAGGAAGAGTTGAAGAAGTTCATCGCCAGCGGACCAACGCTCGAAGAGCTGAACCGCATCAAGACGCAGAAGCGCGCAGCATTCATCCGTGGCATCGAACGCATTGGCGGCTTCGGCGGAAAGTCCGACATCCTCGCCCGCGGCATGGTGTACCGCGGCGATCCCGAGGCATACAAGACCATCCAGAAGCGCATCGCATCCGCCACGCCTGACGATCTCCGCTCCGCCATGCAGCGCTGGATGACGGGTGGCGTCTACGCGCTCGAGGTGCATCCCTTCCCCGAATATCCGGAAGTCGCATCAACGCTCGACAGGAAGAAGTTGCCCGACATCGCCGCACCACCTGCCGCACCGCTGCCAGCCGCTGAGCGTGCGACGTTGTCAAACGGTATGAAGGTGGTGCTCTCGCAGCGGGCAGCCGTTCCCGTCGTTCGCCTCTCCATGAGCATCGACGGCGGCTACTCGGCCGACGATCCCAGGAAGCCTGGTGTCGCCGGCATGACGATGCAGATGATCACTGAAGGAACGACAACACGTTCCTCGCTCGAGCTTTCCGACGAGCTCGCGTCGCTTGGCGTGAACCTCAACGCCGGTGGCGACCTCGATCAGGTGCGCATCTCGATGTCGGCACTCAAGGACAAACTCGACGCCGGGCTCTCGCTGTTTTCGGACATCGTGCTGCATCCGTCCTTCCCGCAGGGCGATCTCGATCGCGTCAAGCAGATCACGCTCGCCAACATCAAGCAGGAGCAGGTGCAGCCTTTCTCGATGGGGCTCCGCGTTTTGCCGTTGTTGCTCTACGGACCGACGCACGCCTACGGACAGCCACTCACCGGAAGTGGAACCGAGTCGTCAGTCCGCGGCGTCACGCGCGACGATCTCGTGAAGTTCCACCAGACGTGGTTCAAGCCGAATCACGCGACGATCGTCGCCGTCGGCGATATCACGATGGCGGACTTGAAGGCGAAGCTCGAAAAATCCTTCGCGTCGTGGAAGCCGGGTGACACGCCGCCGATGAACGTTGCCGCGGTGACGCCGAAGGACAACAAGAACGTCTTCATCCTCGATCGTCCTGGCGCAGACCAGTCGTACGTACTCGCGGGTCAGCTCATTGCCCCAAAGGCAAATGGCGACGAAATCCCCTTCCAGGTGTTCAACGACGCCTTCGGCGGCGCGTTCGTCTCTCGCATCAATATGAACCTGCGCGAGGACAAGCACTGGTCGTACGGCGCATTCAGTTTCCCCATCGACGCACGCGGCCAGCGTATGTGGATGGTGATGGCGCCCGTGCAGACCGACAAGACGAAGGAATCGCTCGCCGAAGTGGTGAAGGAGCTCAAGAACGCTGTCGCCGACAAGCCGCTGACGGCCGCCGAGATCAGCGACGCGAAAGATCGTCAGGTGAAGACGTTGGCTGGCCGCTGGGAAACCAGTTCGTCGGTGGTGTCGGCGCTCAACGAGATCGAGACGTACGGTCTGCCGAAGAACTACTACGCGACATACGGTGATGCAGTGCGCAACGCGACGGACGCGCAGATCAACGCCGCAGCGAAGAAGTTCGTCGCGCCCAACCAGCTCGTCTGGGTCGTCATCGGCGATCGCGCGAAGATCGAGGCAGGCATCCGAGAACTTGGACTCGGCGAGATCAAGATTCTCGATGCCGACGGAAGGCCGAAGGGACTCACACCGTGATGTCTGCGACTGACATGATCGTCCGCGATGCGTTGCCCGAAGATCGCGCCGCGGTGCAGGACCTCACGCGCCGTTCCTACGCGCAGTACGCCACGATCATGAACCTCGCGACGTGGGACGGTCTTCGGGGAGCGATGGAGTCGGCGCTCGCGTCGACGGAGAAGGCGCATCGTATCGTCGTCGAGCGCGACGGCACGATCGTCGGCAGCGTGCTGCTCTTTGCGCCGGCGACCGACGCGTATGGCGGAATCGCCCAGCGCGTCGGCTGGCCGCAAGTGCGGATGCTCGCTGTCGATCCGACTGCACGCGGACTTGGCGTTGGACAGCTACTCGTTGAGGAATGCGTGCGGCGTGCGCACGCGGATGGCGCAACAGCCATCGGCCTTCACACGTCGATCAGCATGGCGACCGCGATGCGGCTCTATACGCGGATGGGTTTTGTGCGCGTGCCGGAGTTCGACTTCCAACCGGAGGGTGGCTGCGAGCTCGTCGAGGCATATCGTCTCGAACTGTAAGGCCGCATTTGCGCTGGCCTCCCAGTAGCGCCATACTCGTTGGCCATGCACGACTCCCCCCTCTCCCGTCGCCGCTTCCTCGGCGTAGCTGGTGGTGTGGCTGCGTGGCTCGTCGCTGCGCCGCCCGACCTGTTTGCGACAATCGACGCGGCGCCGGCAGAAGGCGCGGGGCGATACAAGGTGCTCAACACAGCGCAGGTCACCGCGTTCGACGCATTTGCCGCGCAGGTCATTCCGAGTGAACCGGGTTCGCCCGGCGCACGCGAGGCCAGGGTCACCCTGTTCGCTGATCGCGCACTCGCCGGATTCGCCAGGGAGCAGCGTCCTGATTTCGAGAAAGCGCTCGCTGCACTAAACCTACGCGCGGGCAAAGGAGGCTTCGCTGCCCTTACATCGACACGGCAGATCGAGGTGATGCGTGAGATGGATCGCGCGGATCACGGCGCATTCGAAACGCTGCGTGCGCCAGTGATCGCGGGAATGTTTGCCAATCCGAGCTACGGCGGAAATGCCGGAAAGGCGGGGTGGAACCTGCTCGGCTTCAAGGATCAGTTCTCGTGGCAGGAGCCGTTCGGTTTCTACGATCAGCGGGCAGAGATCTCGAACCGTGACTGACCGCCTCGCGTCTCCCGCCACCGTTCGTTTCCAGCCGCGCGACGAGGTGGACTTCGTCGTCGTCGGCGCCGGTGCTGCGGGCGGAGTGGTTGCGCGAGAGTTGTCGCGCTCCGGCTTTCGCGTCGTCGTCCTCGAGCAAGGACCGTATCTTCGCGAAGGAGACTTTCATCACGACGAGATCGAAACGTCTCAGCTGCACGCACTGACGAACGATCCTCGTGTTTCGCCGACGACCTTCCGTACGAACGACAAGGAAACGGCGACTCGGCGGCCTGTCGTCTCCTACGGCCGCATGGTCGGTGGCGGCACCGCGCACTTCACGGCGAACTACTGGCGCTTTCACGAGATCGATTTCGTGGAGCACAGCAAGAAGGGTTCGATCGCTGGCGCCGATCGCGACGACTGGCCAATCACCTACGCCGAACTCGAACCGTACTACACCAAGGTCGAGTGGGAGATCGGTGTCTCCGGCCTTGCCGGTGCGAGCCCATTCGATCCGCCGCGCAGCAAGCCCTATCCCCTCCCGCCACTGCCGATCAAGCCCGCTGGCGTGCTCGCCGAGCGTGGCGCTCGCAAGCTGGGGTGGACCGCGTTCCCTGCACCGATGGCGATTCTCTCGCAGCCATATCGCGGCCGGTCTGCCTGCGTACACTGCGGATTCTGCGAGACCTTCGGCTGCGAGATGCGCGCCAAGTCGAGCACGTTGGTCTCGATGATTCCAGAGGCCGAAGCGACGGGGCGCTGCGAGATTCGTCCGTTGAGCTACGTGCGGAGAGTCGAGGTCAATAACGCCGGTCGCGTCACTGGCGTGACGTACTTCGATTCCCGGCGCCGCGAACACTTTCAGCGCGCGAAGGCTGTCGTCCTGTGCGCGAACGGTGCAGAGACCCCGCGCCTGTTGCTGCATTCCGCGTCGAGGCAGTTTCCCGACGGTCTCGCCAACTCGAGTGGTTGGGTCGGTACGCATCTCATGTTCAACGGCGGTGCGATTGCCGGCGCGCGTTTCGAACACGAGATCAACGGCTACAAGGGCGTCGTGGATTCTCGCATCATCCACGACTTCTACGAGCTCGACTCGAAGCACGGCATCGATGGCGGCGGTGGAATCGATTTCCGCTTCGACTTTCCACCCATCGCGTTCGCGATGTTTGGGCTGCCGCTCGACGCGCCGACATGGGGCACGGAGTACAAGAAGTTGCTGCGCGACAGCTACACGCGCTCACTCTACGCTCTCTGCCATACCACATCGCTGCCCGTTGCATCCAACTCCATCTCGCTCGATCCCACGTTGAAGGACGCGTGGGGAATGCCCGCCATTCGCATGACGTTCAGCGAACATGCGAACGACATGAAGCTCTACAAGTTCATGCTCGATCGAGGCGTGGAGTTGCTCGGGGCGGCAGGCGCGACGAAAGCGTGGCCCTATCCGCTCGACACCTATTATCCGGCCGTGCATCTCCTCGGCACCTGTCGCATGGGGAACGACCCTCAGCGCTCGGTGGTCGATCGCAACCACCGCGCGCACGACGTGCCGAACCTTTTCATCGTCGACGGGAGCAGCTTCGTGACGTCTGGTCGCGGACAGCCGACCATGACGATCCAGGCGCTCGCGTTTCGCGCCGCCGAGCACATGGCGCGCAGTGCTCGTCGCGGGGATCTGGGCTGATGGCTGAGCTCACGATCGACAAATCGTCCACCGCGCTCGTTCTTATCGATCTTCAGCGCGGAATCGCGTCGGGCAACTTGACCCCCAATTCCGCCGCCGACGTCATTGCGCACGGCGCGGAATTGGCCGCAGCCTTTCGGAAGGCGGGTGCGCTCGTCGTACTCGTGCACGTCGATCCGGGTCCGAACGGTGTGCTCTTTCCGCGACCTCAGGCCGACAATCCGCGCCCGCCCTTCAACGCGCCGCCCGATTTCAGTGAGCTCGTCCCGGAGCTCGATCGCCAGGCAAGCGACGTCGTGGTCACGAAGCATCAACCGAATGCGTTCTTCTGCACCGACCTCGAGGTGCATCTCCGCCGCCGCGCCATAAGGACGATCGTCCTCGCGGGCATCGCGACGAACCTCGGCGTGGAATCGACTGCGCGCGCGGCATTCGAGCGTGGCTACGAGCAGATCTTCGTCTCAGATGCGATGACGGCGCGCGCTGAGGTGCTGCACACGCACACGGTGACGCATATCCTGCCGACGATGGGCCGCGTGCGCACGACAGCCGATGTCGTGGCGGCTATCGGCTAGACAACAGAAGCACGGCGCATGACGGCTGCCAACAGCGTGTACGCCTCTCTCCATGCAGCCCGCAACTCCGGTGTGAACTGATCTCCGAGCGAATGCTCCAGAGTCCAGATCAGCGCCGCCCCAACGTCGTCGTAGTCGCGCTCACGAACGCCATACGCGACATGTCGGCGCCCCGACTCCGCAACTTCACCCACCAAGAGCTCCGGCCGATCGAGCACACGCACGATCTCCGACAGCATCGCCGCGAACTTCCGCCGCTGCTCCGCCATCTTCTCCGCGTGAAACAGCTTCGCAACCTCCGGGCTCGACGCAAACAGTCGCTCGTAGAACGTCGCGACCACCTGATCGCCGATCGGCTGGAGCGCCGCCCAGCTATCCCTGATCAGCCGCTGACTTTCCGGTGACATGCACGACCTGCGTTCACGTGAGACTTATCACTCCGGGGCGCGGATATTCGCCCACCGCGGCCCCGGAGACAAGGCACCGCTACGCCGCGATAGGGCTGTTTGCGGCATTCTGCATCACACCGGCGAGCGTCCCATACGTCAGCGCCCACGACTTCTTGGCATCTGGCGTGAACTCGGCGCCGAGTCCCTGGTCGAGGGTCCAGAGCAGCGCTTCGCCCACCGTGGCATAGTGCGCGTCAGTGACGCCATAGCCGCCGTGACGACGCCCCATCGCCTCGATCGCCGGCAACAGGTCACTCAGCCGGTCGAGACCACGCACTGCCACAGTGATGATCTGCATCAGTTTCTTCCGCTGCTCGGCCATGTCGGTACTCGAGAACATCGCGCGAAGTGACGGATCCAGCTCGAACAACTTGCCATAGAACAGCTGCGCTGCATCGTCGGCGATAGGGAGCACCATATCCCAGGTACGCTGGACAAGGGGAATATCGATCGTGTGCATTGCCTTCTCCGAATCATGTTGTCGTCCCGAGCGCATGTCGCTCGGCAGGGGGTGACGGTTATGTTAGGTGCGGCCATCACCCTCCCATCGCCGACAAGTCACCTGGAAATCACCTGACGTCCTTGCTCCGACTGCTGACCTTTGGTGGACTCTCGGTGCACGGTGCGGCGGGCCCCCTCGCCGGCTCTGCGGCGCAGCCGCGACGGCTCGCCGTGCTTGCACTGCTCGCGCGCGGTGGCAGGCGCGGTGTTTCGCGCTCGAAGCTGCTCGCGCTACTGTGGCCCGACGCCAGCGAGGACCAAGGCCGACGCGTGGTGACGCAGGCCCTCTACGCCCTGCGTCGCGACTTGGGCGGCGACCGCGCTATCGCTGGCACACAGGATCTGCGACTCGACAACGATGTCGTGTGGTGCGACGTTCGCGAATTCGAGGAAGCGCTCGACCGCGGCGCCGTGGACAGCGCTGCCGCGCTGTACACAGGCCCCTTTCTCGACGGCTTTCGTCTCGCCAGCGCGCCGGAATTCGAACGCTGGGCTGACGACGCGCGCTCCGCGCTTCAGCACAAGCTGCACGACGCGCTCGAGCGTCTCGCACGCGAGGCCGAGCACGCGGGACAGCTCGCTCATGCGCTCGCGTGGTGGCGAAGGCGCGCCGCGGATGATCCTCTCAACGCTCGCGTCGCACTCGAGGTCATGCGCGTGCTCGTCGCATCGGGCGACCGCAGCGGTGCACTCCGTCACGCTCGGGTCTTCGAGGCGCTGACGTCGGCGGAACTGGGACTCCCCGCCGATCGCGACGTCCTCGACTTCGCCGCGTCGATCCGCCGCGACGCCCGTGATGTCGAAGCGCGCGAGCGCGTCTCTCTGCTTCCGCACGGCAACGCTGCGGCGAACGCCATTGCCGTGCTGCCGTTCACCCACCTCGGTGTCGAAGCCGATGACGACGAGCAACGTCGCTGGCGTGATGCACTCGCCGAAGAGATGATCGGTGAGCTATCACGTGACCTGCCACTCCGCGTGCTGGCTCGCACGGCGTCGTTTGCGCTCGGTGCCGCGCCAGGCTTGAGCGCACTGCGCGCGGAGCCGGGCATCGCACTCGCCCTCGAGGGCAGCGTCCGCCGCACTGCGTCCACGGTGCGTGTCACCGCTCGACTCGTACATGTGGCGGGCGGTCATTCCGTGTGGTCGGAACGCTTCGAGCGGCCACTCGACGACACAGCCGCGCAGGATCACATCGCGCTAACGGTGGCAGACCGAGTGCGCGACACGTTGACCCGCGACGCATCGAGCTGATATTCGGCTTTGCGCGGCAGGAGCGCCGCGAAGCCGCTCGTCCACGCTTCGAACACGGTGTTGGATTGCAGCATGGTGTCGATGAACCGCGGCACGAGCATCGGATCGCTGTCGCTGCTGGCGAGATCGGGAACGCAAGTCGTGGCATAGCGGACGTCGCACTCGCGTAGCCAGTCGAAGAACTCACCCGCATAGTCGCCGCTCGGATAGCAGAACTGCTCGAGTGGGTTCGCCGAGCCGCGCAGCTCGCGGATCATCTGCGCGTTGTCGCGAATCTCGCGAACGAACAGCGCATGATCGCGTGGCGTCCGGTGACGATGGGTATGCAACTGGACATCTACGAGATCAGCAGGAAGCGCACGCACCATGTCCGGCGTCATGATCTGCAACGTGCCCCGATCGAGAATCTGCTCGTAGTCCACGCCGACCATGCCGGCGAGACGCGCCACGAGCTCGTTCTTCTGCTCGGCGCTCATCTGCTCGCGTGCGGCGTAGTCGTAGATCGCATTTCGCGTCTTCTTCCGTTGAGCCTCGGTCGCAACGCCGAGTGGTTCAGGCGACCCGCACAATGACGACACGTCGGTCGAACTGGTTCGACCCTTCCATAAAACGTACGAAAGCACCGTGTCGAACACCGGTTGGCGCGACACGCAGTAGAACGTGGTGAGGTAGAGCGTCGCTGGAGCGTTGAACTCACGGAGTACCGGCAGTGCGCGACGCTCGAAGTCGATCGCGCCGTCGTCGAACGTCAGCGCGACGCTCCGTGGCGGTAACGTGCCATCGTAGAGTCGGCGCGTCGCCTCGGACAGCGGAAGGATCGTGTACCCACCATCGCGCAGCGACTTCAGACGCTCGCGCAACTTGGCCTGGGTGACGTACAGCGTCGGCGACCATTCGTGCTCGTCGTCCATCGACACGCCGTGATAGCACAGGATCAACAGCCGGCGGCGCCGCCACGCGCTGTCGCGGACCAGCGCGAACACGCCGACAGTCTTGGCGATCTCGAGCACGACTTCCTTCAGGCGCACAGGCGTTCGATCAGGGTCGGGGACGACTTGGCTTACTGGCGCCGCTGAAGCATCTCCACGAAGTCGAGCTTCTGCGACCACTGGAGTGCAACCGCGTAGCCGTTGTCGTGCGGGGCGTTCGGGTTCGCATTCGGCGCCCAATGGTCGCCGCGCATGCTCATCTTCAGCAAGCTAGTCGGCGTCACACGGTAGCCACCACCGACCTCCACATCCTGAAGCACCACGCGGTTCGCGATCCAGATCGGCGACGTCGCACTGACGGGTCGAATGAACGGATAGTCGTTCCGCTCGTACCGTCCTGCGAGGAAGAACCTCGGCGTGAACGTGTACTTCGGCTCGACATAGTACATCAATCCCTTGATCGCCGTCGGCCGGCCGGGCACGTCGTACACACCGTGCGCCAACTCCGCATGTCCCTCGAAGTACCCTCGGCTCAACTCCAGATCCGCGGCGACGATGTGCTGCTTGTACGCTTTCCAGTCCTGCGCTCGCAGCTGCGATGGCGTGAACGTGTCGTTCAGGTAGGGTCCCTGCGTCGTCGACATACCGAAACGCATTCCGGTGAACGGCGTGATTCCCGCGCCGAAGGCCGGACGCCACGCATCGGTCGGGTTGGGCACATAGCCTTCGCGAAACAGCGGTAGCGACACGTAGCCCGCACGATAGTCGAAAATTCCCGCCGCGCCGTTCACCCGCACACCGCGTGGATAGTTGGTCGAATACCCGTCCGGCGTGTCGATGAGCGGATTGCGAAACGACAGCTGCCGCGCGGAGAAGGTCCCAACGATCTGTTGGACTCCGCCGGCTTCGAGCGTGAAGGCGTCGGAGGGCGAGTAGCGAAGACCATATTGCTTCCACTGCGCCAGGTTTCCCGGCGCGCGACGCGCCTGCCCCGTTTCAACCAACCCCTCGGCGAACAGCACGACGTTGCGCCAGGGCTCGAACGCCGCCCAGATGTCCGCGCGCGCAATGGTCGCCGGGTGTCCACTGCCTCGCGCCAGCAACGTCGACGCGGAGTCGGTCTTCCAGAGATCGAAATCCGTGACACCCTGCATGAGAAACCCGCCCTGTGCGCCGACGATTCGCATCGGCGCAGCCACCAGGGCGAGCAGCAGGAGAACACGGCACACGCGACGCATCATCGTATGTCCAGCGCGGAAGCTATGGGTAGTGTTGCGCGACGCACATCGATCGCCGACCGCACTGCGCGAGCGAGATCCAGCGCGCTGAATGGCTTCCGCAACATCGTGATGTCCTCGTCGAGCTCGAGCTGCAGTGTTTCGTCGTCCACGTAACCCGTCATGTAGATCACGGTCGGCGCCGGATGCTTCGCGAGATATCGCTCCACCAGCTGCGGTCCGCTCAACTGCGGCATCAGTACATCGGTGAGCAATACGTCGACGCGCTCGTTGCTTCTCGCGACCGACAGTGCCTCGACGCCAGTACGTACGGCGAGCACGGTGTAGCCACAGCTTTCGAGAGTGCGCCGCGCGAAATCCAGCACCGCCTCCTCGTCATCGACCACGAGAACCGTCTCGGTTCCCTGCGGTAACTCGCTGTCCTCGGTTTCCTTCGACGTCGCACATACCGCGTCGAGGATGCGGGGGAACACGATGCTGAACGTCGTGCCGCCGCCGGGTACGCTGTCGACTTCGATCACTCCGTTCGACTGCGCGATGATGCCGTATACGGTCGAGAGTCCGAGCCCCGTCCCCTTGCCGATTTCCTTCGTGGTGAAGAACGGTTCGAATATCCGTTCGCGTACGTCGGCCGGCATGCCGACGCCATTGTCGCGAACCTCGAGCAGCACGCCGCCTTTGCCCAGCGCATCGCGCCGATGCGCCACGCGAACGGTCACTCGTCCACCGTTGGGCATCGCATCCCTCGCATTGACGACGAGGTTGAGCAGCACCTGTTCGAGCTGCCCCGGATCCGCCTTGATCCGCGCCGGCTCACCTTCGTGTTCCACATGGAGCTCGATCGCCGGCCCGAGCAGCCGGCGCATCATGCCTTCCATGCTGTGGACAATCGTCTCCAGATCCAGCACACGTG
>Ga0207691_10004588_pt1 | contig 13380 bp, 8 predicted proteins | sample KBSM13metaG_FD_184327 | JGI IMG/M metagenome (GOLD analysis project Ga0207691, IMG submission 184327) | Miscanthus rhizosphere microbial communities from Kellogg Biological Station, Michigan, USA - KBS M1-3 metaG (SPAdes) (version 2) | ecosystem: Host-associated > Plants > Roots > Rhizosphere >... | reverse complement strand
GGCTGAGAATCGGGGGTGGAGTCGGCGGCGGCGGCGGCGGGCGCGGCGTCGTCGCGCTCGCGACGGCGGGCGGCTGCCGGGCCGCCTCCGCTTTCCGCGCCGCGGCGGCCGCGTCCCGGGTACGCTGCTGGAAATCCGCCATCACGCCCCGCATCACGCAGTCCGCGTGCTTTCGTTCGTCGAACGAGTAGTCCTGCCACTTGACCCAGCCCGTCCGGTAGGCCTTGTCGAAGCAGGCGCCGTGCTGTCGGGCCGCCTCCTTCTGCGCCGCGTCCACGCCGAGGAGCGGGATGAGCGCCTCGATGGCGACGTCTCGAGCCCCGAACGAGACCCGGAACCGGTTCAGCGCGCGCGCGGCGAAGTAGAACGCGACCACGCCCACGCCGATGAGGGCCTTCTGTGCCCAGGGCGGAAGGTCCTGGATCCGGCGCATGGGGCGAGCCTTCGGCTTGATCCTGAACCCGAGCTCGCGCGGCTCGCCCGTGTCCTCCCGCAAGGGAGGCAGCGGGGCGGGCGGGCGGAGGGGCATCGGCGTGGGAGTCAGAGCCGGGATCGCGGGAACGGCGCGGCTGCTCGGAGGGCGTAGCGTCGTCGGCTTGCGCAGAACGGTGGCGGGGCGGGCCGGAGGCGGGGGTGGAGGAGCCGGAGGCTCGGGTGGCCGCGGCGCGGCGGCGGGCGGTCGAGGTGCGGGCGCGGGCGGTCGGGGCCCGGCCGCGGGCGGCCGCGCGGTCACGGCAGGCGGCGGCGTGGACGCCGGAGGGCGCGCCGCCACCGGTCGATTCGGGCGTGCGCTCGCGGACGAATCCGACACTCCGCCGGCGTCGCCCGGCCTCTTGGCCCCGCAGCGGCAGGTGACGATGTACGGTGGAACGCGCCGGCCGCAGTCGCACGTCCAGGCGGTGCTGGCCACGATCGGACGATATCATCGGGCCCGGCCGATTCGCTCCCCCGCCGCGTGATCTCGCGCACTCTCGCGCCGTAGAATGCATACCATGAGCTCCTTTCCTCACGCCCTGACCATTCGCGTGTGTTCGGTCGCGTTCGTCCTGTCCTCCTCCCCGGTTCTCTTCGCCGCCCCCAACCCCACCCCCATCGTTTCGCCCGGCCTCGATCTGTCCGGGATGGACCGGACCGTGCGACCGGGCCAGGACTTCTTCACCCACGCGAACGGGGCCTGGCTGAAGGCGACCGAGATCCCCGCCGACCGCGCCGCCTACGGCGTGGGCGGAGTGGTGAACGAGCTGACGAGCCAGCGCACGGCCGCCCTCATCCAGCAGGCGGTGAAGGCCGACGCCCCCAAGGGTTCCACGGCCCAGAAGGTCGGCGACTACTACGCGAGCTACATGGACGAGGAGGCGATCGAGGCCAAGGGACTGGCGCCGCTGCAGCCGACGCTGGACCGCATCGCGGCCATCCAGGATCGGGGGGCCCTGGCGCGCTTCCTCGGCGGGACGCTGCGCGCGGACGTGGATGCGCTGAACAACACGAACTTCTACACGGACAACATCCTCGGCCTGTGGGTGGCCCAGGACCTCGACGACCCGACGCGCTACGTGCCGTTCCTCCTCCAGGGCGGCCTGGACATGCCGGACCGCGCCTATTACGTCGATCCCGCGCCGCGCATGGCGGAGCTCCGCACCCGTTGCCAGGCCCACGTGGCGAAGGTGCTCGAGATCGCGCACGTCCCGGACGCCGCGGCCAGGGCGGCCCGCATCTTCGAGCTCGAGCGGCGCATCGCGGAAGCGCACTGGACCCGGGAAGACTCGTCGGACGTGAAGAAGAACAACAACCACTGGACGCGCGCGGAGCTGGACACGGCCGCGCCCGGCCTTCTCTGGAGCGAATACCTGGCCGCGGCCGGTCTGGCCGATCAGAAGCTGTTCGCGATCTGGCAGCCGAGCGCGGTGACCGGCATCTCCGCCCTCGTGGCCAGCGAGCCCATCGAGACCTGGAAGGACTACCTCACCTTCCACGCCCTCGAGCACTCGGCGGCGGTGCTCCCGCGCGCGCTGGGCGACGAGAGCTTCGCGTTCCACGGCACCGCGCTCGCGGGCATCCCGCAGCGGCGCGACCGGTGGAAGCGGGCGGTGGACGCGACGGGCAACGCCCTCGGGGACGCCGTCGGCCAGCTCTACGTCGAGAAGTACTTCCCGCCCGCGTCCAAGGCGCGCATCGCGGAGATGGTGCGCAACATCATGGCCGCCTTCGGCCGCCGCATCGACGCCCTCGATTGGATGGCCCCCGCGACCAAGGCGCGGGCCAGGGAGAAGCTGGCCGTGCTCGAGGTCGGGGTCGGCTACCCGGACGAGTGGATCGACTACTCGGGCCTCGAGATCGTGCGCGGCGACGCGTTCGGGAACGACCAGCGGGCGGAGCGGTTCGAGCTGCAGCGCAACCTGCGCAAGCTCGGCCGGCCCGTCAACCGCAAGGAATGGGTCATGACGCCGCAGACCGTCAACGCGGTGAACCTGCCCGTCATGAACGCGATGAACTTCCCGGCGGCCATGCTGCAGCCGCCCTATTTCGACCCTTCGCGTCCGGTGGCCATGGACTACGGAGCGATCGGGGCGGTGATCGGCCACGAGATCAGCCACAGCTTCGACGACTCCGGGGCGCTCTTCGACGCCACCGGCCGCTTCCGCAACTGGTGGACGGACGAGGACAAGGCACACTTCGACGCCTCCTCCGCCCAGCTCGTGAAGCAATACGACGCCTACCGCCCGTTCCCCGACCTCGCCGTCAACGGCAAGCTGACCCTGGGCGAGAACATCGCGGACGTCGCGGGCCTGGCCGCGGCCTACGACGCCTACAAGATGTCCCTGGGCGGAAAGCGCGCGCCCGTGGTGGCCGGCCTCAGCGGCGACCAGCAGTTCTTCCTGAGCTTCGCGCAGAGCTGGCGGCTCAAGATGCGCGAGCCGGCGCTGCGCCAGCAGATCCTCCAGGACGGGCATGCGCCGGACCAGTACCGCGCGGACACCGTGCGCAATCTCGACGCGTGGTACGCCGCGTTCGACGTGAAGCCCGGAGAAGCGCTCTACCTCGACCCCAGGGACCGCGTCCGCGTCTGGTAGCGCGCGGCCGGCCGCCGGTCAGGGGAGACGGATCGAGGGGTCCTCGTCGCGCTCGCGGTAGAGGATCGCCACCTTCCCGACCGCGCCTACGAGGCTCGCGTCCGTGTCCTCGGCCAGGCGGCGGGCGGCCGCGCGCCGCTCCTTGCCGTCCTCGACCTCGATGCGGACCTTGATCAGCTCGTGCGCGCGCAGCGCCGTCTTCGTCTCGCCGACGACGCCGCCGGTGAGCCCGCCCTTCCCGATGCGGACGATGGGCGAGAGCGCGTGGGCACGCCCCTTCAGGAACTGGCGCTGCTTCGAGGTGAGGGCGGCCATGCCTGGATCCTAACCGAGGCCGGCATCAGGCGGCGGCCTCCGCCTCGTCGTCCACCGGGAAAGGCGCTTTCCAGGCCACGACGAGCGGGAGCACGGAGGCGGCGAGGACGACGACGAAGAATCCCTGATAGCCGACGGCCTGCTGCAGGACCCCGCTCACCATCCCCGTGGACATCATGCAGAGGCCCATGACCCCGGTCGCGAACGCGTAGTGCGCGGTCTTGTAGGGGCCGGGCGCCATCTGCTGCATCATGTACAGCATGTGACCCACGGAGCCGAAGCCGTAGCCGAACTTCTCGATGGTCACGGCGGCGGCGATGGCGGCCAGGCTCTCCGGGCGCGCCTGGCTGAGGTACAGATAGGTCAGGTGGGGCACGTTCAAGGCCAGGAGCAGGACGAAGAACGTCGCCCTGAGCCCCTTGCGCGCGGAGAAGAGGCCGCCCAGGAGGGCCCCCACGATGAAGGCGATCGTGCCGTAGGTGCCGTTGATCGTGCCCAGCTGCACGTTGTCCAGCTCGAGCCCGCCCAGGGCGCGCCGGTCGAGGAGGAACAGGGGCCCGATCTTGTCGATGAGGCCCTCGCCGAAGCGATAGAAATACGCGACCGCGATCATCCGCCAGATCATCTTCTTGGCGAAGAAGGTCGCGAACGCGCTCTTGAACGTGCGCACGGCGTCGCCGAGCCCCTGGGGAGCGGAGGCCGCGACTCCGCCCGTGGGCAGCACGCGCAGGTGCCACATCCAGGAGAGCGCCATCACCACCGCCAGCGCGCCCATGATCAGCGTCCAGGCCTGGGCCCAGCTGAGCCCCATACGTCCGTGCAGGACGCCGGTCAGGCTCACGAGGAGTCCGGTCGCGATGATGCGGCCGAGGTTCCAGAAGATGCCCTGGATGCCCACGTAGGCGGCCTGCTCCCGGTGGCTCATCGAGCTGATGTAGACGCCGTCGGCCGCGATGTCCTGGGTGGCGGAGGCGAAGCCCGTGAGCCAGAAGAGCGCGATCGTGCCCGTGAGCCAGTGCGGCAGGCCCAGGGCCAGGGCCCCGCCCGCGAACGTCACCGTCATCACGAGCTCCATGGCCAGCACGAAGAAGCGCTTCGTGCGGAACATCTCGACCACGGGTGACCAGAGCGGCTTGATCACCCAGGGCAGGTACATCGAGCCCGTGTAGAGCGCGATCTCGGCGTTGGAGAGGCCGAGGTTCTTGTACATGACGGCGGACATGACCGTCACCGCGGTCATGGGCGTGCCCATCGCGAAATAGAGCGAAGGCACCCAGAGGGCGGGAGAGCGGCGCCGGGCCGCGACGGGGGCGGCGGCGGGGACGGCGGGTACGGCAGCGACGGCTTGGGACGCGGCCTCCATCGTCGACCTCGCGCCGTGTCGCGGACGGCGGCTCGCACACTAGCCCGCGCCCGCGCCGGCCGTCAAGCAAAAGCGGGCGTGAGAGCGCTGATAAATGCTGAAAGCGCTGTCAGCCCGCGAAAGCGCTGTCATCGCGGCCGCCGCGCCATTGGCGTTGACACTCGACAGAACGGACCATACGCTACCCATCGAAAATGTCCGCGCAATCGCATCGGTTCACGCGCACCGAAATTGATAAGCCGGCGAGCGAGCCCTTTCCGGACGGCTTCGTCTGGGGCGCCGCCACCTCCGCCTATCAGATCGAGGGAGCGGCGGACGGGGACGGGCGCGGCGAGTCCATCTGGGATCGGTTCTGCCGGACCCCCGGCCGCATCCGCGACGGCGGGGTGGGCGACGTGGCCTGCGACCACTACCACCTCTGGCGCGACGACATCGCGCTCATGAAGGAGCTGGGCCTCAAGGCCTATCGCTTCTCGATCTCCTGGCCGCGCGTGATCCCGGAGGGACGAGGGCCCGTGAACGTGAAGGGCCTCGACTTCTACAGCCGTCTCGTGGACGGGCTGCTGGAAGCGGGCATCGTCCCCTACGCGACCCTTTTCCACTGGGACCTCCCGCAGCGGCTGCAGGAGGCGGGCGGCTGGCCCGCGCGCGAGACGGCGGATGCGTTCCGCCCCTACGTGGAGGCGGTGGTGCGCCGCCTGGGCGATCGCGTGGAGAACTGGATCACCCACAACGAGCCCTGGTGCGCGGCCCTGCAGTCCCACCAGATCGGCCTGCATGCGCCCGGCCTGCGCGACTGGCCGGCGGCGCTGCGGGCCAGCCATCATCTCCTGCTCTCCCACGGATGGGCCGTGCCCATCGTGCGCGCCCACAGCCCGCGGGCGAAGGTCGGCATCACCTTGAACCTCACCCCTGCGGAGCCGGCCTCGCCCAGCCGCGGGGACCGCGAGGCCACCCGGCACTTCGACGGGTACTTCAACCGCTGGTTCCTGGATCCTCTCTACGGCCGCGGCTATCCCGCGGACATGATCGCGGATTACGCGCGCGACGGCCGCTTGCCGAAGGAGTGGGACGAGGTCGTGCGGGCGGGCGACCTCGAGGCCGTCGCGGTGCCGACGGACTTCCTCGGGGTCAACTACTACAACCGCACGGTCGTGCGCAGCGAGTCGCTGCCCGAGTCGGACAACCTCCCGCGCACGGTCTTCCTGGCTCCGGAGTCGGAATGGACGGAGATGGGATGGGAGGTCCATCCCGACGGCCTCTACCAGACCCTGTGCCGCGTCCACTTCGACTACGGTCCGGCGCGGATCTACGTCACCGAGAACGGCGCGAGCTGGTCCGACGCTCCCGGGCCGGACGGACGCGTGCCCGACCATCGGCGCATCCGCTTCCTGCGCGACCACTTCCGGGCCGCGCGCCGGGCCATCTCCGCGGGCGTGCCCCTGGCCGGATATTTCGTCTGGTCGCTGCTCGACAACTTCGAGTGGGACCGCGGCTACTCCCAGCGCTTCGGCATCGTGTGGGTGGACTACGCGACCCAGCGCCGCATCCCGAAGGAGAGCGCGCGCTGGTACCGCCGGGTCATTGACTCGAACTGCGCCGAGGCTTCTTGACGGAGTGGCGGGCCACGCGGCGCTCCGCCGCCACCGCGAGAGGGCCGGTGGAGGCGCGCAGGACGAGCTCGGTGCGGAACACGGGCTGGACGAAGCCGCGGCCGCGCAGCTCCTCGACGACGGCCCGGGCCGCGGCCATGCCCATCTCCACCGCCGGCTGACGCATCGTCGTCAGCGGAGGGCAGCTGAAGGCGGCGCTGGGCTGGTCGTCGAAGCCCACGATCGACACGTCGCGTCCGACCTGCAGGCCGGCCCGGAAGAGGCCCAGGGCGGCGCCGAAGGCGATCTGGTCGTTGCCGCAGAAGATGGCGGTGAAGCGCGTCTTGGAAGCCAGCAGCCGCTCGACCGCGGTCAATCCGGACTGCTCTTCCCAGTCCCCCTCCACGATCAGGCTGGGATCGATCGGAAGCCCGGCTTCGCCGAGCGCGCGCTCGTAGCCCTGCCGGCGCGCCACCGCGTCCGCGTGCCAGCTGAGGCCGGTGATGTGCACGATGCGCCGGTGGCCGAGGTCGATGAGATGGCGGGTCGCGTTGTAGCCGCCCTCCGCGTTCTCGACCCGCACGCAGCGGTGCTCGAGCTCGGCCACGGTGCGCCCGATGGCGACGATGGGCAAGCGCTGGGAGAGCGCCACCAGCTTGTCGTCCGGGGTGGATCCCCCCATGAGGATGATGGCCTCGACGCGGTTGGCCAGCAGCAGCTCGAAGGCCTGGGCCTCCTCCACCGGCTGCTCCCCGCTCGCGTAGATCGGATGGAAGGCGGTGCCGCGCAGCCCCTGCTCCACGCCCTTGAGCAGGCGGCTGTAGAAGGGGTTCCAGATCCCCTGGGGCAGGACGCCCACCGCCAGCGACCGCCCGCGTGCGAGCTCCTGGGCGACGACGTTCGGACGATACCCGAGCACTTCCACCGCGCCCAGGACGGCCTCCCGCTTGGCCCGGGCCACGGGCACCGTCTTGTTCAGGACGCGCGAGACCGTGCTCACGGAGACGCCGGCGCGCGCGGCGATGTCCAGTATGGTCACCTGGCCGGGCTGGTTCTCCCCGATTCCCCGTGGTTTCATGGCCTGCTTCCCCTTTGCGTGACGTCCGGGGGCCGATGGTACTCCCGTCTGCGAAAGCGCGCTGAAGGAGTGGCCTCAGGGGGCGGCGGGGGTGGGCGGCGTTTCGGGCTCGATCACGAAGGCCTCGCGCGCCGAGAACGTGCGGCGGGCCAGGCGGTCCTGGACGTCGAAGAGGAGCTCGTAGGCCCCCGGCTCGAGGCGGGCGGTGGGAAGGCTGATGCGGCGCACGACGCGACGTCCGTCCGTTCCGATGAGCGTGGGCGGCACCATTTCGATCACGCGTCCGTCCGCGGCCTGCAGCGTGTAGCCCCCCGCGACCTGGGGCACGCCGGGCATGTCGCGCCCGCCGAACCCGAACACCTCGTATTGGCAATGGAGAGGGCGCCCCTGCGTGAAGCGGCGCCGCGCGGTGGGCACGAGGCGGGGGGCGTCACCGCGGACGAGCGGCGGCTGCGTGCGGTCGGTGAGGAGCGGCGTTCCCAGATACGGCTTCTCGACGTCGGGCACCTCGATGCGGGCGGTGACCGTGCCCGCGGCGGCGCCGGCATGGTCCCGGACCGTCGCCCGGATCTGGGCCACGCCGGGGGGCAGCAAGACTTCGCGGACGAATGTCCACCACTCCGCGCCCTTCTTCGACGTGAGGGCGACGTTGATCGTCTCGCCGAACGGTACGACGGTCGGGCGATCGCGGGCCACGGCCAGGACCGTGAGATCGAGCGCGGCCTTCGCTCCCTCCGGCACCTCCTCGAGCCGCAGCCGCGAGCCGTCCACCTCCATCACCATCTGGACGCGGGCCTTCCCCGCGCCGTCGGGCGCTTGCAGGCTCGCGGCCAGGCGCAGGGGGAGGATGTCACGCGCGCCGCCTGCGAGAGAGGCGTCGACGAGATCCTGCCAGGCGCCGCGAGCGCCCTTCTTGTCCGGCGCGCGCTCGATCTTCGGCGGACCGGCTCGGTATCCGCGGCGCGCGCGCACCTCGATTCCGGGACGATTCACGCGGACCTCGAGCTTGTGCCACTTGCCGGACGCGCTTGGCTCCGGTTGGTAGCCGAGCAGGTAGTAGGCGGAGAGGTCCGTGGCCATCCGTTCGAGTCCGGCGGCGAGATCGTTGGACTGCGACATGGTCCCGCCCGTCGCCTCCGTGATCTGCTCGGCCCCGGCGAACGCGATCAGGTTCTGCTCCACGCTCATGGCCGCGAGATCGCCGGGCGCGGCCGCGGTGCGGGCGTCCACCGAGAAGCTGGAGGGCCCGACGAGGCCGCGCGCCGCCGTGAAGTAAACGGACGTGTTGCCGCGCTGGGCGCCGTCGATCGCCGCCCGGAAGCGCGCCTCCATGGACTCTTCGCGCAGGAGGTTCTCGCTGAGGACCAGGATCGACTTCCGCCCCGGCAGCGGGGCCAGGCCGAGGGAGAGCCGCTCGATGGTGCCAAGAACGGCGGCGATCCTCCCCCGGGTCGTCGTGTTGACGAGGTGCGCCGTCGTCTGCGCCGCCGACTTGCACGACGCCATGGGGTCGGCGCAGTTCATGCAGCGAAAGCAGAGGCCGGCGGCGAGGAATCGCCCGGCCACGCGCTCGAGCACGGATCCGCTGCTGGCCACAAGCGGGGGTCCGCCGCCGTCGGGGGGACCGGCGGTGCCCGGCCCGCCCCCTTGGCTGTCGCCGGCGCCGAGCGGCGACGCGTATTCGACGACCGCTGCCTCCTCGTCCGTCATCGTGAGCTCGCTCTGGGAGCGGCTCTCCCGCTTGCCCCGAAGCCTCTCCAGCACGGCGAGGAGGTCCATACGGCCGGTCCCCACCTTGTCCACCCACCAGATGTCGCCGCTGGTGTTGATCAGGGTGACCTCGTCTCCGGGGACCGGGTTCGCCCGCAGCCACTTCCCGATCGCTGTCTGCACCTGGCCGGCGACGATCGGCGTGAGGCCGAGATCGTCGATCAGGAGGATGAGCGTCCGTCCCGGCCGCGCGGCGGCGCCCTCGTTCGTGCCGATGAGGGGCGAGGCGGGGCTTTCCGCCGCGGGGAGCGAGCCTTCGACGTCCCGCGCCTCGAAGCCCACGATCGTCTGGGGTCGCCCGTCTTCGAGGACCGTGAAGTCGTCGCGGGTCAGGCCGCGCACGGGCGCCCCCGACTTGTCGAGGACCACGACGTCCACGGTGATGGCGGAGACCTGGGCCGGGAACGACGGCGGTAGCGGCGTCGGTTCCTGGCCGCCGGGGGCGCCGGCGAGCGGCAAACCGGCGGCCAGCAACACCGCGAACGCCCCCGTCGAGCGCATTCGGGGCAGTGTATATTGTTGGCTAAATCCAAGGGAGCACTCATGAAGCGACCGTCCGGGCTCGTGTCGTCGGCCGTCTTCCTCCTCGCGGTCTTCGCCGCGCGCGAGAGCGCGGCCCAGCTCAACAACGCCGCCGCCGTCCGCGGCCAGGTCAAGGACGAGCAGGGGCAGCCCCTGGCCGGCGTGAACGTGGAGCTGGAGTTCAAGGGCGAGAGCCGGGTCAAGATCGTCAAGAAGACGACCACGGACAAGAGGGGCGGCTACATCTACTCCGGCCTCCTGCCCGGCGCCTGGACGTTCCACTTCACGAAGGCCGGCTACAAGACCACGCAGCTCAACACGAGCATCTCCCTGGGCGGCATCTCCGACATCGAGGCCGTGACCATGGCGGCGTCGGGCGGCGACAGCTCCGTGGCCGGGGCCATCGGGGCGGCCGCGCCTATTGCCGGCCCTTCGGCCGGGCCCGGGGTCAGCGCCGACAAGAGCAAGGAGCTGGCCGCCAAATACACGGCGGCCATCGCCGCGATGAAGGCGGGGCAGCCAGCGGAGGCAGAGACGCTCTTGAAGGAGCTCATCGCGGTGGTGCCGGGGTTCGGTCCCGCCCACCAGGCCCTCGGGTCCGTCCTCGCCGGCCGCGGCGACACCGCGGGCGCGGAGGCCGAATACCGCAAGCTCGTCGAGGTGGATCCTGACACTTCCGTGTCCCATCTCGTGCTCGCGAACTTCCTGACCACCGTCGGCCGCAACGAGGACGCGTTCAAGGCCCTGCAGGATGCGGCCCCGAAGTTTCCCCAGGACGCCCTCGTGCAGTTCGCGCTGGGTGCCACCGCCTTCAACCTGGGCAAGAGCGACGAGGCCGAGGCCGCGTTCCTCAAGGCCGTCGAGCTCGATCCGGCGAGCGCGGAGCCGAACTTCTACCTGGGCAGCCTCGCCATCAGCGCCAACGACGTGAAGAAGGCCGTGGGGTATCTCGAGAAATACGTGAGCCTCGCCCCCGCAAACGCACCGAACCTGGCCGCGGCCAAGGCCCTGCTCGAGACCCTGAAGAAGAAGTAGGCCCATGCCGGCGGCTCGACCCGCGGTCCTGGCCAGCCTCCACTGCGGCCACCATCGGGTCGCGTGGCTGGCGGGGGCGCTTGCCGCGGCCGCGGCGGCGACCCTCTTCGGACAGGCCGGCCCGTCGCCGCCGTCGTTCCCGGCCCAGGCCGAAGCCATCACCGTCGACGTGGTCGTGCTCGACCGCGACGGCCAGCCCGTCGCCGGTCTCACGAAAGAAGACTTCACGCTCCTCGACGGCGGACGTCCGCAGCCGATCGTCGGCTTCGAGGAACGCCGGGCCCTCACGGGGGCGGTGGCACCCGCGGCCGCGACGGATGCCGTCGCCGAGCGTGTCGCGACCAACATCTCCAGCGGCCCGGCTCGCGGTCGCGTCCTCGTCATCCTGATCGACGACCTCGGCCTCACCGCGACGACGGCCCAGCAGCTGGGGCCCGCGCTCGCGCGCTGGATCCGCGAGAAGGCGGAGCCGGACGACGAGATCACGGTCCAGACCTCGAGCGGCGATCTCTGGTGGAGCGCGGCGGTAGGCACGGGCCGCGCTGACCTCGTGGCCGTGCTCGACCGTTTGCGGGGCAAAAAGATGCCGCCGCCCTCGACGGAATGGATCAGCGAGGTCGAGGCCTACCGGATCGTGGTCCACGAGAGCCGGCTCCAGGCCGCGGACGTCGATTCACCCACGGGCGACCGGGCCGACATCACCATAGGACCCAGCGAGCCGTCGCCCCCGCCGCTCCTGGGAGCGAACGCGACCGTGATCGACCGCGTCGCGAATCGGCTCCTCGAGTCACACTCCTGCGTCCTCCTGCGCTCGCCGCGGCCGGTCATGTACCAGTGCAAGCAGCTCGCGGTCACGCTTGCGGATCACGCCTACGGCCAGTGGACGCGGCGGGCGGCCGCGGTGCTGGACATGACGAAACGGATATCCGCCGACCTGGCGGGCCTTCCCGGCCGCAAGTCCGTGCTGGTCGTCTCCGACGAGCTGCTGCGCGACCTGTCGATGGAGGTGAAGTTCCGCGACGTCGTGGCCGCCGCCCAGCGCAGCAATATTTCTCTCTATTTCTCGCGCGCCGCCGGTTTGACCGGCCCCACGTCCTTCAGCGCGGCCGGGGGCGTGGCCGCTCACCCGAGCGACCTGGGCGCGCTGGAAGTGGAAGAGACGCAGGTGGCGGTGGCGGGCGGCGACCACCTGGCGGACGAGACGGGCGGGGCCTCCATCACGACCTCCAACGATCTCGCCGCCGGCCTGGCGCGGATGGCGCGCGACGCGTCGTCCTACTACCTCCTCGGCTATCAGCCCGAGCGCGCGCCCGACGGCAAGTGGCATCGGCTGCAGGTCAAGGTCGGCCGTCCGGGGCTCGAGGTCCGCGCGCGGCGCGGCTACGTGGCCGCGGCGGCGGCCGCGGCCGACGTTCCCGCGGACCGCGCGACGGCGCGGGCCAAGAAGGACGCCCCCCGCCTGCCCCTTCTGTCCGCGGCCGCGCACGACCAGATCCCCCTGCGCGTGGCCTCGTACCTCAAGAGCCCGGACGGCGCCGGAGGCGCGACGGTCCTCATGGTCATCGAGGTGGACGGCGACCGCGTCCGCACCGCGGAGGCGGCGGGGAGCGAGATCGCGCGCCTGGAGCTGAGCATCCTCGCCGTCAGCCGCGACCAGCCGAAGGTCCTGCCCCTCGCCCAGACCGTGGAGATGAAGCTCCGGCCGCAGGACAAGGGATGGTGGGCCTTCTTCCGCGAGGTGAGGCTGCCGCCCGGAGTCGCGCAGCTCCGCGTACGCGTACGCGATACGGCCTCGGGGGCGCAGGGCGCGGTGGCCCAGCGCGTCGAGATCCCGGACGTGGAGGCGCCCTACCTCTCGACCCCGCTCCTCGCCGACGCGACCCAGCCTCCGCGCGAGAAGGGCGAGCCGCCGCAGCTCGTGCCCACCGCGCGCCGGACGTTCGCCGCGCGGGGCACGCTGTATTGCCAATACGAGCTGTTCATGTTCGGCGGGCGGGACCTCGAGGGGGTGCCCCGCGTGACGGGCAGCTACACCCTCTCCCGGGTGAACGGAGAGGCCGTGGCGTCCGCGCCCCCGACCCTCATCGGCGGGGACGGGAAGCGGATCGTGCGGCGCCTGGCCTGGCCGCTCGCCGGCCTCTCGCCCGGTGCCTACGACCTCGTCCTCACCGTCGAGGACCACCTCGCCAACCGTACGTTCACGTCACGCGAGCGCTTCGAAGTCACGGCGCCGCTCTCGTAGGTCCCGGACGGCGCCTCAGGGGGCCGCGGTCACGACGAACGGCTCCGCCTTCTCGATCGTCCGTCCCGAGATCTCGTCCTGGACGGTCAATACGAGCTCGTATTCGCCCGGCGGCGCGATGGAGAGCGGGATCTGGATGAGGCGGATCACGGCGCCCAGCGACGTCGGGGTCACGGTCGTGGGAACCACGCGTCCCACCACGCCACCGCCCCGCCGCCGGAGTTCGTGTCCGGCCTTCACGCGCGGGAGCGCGTCCGGCCCCTTGGCCGCGCCGAACACGCGGAACTGGCAGTAGAGCTGGCCGTCCCGCCGGAACTCACGCCGCGCGAGGACCGTCGGCGCCACCACGCCGCCCGCGTCCTTCTGGAGCGTGTCCGTGAGGAGCGGCGTCG
>Ga0207691_10004585_pt1 | contig 13381 bp, 7 predicted proteins | sample KBSM13metaG_FD_184327 | JGI IMG/M metagenome (GOLD analysis project Ga0207691, IMG submission 184327) | Miscanthus rhizosphere microbial communities from Kellogg Biological Station, Michigan, USA - KBS M1-3 metaG (SPAdes) (version 2) | ecosystem: Host-associated > Plants > Roots > Rhizosphere >... | reverse complement strand
AGCTGGAGCGCAAGCTCGAAATCGCCGCCGACGCACTGCGTCTACCGCCCTGGGAAGCCATCATCAACAAGCTCTCCGGCGGCGAGAAGCGCCGGGTCGCGCTGTGCCGCCTGCTGCTGTCGGCGCCCGACATGCTGCTGCTCGACGAACCGACCAACCACCTCGACGCCGAGTCCATCGCGTGGCTCGAGAAATATCTCGAGGCCTATCCATCCACGGTGATCGCGGTCACGCACGATCGCTACTTCCTCGACAACGTCGCCGAGTGGATCCTGGAACTCGACCGCGGCCATGGCATTCCCTACCAGGGCAACTACTCCACCTGGCTCGAGCAAAAGGGGGCGCGGCTTGCCGCAGAGGAGAGAACCAACGAAGGCCTGCGCAAGCAGCTTGCGACAGAACTCGAATGGGTGCGCACCAACCCCAAGGCGCGCCGCGCCAAGAACAAGGCGCGCGTGGCGCGTTACGAGGAACTCGCATCGCGCGAGTTCCAGGAGCGCAACGAGACCAATGAAATCTACATCCCGCCGGGCGAACGCCTGGGCGATCTGGTCATCGAAGCGAGTGGCCTGAGCAAGTCGTACGGCGACCGTCTGCTCATCGACAACCTGAACTTCCGCCTGCCCGCGGGCGGCATCGTCGGGATCATTGGCCCCAACGGCGCCGGCAAGACCACGCTGTTCCGGATGATCGCCGGAATTGAGAAGCCCGACGCCGGCGAGATCCGCATGGGCCCCTCGGTCAAGCTTGCCTACGTCGACCAGTCGCGCCAGACGCTCAACGACAAGAACACCGTCTGGCAGGAGATCTCCGGCGGCCTCGACATGATCAGGGTCGGCAACTACGAGACGCCCTCGCGCGGCTACGTAGGCCGGTTCAACTTCAAGGGCACCGGCCAGCAGCAGAACATCGGCGAGCTGTCGGGCGGTGAGCGCAACCGCGTGCATCTAGCCAAGGTGCTCAAGTCCGGCGGCAACGTCCTCATGCTCGACGAGCCCACCAACGACCTGGACGTGGAGACCCTGCGAGCGCTGGAGGAGGCCCTGCTCGCCTATCCGGGCTGCGCAGTTGTCATATCACACGATCGCTGGTTCCTGGACCGCATCGCCACCCACATTCTGGCTTTCGAAGGCAACTCGGAAGTCGTATGGTTCGAGGGTAACTTCCAGGACTACATGGAAGACCTCAAGCGGCGCAAGGGCGAAGAAGCCACCCAACCTCACAGGATCAAGTACAAGCCGCTGACCAGATAGGGGCCCTGTCAATGGCGACGGCGACCAGCGTGTTGATCGATTCGACCAATACGATGTATTTCGGCGATGAGCGCGAAACGGCGCGGACCTGTCCGCGTTGCCACGCGTTCTCGCGCATGAGCCCGCAGGCGACGCCCACCTTCGACGAATTGCTGTTGCAGAAGCCACGTTCGATTGGCGTGGTGCTGCGCTGTCATGCCTGCAATGCGCCGGTGTTCCTGCGCTACGCCACGCGCGCCTTTGTCAACAACCGGGTGGAGTTCGCGCCGCAGGCCGTCGACGTCGAACGTCCGATCGAGAAGTTCGCGTTCAACTACGTGCCCGAGGACGTCGAGACATTTTTCCGCGAGGCGCTGGTCTGCTACTCGCACATGCAGTTCCAGGCATTCGCGTCCATGAGCCGCCGCACCGCGGCCGTGGCCTTTGCCGACCTCGGCAACTTCACCAGGCTCAAGTTGTTTGATTCGCTCTCCGACGTACGCGAGATGGCGAACATCGACGAAGACACGTTTGCGGTGGTCATGCGTATCATTTTTGCCGGCGATGCCGAGCCGCTGCTCGATCTGCCGACCATCGACACCTACCAGGCCGCGGTGCTGCTCGAGGTCATGAAGGATTTTCTGTACCAGGCCTATGTCCGCAAGGGACGCCTGCAGCACGCGATGAAGGTGCGCAAGTTCTTCGTCGATGAAGCCGCCGCGCGGCTCGTCGGGCGCGAGGACTGAAAAATGGGGACAAGAAAAATAGGGACATTCCTATTTTTCATCAATCGAAAAATAGGAATGTCCCTATTTTTCTTGTCCCCATTTTTCACCCCACCCAGCGCCTCGCATTCCCAAACATCCGGTACCACCCCGAGTATTCACCCGCCCCATCCGGGCGCCAAGAATTCTGCGCGTAGCGGAACGAACGTTCCGGGTGCGGCATGGTGATGGTCACGCGCCCGTCGGCATTGGTGATCGCGGCGATGCCGTAGGGTGAGCCGTTGGGATTGGCGGGATAGTCAGTCGCGACCTTGCGATTGCCTTCGATGTATCGCGCGCTCACGAGTCCTGATTCGCTGAACACGCGTGCCTCGGCGTCGTGGGCAAACTCCGCGCGGCCCTCGCCATGCGCCACGGCAATGGGGAGCATCGAACCGTCCATTCCGTCGAAGAAGATCGACGGCGAGCGTGCGAGTTCGACCAGTGAGAATCGGCCCTCGAACTGTTCGCCGCGATTGCGCACGAATCGCGGCCAGCTGGCCGCACCGGGGACAATCTCTTTCAGTGCCGCGAACATCTGGCAACCGTTGCAGACGCCCAGCGAGAAAGTATCGGACCGCTCGAAGAACCGCTGGAACTCGTCACGCGTGCTGGGGTGGTAGAGGATGGATTTTGCCCAGCCTTCGCCCGCGCCGAGCACGTCGCCGTAGGAGAAGCCGCCGCAGGCCACGAGACCGCGGAAATCCGCGAGTCTGACGCGACCCGAGAGCACGTCGCTCATGTGCACGTCGTGAGACTCGAAGCCGGCGCGCTCGAGCACGGCCGCCATTTCCACCTGGCTGTTGACGCCCTGCTCGCGCAGCACCGCGATCCTGGGGCGCGACTTGCCGATGAAGGGCGTGGCAATGTCCTCGGTCGGATCGAAAGTGAGCGCCACGTTGAGACCCGGTGCGCCGCTGTCGCAGGCCGCCTCGAATTCCTCGCGCGCGCAGCGCGGCTCATCGCGCAGCTCGCGCATGCGGAATGAAGTCTCCGACCAGGCGCGGCGCAGCTCTTCCCACGATTCGTCGATGCGACCGGTGGCCGCTTCGATGCGCACGCGCATCTCGCGCGTGGGGCTGCCGATCGCATGTGTGAACTCGCCCAGCCCATGCCTTGCGAGCACGGCGCGCGCCGCATCATTCTCGGCGCCTTTCACCTGCAGGACCACGCCCAGCTCCTCGCTGAACAGCGCCCCCGCGGCGCCATTGGCGCCGGCCGGCAGTCGCACGTCCAGGCCGCAATGACCCGCAAAGGCCATTTCCACCAGCGTCGCGAACACCCCGCCGTCGGAGCGATCGTGATAGGCGAGCACCAGGTTCTGCGCACGCAACTCCGCCAGCGCAGCAGTCAGGCGGGTGAGTAGTTTGGGATCGTCGAGGTCCGGCGGCGTCGCGCCAAGCGCACCGTGCACCTGGGCCAGCGACGATGCACCGAGCCGGTTGCGGCCACCGCCAAGATCCACCAGCAACAGCGTCGTCGCGCCGAGATCGTTGCGCAGCTGGGGCGTCCAGGTCTTGCGCGCATCGCCCACCGGCGCGAACGCCGAGATGATGAGCGAGACGGGCGCAACCACCGACCTGGGCCCGACGCCGTCCTGCCACACTGTCTTCATCGACAGTGAGTCCTTACCCACCGGGATGGCGATGCCCAGCGCCGGGCACAGCTCTTCACCGACGGCGTGCACGGTCGCATACAGCGCCGCGTCTTCACCCGGCTCGCCGCAGGCCGCCATCCAGTTTGCCGACAGGCGCACGTCGGTGAGCGAAGCAATGTCGGCCGCCAGAATGTTGGTCAGTGACTCGCCCACCGCGAGTCGGCCCGACGCCGGTGCGTCGAGTACGGCCACCGGCGTGCGTTCGCCCATGGCCATGGCCTCGCCGGCATGGCCGAAGTAGTCAGACAGGGTCACCGCGACGTCGGCCACGGGAACCTGCCAGGGCCCGACCATCTGGTCGCGGCTGATCATGCCGCCGACGGTGCGATCGCCAATGGAAATGAGGAAGGTCTTGTCGGCCACCGCGGGAAAACGCAGCAGGCGATACGCGGCGTCGCGCAGGTCGATGTCAGCCAGCGGCAGTGGCACCTGCGGCGGCGTCACCTGGCGTACGTCGCGCAACATCTTCGGCGCCTTGCCCAGCAGCACCTCGAGCGGCAGGTCGACCGGGCGCGTGCCGGTCTTCTTGTCCTCGAGCACCAGCACGCCCGTCTCGTTGATCACGCCGATCACCGCGAAGGGGCAGCGCTCGCGATGGCAGATGGCGGCGAATTCCCCGAGCTTGGGCGCGTCGACGCACAGCACGTAGCGTTCCTGCGACTCGTTGCACCACAGTTCCATGGGCGACATGCCGGGCTCGTCGTTCGGAATCGCGCCGAGATCGATGATGGCACCGCGACCCGGTGTGTGCGCCACCGCCTCGGGCACGGCGTTCGACAGGCCGCCCGCCCCGACGTCATGCACCAGCAGCACGGGATTGTGAGTCCAGCGCGCGCTGCAACGGTCGATCACTTCCTGCGCGCGGCGCTGGATTTCCGGATTGCCACGCTGCACCGAGGCGAAGTCGAGATCGGCGCTCGAGGTACCGCTGCCCATGGAGGACGCCGCACCGCCGCCCAGGCCGATGAGCATGGCCGGACCACCGAGCACGATGATGACGGCGCCCGCGGGAATTTCGCACTTCTCCACGTGCTTGCGCCGCACGTTTCCCATGCCGCCGGCGATCATGATCGGCTTGTGATAGCCGCGCACGCGGTTGGCGGCATCGCCCGCCGCCGCCTGCTCGAAGCTGCGGAAGTAGCCGCAGATATTCGGCCGGCCAAATTCGTTGTTGAACGCGGCGCCGCCAATCGGGCCTTCGATCATGATGTCGAGCGCCGAGACGATGCGGTCCGGCTTGCCCAGTTCCTTTGAAAGGGGCGCCTTCTCCCAGGGCTGTTCGAAGCCCGGGATACGCAGGTGAGAAACTGAAAAGCCCGTGAGCCCGGCCTTGGGTTTCGCGCCGCGGCCGGTCGCGCCTTCATCGCGGATCTCGCCGCCGGAGCCGGTGGCCGCGCCCGGGAACGGAGAGATCGCCGTCGGGTGGTTGTGAGTCTCCACCTTCATCAGGATGTCGATGGGCTCGTCGACCGCACCGTAGATGTCGTTCTCGGGATTCGGGAAGTAGCGCTTGCCCAGCGGGCCTTCGATGACCGCGGCGTTGTCGCGATAGGCGGAGAGCACACCCTGCGGATTCTTCGCGTGCGTGTTGCGGATCATCGCGAACAGGGACTTCGGCTGCTTCTGGCCGTCGATGATCCAGTCGGCGTTGAAAATCTTGTGACGGCAGTGCTCGGAATTCGCCTGCGCGAACATCATGAGCTCCACGTCGGTGGGATCGCGTCGTAATGCCGCGAAGTTCGTCACCAGGTAGTCGATCTCGTCGTCCGAGAGCGCCAGGCCGAGCTCGGTATTGGCGTTCACCAGCGCCTCGCGGCCACGAGCCAGTGAGACCGTGCGCAGCGGCCGCGCGGACTCCCTGGCGAACAATCGTGAGGCCTCGGTGCGCTCGAACAGCGCGGTCTCGGTCATGCGATCGAACAGGGGAACCGCCAGCTTCCGCAATTGTGCACGCGACAACGGACGGCCTGATTCCATGGTCCAGGCGATGCCGCGCTCGATGCGCCGCACGGCTTCCAGACCGCACACGTGGGCGATGTCGGTGGCCTTGCTGGACCAGGGTGAAATGGTGCCGAAGCGCGGCACGACGATGACTTCCGCGCCCGTCACGCGTCGCGCATCCGCGGACTCGCGCGGACCGTAAGTGAGCAGCCGTTCGAGCAGCACGCGCTCGCGCGCGTCCAGGTCACGCTCGAGATCAACAAAGTGGAGGTAACGCGCACTGATGGCGCCGAGGCCGGGCTGCAGTTTTTCGAGGGCCGCGCGCAGTTTGGCGATGCGGAAATCGGAGACTGCGGGGGCGCCTGGGAGCTCGATCATTGGAGGGCGCGAATTGTACCGAAACCGGAGGGGGATTGGCGGCGCCCATACCACCAATCCCCGCCCAGATTACGCCTGGAACACGAAGTCGTCGGCCTGCAGCTGCGTGACCTGGACCCCCAACAGCGTGATCTCGTCGTCACCAAAATCGAGCACGACCCCACCGAAGACTCCGTGAGCGTTGGCCAGGACATCACCGAAATCGTCGACGCCCCCCACATTGCTCAGGTCGATGCGGTCTTCGCTGCCGGCCCCGGCCCGGAAGTCGAGGATGGTGAAATCGTCATCGCCCGAGAACAGGTCATCGCCGGCACCGCCGAACATGACGTCGTGGCCGGTACCACCCACCAGGACGTCATCGCCCGCGTTGCCGAACAGCAGATCACTGCCGGCCCCACCCAGCAGCTTTGCATCGCTGGCACCCGCGATGAGCACGTCACTGCCGTTGCCACCGTCGAGCGTGATGTGCGCGGCGCTCGCCGGCAGAGTCGCGGCAAAGATCACATCCGCGCCGCCCGCGCCCCGCACCACGATGGTGTCCGACGCATCGGTATTCGCGACCCGAACCTGCTCGGCAAGACCGTTGACGAGAATGTCGTCGCCGCTCGCCGTCACGGTGAGAAATTCGCTGCGCGCGCCACCGCTCACACTCACGGTGTCGTCCTTGCCGTCACCCGAGGTGCCATCGACGGTGGCCGCGAGATTGACGAAGACTTCCCGGACATCCGTGCCACGCAACTCGCCGATGTCGACACTGTCGATGCCGTCGCCTGCGAAAATCTCCACGCGTTCGACGTTGTCCTGGTTCATGACGATGTTGCCGACATTGCGCGTGAGCAGCACGTCATTTCCGCCGGCATTGAGCGAGATGATCTCGTTGGCGGCCGAGCCATTGAACTCATGTGTGTCGAAGCCGGCCTGGCCATCGATCACGTCACTACCCTCGCCCGGGTTCCACTGAAAGCGGTCATTGCCAGCGCCCATGAGGACGGTATCCGCGCCCGTGCCGCCGTTGATGAAATCCGCGCTCGCGCCACCGATGATGTGGTCATCGCCAGCATCAGCGAAGATGCTGAGCTGCATGCGATCCGCCGGCAGTGCCGACGCGTCGACGTTGTCGTTGCCCGCGCCCGCGTGCAGCTCGAGACGCTCGACGCCGTCCATGTCCATCACGATGTTGCCAACGTCGCGCGTGAAGCGCTCGCGCTCTCCGTTGGCGGACAACACGAAGTTCTCGTTGCCCGCGCTGCCATTGAACAGCATTGTGTCGTTGCCTTCCTGGCCCTCGACCAGGTCGCTGCCGTCGCCCGGATCCCACTGGAACACGTCGTTGCCGGCGCCGAGGAAAGCCTGGTCACTGCCCTGATTTCCGTCGATGAAATCGTCGCCGTCGCCACCGCGCAGGATGTCGTCGCCGTTGCCGCCGAGAATCCGGTCGTTGCCCGCGCCGCCATCCACGACGAACGAAGTCAGCGAAGCCAGGTCGCCGGTGGCCGTGAATGAGTCATCGCCGCCGTTCATGTTCACCACCACGGTCTCGGTGGTGCCGATATCCAGGCTGAACGGTGCTGGAATCACGCGATCGAAACGCACGCGATCGCCGTTGGCAGTGGCCGTGAATTGTTCCGAGCCGTTTCCGCCGTTCACTTCCGCCACGTCGAGGCCGTCACCGCCCTCCATCAAGTCGCTGTCGTCGCCCGGATTCCAGATCATTCGATCGTTGCCGCCCTGACCGAACATCTGGTCGTCGGCATCTCCGCCGGTCAGCGTGTCATTGCCGTCACCACCGAACAGCAGGTCAAAGCCGCTCTTGCCCAGCAGCGTGTCATTGCCGTCCTGGCCGAAGAGCTGATCCGAGCCGGAGCCGCCAGTAAGCACGTCGTTGCCTGCCCCACCGAACAGATTTGCGTTGGGCAGCGCCCCGGTGCTTTCGTTGAGCGTGATGACGTCATTGCCGCCCTGGCCGAATGCCTGGATCAGACTGGTGTTGGCGACCGTGGGCGTTCCGCCCAGGGTTGCGACGGCACCGTCATTGACGAGGATGACGCCGGCCGCGTCGCGCCCGAACTCGATGTTGTTGTCTTGGGCGTCGCCGAAGGTGGTCAGCTGGCCTGCAATGGAATTGAAAACGCTGGTGATGCTCATGAAATCCTCTCCATGGTAATTAAGTCCTCAGGTTTCGCGCATGGCGCGATTCGTGAACACGGTGATCGGGCTCACGAGGTAATCGAACAGGGTGCGGTCGGAGGTGGTGACAAACAGCTCGGCCGGCATGCCAGCCTTGAGCTGGATGTCGGGATGGTGTTCGAGCGCGGCAGCATCCACTTCCACCGTGGCGGTGAACCAGGACTCGCCGCTGTCGGCATCTGTCACGCGATCCGGCGAGACAAAGGTGACGCGTCCCGGCAGCAGGGGTGTGGTGCGCGCATCGAAGGCCACAAGCCTCACCCGCGCCGGGGCGTCGATGAAAACGTGGTTGATGTCCTGGGGGCGGATGCGCGCTTCGACCACCAGCATCTCGTTGCTGGGCACCACATCGAGGATGGCGCCGCCGGCGGCCAATACTTCGCCGGGCGCCGTGACGCGCAATCCCATAATCATGCCGTCGACCGGCGAACGAATCGACTGACGCTCCACCTGGTCCCTCGAAGGACGCAGCTTTTCCTCGAGTTCACGCAGGCGCGCCGAAGTGGTCTTGAGCTCCTCGGCGGCCGCCTGCTGATAGGCGTTGCGCGCGTCGGCCATGCGCGCCTTGAGCTCGGCGGCCCGCTGGCGGGCCAGCGCCAGCTCGCCGCGCGATTCGTCCAGCCGGCTGCGATAGTCGGCGTCGGCGCGCTGTAGCGGCAGCAGCCGCGCACGCGGCACGTAACCCTGCACCACGAGTTTTTCGTTGAGCGCGAGTTCCTCGGCGGCGAGACGCCCGGATTCGCGTACCGACTCGATTTGCGATTCGAGGGCCTGCGACTGCGCATGCGCGGCGCCCAGCTGCAGTTGCAGCGCGTCGATCTGCTCGTCGAGCGTCCGGCGGCGGGCTGCAAACTGCGCTCGCTCGCGCTCCAGGTGTTCGCTGACGCGCGGCTCGGAGGTGAGCGCCTGGTCGATGCCGAAGTCGCGCGCCAGCGTGGATTCGGCAGTGACGCGCGCCTCGCGCACGCGCTCCGCACGGTATTGATCCTCGAGCAACGCGAGCTCCGCGTCGCTGCGCACGTCGTCGACAATCACCAGTACGTCGCCGGCACGCACGCGCTGGCCGTTGCGCACCTTGATTTCGCGCACGATGCCGCCTTCGCGGTGTTGCACGGTCTTGCGCTCGAGTTCCACCTTGATGCGTGCCGCCGCGATGACGGCGCCGGAGATGGGCGCGACCGAAGCCCAGAGCGCCAGCAGCGCCGCGGTGATGGCCAGTGGCAGTAACACCGCGCGACGGCCAAAGCGATGCGTGGACCTGTCCGGCACTGCGTCCAGTAGCGCCGCGAGACTGCCTGACTGCGCGGCACTCATGCGCTCACCGGCAGCGCTTCGGGCGCGTGAAACGGGAGCACTTTGGGATTCTCGGCGAGTCGCGCGAGCACGAGTTGCGCGGGACCGAAGGCTTCGATCCTGCCGTTGCGCAGGATGGCCAGCCGGTCCAGGCGCGATATGAGATTGCGCCGATGGCTCACGATCACGACCGTGACACCCCTGGCCTTGATCTCGGTGAGCGCGGCCGCGAGCGCCGCATCGCCTTCCTCGTCGAGATTTGAGTTCGGCTCATCGAGCACCAGCAGGCGCGGGTCGCCATACAACGCGCGCGCCAGTGCGATGCGCTGCCGCTGACCGCCGGAGAGCAGACAGCCGCCCTCGCCGATCTCGGTGTCATAACCGTCGGGCAAGCGCAGGATGAGATCGTGCGCCTGCGCGAGACGCGCGGCACGAATCACCGCTTCAGGGTCCGGGCTCTGAAGGCGCGCAATATTGGCCGTGACGCTGCCGCCGAACAGTTCCACGTTCTGCGGCAGGTAGCCGATGGCACGCCCGAGTGAGTCCCGATCCCAGCGCGCGATGTCGGCGCCGTCCAGGCGCACGATGCCGGACTGCGGCTTGCGCATTCCCAGCAGCAGTCGCAGCAGCGTGGTCTTGCCCGACGCGCTGGCACCGACCAGCCCGAGGCTCTCACCAGGGAACGCGGTCAGACTCACGCCGCGCAGCAACGGTGCGCGCTGTGCCGAAAACGAGTAGGTGAGCCTGTCGACCTCGAGACGGCCACGCGGCGCGGGCAATGGCAGCGGCGCGCGATGCGCGGGGGCGGCGCGCTCCGCGAGCCGTAACCAGGCGCTGCGCGCCTCGATCATGGCCTTCCATCCGCTGATCAGCAGTTCTACCGGTTGCAGCGCACGCCCGAGCAGGATCGTGGCGGCGATCATGATTCCGGGCGACGCCTGGCGGCCGACCACCAGCCAGGCGCCAAACCCGAGCGCGGTCATCTGCAGGAGCTGGCGCGCCGTGCGTGCCAGGGCGCCGAGCCGGATGCTCGCCTCCGCCAGGTTTTCCTGCGCCGCGTGTTGCTCGTCGCAACGTGCCTGCCAGCCGGCGAGCGCATCCCGTGTCATTCCCATGGCGACCACCGTCTCGGCGTTGCGCAGCAATGCGTCGGCGTTGCGTTGCGCCGCGCGAGAGGCAGCCAGGGCACGCTCGGTGCGGCGGCGCGTCACCCGCTCAGTCACGACACCGAGGCCGAACAGCAGGACGGCGCCGAGCGCTGCAATGCCGCCGAGCAGCGGATGCAAGACCGTGATGATGAGCAGATAGACCGGCACCCAGGGCGCATCGAACAGTGCGACCACGCCGGCGCTCGCCAGCAGTTTGCGCAGCTGCGCCACGTCGCGCAGCGCATCGGATTCGCCGCGCGTACCGGCCGAGGATTCGAGCAGCTGGCTGGCGAGCGCCTCGGGGGCGAGGCGCGCTTCCACATGCCGACCCGCGGCCGCGAGCGTGCGCGCACGCGCGGTGTCCATGTAGTAGCCCAGCACCAGCATGACCAGCACCGGCACGGCCAGCATGATGAGCGTCTCCACGCTGCCGCTCGAGAACACGCGTTCGAAGACCTGCAGCATGTACAGGGCGGGCGCCAGCATTGCGAGGTTGAGCAGCAGGCTGGCGAGTGCCGCAAGCCTGATGAAGGGACGAATCTGTCGCGCCAGTAGCCAATCCATGGCCGCTCCTCCTTATGTACGCTGGATGAGTGGCGACGCGCGTGCAGGCGGTTCCGCGCCGCGCGCGCGGATGCGGCGGTTTATTTTGACGGCGGGAGGGAACCGAGAATGCCTGGCGCGAGACTGCGTCGGCTAACTACAGGGCGGTGGCGGCGGAGCGGCTACTTCTTCGAGCCCGGCTCGCCGCCCGCCGGCGTGTATATGCCCATCGGAAATTGCGCCACGCTGCCGCCGCCTTCGAGTGCGCTTATCTTGGCCTGGCCCTGCTTCTTCACTTCGTCGATGCGCAGGATGGAATGCATCGGCAGCATGGTGCACTTGACGCCGTTGAATTCGGATTTGATGCGCTCTTCGCCGGGATCCAGGACCACCGATGAACGCTCCCCGAAAACCAGCTCTTCGACCTCGATAAAGCCGAACAACCTGCCCTGGCCGACCTTGCGGGCATAAACCTCGTAAACCTTGCCCTGGTTCACGAACATAATCTTGAAAATGTGACTGGCTGCCATCGATCGGACTAGGGGGCGGTTAACCTGCCCCTTCATACACGCAAGGGCGGCGGGAAGCTAGGGCCCTGAGGGTACCGATACATGGCGCTCCGGATGCGCGTCATCAGTGAGCATCGCCTGAACATGGGCGACAAGAGCACTTTTGTCTTTGGAGTTTCTGGCGGAAGCATTGGACGCTCCGCGGAGAACGACTGGGTGTTGCCTGATGACATGCGCTACGTGTCCGGACGACACGCGCGCATCATCTATCACAAGGGCCGATACGTGCTGCAGGACACCTCCAGCAACGGCACCTACGTGAACGACATCGAGCGCCCGCTCGGCAACCAGAATCCGCACGAGCTCAAGAGCGGCGACATCCTGCGCATCGGCGAATACCACGTGCAGGTACAGATCGACTCCGGCAACGATTTCGGTGTCGACGACAGCGCCCTGTACCGGCAATCCGGCGGCGCGACCAGCAGCCGGCGCCGGTCGCCGCCCAGCGATCTCGGCGCCTCGCTGCGGCTCGAAAATCTGCTGGAAGCCAGCAACGACATTTCGAGTGATGAGCTCAAGCCGGTGAACGCCTTTGGTCAGGCCGTTTCGGCGCGCACTCGCGCATTGCACCAGACACAGGACCTCCCCAAGGAATCCACGACCGCGCCCGAGCTCGACGTGGACTCCGAGGCCGTCGCCCGACGCATCGCGCGCCTCGCCAAGGCCGCCACCAAGCAGCAGCTGGCGCTGCAGCAGCCTTCATCTCCCGCGATTGCCCCCGCTCCTGCACCCATGTCCGCGTCCCCGGCGCCGGACAACACGCCCGGGCTACAGGCGTTCTGCCGCGGCGCTGGCATCGGCCCCGAGACGCTTCCCGTCGACGCACACGCGCGCATGCTGCACCTGGCCGGACAGCTGCTACGCGAGTCGCTGCTTGGTCTGAAGGCGACGACACGCAGCCAGCACGAGCAGCGCAACCAGCTGCGCGTGACCTGGGAGAAATCGCGCGCCGACCAGTTGCCTTCGCTCGAAGGGAACAGCGTCGAAGAGCTCATCCAGGAATTGCTCAAGGCGCACGACAGTCGCCGTTTCGACGCGGTGAACTGGCTGCGCGAGTCGTTCGCCACCACGCGCCAGCACGATGACGCCATGGTGCGCGCCATGTTCGCGGCCTTCGTCGATTTCATCGGCAGGCTCGATCCGCGCGACCTGGCGGCCCGCTTCGAACGCAGCTCGCGCCGCAAGACCATGGGCAACTGGGAGCTGTACACCGAGTTCTACCGCAGTCTGTGCGAGACGCCGGCGGGCACCCTGCCCCACATCTTCGTCGAGACCTTCGCGCAGAGCTACGACCAGGTGGCGCGCGAAGGCGAACAAGGATCGGCGCACTCCAGCGACGCCGCCTGATTTTTCGCCACCCTGTCGAATCTCGCCGCCGCCGCTCGTATAAGGGGTAAGGCCGGCGCGTCGCCGGCAATGTAGGCGGTCCCCATGAAACAGTACCTGCTGAGCGTGTGCTACCCGGCCGGCGGCAAGCCGCCGCCGCCCGACGCATTGCAACGAATCATGCGCGACGTGCACGCCATCCAGGGCGAAATGCAGTCAGCCGGTGTCTGGGTATTCTCGGGTGGACTGCATCCCGCCAACACCGCGACGGTGCTGCGCCAGCAGGGCGGCGAGATCGTCACCACTGACGGCCCCTTCATCGAGAGCAAGGAGCAGATCGGTG
>Ga0207691_10004583_pt1 | contig 13385 bp, 7 predicted proteins | sample KBSM13metaG_FD_184327 | JGI IMG/M metagenome (GOLD analysis project Ga0207691, IMG submission 184327) | Miscanthus rhizosphere microbial communities from Kellogg Biological Station, Michigan, USA - KBS M1-3 metaG (SPAdes) (version 2) | ecosystem: Host-associated > Plants > Roots > Rhizosphere >... | reverse complement strand
CGCGCTGCATCGCCGTCGCGCGTGAACAGCGCGACGCCGTTGCCGTATTCGTGCGCATTGACGAGCGCGACGGCCGCTTCGTAGTCGGCGACGCGGACGATGCTCAACACCGGGCCGAATATCTCCTCGCGGTAGATGCGCATGTCCGGGCGCACGCCGTCGAACAGGCAGCCGCCGAGGAAAAATCCGTTGCGGCAGCCTTCGACCCGATGCCCGCGGCCGTCGACGACGAGCGTCGCGCCCTCAGCGACGCCGGCATCGACGTAGCCGGCGACCTTGTCGCGATGCGCCGAGCTGATCAGCGGCCCCATGTCCATGCCGGCCGCGTCGCCGCGACCGACCTGCAACGCGCGCACGCGCGGCGCGAGTTTCGCGACGAGCGCATCGGCGACGCCGTCCCCGACCGCCACGGCAACCGAGATCGCCATGCAGCGCTCGCCGGCCGAGCCGTAGCCCGCGCCCATCAGCGCGTCGGCGGCCTGGTCGAGGTCGGCGTCGGGCATCACGACCATGTGGTTCTTCGCGCCGCCGAGCGCCTGCACGCGCTTGCCGTGCGCGCAACCGGTCGCGTAGATGTAGCGCGCGATCGGCGTCGAGCCGACGAAGCTCACGGCCTTGATGTCCGGATGCTCGAGGATCGCATCGACGGCCACCTTGTCGCCGTGGACGACGTTGAACACGCCGTCGGGCAGCCCCGCTTGCGCGAACCATTCGGCGAGCAGGAGCGACGCGGACGGATCGCGTTCGGAGGGCTTGAGAACGAACGTGTTGCCGCACGCGATCGCGAGCGGCGCCATCCACAGCGGCACCATCGCCGGGAAGTTGAACGGCGTGATGCCGGCGACGACGCCAAGCGGCTGGCGCAGGCTGTGCGAGTCGACCTGACTGCCGACGTTCTCGCTGGTCTCGCCCTTGAGCAGCTGCGGAATTCCGCACGCGAACTCGACGACTTCGATGCCGCGCTGCACTTCGCCGAGCGCATCCGCGTGGGTCTTGCCGTGCTCGGCCGTGATCTGCGCCGCGAGGACATCCGCATTGGCCTCGAGCAGTTCGCGGAACTTGAACATCACGCGCGCGCGCTTCGGCGGCGGCGTCTGCGACCACGCCGGGAACGCGGCCTTGGCCGCCTGCACCGCGGCGTCGACCTCGGCCGGCGTCGCCATCGGCAATTTGCCGGACTCCTCGCCGGTGGCCGGATTGAACACCGGCATGCTGCGCGCTTCGACATGGCCGAGGCGCTGGCCGCCGATGAAGTGCGGAATCATTACGGGTGCGAGCATGGAAGTATCTTCATTCTGGCGAAGGTTCGAATTGTCTACGCAGTCCTAACACCGTTCGCGCTGAGCGTAGCTCGCGAAGCGAGCGAAGTCGAAGCGTCGCGACGACCCTTCGACTTCGCGCCTACGGCGCGAAGCCTGTCCTGAGCGAAGTCGAAGGGCTCAGGGCGAACGGCTTGTTGTTTCATGGTCACGCCACCGCCCGAATCGCTTCCCCGACCGCATTGAACATCCTGTCGAGTTCTTCCTGCGTCGTGATCACGGGCGGCGCCATCGCGATCGTGTCGCCGGTGAAGCGCAGCAGCATTCCGCGTTTGAGGCCTTCCTCGAAAACCTTCAGGCCGCGCACGCCGACCTGTCCGTCGCGCGGCGCGAGTTCGACCGCCGCAGCCGCTCCGCAATTGCGGATGTCGATGACGTTCGGCTCGCCGCGCAACGCGTGCGCACCGGCTTCGATCCGTGCGGCGAGATCGGCAAAGCGGCGCGGCACGTCGTCCTGCGCAATGATATCGAGCGTCGCATGCGCCGCGGCGACCGCGAGCGGGTGGGCCGAGTACGTGTAGCCGTGGAAGAATTCGACCATGTGCTCGGGACCCTGCATGAACGCATCGTAGATGCCCTGGCGCGCGATGACGCCGCCCATCGGCACGGTGCCGTTGTTCACGCACTTTGCGAACGTCATGAGGTCCGGCGTGACGCCGAACGCCTGCGCGCCGAACCAGTCGCCCATGCGGCCGAAACCGCAGATGACCTCGTCGAAGATCAGCAGGATGCCGTGCCGGTCGCAGATCTGGCGCAGGCGCTGCAGGTAGCCGGCCGGCGGCACGATCACGCCGGCCGAACCCTGCATCGGCTCGACGATGACCGCGGCGATCGTCGACGCGTCGTGCAGCGCGACGATACGCTCGAGTTCGTCGGCAAGGTGCACGCCCCAGGCCGGCATGCCCTTCGAGAACGCCATCTCTTTCAGGTTGTGCGTGTGCGGCAGGTGATCGACGCCGGGCATCATGGCCGGCGCGAACATCTTGCGGTTCGCGACCATGCCGCCGACCGAAATGCCGCCGAAGCCGACGCCGTGATAACCCTTTTCGCGGCCGATGAACCGCGTCCGCGAGGCGTTGCCGTTCAGGCGGTGATAGGCCAGCGCGATCTTCAACGACGTGTCGACGGCCTCGGAGCCCGAGTTCGTGAAGAACACGCGATTGAGGTCCGCGGGCGCGACATCCGCGATGCGCTCTGCCAGGCGAAACGTTTCGGGACTCCCGACCTGGAACGCCGGAATGTAATCGGCGCGATCGAGCTGCTGCTTGACCGCTTCGACGATGCGCGCCGGACCGTGGCCGAGCGAACTGCACCACAAACCGGACAGGCAGTCGAACAACTGCTGTCCGTCGACCGTCGTGTAATAGGCGCCCTTCGCGGCGACGAGCAGGCGGTTGAGCGGACGGTGGTGCTTGAAGTAGCGGTTGTGCGTGAACGGCATCCAGTACGGATCGAGGTTCACGTCCGCGGCGGCCTGCAGCGTCGACGGTTTGGCAGCGAGATTCATCGGTCGTGGTTCCTGGCGGTCAAGCAGCTCGCGTTGGCGAAATGGCGCGGATCGACCCGCTGCGCGAGCCGATGGTGTAAACCTGAGTCCGTGCGTGCGGCAAGCGTGCCGCAGCGCGCGTACGACGAGACCGGTTCGTCGGGCTGGATCCAGAGAGGCCTAGAATTGCACTATGCACGTGGCGGTGCAACCAGCGACGCACCAGGCATCGCTTTCGTTGATAAACCGTTCGCCCCCCCGGCCTTCGCCGGGGCAGGCTCTGAGCGTAGGCCCGAAGGGCCGAAGTCGAAGGGCGGCCCAGAAGGGCACTTCGACTTCGCTCGCTGCGCGCGCGTAGTTTATCCTGAGCCTGTCGAAGGGCTCAGTGCGAACGGAATAGGAATTCACCAGCTTCGCTTCGGCGTGCAACGCGTTTTGCTCAGCCCTCAGCCCTTGGCCCTCAGCCCTTAGCCCTCAGCCCTCAATTCCAAATCCCATGGACCTGATCCTGCGCAACGCCAACCTGCCCGATGGCCGCACCGGCGTCGATATCGGCATCGAGCACGGACGCATTCGCGAGATTGCGCACGGCTTGGTCGCGCCGGCGGCGCAGGAAATCGACGTGCGCGGGCGGCTCGTCTCGCCGCCGTTCGTCGACGCGCATTTCCACCTCGACGCCGCACTGTCGCTCGGGCTGCCGCGCAGGAACAGCTCCGGCACGCTGCTCGAGGGCATCGCGTTGTGGGGAGAGCTCAAGCCGCAGTTGACGCAGGATGCCGTCGCCGCACGCGCGCTCGCGTATTGCGACATGGCCGTCGCGCAGGGCCTGCTCGCGATCCGCAGCCACGTCGACGTCTGCGACGATCGCCTGCTCGCGGTCGACGCGCTGCTCGACGTACAGCGCCGCGTCGCGCCGTACCTCGACCTGCAACTCGTCGCGTTTCCGCAGGACGGTTTCTACCGGTCCGCGACGGCGGAACGCAACCTGCTGCGCGCGCTCGATCGCGGCGTCCAGGTCGTCGGCGGAATTCCACACTTCGAACGCACGATGGCCGATGGCGCCGCGTCGGTGCGCCGGCTGTGCGAGATCGCGGCCGAGCGCGGCCTGCTCGTCGACATGCACTGCGACGAATCAGACGATCCGCTGTCGCGGCACATCGAAACGCTGGCGGCGGAGACGGCGCGGCTCGGGCTGCACGGACGCGTCGCCGGCTCGCATCTGACCTCGATGCACTCGATGGACAATTACTACGTCTCGAAGTTGTTGCCGCTGATCGCACAATCCGGCGTGGCGGCGATCGCGAATCCGCTGATCAACATCACGTTGCAGGGGCGCCACGACACGTACCCGAAGCGGCGCGGCATGACCCGCGCACCGGAGCTGATCGCCGCCGGCGTGCGTGTCGCGTTCGGCCACGATTGCGTCATGGATCCGTGGTATTCGTTCGGCTCCGCGGACATGCTCGAGGTCGCGCACATGGCGATCCATGTCGGCCAGATGACGTCGCTCGACGGGATCGCGGCCGCCTACGCGGGCATCACGACCGAGGCCGCGAAGATCCTGCACCTGGACGGCTACGGCCTGGATCCGGGTTGTCGCGCCGACCTCGTCGTGCTGCAGGCCGCCGATCCGTTCGAGGCGATCCGGCTGAAGGCCGCGCGGCTGCTCGTGCTGCGCGCCGGCCGCGTCATCGCGCGCGGTGCAGCGCGCGCGAGCGAGCTTACGCTGCCGCAGCGCCCCGCCACACTCACGCTCGAATTCCGGCCCGGCAGCATCTGAACGGGACGCCACCGGCAAAACATGGCCGTACCGCGGTTCAGCCCGCTTTCCGCAGCGACCCGGTAAAAGTTGCAACGGGTCAAAATTACAGGGAAAGCGGACGCATGAAGCGCGGCGCAAAGCTGCTGTTGGTGATTTGCGCCATGGTGGTGCTGCTGGTCGCGATCGTGATCGGCATCGTCGCGACGTTCGACTGGAACCGCGCGAAACCGTGGTTGAGCGAGACGGTCGCCAAGACCATGGGCCGCTCGGTCCAGATCGATGGCGACCTGCAGGTGCACTGGCGCCGCGATGCCGACCTCGATGGCTGGCGCTCATGGGTGCCGACGCCGCACGTGCGCGCGGCCCGCGTCGTGATCGGCAACACGCCGTGGGGACGCGCGCACGAATTCCTTCGCACCGATTCCGTCGAGTTCGATCTCGCCGTGTTGCCGCTGCTCTCCCACCTCGTTTCGATCGAGTCGATGCGTTTTGTCGGGCCGGTCGCCGCGTTCGAGCGCAACGCCGCCGGCGCCAACAACTGGACGTTCACGTCGGCCGACTCGCCGTGGCGACTCGACCTGGGCCGGATCGCTCTCGACGAGGGCAAGTTCACGTATTTCGACCAGAAGAAGGGCGTCGACGTCGGCGGGCAGATCGAAGTGCTCGGCAAGTCGATCCCGTTCGACGAGCTGGTGACAAGCGAAGTGCGCGAGACGCGCCACGAAGTGCTCGCGCACATCGGCGCGAGCGGCAAGAAGCGCTTCGAGGAACGCGCGGATCGCCGTGCCGAGGCGATCGCACGTCGTACACGCGCGGCGCCGGAGTATGCGTTCGCATGGACTGCCGAAGGAACGTTCGCGCGCGAAAAGTTCAAGGGCACCGGCAAGCTCGGTGGCGTGTTCTTCCTGCGCGACCCGAACCATCCGTTTCCGGTGCAGGCGAACGTCAACATCGGCACTACGCGTATCGCGTTCGTCGGCACCGTGATCGATCCGACCGACCCCGACGCGATCGACCTGCGCCTGTGGCTGTCCGGCAGCAATCTGTCGAAGATCTACGACATCGCGCAGATTCCCCTGCCCAACTCGCCGCCGTACGCGATGGAAGGACATCTGTTCGGTCGGCTCGATCCGGGCAAGACCAAGATGAAGTACGAAGAATTCACGGCGCGCATCGGCCAGAGCGACATGAGCGGCAGCCTGGACTACGAGGCGCGCAAACCACGGCCGCTCCTGTCCGGAAAGGTGCGCTCCGAAGAACTGCAATTTCGCGACCTCGCGGCTCTGGTCGGCGCGCATGTCAGCGACGACGATGCGAAGGGTCGCACCGACACTCCGACCAAGGTCCTGCCGTCCGCGCCGTTCCGGATCGAGCGCTGGCGCGACATGGACGCGGATGTGGAATTCACCGGCGACCACGTCTTTCGCGATTCCGAACTGCCGATCCACGAGGTCGACACGCGCATCGTCATGAACGATGCCGTGCTGGCGCTGGACCCGCTGAAATTCCGCTATGCCTACGGCAACGTCGCGTCGACGCTGAAATTCGACGGGCGCAACGCGCCGGTCAAGGCGACGATGAAGCTCACGGCGCGCGGCATGCAGCTCAACCACCTGCTTCCGGCCGTCGACGGAAAGAACGTGACTCTCGGCGAGGCGAGCGGAGAAGCCAGCCTGAACGCGACCGGCAATTCGGTCGGCGAGCTGCTCGGCGCGACGAACGGCGACCTGCGGGTCGTGCTCGAAAGCGGCACGATCAGCAAGGCGTTGATCGAGACCGCGAGCCTGAACCTGCCGAACATGGCGCTGATCAAGTTGTTCGGCGATCAGCAGGTGAAGATCGATTGCGGCGTCGCGGACCTCGTGGCCACGAAAGGCGTGTTCGACGCGCGCGTGTTCGTGATCGACACCGATATCGGGCGCTTCGACGTCACCGGCAAGGTCGACCTCGGCCGCGAATGGCTCGACCTGACCGTGCGCCCGACGAGCAAGGGCGTGCGCCTGCTGTCGCTGCATTCGCCGCTGTACGTGCGCGGACCGTTCAAGAATCCCGACGTCGGCGTCGAGAAAGGCGCGCTGCTGGCGCGCGCCGCCGGTGCGATCGGCCTGGCCGTCGTTGCCGCTCCAGCGGCCGCGCTGGTCCCGCTGACGAACCTCGGCAAGGAGAGCAACCGCTGCGAGGCATTGCTGCAGCAGGCGCAGGCGAAGAAGGCTCCGTCGCGGCCGGCCGCGAAGAAAGGCTAGCAACCTGAACGGCAGTGACTCGACACGGGCGCAGGCCAGGACTATCGTGACATCCGACTGGCGCCCCCGCCGTGCATCCGTGCCGGGCTGTCGCGTCATCGTCATCCCGATTGTCCGTGCCCAGCACCGGCATTCGCTCGGGATCGGCGCCAGCCAGGGGACAACTGTGCATTGACGTGCTCTGGCGTGAGCCATTGCGTTCCGCGGATCGTTCGCGCGTCCATGCCGTTGTGAGTCGCAGGCGAAGCAGGACTTTTCCTGAGGGGGCTCCAAGTGAAATTGTGGCTGGTGGCAATCGCTGCCGCGTTGAGCGCGGCGGCTTCGGGCGCGAATGGCGCATGCATGACCGATACGCAGCAGTCTGATTTTCAGGCTGGCCTCGCTCGCAATGTCGACGTGAACGTGACGCCTGGCAGCGTCGTGCTGACCAAGTCGTTCGCGGTCGATCAGGAGAACACCGCGGTGACCGCCTTCGGCACGCCGTTCACTACGACCAAGTGGGTCGGCCAGACGTTCACACCGGGCCTCTCGGGGCTGCTGACACGGGTCGACCTGAATTTCTTCTGCGTGTCGTGTCCGGCCACGCCGCCGACCATCGTGGTGAGCCTGCGCGCGACGTCGGCCGGCCTGCCGACCGGAGCGGATCTCGCGACCGCGACGGTACCGATCGTCAACGGCCCGCAGAAATTCTATTCGGCGATCTTCCCTGCGCCGGCCAGCGTGACGCAGGGTGTGAAATACGCGGTCGTGGTGCGTCCATCGACGAATCCGGCGACCGGCCAGATCGGGTTCACGCGTTCGGGCGAGAACTCGGCGGGCGGCGATGTCTACGCCGGCGGAGACCTGATCAACAGCGCGAACGCCGGTGCTGCCTGGAACGTGCAGACGTTCAACAACGTCGACCCGACCAAGCAAGTCACCGACGCCGTGTTCATGACCTATATCCACGGCGGCTACTCACCATCCGGCGAGCTGCAATCTGCCGCACTCGACAGCAATCCCCCAGCGGGCGTCAGCCCCTCGTGGACATCGTTGTCCTGGAACAGCACGGCGCCAGCCGGCACGTTGTTGCGTTTCCAGGCCGCCGCGAGCGATTCGGCGGGCGGCCCGTTCGTCTTCACCGGGCCGGATCAGACCGCGGCAACGTTCTTCGACACGCCCGGCGTCGCGTTGCCGCAGTTCGACGGCAAACGCTACCTGAAATATCGCGCCGTCTTCTCATCGACGTCGAGCACGGCAACGCCGACGCTGACCGACGTCACAGCGTGCTTCTCGACGACTGCCACCGCCAACCTGTCGATCAGCAACAGCGACGGCGTGGCGAGCGCTAACGCCGGCAGCGTCGCGGTCTATTCGATCACGGCCGCGAATGCGGGCCCGGCCAACGTGACCGGCGCGAAGGTGACGGATCTGTTCCCCGCTCCGCTCAGTTGCACGTGGACCTGCAACGGCGTCGGCGGTGGCGCCTGCACGCCCGAGGGCTGGGGCAACATCAATGACTCGATCAACCTGCCGGCCGGCGCGAGCGCGAACTACATCGCGGTCTGCTCGATCGCCACCACGGCGACCGGCTCGCTCGCAAACAACGCGAGCATCGCGACGCCGGTCGGCGTCGACGATCCCACGCCCGCCGACAACAGCGTGACCGACACCGACTCGCTGAGCGTCAATACGAACGTGACGATGTCGGTGAGCAACGACAGCAACTTCGTGCGCGTCGGCGACCCCGTCGTGTATCTCATCGAAGTGACGAATGCCGGTGGGCCGAGCGACGCCGTGATCAGCGTGTTCGACGCGTTGCCGGCGCAACTCGGCCAGGGGCAGTGGGAATGCCTCGGCAGCGGCAGCGCCAGTTGCAGCGGCGGCAGCGGCAACACGCTCACCGACATGGCGACCGTGCCGGCCGGCGGCAAGATCGATTACCTGTTCAGCGCCGTGCTGCTCAGCGAAAGCGGGAACGGGCAGATCACGAACTCGGCATCGGCGAGCCTGCAGTTCGGCACGAACCAGCCCTCCGGCATCATCAACGCGAGCGATACCGACACGATCGTCGTATTCGAGGACGGCTTCGAGCCGCCGCCGGTGCCGTAGTCGGAAATGCCGGCGCTCAGTGCGGCGCGCGCAGCGCCGCCTCGAGCGCCGGCCACACGTTGTCGAACACGCGCGGCTGCGCGCTCGCGCGCGGGTGCAGGCCGTCGTCCTGCATCAGCGCCGGATCCTGGGCAACGCCATCGAGCAGGAACGGGACCAATGGCGCATTGAATTTCTGCGCGGCGTCCCGATAGATCTGACGCATGCCATCGCGATATTGCGGTCCGTAGTTGACCGGCAGTTCGACGCCCACGAGCACGAGCGCGGCGCCGGCGGCGCGGCAGTCGTCGATGATCTGCTGCAGGTTGGAGCGAACCTGGTCGATCGGCAGGCCGCGCAGGCCGTCGTTCGAGCCGAGTTCGACGACGACCAGGCCGGGTCGATGTTCTGCGAGCAGCTTCGGCAGGCGCGCGAGTCCGCCGGCGGTCGTTTCGCCGCTGATGCTCGCGTTCACGACCGCATGGTGATACTTCGAATCGGGTTGCTGCAGGCGCTTGGCCAGCAGCGCGACCCAGCCCGACTCGACCGGAATGTTATGCGCGGCTGACAGCGAGTCGCCGAGCACGAGGATCGGACCGTGCACGCCGGTGAGCGCCACGCACGGCGGCGCTCCAGTGAGCAGCAGTGCAACGATGAGGAAGAATCTACGCATGTCCAGTGCAACCGGAAGGCCCGATGTGAGAAATGCCGAAGTGGAAAATCCTGGCCAGGGCGGCAGCCAGGTTCGCGCGGTCGATGTTAGCAAAAGCGTCGACGGCCCCGATGGTCGCATCGACATCCTGAATGCCGTCACGCTCGAGATCGCAGCCGGCTCGAGCATCGCGATCGTCGGCGCCTCGGGCTCGGGGAAGACGACGTTGCTCGGCTTGCTCGCCGGTCTCGACAGCCCGACCCGCGGCGAGATCACGCTGGCCGGCACGCGCGTCGACACGCTCGACGAAGAAGGCCGCGCGCTGCTGCGCAGGCGCCAGGTCGGCTTCGTGTTCCAGTCGTTCCACCTGCTGCCGGCGCTGACCGCCGAGGAAAACGTCATGCTGCCGCTCGAACTCGACGGCCGCGACAACGTGCGCGCAATCGCGAATGCGGCGCTCGCCGACGTCGGCCTGGGCGCGCGCAGGCATCATTATCCGCACCAGCTGTCCGGGGGCGAACAACAGCGCGTCGCGCTCGCGCGCGCGTTCGTGCATCGCCCGCGGATCCTGTTCGCCGACGAGCCGACCGGCAACCTCGACCAGAACACCGGCCGCGTCGTCGGCGACCTCCTGTTCGCGATGAACCGCGCGCATGCGACGACGCTCGTGCTGGCGACCCACGACCTGGCCCTCGCGAAGCGCTGCGACACGATTGCGCGCCTCGACGGCGGCCACGCGACACTGGCGGCCGCATGAAATCGCTGCGCCTGGCCGCGCGTTCGCTGCGCCGCGAACTGCGCCAGCGCGACCTCGTCACGCTCGCGCTCGCGCTGGTTCTCGCCGTGCTGTCACTCGGCGCCGTCGCGACGCTGAGCACGCGCGTCGAGCGCAGCATCCTCGCGTCGGCCGCCGAATTGATCGGCGGTGACGCCGGCGTCAGCGCACGTGGCGAGTTGCCGGCGGAGCTGGCCGCGGAGGCGCGGCGGCTGGGCCTGCGCGCGAGTTCGACAGCCGATTTTCCGAACGTCCTGTTCGCGAACGGCAAGAGTCAGTTGACCGACATCCGCGCCGCCGACTCTACCTATCCGCTGCTCGGCGAACTGCGCGTGCGCGACCTGGCCGGCCGCGAGAGCGCCGTGCATGCGCCCGCGCCCGGCGACGCGTACGTCGAGCATCGCCTGCTCGCAGCGCTGGATCTGCAGCCCGGCGCCACGCTGACGATCGGCGACCGCACGCTGCGCATCGCCGGCGAAATCCTGCGCGAGCCGGGCGGCGGCGAATTGTTTTCACTGGCGCCGCGCGCGCTCGTCGCGTTGGGCGACGCGCAGGCGAGCGGCCTGCTCGGCGCAGGCAGCCGCGCGCGCCACCGATTGATGGTGACCGGCGAGGCGGCAGCCGTCGCGCAATTCGGCGCGTTCCTCAAGACCCACGCGCCGCCGGCGGCGGAACCAATCACGCTCGACCAGGCGCAGCAGAACATGCGCACGGCGTTCGAGCGCAGCGAGGCATTCCTGCGCCTGGCAGCGCTGCTCGCCGCGCTGCTGTCCGGCATCGCGATCGCGCTCGCGGCACGCCGCTACGCGCGGCGCAAGACCGACGAGGTCGCGTTGCTGCGCTGTCTCGGCGCAAGCCGTTCGGAGGTGTTCGCCAGCACGACGCTCGTGCTCGTCCTGCTCGCGATTCCGTCGTGCATCGCCGGCGTCCTGCTCGGACTCGGCCTGCAGGAAATCGTTTTTGCACTGGCGCGCGACGTGCTGCCGACGACGCCCGGCAGCGTGCCGTGGCAGCCGAGCGTCGTCGCGTTCGCGATCGGCCTCGCGGTCCTGTTCGGTTTCGCGCTGCCGCCGCTGTTGCGCCTGCGCGAAGTGCCGCCGGTGCGCGTGTTCCAGCGCGCCGTCGCGATTCGCCCGCGCCGCTTCGACGTGCTGTACCTGTTGCCGGTCGTCGTCAGCGCCGGCCTGATCTACGCCGCGAGCAGCACGCTGACGCTTGCGACCGTGCTCACGGTCAGCCTGGCCGGCGTCTGCGCGTTTGCGCTCGCCTGCGGATTCGCGCTGTTGCGCTTCGCGCGCTCGTTGCGCCGTGCGCCCGGAGCACTGCGCTTCGGCATCGCGAATCTGGCGCGGCGGCGCGGCCTGAGCCTGTTGCAGATCACGGCGCTGTCGCTCGCGCTTACGGCGCTCGACCTGCTCGCAATCGTCGGGCCCTCGCTGCTCGCGTCGTGGCGCGACGAGTTGCCGGCCGGCACGCCGAATTATTTCCTGATCAACCTGCAACCCGAACAGCGCGACGAGGTCATGGCCCGCCTCGGCGCGGCGCACGCGAGCAACATAAGCGCGATGCCGATGGCTGTCGGCCGGCTCGTCGCGATCAACGGCAAGGAGCCGCGCGCCGAGGACTTCGAGGACAAGCGTGCGGCCGGCTGGATTCGCGGCGAGACCCGGCTGTCGTGGAGCGCCGAACTGCCGCCGACGAACCGGATCACGGCGGGCCGCTGGTTCGACGCGCATCCGTCGGAACCGGAAATCTCGGTCGACCAGATGTGGATCGACATGTTCCACCTGAAGCTCGGCGACACGATGACGCTGCGCGTCGGCGATAGCGACATCGTCGCGAAGATCACGAGCGTGCGCGCCGTGCGCTGGGATTCGTTCCGCGTCAATTTCTTCCTGCTCGTCGATCCGGATAGCGGCGCGAAGCTCGCGCATTCGATCCTCGCCAGCTTCCACCTCGACGGCGCCTCTGCGGATCGCCTGGCCGCGATCACGCGCGACTACCCGGCGTTGTCTCTGATCGATCTGAACGCCCTGCTCGACCGAGTGCGCGACATCATCGCGAAGGTCAGCCGCGCGGCGACCGCCGTGCTCGCGTTCAGCCTCGCCGCCGGGATCCTCGTGCTGTTCGCCGCGCTCGCGGCGAGCGCCGACGAGCGTCGCTTCGAAGCCGCATTGTTGCGCACGCTCGGCGCCGATCGCCGCCAGATGACCTCCGCCGTACTCGGCGAGTTCGCGCTGGTAGGCGCGCTCGCCGCGATCATCGCCGCGCTCGGCGCCGGCGGCGCCGGCATCTGGCTCGCCCAGCGCGTGTTCCATATCGCCTACGTGCCGCCGCTCGGCATGCTGGCCGCATCGATCGTCGTCGCCGCCGTGCTGATCGCGATCGCCGGATTGCTCGGCCTGCACCGCGTCACGCGCGCGTCGCCGCTGCTGGTCTTGCGACGGGCCTGACCGTCCCCAGAACCGGCGCGACACAATGTCGCCCCGGGACTGAACGGCATGGCCAGGTGGCAAGTGCGAGAATCAGGCAATGCCTGTGGTGGTCCAGTTCAATAAATCCGTTCGTCCTGAGCCCTTCGGCAAGCTCAGGACAGGCTACGGCGCGAAGCGCCGAAGTCGAAGGGCTTCGGCGCACTGGCGTTTCGACTTCGCTCGCTTCGCAAGCGCAGCCTGTCCTGAGCTCGTCGAAGGGCTCAACGCGAACGGATGTTGAGAATTTCAAATTGGACCACTACCGCAATGTCCAACATCGAAGTCATCGAAGCCGACATCACGACCTTGCAGGTCGATGCGATCGTCAATGCCGCGAACGAGACATTGCTCGGCGGAGGTGGGCGAGCCGTCGCGCTGGCGCGAGTCCGGTGGACTCGCGCGCGACGGCGAGCGCCGGAGGCAGGATGCCGCAGGCCGGGTTGCATGGCGAGCGAGGGATCGCGAGCCTAGCAACGATTCGACGCCACCGGAGCCGCGCAATGTCCCATATCGAAGTCATCGAGGCCGACATCACGACGTTGCAGGTCGATGCGATAGTCAATGCCGCGAACGAGACATTGCTCGGCGGAGGTGGCGTCGACGC